>SXGS01071150.1_pt1 | contig 17574 bp, 17 predicted proteins | sample 3174681 | NCBI WGS metagenome assembly SXGS01 (sample SAMN11356861, study PRJNA531348) | freshwater metagenome | isolation source: freshwater sample F1-80 | place: China: Fuxian Lake, Yuxi | collected 2017-12-25 | reverse complement strand
TCAACTACGGCTGCAACAAGGTGCGGTTCATGTCGCCCGTGCCGGTGGGCGCGAACCTGCGCCTCGGCGTGAAGCTGCTCGCGGTCGACGACATCGCCGGTGGCATCCAGAGCACGTACGAGCTCACCTTCGAGACCGAAGGCGCCGCCAAGCCCAGCTGCGTCGCCGAGGTCATCTTCCGCAGCTACGAGTGACGTGACCACGCCCGCCCTCCACGTGGGGTGCCCGATGTGGGCGCAGCGCGCATGGGTGGGCGTGCACCTGCCTGCCGACACGCCGTCGGGACAGGAGTTGTTCCCCTACAGCCGCATGCTCAACGCGGTGGAGGGCAACACCACGTTCTACGCACTGCCGCCCGCCGCCACGGTGGCCAAGTGGGCGTCGCTCGCCGACCCCGCGTTCCGGTTCGTGTTCAAGGTGCCGCGCACCATCACCCACGACGCGCGTCTGCGCGACGTCGACGCCGAGCTCGCCGCGTTCGTCGATCTGCTCGCACCGTTGGGCGACCTCGTGGGCGGTCTCACCCTGCAACTGCCACCGTCGTTCGGGCCGCGCGACATCGCTGCACTCGACCAGGTGCTGGCGAAGGCACCCCAGGTCTGGCGCTGGAGCGTGGAGGTGCGCCACGCCGACTTCTTCGGTGGCGACGGCCGTCGTGCGCTCGACCGCGTGCTGCTGCGGCACGGCGCAGAACGGGTGGTGCTCGACACGATCTCGCTGTTCCATCGCACACCCATCACCGAGGACGGGCACGAGGAGTGGCGCACGAAGCCACGGGTGCCACTGCTCGACGACGCCCTCACGGATCGGCCAATCGTGCGCTTCATCGGCAGCGACCACCCCGAGCTCACCGACAGCGGCCTCGACCGCTGGCGGGTGCGTATCGCCGAATGGCTCGACGAAGGCCGCACCCCGACGCTGTTCGTGCACACGCCCGACAACATGCGCAGCCCGGTGCTGGCGCGCGGTTTCCATGCCGCGATGTGCGACATGGTCGACGGTCTCGCACCGCTGCCCGAACCGATGCCCATCGGCGGGCCCGAGCAGATCACCCTGTTCTAGGCAGCGGCGTCAGCTCGCCGCGCCGATGAGCAGCAGCACGGCGACCGCACCCGCCACCGAGGCCGCACTGATCCAGGTCCACGGCAGGCCGATGAGCAACAGCACCGCACCGATGCTCGTGCCCCACGGGCCCAGACCGGTGCCGGCGAGCATGCCCACCAACCCCACACCGAACGCGGCAAGCCCTGCCACGATGCAGATCAGCCGCGCCACCACCACGGCGGCGTTCGACGCGAGATCCTTGGCCGACCGGCGACGCGGTCGGCGGCCTCGCACGTCCATCTGGTCCTCGGGCCGGTTGCGTCGCATGCGGCGCCTCAGCGGAAGTTCGGCATGACCTCGGTGGCGAACAGTTCCATCGACTCGGTCTCGGGATAGTCGCTGCACCACGGGATGAACCCGGTGCACCCGAGGTTCAGGTACGTCTGGATCTTCTCGCACACCTGCTCGGGGGTGCCCACCAGGTTGCCGTCGCGCCAGCTCTCGAGGGCCTCACCCCAGAAGCTCTTGCTGCCGGCCGCCTCGATCTCGGCTTCGGTGCTGCGGATGAACACCTCGGGCGACCAGGTCTTGCGGATGGTGGTCTCGTCGCGGCCCACCGCGGCGCAGTGCCCCTTCAGGATCTCGCGCTTGCGTGCCCACTCGTCGGGCTTGCCGCCGAAGTTGCTGCAATCGGCGTAGCGGGCCACCACGCGCAGCGTGAGCTGCTCGCCGCCGCCACCGATCCAGATGGGCGGATACGGATCCTGCAGCGGCTTCGGATCACACTGGGCGCCCTTCAGCTGGTAGTAGGTGCCGTCGAACGTCGTGTCGGCCTCGGTCCACATGCTGCGCACGATCTGCACGCTCTCGCGCAGCATGCCGATGCGGTCCTTCGGCAGCGGGAAGTCGAAGCCGTACCCCTTGTACTCGTGCTCGTACCAGCCGGCACCGATGCCCCAATCGAGGCGGCCGCCGCTGATGACGTCGACCGTGCTGGTGATCTTCGCCAGCACCGACGGCTCTCGGTAGCTGGTGCAGCCCACCATCTGGCCGAGCCGCACCCGCGAGGTGCGCTGGCTGATGGCGGCCATCGTGGTCCAGCACTCGAACACCGCCTCGTGCGCGGCCTTCGGCACGTTGTGGAAGTGGTCGTACACCCAGATCGAGTCGTAGCCCAGCTCCTCGGCGCGCACGGCGATGTCGACGGCCTTCTGCCACTTCGCCGCGGCGCCGTCGATGGACGACAGCTCCATCTTCCAGCCCTGCGGCATGAACACGCCGAAGAGCGGCGTGGCGACATCGCGGGTGTCGACGACGGGAGTGGTGGGAACGGTCATGCCCGGACTGTACCTCTCGGCCGCGATCGGGTTCCGATGGTGACGGATGACACATCGCTGGGTTAGGTTGCCCCGCCATGACGGCTCAGTTCTCGGTTGCCGAAGTCCATGAAGCCATCGCCGCGACGCGGCCCGACGAGGTGTGCCTGGTCTTCCGCGATCGTCGCCTCACGTGGGGCGACGTCACCGACCGCACGCGGCGGTTCGCGAACCATCTGCTGGCCGCCGGGCTCGGCTGCCACACCGAACGCGAGCACCTGCAGGGACACGAGAGCGGCCAGGACCATCTGGCCATCTACCTGCACAACGGCAACGAGTACCTCGAAGCGATGCTCGGTTCGTTCAAGGCCCGGGTCGCGCCGTTCAACGTGAACTACCGCTACGTCGCCGAGGAACTGCGCTACCTGCTGCTCGACTCCAACGCCGCTGCGGTCGTGGTGCACAGCCAGTTCGCACCCACGCTGGCCGAGGTATTGCCCGACCTGCCCAACCTGCGCGTCATCCTCCAGGTGGCCGACGAGAGCGGCAACGCCCTGCTGCCGGGGGCCGTCTGGTACGAGGATGCACTGGAGGCGGCGTCGGCCGACAGGCCTGCCGTGCAGTGGAGCCCCGACGACCTGTACATCCTCTACACGGGCGGCACCACCGGCATGCCCAAGGGCGTGCTGTGGCGCAATGGTGACGCCAACGTCGAGTGCTTCGGCGGTAGCCGCGCCGACACGCTCGACGGCGTGCTGGCGGAGGCCACCGGTGGCCTGAAGGCGTTGCTCGCTCCCCCGTTCATGCACGGTGCCGGCCACTGGATGAGCTTCCGCACCTGGAACACCGGCGGCACCGTGTTCGTGCAGAGCGTGCCCGAGCGACTCGACCCCGACGACGTGTGGGGCCTCATCGAACGCGAGCAGCTCAACTTCCTGCTCATCGTCGGCGACGCGTTCGGTCGCCCGCTGCTCGACCGACTCGCCCAGGGCGGCATGGATCTGTCGAGTCTCACGGTGCTGCTGTCGGGCGGCGCACCGCTGAGCGCGAACCTGAAGGAGGAGTTCCTGCAACACCTCCCCACGCTCATGATCGTCGACGGGCTCGGCTCGTCGGAGGCCGGCGGCCAACTGTCGCACGTGTCGGCCGGCAGCGGCGCCACGACGGGCACGTTCCCCATCAGCCCCGGCAACCACGTGCTCAGCGACGATCTCACCCGCGAACTCGAGGCCGGCGATCCCGAGATCGGCTGGCTGGCCAAGAGCGGCAACCTGGCACTCGGCTACCTGGGCGACGCCGCCAAGACCGCGCGCACCTACCCGGTGGTGGCGGGCACGCGCTATGCAGTGCCGGGCGACCGGGCACGCCTGCGCGCCGACGGCGTCATCGAACTCCACGGCCGCGACTCGGTCACCATCAACTCCGGCGGCGAGAAGATCTTCGCCGAGGAGGTGGAAGCCGCCGTGAAGGCGCACCCCGGTGTGTACGACTGCGTGGTCGCGGGTCGCCCCAGCGAACGGTGGGGCAACGAGGTGGTGGCCGTCGTGCGCGTGCGCGAAGGGTTCACCGTCACCGAGGCCGATCTGCGCGCCGAGGCCGAGCGGCACATCGCCCGCTACAAACTGCCGAAGGCGTTCGTGTTCGTGAACGAGGTGGTGCGCTCGCCGTCGGGCAAGGCCGACTACCGCTGGGCCAAGCAGGTGGCCGCCGAGGGCTGACGCCCGGCCGTCACCAGACGGGGTCGATGGGCGTGATGACGCCGAAGTGCTGTTCCAGCACCTCGGCGCCGCGCAGTGCCGTGAGATCGGCGAAGCGGCGGGCCACCACCTGCGCGCCGACGGGCGTGTGATCGGCCATGCCCACGGGCACCACCGCGGCCGGGATGCCGAGGATGTTGCCCGGCAGCACCGGCCTGATGAGCTCGAGCACCGCCTGCGCGTTCTCCGACGACACCACGTCGAAGCCGAGTTCGAACGGCGGCTGCGTCCACGTGGGCATCAGCAACACGTCGTGCTCGGTGAGGAACGAATGCCACTCGCGGGCCACGCGGTTGCGATCGGCGAACGCGTGCATCAGCGTGGCCGAGTCGACCGGCTCGAAGATGTCATCGGCGAAACCGAGGAACCGCTGACCGGCCTCGCCCATCACCAGCTGCAGCAGCGGCAGGTTGGCGCGGATCTCGCTGAGCAGGATCACCGACCACAGTTCGAGCACGCGTTCGAACGACGGCGGGGTGGCCTCCACCACCTCGTGGCCGGCCTGCGCGAACGCCACACCAGCGGCGGCGATGGCGGCGGCCACCTCGGGGTGGGTGCTGCCGCCGGGCGGGTCGGCCAGGACGGCCACCTTCAGCTTCCCGCCCTCGGTGCGGTCGACGAGGGCGACCGGCAACGACAGGTGATCGCGATCGTGGGCACCGGCGATGGCCAGCAGGCCGGCGCGCACGTCGGCCACGTGGCGTGCCATCGGCCCGTCGGTGAGCATGATCTGCCCGGCGATGCCGGCGTCCTCGGGCGGGATCACCGTCGCCGCCGGCACCACGCCGGTGGTGGGCTTGATCGACGTGATGCCGCAGCAGGTGGCCGGGTTGCGCAACGAACCACCGATGTCGTTGCCGAAGCCGAGCGGGCTCATGCCGGCCGCCAGAGCGGCGCCTTCACCACCGCTGGAGCCACCGGTGGTGCGGGTGGGGTGCCAGGGGTTGTGCGTGTTGCCGTGCAGCGAGCTCTCGGTGGTGACCCGCAGGCCGAGGTCGGGCAGGTTGGTGCGGCCGATCGGGATGCCACCCGCAGCGCGCACCCGCTCGACCAACGGGGCGTCCATCGGCGACACGGCCTCGGCCAGGGCCGGCACGGCCTGGGTGGTGGGTGTACCGGCGAGGTCGATGTTCTCCTTCACCGTCACCGGCACACCGTGCAACGGACCGACCGCGGTGCCCGCGGCGATCGCGCGGTCGGCGGCCTCGGCGGCGGCGAGCGCCGTGTCGTCGAGCCGGCGCACCACCGCGTTGAGCTTCGGGTTCACCTCGTCGATGCGGGCCAGGTGGGCCTGCACCACTTCGACGCTGCTGACCTCCTTGCGCGCGATCATCCCCGCCAGCTCGAGTGCACCCTTGCGCCACAGTTCGTTGCTCATGGCCGCAGAGACTGCCACAGCGGCCGGTCAGTCGTGGCGACGGAGTTCGTCGAGCACGTCGGCGCACCGCCCTGGTTGCGCCACTAGCCTTCGTCCGATGGTCGAACGCAGCTGGGACACCGAGCAACTCCCCGAGGGTGAGGAGAAGGTGCAGGCCGTACGGCAGATGTTCGACACCATCGCCCCGCGGTACGACATGGTGAACCGCATCATGACCTTCCGCCTCGATGTGCGCTGGCGCAAGAAGGCCGTCAAGCGCCTCGCACTGCCGTCGGGCAGCACCGTCATCGACCTCGCGTCGGGCACCGGCGACCTGTGCATCGACCTCGCCAAGGCCGGGATGCGGCCCATCTCGTTCGACCTCTCCTACGGCATGTTGGCCGCCGACCGCAGCGGCAGCCCGCGCGTCCAGGCCGACATCCTCCGCCTGCCCCTGCCCGACTCCTCGGTCGACGGTGCCACGTGCGGCTTCGCGTTGCGCAACCTGCTCGAACTGCCCGCGTTCTTCGCCGAACTGGCCCGCGTGGTCCGGCCCGGTGGCCGCATCGCCCTGCTCGACGTGGGGGTGCCGCACAACCCGGTCATCCGCTGGGGCAACAACATCTACTTCGGCAAGGTGGTGCCGAAGATCGGCGGCCTGCTGAGCGACGGCCCCGCCTACCGCTACCTGCCCAAGAGCGTGGCGTACCTGCCGCCGCGGGCCGAGATGGTGCAGATGCTGCGCGATGCCGGCTTCACCGACGCCGAACACTTCCAGCTGTCGGGCGGCCTCACCCAGTTGATGGTCGGCACCCGCCGCTGACATGCGCGCCCACACCCGACCGCTGCACGACGACGTCGACCTGAACGACGTCGCACGCGGCGACGGGTACCTGTTCGTGCGCGACGGCGTGGGCATCGCCGGTCGCGGTGTCGCCCAACGCGTGGCACTGGCCGACGTGCCGGCGGTGCTGGCCGCGATCGACCACGTCGACGAGGTGGGCGGCGTGCACCCCATCGCCCTCGGTTCGGTGCCGTTCGAGCCGGGCACGCCGTGCGCGTTGGTCATCCCCGCGGTGCTGGTGGGCAAGGCCGCCGACGGCCGACGCTGGATCACGACCATCGACGACGCCTCCCCCGACCTCGGCATCGGCGCCCGTCCGGTCCCGCGGGCGCAGGAGTTCACCGTACGGCCGCTCACCCCGGTCGACCGATACCTGCAGGCAGTCACCGAGGCCCGCGACGCGGTGCGCGACGACCGTCTCACCAAGGCCGTCATCGCTCGCGAGGTCACCGTCACCAGCCCCGAGGCCATCGACGTGCACGCTGTGCTGTTGCGGCTGAAGGCGATGTTCGGCCGCAGCTACCGCTACTCGGTCGACGGGTTCATCGGGGCGTCGCCCGAGTTGCTGGTGGCGGTGGCCGGCAACCAGGTGCGGTCGCACCCGTTGGCCGGCACCACCCCGCGCACCGGTGATCCCGACACCGACCGACGCGCCGCCGACGAACTCCTCGCCAGCGAGAAGAACCAGATCGAGCACCGCGTGGTGATCGACATGATCCACGACACCCTGCTCCCCTGGTGCAGCTATCTCGACTGGGAACCCGAGCCCAGCATCGTCACGGTGGCCAACGTGCAGCACCTCGGCACCGCGATGGAGGGACATCTCAGCGACCCGCGGCCCAACGTGCTCGAACTCGTCACCGCGCTCTCCCCCACGCCGGCGCTCGGTGGGTTCCCGCGCGCTCAGGCGCTCGAACTGATCGCCCGCACCGAGGGGTTCACGCGCGGGCGCTACGGCGGCGCCATCGGCTGGGTCGATGCTGCGGGCGACGGCACCTGGGCAGTGGCCATCCGTTGCGCCGAGCTGTCCGACGACCGGTGCACGGCGCGCCTCGTGGCGGGCGGCGGCATCGTCGCCGACTCCGAGCCGCTCGCCGAGCTGGCCGAGACCCAGGCCAAGCTGCAAGCGATGCTCAGCGCCATCGTGCGTCCCTGAGCACCGAATCGACACCGAGAAAACACTCAGAAGGACTGGCGCACGCCGAGCGTGATTGGCATTCTGTCCCGATGACCAAGGGGGACCGGTCCAGCCATCTGACGATCTCGAACATGCAGGTGCGGTTCGAGTCGCTCATCGCCCACGAATTCGGCCACGCCGAAGTCCGTCGGCTCGTGTCGCCGGCGCGACTGCGTCGCCCACTGCCGCACGACCCGTCCACCCCGGTGGCCTGGGCGGCCGCCGCCGCACGGCGCGTCGCCGGGGGCACTGCGCCCACCGAGGTGGTGGCGGGTCTCGGTGACCTGGGTGTGTTCTGCGTGGCCATCGGCTCGCTGGCGTTGCTGGAGTTCGACGGCGCCGAACTCGACGCTCGCCGCGAGCAACTCGAACTGGCGCACCCCGCCGAACTCCGCGACCATGCCGCACAGCTGCTGCCCCTCGTGGTGGCGTCCTACGCCGCTCGGGCGCCGCGCTGGTGGCTGTTCGGCCGCCGCCGCTTCGCCGAGCAGGTGCTGCACCGCCTCGCCATCCCCGAGACCTGAGCCACGACGCCCGCCGACGTCACACGAAATCCACCGTTCCGGTCGAACCCGCGCGACCTCGACACCCACCGCCGACGTCACACGAAATCCACCGTTCCGGTCGAACCCGCGCGACCTCGACGCCCATCGCCGACGTCACACGAAATCCACCGTTCCGGTGGAACCCGCGCGACCTCGACGGTCAGACGAGGGCGGCGGCGACGGCGGCGTGGAGGGCGTCGTGCACGGCGACGTTGTGGTCGCGGTGGCTGGGCACCCGCACCACCACGGCCTCGCGGTCGCCCACTGCGGCCAGCAGGTCGTCGACCGACTCGACCGTGCGGGCACCCAGGCCGTGGGCCCGGGCGACGGCCACCACGTCGGTGCCGTGGGGCGTGCCGAACAGTTGCTCGAACCGCTCGGTGCTGAGGGCGGTGCGTTGCGGGAGGAACGAGAAGATGCCACCGCCGTCGTTGTCGACCACCACGACCGTGAGCGGCAACTGACGGGCTGCCAACGCGGTGAGCGACGACTGGTCGTGGCAGAACGCGACATCGCCCAGCAGCAACACGGTGGGTTCGTCGGTACCGATGGCCACGCCGATGGCGGTGGCGATGACCCCATCGATGCCGTTGGCGCCACGGTTCGAGTGCACCACGGTGGCCGACGCAGGGCCGAACCACTCGACGTCGCGCACGGGCATCGACGACGACACCACCAGCCGTGCGTCGACAGTGGCCAGCGCTCGTGCCACCGCCGGCTCGCTGAGTTCGTTCCCGAGCGCCGCGACGATGGCCTGCTGCGCCGCAGCGTCGGCCGCCGACCACCCTGCGCGCCACGAAGGATCGACCGAGGCACCCACCAGCGGCAGCACCGATTCGCACACCGCCGAGGCCTCGCCGTACACCCGCTCGGTGACGATGCCCAGCGGGTCGATGGTGCGGCCCTGCGCGTGCACCTGCACGTGCACCGCTCCCGAGGCCTGCAGCCACTGGCCCAGCACCTTCGACGCCGGTGGCTCGCCGAGGTGGAGCACCACCTGCGGCACGTGCGCTGCCGCGAACGGCTGATGCCGCACCAACGAGTCGAATGCGCACACCGAGCCGGCGAGTGAGCGGCAGCCCGAGCGCGGATCGGCGAGCACGGGCCAGCCGAGCGCATCGGCCAGGTCGGCCACGGCCTGCACGTCGTCGACCCCACGCCCGGCCACCACCACACCGTGTGGCACGTCGAGCATCGCCGCCAGTTCCTCCATCGACAGCCGGGTCATGAACCACACCGCGTCGTCGAAGGGATCGTCGTCGGACTCGTCGTGGTCCATCACGGGCGGGAGTGCGCCGATGACACCGACGAGTGGCTCGCGGAACGGCAGGTTCATGTGCACCGGGCCACCATCGACGCCGCACGCGGCGAGCCACGCGTCGTCGGCGAGATCGCGCCAGGTGTGCGCCATCGTTGCATCGGGCACGTCGGCCGACACGAACAGCCGCACCGTGTCGCCGTACAACTCGATCTGGTCGATGGTCTGCGGTGCGCCGATGCCCTGCAACTCGGGCGGCCGGTCGGCGGTGAGCACCAGCATCGGCACACCCGAAAGGTCGGCCTCGATGACGGCGGCGTGGAAGTGCGCCGCAGCGGTGCCGCTGGTGCACAGCAACGCAGCGGGCACGCCCGTGGACTGGCCGATGCCCAAGGCCATGAAGGCAGCGGTGCGTTCGTCGTGCGCGACATGCACCTGCAGGTCGTCACGAGCGGCCAGCGCCAACGCCATCGGTGTGCTGCGCGACCCCGGTGCGACCACGGCGTGCTGCATGCCCAGCGCCATCCACTGGTCGACGAGCGTCGCGCAGAAGGTGACCTGGTCGTCTGCCTGCGTCATGGGGCCACGATAGGGGCGTATCCTCGGCCACGTGCGACCGACCGTGAACGTGGAGATCTGGTCCGACGTCATCTGCCCCTGGTGCTACATCGGGAAGCGACGCTTCGAGACCGCCGTCGAGCAGTTGAGGGACGAGGCCGACATCGAGATCGTCTTCCGCCCGTACCAACTCGACCCCACGGCCTCCCCCGGCAAGTCGGCACCGGTGAAGGACGCGTATGCGAAGAAGTTCGGCGGCCCCGAGCGTGCCGAGCAGATCATCGGACACGTCACGTCGGTGGCCGCCGAGGAAGGCCTCGAGTTCCACATGGAGAAGGCGTTGCGGGCCAACACCCTGCTCGCCCATCGGCTGCTGTGGCTGGCAGAGGCGAGCGGCCATCAGTACGCGCTGAAGGAACGGTTGCTGCAGGCGTACTTCGTCGACGGCCTCGATGTGGGCGACCCCGACGTGTTGGCCGACTGCGCGGGCGAGGTGGGCATGCCGCGCGACGGTGCGCTGGCGTTCCTGCACAGCGACGACGGCGTGGCCGAGGTGCAGCAGCAGTTGCGGTTCGCCGCGGAGGCCGAGATCACCGCGGTGCCCACCTTCGTGATCGACGGCCGCTGGGCCGTGCCCGGCGCACAGGATCCCGACACGTTCGTCACGGTGATCCGGCGCCTGCTGGCCAAGCGGGAGGGCTGAACGATGATCGAATGGCGCCCGCTCTCGGGCCGGCTCGCGGCGCAGGTGAGCGGCCCCGACGGTGCGCCGCGTCTGGTGTTCCTGCACGGGTTCACGCAGACCTCGAACTCGTGGAAGCCCATCGCCGAACACTTCGTGCGCAGTGGTCATCAGTGCTTCGTCATCGACCTGCCCGGGCATGCCGACTCCACTCACGTGCGCGCCGACCTGCGCCGCGCTGCCGACATGGTGGCCGCCATCGGCGACGAGGCCACGTACGTCGGCTACAGCCTCGGCGGCCGTGCGGCGCTGCACGTCGCGCTGATGTACCCCCACCTGGTTCGCTCGCTGGTCACCATCGGGGCCAACCCCGGCATCGACAGCGAGGACGAACGCGCCCGCCGCCGCGAGAGCGACGACGCACTGATCGAGCGCATGGAGGAGATCGGCCTCGAGGCGTTCCTGCGCGAGTGGGTCGCGTTGCCGCTGTTCGGCAACCGCCCCGTGGGGCCGCTGGAGATGGCCGACCGGCTGCGCAACACCGTGGAAGGGCTGTCGAGCAGCCTGCGACTGGCCGGCACGGGCGCGCAGGGGTCGTTGTGGCCGCGGTTGCGCGAGCTGAACATGCCGGTACTGGCCGTGGCCGGCGAGCGCGACGACAAGTTCGCGGCGATCGCCCGTCAACTGGCGACGAGCGTGCCCGAGGGACGCAGCGCGCTCGTGCCCGGCGCGGCACACGCCGCGCACCTCGACGACCCCGCAATGACGATCGAGCTCATCACGAGCGCGCTCGTCGTCTGACCGCTCAGGACGACAGCACCATGCCCAGCGCGGCCAGCAGGCCGGTGACCAACTGCACCTTGCCCGTCGCACCGAGCACGGGGATCAACGCCGGACCGACGGCACCCGTGCGGATGGCCTGCACCGCCGGCACCGACACGACCGCCCCGACCAGACCGAGCGCGGCGAACGGGCGGTCGGTCACGGCGATGGCCACGACCAACGCGAACGCTGCGACGAGCAGCACCACGTAGAACGTGCGGGTGCGGGCGTCGCCGAGGCGCACCGCCATCGTGCGCTTGCCGACCTCGCGGTCGGTGGGAATGTCGCGCAGGTTGTTCACCACCAGCAACGCGCAGGCGAGGCAGCCGGCCATGCACCCCGCCATCCACGCAACGGCGGTGATGCGCTCGGCGACCACGAACGTGGTGCCCGCCGTGGCCACCAGGCCGAAGAACACGAACACGAACACCTCACCGAGGCCGAGGTAGCCGTACGGCTTCGGCCCGCCCGTGTAGAACCAGCCGGCCAGGATGGCCGCAGCGCCGACGACGAGCAGCCACCAACTGGTGACGGCCGCCAACACCAGACCCGAGACGGCCGCGAATCCGAACGCGGCGAACGCGGCTCGCTTCACCGCACCGGGTGCTGCCAGGCCGCTGGCCACCAACCGAGTGGGACCGACGCGCACCTCATCGGTGCCGCGCACGCCGTCGCTGTAGTCGTTCGCGTAGTTCACGCCCACCTGCAGGGCGAGCGACACCACCAACGCGAGCGCGGCGCGCCACCACACCGGGTCGGCCTCACCGGCGGCTGCCGCGGCGCCGAGGGCGACCGGCACCACCGCGGCAGGGAGGGTTCGGGGTCGGGCACCGAGCAGCCAGCGATTCATCCTGGCCATTGTGGCGGAATAGCCTCACCTCGTGCCGCATCTCGTCGCCATCGACCTGCCCGGTGGTCCGGCGTTCGTCGACGCGCTGCGCCGCGAATGGGACGACGGCAACGCCGTGCTGCCCGTCGACCGTCGTCTGCCGGCACCCGCTCGCGCCGCGTTGCTCGACGCGCTGCAACCCGACCGCATCATCGACGAACACGGACGCCGTGAGCTCGACGGCCGCGGGGTGCAGCCCGGTGACGCGCTGGTCATGGCCACCAGTGGCTCCACCGGCACGCCGAAGGGAGTGGTGCTCACCCATGACGCAGTCATCGCCTCGGCGCGGGCCACCTCCCGCCACCTCGGCATCGGGCCCGACGACACCTGGCTGGCGTGCCTGCCGCTCGCCCACGTGGGTGGGCTCTCGGTGGTGACCCGAGCGCTGGTCACCGGCACGCCGTTGGTGGTGCACGACGGTTTCGACGCCGAGCGCGTGCAACAGGCGGCCCGCGACGGCGCCACCGCGGTGTCGCTCGTGGCCACTGCGTTGCACCGCATCGATCCGTCGTTGTTCCGGGTGATCGTGCTGGGCGGGGCCCGCCCGCCGGCCGACCGTCCCGCCCATTGCGTCACCACGTACGGGCTCACGGAGACCGGCAGCGGGGTGGTGTACGACGGGCGCCCGCTCGAGGGTGTGGAGGTGCGCATCGCTGCCGACGGCGAGGTGCTGCTGCGTGGCCCGATGCTGCTGCGCGAGTACCGCGACGGCAGCACGCCGCTCGACGCCGATGGATGGCTGCACACGGGTGACCTGGGGCAGCTGCTCGACGACGGGCGTCTGCACGTCGAGGGCCGCCGCGGCGACATGATCGTCACGGGCGGCGAGAACGTGTGGCCCGAGGCCGTCGAGGCCGTGCTGCAGCTCCACCCGGCCGTGGCGGAGGTGGCCGTGGCCGGTGTGCCCGACCCCGAGTGGGGGCAGCGTGTCGTGGCCTGGGTGGTGCCCGCCGTCGGCGCCGAGGCCCCGTCGCTGCCCGAGCTGCGTGCCTGGGTGGGCGCTCGGCTCGCGGCGTTCCATGCTCCGAAGGAACTGCATCTGGTGTCCACACTGCCACGCACCGCACTCGGCAAGGTGCAGCGGCACGTGCTGCAGGCATCCCGGAACGCCGCCACCGACCACCACTAGGGTCGGCGGCATGGAGCGCCTGGCGTTGGTCACGGGCGCGGCTTCGGGGATCGGCCGCGCCATCACGGAACGATTCGTCGCCGATGGCCTGCGCGTCCTCGCCGCCGACATCGACACCACTGGCCTGCAGCGCTTGACCGACGAGTTGGGCGACCGAGTGATCACCGCGCACTGCGACGTCACCGACGAGGCCTCGGTGGCTGCCGTGGCAGCGCAGGCCGGTGAACTCGGCGGCCTGCACGTGGCCGTGGCGAACGCCGGCCGCGGGACCTTCTCCCCCATCGTCGACCACCCACTCGACGAGTGGAGGGCGATCCTCGACCTGTGCCTCACGGGCGTGTTCGTGACGGTGAAGCACGCTGCCGGCGCGATGCACGACGGCGGCAGCATCATCACCATCGCTTCGCTCAACGCCACGCAGCCCTCCGCCGGGATGGCCGCCTACTGCGCCGCCAAGGCCGGCGTGGTGATGCTCACCCGTGTCGCTGCGATGGAGTTGGGTGCTCGCCGCATCCGGGTGAACACCATCGCGCCCGGTCTGGTGGAGACCAACGCCACGAGTGCGTTCTTCATGGTGCCCGGCGTGGTCGACGAGTTCGTCGAGAACACCACCGTCGGCCGGTTCGCCCAGCCGGTCGACATCGCGAACATGGCCTCGTTCCTGGCGGGCGACGAGAGCACGTTCGTGAGCGGCAGCCTGTTCCCGGTCGACGGCGGCGCCGGCACGAAGAAGTATCCCGACCTGCCCGCCGCCTTCGCCAGGCTGACCCCGCCCGCCGAGTGACCGCCCCCGCTCGCACCCGCCTGCCCGGCGCGTACTGGCGCCTGTGGACCGCCAGCGCCATCTCCAACATCGGCGACGGCGTGCTGACCGCGGCGTTGCCCATCCTGGCCACCCGGGTCACCGACGACCGTCTGTCCATCGGCCTCATCTCCACGTTCTTCGCCATCCCGTGGCTGCTGTTCGCGCTGCCGGCGGGCGCGGTGATCGACCGCATGGACCGCCGTCACGTGCTGATCGCCGCCGATCTGTTCCGCGGTGCGCTCGTGGGCGGTCTCGCGCTGGCTGCCGCGTTCGCCGACGTGCAGATCTGGATGCTGTGGGTGCTGGCGTTCGGCCTCGGCGTGGGCGAGGTGTTCTTCGACTCCACGTCGCAGACCATCCTGCCCGCCATCGTGTCCGGCGAGCAGCTGGGCCGGGCCAACGGACTGCGGTACTCGGCGGAGATCACCGGCAACACGTTCCTCGGGGCTCCACTCGGCAGTGTGCTGTTCGCTGCTGCGGTGTGGCTGCCGTTCGGCTTCGACGCCGCCACGTTCGTGGTGGCCGCCGTGTTGGTGGCCACGTTGCGCGGGCGCTTCCGCGCCGCCACGACCACGCCGACGCGCGGCTTGCGCGCCGATGTGGGCCAAGGGTTCCGCTGGCTGTGGCGCAGCGTGCTCCTGCGCAACCTCGCCATCGCGCTCGGCCTCACCAACCTCGCGTTCGCGATGTGCGAGAGCACGTTCGTGCTGTTCGCCACCGAGGAACTCGGTGTGAGTGACACGATGTTCGGTGTGCTCATCGCCGTGGTGGGCGCAGGCAGCGTGGTGGCAGGCGTGGCCGGCGGATGGCTGGTCGATCGTGTCGGCCGACGGTTCGCCATCCTGGTGGCCGCGTTCGTGCCGGTGCTCACGATGCTCGCCATCGGCCTGGTGGCCGTCACCTGGTGGGTGGTGCTGATGCTCACCGTGCAGGCCGTGATGATCACCGTGTGGAGCATCATCGCGGTGACCATCCGCCAGCAGATGGTGCCCGACCACCTGTTCGGCCGGGTGAACAGCGTGTACCGCTGGTTCAGCTGGGGCGCGATGCCGATCGGAGCCCTGCTCGGTGGTGTGGTGGCACAGCACTGGGGGCTGCGTGCGCCCTACTACGTCGGCGCCGCCACCATGCTGTGTGCCTACGTGCTCATCGTGGCGCACCTGCGCGAGTCCGCCATCCAAGCGGGTATTCGCGCCAACACCCGACCGCAGCGACCCGACACGTCGGCCGACGACACACCGACGAGCATCGAACGCGATCCGCTCGACGACCTGCTCGACCCGTTGCTGTAGTTGCGTCAGTCGCCGGATTCGGCGGGGTCGCCGCTGCCCTCGGGTTCGAGGGTGATCTTCACGCGTCGAATGCGGCGACCGTCGATCTCGGCGGCACTGAAGCGCCACCCTTCGTGCACCACGAACTCGTCGACCGCGGGCACGTGTTCGAGTGTGCCGAACAGGAAGCCGGCCACGGTCTCCCAGTCGTCGTCGGGGATGTGCAGGCCGAGCAGGTCGTTGATGTCCTCGATGGCCATGCCACCGTCGACCAGGTAGGCACCGTCACCGAGGTGCTGGACGTCGTCGTCCTCCTCGTCGTGCTCGTCGATGATCTCGCCCACCAACTCCTCGAGGCAGTCCTCGAGGGTGATCAGGCCGGCCAGCGCGCCGTACTCGTCGGCCACGAGCGCGAGATGGAACTTCTCGGCCTGCATCTCGCGCATCAGACGGTTGACGGGTTTGTTCTCGGGCACGAACCGCACGGGACGGATGAGGTCGCTCACCGGTCGGGCACCGCCGCCCCCGCGTTCGGCCTGCATCAGGTCCTTCACGAACGCCAGGCCCACCACGTCGTCGTCCTCGTCGTCGTTCACCACCGGGATGCGGCTGTAGCCGTGCTCGAGCGCGACATCGAGGCCCTGGGTGATGGTGGCCGTGTGCGGGATGGTGATGATGTCGGGCCTCGGCACCATGATCTCGCGGGCCACGGTGTCGCCGAACTCGATGATGCTCTCGATGAGCTCGCGCTCTTCCTCCTCGATCACGTCGTCCTCGGCCGCGGTCTCGACGATGCCGAGCAGTTCGCTCTCCGACACGAACGGTCCCTGCTCGAGCCCCTTGCCCTTGACGATGACGTTGGTGAGTCCGATGAGCGCCCGCGACGTCCACTGCAGCGGCGGGAAGGCCACGAGCGCCGACACGGGCCGGGCCGACATCAGCGCCGACCGCTGCGGGTACAGCACCGCGTAGGTCTTCGGCACGGCCTCGGCCAGCACGAAGAACACGAGCACGTTGAGCACGACACCGATGGCCACACCCCAGCCACCGAACAGGCGGCCGGCGACGATGGCCGTGAGGCTCGTCTGCACGGTCTGACAGATGTTGACCGTGAGCAGCACCGAGTTCACCCACCGCTCGGGCTCGTCGACCAACTTCTTCAGTGCCTTGCCCGCCTTGCTGCCCTGGTCGGCCAGCGACGCAGCGCGGGGCTTGCTCATCCGCGACAGGCCCATCTCGGCGACGGCCAGGAAGACGAGGACGACGAGCAGCACGAAGATGGCGACCAACATGAGGATGTCGAGGTTGGTCACCGACGTGGCGATCATTCGGGTTGCTCCTGTCGGAACCCTGCCGGCGCCGGGCCACCCCAGTGGTGTGCCTCCAGCAGCGCCAGTTCACGGGCACGCATCGTGGCCGTCTGGTCGGGCTCGTGGTGGTCGTACCCCAGCACGTGCAGCACGCCGTGCACCACCAGCAGGGCGAGTTCGTCGTCGAGCGTGCCGGCGTGCTCGGGCGCCTGCCGGGCGGCGACCGCCGGGCAGATGACCACGTCGCCCAGCAGCAGGGGCATGTCGCCCGGATCGGGCGGCGAACGGTCGGGGCCGCGGTTGAGCGGCTGGTTGTGGGCCACCACCTCGGCGTCGTGCGCGTCGATGGGGAAGGCGAGCACGTCGGTGGGGCCTTCCTTGCCCATGTAGTCGAGGTTCAGTTCGGCGATCTCGGCCTCGCTGATGAACAGCAACGACAGCTCGGCGAGACCGCGTACTCCTTCGGCGCGCAGCACTTCGGTGGCGAGGGCCTGCCAGCGGTCGAGGTCGACCGACAGCTCGGCCTGCTCGTCGGCCACGAACACCTCGGGCTCGCCGTCGCCGCCGACGCGCCGCGGCCCGTCGACCCTGGGTCGGGCAGGGTCAGGCACGTGGGGTGGCCCTCTCGTACGCGGCCACGATGTCGGCGACGATCTTGTGGCGCACCACATCGCCGGCGGTGAGGTGCACGAAGGTGAGCCCTTCGATGCCCTGCAGCGTGCGCTCGAGGCCGATGAGTCCGCTGCGGCCGTCGGGCACGTCGATCTGCGTGCTGTCGCCCGTGACCACCACCTTCGAGCCGAAGCCGAT
>SXGS01340949.1_pt1 | contig 17576 bp, 12 predicted proteins | sample 3174681 | NCBI WGS metagenome assembly SXGS01 (sample SAMN11356861, study PRJNA531348) | freshwater metagenome | isolation source: freshwater sample F1-80 | place: China: Fuxian Lake, Yuxi | collected 2017-12-25 | reverse complement strand
GCTCCCGGACGCCGCGTCACCGACCGCCGCTGACCCTGGTGACATTCTGGCAACCCTGGCCACCGGTTGTGTCACCGTGGCAGCCGATCCGATCGGGTGACACCCTTCGGATCCAGTGCCGGTATCTGGCCGAGTGGAACATGGAGGGAATTCCCTGCTCAAGCGGTCCGGAGACACTGGCCCTGCTGCGCACCGGCGCGCGCTTTGACGCCGGCATCCTCGACATCCAGATGCCCGACATGGATGGGTACCAACTGGCGCATGCCATCCGCGAGCAACCCTCGTTCGAGCGTCTGCCTCTGATCGCGTTCAGTTCGGTCGGGCAACGTCGCGCTGAGACGGAAGCGGCCGGGTTCACATCGTCCTTCGCGAAGCCGATCAAACCAGCGCAACTGATCCACGCCCTGGCGGAGGTGTTCGTAGGGGCGCCGGTGCGCATACGCGACACGGCCAGTGTGTCGGAGTTTGACCCGACTCTGGGCAAGCGCTATCCCCTCCGCATTCTCCTGGCTGAAGACCTCGTCGTCAATCAGAAACTCATGATTGCGATGCTCGGGAAAATGGGCTACCGGACCGACGTCGCAGCCAACGGATTGGAGGTGCTTGAGGCGCTGGAACGCCAGCAGTACGATATCGTGCTGATGGACATGCAGCTGCCGGAGAGGGACGGCCTGGAGGCGTCCCGGCAGAGTCAGAGCCGCTGGCCGGCCGAGGGGCGGCCGCGGATAGTGGCACTCACGGCCAATGCAATGCGCGAGGACCGGGAAGCCTGCGTCGCCGCCGGGATGGAGGACTACCTCGCCAAACCGGTGCGCCTGCGGGAGTTGGTCAATGCGCTGGTGCGTGCAGGCGAGATCGTCATTGCTAGAACGGGACGCAAAGAGCCGGAAGCAGAAAGCCGGGAGCAGGACGCACCGGACCCGACCCGCGCCGCGGACACCGGACCGCATGACGCACCGAGCACAGTACCTGATCCGAGCCACGCACCGCCCCAGCCAGGAAGCGCACCCTCCGGCATGCCGGTCCCCACGGCTCAGTTCGTGCTGTCGCCTTCCGAACCGGTGCTGGACGAAGTGATGCGGGCCCAGTACCGGGAGATGCGTGAGGGCGGAATGCCGGAGATGGTCGGCGAACTGCTGGCGGCGTTTCAGGGGGATGCCGATCGCCTGCTGCCCGCCATCGGGGCAGCCGTGGCCGCCGGTGATGCCGCGACTCTGCGTTCTGCAGCGCACGGGATGAAGGGCGCCGCAGGCAATCTGGGAGGCCGCCGCCTCGCTGCGGTCTGCTACGAACTCGAGAAACGCGGACGCGACAACCGCCTTGAGGGCGCCAAGACCCTGGCGCCACTGGTCGAACCGGAGTACCAGGCGCTGATCGCGGCGTTGCGCGAAGAATCGGGAAGCGCGGCGGTCCCGTCACCTGAGGCAGCCGTCACATCGGGCGCGACGCCGGCGAGCGCTGCAATGGCCCCCGGGGCGCCCCAAACACCTGCCGCGAGTGCTGCTGAGCATGAGGCTTCCAGCGAGAAACGCGAACTGCCCGGCATTTCCCCTCCCCAATCCCCTGTGCAGGCTTCGCAGCCGGTGCTCGACGAGGGCATGCGGGCGCAGTATCGAGAAATGCGGGAAGGGGGAATGCCGGAACTGGTGGGCGAACTGCTGGCCGCATTCCGGAGCGATGCCGAGCGCCTGTTGGGGGAAATTGAGCGGGCGGTCCACGCCGGAGACGCCGCCGCGCTCCGCTCGTCCGCCCACGGAATCAAAGGCGCGGCCGGGAACCTGGGCGGGCTGCGTTTGCATTCTCTCTGCTATGAGCTGGAGTGCATGGGCCGCGACGGCCGCCTCGAACACGCACCCGCACTGCTCCCGCACCTCCTGCCGGAGTACGAGGCACTGGTCGCCGCCCTCGGCGCCGAGGCGTCGGGCAACGCCGTCGCAATTCCCGGTGAGGGAACCCCCCGTACCGAGGCTCAGGTTTCCAGTGCGGACACCGGCATCGGCGGAGGGCCGCAAACGGACACGGCCGTTAGGGGCAATCCCCCCGTGGTTGCCCCCCCCTCCGCGCTCGAAACGTCCAACGCCGTGTTCGCCCCCGACATGGCCGGCCAGATCGAGATGCTGGCCGAGAGCGGGATGCTCCCCGAGTTGATCGAGGCGCTGGAAACGGACATCCGCAGCGGCTTACACAAGGCGATCGCTGCAATTGTCGCCGGCGAGCCGGCGGCGCTGGCGGAGGCAGCACACGGTATCCTGGGGGCGGCGGGGAACCTGGGCGGGGCGGCCCTGGCCGACCGGGCGCGAGCACTCGAAGAACATGCAGGGCGGAGGGGGACCGACGGGGCAGAAGGCCTGCTCTCGAGTCTGGAACTGGAATACGCGCGGCTGGACAGTGCGCTGCGCGCGATGGCGGAAGGAAAAGAATGAGCGCGACGACCATCTCGACCACTACCGGAAACCGGGAACAGGCCGGCCCCCAGACATCGGTACGGCAGCGCCCTCCCCGGGAGGTGCTCATCGTGGACGACATGTCCACCCTGCGCCTCATGCTCGCCATGCACCTGAAAGCGATGGGGCACAACACCACACAGGCAGCAAACGGCGTGGAAGCGCTGGACCTGCTGCGCAGCCGGCGTTTCGATCTGGTGCTGCTGGACGTGATGATGCCCGAAATGGATGGCTATACCGTACTGGAGACGGTGAAGGGCGATCCGGAACTCCGGGACATCCCCGTGGTGATGGTCTCTGGAGTGGAAGACCTCCAGAGTGTGGTCCGCTGCATCGAACGGGGCGCCGAGGATTACCTCACGAAGCCGTTCAATCCGACGCTCCTCCGCGCCCGGGTGGGACAGTGTCTGGAGAAAAAGGCACTCTGGGACGACCTGCAGGACAACTATCGGCAACTGCAAGAGCTCGAAAAGCTGCGCGACAGCCTGACCCATATGGTTGTTCACGATCTCCGCACGCCACTCACGGCACTCATCGGGGGAGTGCAGACGCTGCTAGATATTGGTGGAATGGACGAACTTCAGACCGAGCTGGTCGAGATGTCCATTCAGGGCGGTCAGACACTGCTCGGGATGATCAACGACCTCCTGGACATCAGCAAGATGGAAGACGGGTCTATGCAGCTCGACCGGACCTCTTTTGCGGTCACTGCACTGGCGGACGTCGTGCTGAGACAGGTGGGGCAACTCGCGCGCGACAAGGACCTGAACCTCCGCACTGAGTTCCCCGAGACGCTGCCTGAGCTCCATGCCGACGAGGACAAGTTGCGCCGGACCCTCGTGAACTTGATCGGCAATGCGGTAAAATTTACTCCCCGCCGAGGCAACGTGACCCTGGGCGCACGACGGGAAAACGGCACACTGGTCTTCTCCGTCTCGGATACCGGGGAGGGCATCCCCAAAGAGGCGTTCGGCAAGATCTTCGAGAAGTTCGGGCAGGTCGAATCCCGGACAGAAGGACGAAAGAACTCGACCGGCCTGGGGTTAACCTTCTGCAAGATGGTGGCCGAAGCGCATGGAGGCCGAATCTGGGTAGACAGCGAACTGGGTCTGGGAAGTACCTTTTCATTCACCATTCCTCTTGACGCAGGAGACGGGGTATGATGCGCTCGAGACAACACGGTAGGTGGGGACAGTGGGCGGGGATGTTCGCCCTGGCCATCGGCATTGTGACAGCCGCACTGGCTGCCCCGCCGCGACCCGGCGACATGGCGCCGGACTTCGGGGCGCTGAAAACGCTGGACGGAAAGGCGATCTCCCTGGCGGATTACCGCGGCAAGTCCGGCGTGCTGCTGAACATCTACGTCAATTTCTGCCCAATCTGCCGCCGGGAGTTTCCGCAGCTGAAGCGGCTGCACCAGGAGTTCGCCGGCAAGGGGGTCCAGGTGATCGCCGTCTCCCTGGAGTCGCAAAAGGGTCAGGCGGAGAAGTGGTCGAAGGAGTTCGGGATCCCCTTCCCGGTGGTCTTTGACCCCAGGCAAAGTGTGGCCAAGACGTACGATTTGAAAGCCACGCCACTGAACGTAGTCATCGGGAGAGACGGCAAGATCGTGCGCATCATGCAGGGAGGGGACCTTCCGGGCCTGGAACGCGCCTTCCAGGATCTCGCCGGGGGTCGGTAACAGTTCACAGTTTCGGCGCGAGTGACTCGGGCAGCACTCGTTCCACCAACCGCGCATTGAGGATCCCAAAGAACTTCATGTCCTTCACGACCGCATCGCCGTCGGTGCCTTTCGTTCCCTGAGACCGCCGGCATCCCCTCTCGTCCCGTTCCGCCGTCCGCCTCGCTGAATCCCCCCTTGGGACCTCCGCCTGCCGTCTGACTCCGCCGTTCGCGTCGCTGACCAAGGGCGCCTGATCCGCCGGCGCGGATCCGCCAAGCCACAGGGACGGACGCACTCGGGGATCCTGTTGGTGCGATGGCCGCACCGTCTGATGGGACCCAAAGAACGGGTGTATCGTTTTGATCGAAAAGACGTCCGGCGGACGGCGACAGATGATCCTCGCCAGGTGGCGGCCGCCGGTGAGACATCGTGCGGTGCGAGGGGGTACGGCAGGGATGGTGGAACCCCCGGGGAGGGTGGGGCGGGAGTACGGGCGACATCAGGCACGCAGAGGGCACATGTCAGGCCCCAGTCGGACGCCTCCCTGGCCTTCGTGCGTCCTCCGCGAGGCCGCTTGAGGAACATGCCTCGGCCACGCCGAAACAAGCTCTGTCGCGTGTTGTGGAGCCAGGAGTGGTATGCTGAGCAAGACCAAATCGAGCGGGGGAGTGGGGGAGACCCGGATAGGACCGCGGCGCCGTTGGGGTGGGGCAGGGCTGATGGTGGGCGGACTGTCGCTGGCAGTACTTCCGCTCCCGGGGGCCGGGGACGCACCTCCCATCTTCGCCATTCAGGGCGCGCGAGTGGTGCCGGTCGCGGGGGCGCCGGTCGAGGATGGCGTGGTGGTGGTCCGCGACGGCCTGATCGAGGCTGTGGGAGCCGCGATCCCCGTACCCCCCGATGCGCGGATCGTAGATGGAAAGGGACTGGTCGTCTATCCAGGACTGATTGACGCCGGGTCCGACGCGGGTCTCGCTTCCGATCCGACAACCCCGGCGGCGCCCCCTCCCGGAACGGGTGGGCGGCGGCAGGGTCAGGTCCCCGCCGCCGGTGCTCCGGCCGGCGATCCCGGCCTCCTGAACACTTTCGTGCGCGCTGCCGACGCACTGGAAGAGAGTGGCGCACGCGTCGAAGCGTGCCGGCAGGGAGGGTTCACCACCGTCCTGGCAGTCCCATCGCGCGGCTTGTTCGCCGGCCAGAGTGCCGTGCTGAACCTGAACGGCGACCGCGACACGATGGTCGTCCGCTCCCCCGTGGCCCAGCACCTCTCGTTCACCCGAACCGGCGGGTTCGGGCAGTATCCCGGCTCGCTGATGGGACGGCTCGCCTTCGTGCGCCAGACATTTCTGGATGCGCGGCGCCACAGCGAAGCCTGGGACATCTACCGGCAGAACCTGCGCCTGTTCCGCCGCCCCGAAACGAGCCGCGCGCTGGAGGCGCTGCGCCCGGTCGCGGACCGTCACCTGCCGCTTGCCGTGCCGGCCAACACCGTCCCCGAGGTACAGCGGGCTCTCCGCCTGGCCGAGGAGCAGGGTGTGGATCTCTGGCTCAGCGGGGGCGCCGAGTCCGGACACGCCGCCGCCGAACTGAAGGAGAAGGGGGTCCCGGTGCTGCTCGGATTGCGCTGGACCGAGCGGCCGCGCGATCCCGATCCTGAAGACGACGAGGAACTGGAGCAGCTACGGCGGCGGGTCGAAACGGCAAAATCGGCAGGTCGCCTGCATGCCGCTGGGGTGGAGTTCGCCTTCGCCAGTCAGGGCGCCTCACCCACCGACTTCCTTCAGAATGTGCGCCGTGCGGTGCGCGCCGGCCTGCCCCCGGACGCAGCGCTCCGGCATCTTACGCTGGACGCCGCTCGCCTCCTCGGCGTCGGCGAGCAGCTCGGCAGCCTGGAAAAGGGCAAGATCGCCAATCTGGTCGTTACGGACGGCGACCTGCTGAAAGACGGAACCCGCGTGCGGATGGTCTACGTGGACGGACGGCGCTTCGATCCTCCATCCCCGGTGGCCCCCGCCGGTCCCCAGAGACCGCGGGGCAAACACGACGATGAGAAAGCACGCTGATGACGACACAGCCAGAGCCGGGATATGGCCGGAATCACCGACAACTGCGACAGGCCGGCGTACGCCCCCCGGCGACACCGGTGCTCGTGCTGCTGCTCGGTCTGCTTCTGGCGGCGGGCGGCGCCGCGGCGCAGGCGCCCGGCCCGGCGAAACCGCTGCTGATCCGCAATGCGACCGTGCTGCCGATCTCCTCCGATCCGATTCCGAACGGCACGGTGCTGATCCGGAACGGCAAGATCGCCGCCATAGGACGTGACCTCGCAGCCCCGCCGGATGCCGAGGTGCTGGACGCCGCAGGCCAGTACCTGATGCCCGGGATCATTGACTGCCACTCCCACATCGCCATCAGCGGCGGCGTGAACGAAGGCTCGTTGTCGGTCACGGCAATGGTCGGAGTGGAGGACGTGATCAATCCGGAAGACGTGGATCTCTACCGAGATCTGGCTGGAGGGGTTACGACGGCCAACGTGCTCCACGGCAGTGCCAACGCCATCGGAGGCAAGAACCAGGTCATCAAACTGCGGTGGGGGCAGCGCGCCGAAGGTTTGAAGTTCGGCGGCGCGCCACCCGGGATCAAGTTCGCGCTGGGCGAGAATCCGAAGCGCGGTGGGTCCGGCGCCCGCTATCCGAGCACGCGTCTGGGTGTAGAGGACGTGATCCGCGACGCGTTCAACCGGGCGCGCGAATACCGGCGCCTCCGGAGCGAGTACGAGGAACGGGTGCGCCGCGCGCAGCCCGCGTTGCCCCCACGCCGCAATCTGGAACTGGAACCGTTGGTGGAGGTGCTGGAGGGGCGCCGCCTGGTCCACTGCCATTGCTATCGGGCCGACGAAATCCTGATGATGCTGCGTCTGTCCGAGGAGTTCCGGTTTCGGATCGCGACCTTCCAGCACGTCCTGGAGGGATACAAAGTAGCTCCCGAACTGGCGAAGCACGGTGCGGGGGCTTCTACCTTCTCCGACTGGTGGGCCTACAAGGTGGAAGCCTACGACGCCATCCCCCACAACGCGGCGATCATGGCGCGGCGGGGCGTGCTGGTGTCCATCAACTCCGACAGCGCCGAGGAGGCCCGCCACCTAAATCAGGAAGCGGCCAAGGCGGTGCGTTTCGGGAACCTCTCCGACGCCGAAGCCCTGAAACTCGTCACGCTGAATGCGGCGAAACAATTGGGAATTGACGCGCGCGTCGGTTCGCTGGAGCCGGGCAAGGACGCCGATCTCGTCCTCTTCAATCACCACCCGCTCAGCACCCGCGCCCTCCCCCAGAAGGTCTGGATTGACGGCCGCCTCCTCTTCGATCGCGACCAGGACCGCAAACGCCGCGAAGAGCAAGGCGCCGAGCGCACTCGCCTGAAGGAAGAAGACACCCGGATTTTTGCCGGTGGGTCGCGCGGCGCCGGATCCGGGGAGCAGCCCGCACCGGCAGAGCCACGCCCGTCAGCGAGTGCCCCCCTTGCCCCAGACCGGGTAACTGCAAGCCGTGAACGCGCCGCAGAGCCACGCGTGCCGGTAAGTGCCCCCGCCCTTACTTCTCCCCAAAACCCCGCGGGAAACCCATCCGGACACCCCTACGCCATTCGCGGCGCCCGCATCTACCCGATCTCCGGGCCGATCATCGCGAGCGGTAACCTCGTGATGCAAGAGGGCCGCATCCTGGCGGTAGGGCCGAATGCGCCGATCCCCAACGGCGCCGACGTGGTGGACGGCCGCGGCCTCCGCGTCTATCCAGGCCTGCTCGACCTGAACACGACTGTCGGGCTCAGCGAGATTGACGCCGTGCAGGTCACCGATGACACGACCGAAATGGGGGAACTCAAGCCCCACCTGCGTGCCTACGACGCCATCCATCCCGCCAGCGAGCACATCCCGGTCATCCGCGTAGAAGGGATTACGACCGTGCTCAGCCTGCCACAGGGCGGCGCCTTCAGCGGACAGGCCGTGCTGGTAGATCTGGACGGACGCACCGTCGAGGAGATGGTCGTCCGCAAGAATGCCGGACTGGCTGCTACGATCCCGGCGCCGAGCACCGCCGCCGGATTCAACCTCCAGACACTGACCGCCAACCGGCGTACCTTCGCCGAAGCCCGCCGCGACGCCGAGCAGCGCCTGAAACCGTTGGAAAACCTGCTGGAGGACGCCCGCCACTATCGGCAGGCGAAGGAGGCCCGCACGAAGTCCCCCGCCCTCCCCGCCGTCCCGCACGACGAGCGTCTGGAAGCCCTGCTCCCGGTGCTCGCAGGTGATGCCCCTCTGCTCACCTTTGCGAACACCCGCCGCGAAATCCGCAGCGCCGTGGAGTTCTGCGAAAAGCAAAAGCTGAAACTGGTGATCGTCGGCGCATCCGAAGCCGGCAAAATGGCGGAGTACCTGAAGCAGCACGATGTGGCGGTCATCTTCGGCCCGGTTCAGACGCTTCCCGATCGCGACGACGACCCCTACGACCTGCCTTATGCCACGCCGGGGCTGCTGGAAAGGGCCGGCGTGCGTTTTGCGCTTTCGGCCGGCTCCACCCAATTCACGCGCACGCTTGCGTTTGAGGCCGGCACGGCGGTGGGCTCCGGCCTCTCAGAAGAGGGCGCGCTGAAGGCGGTCACTCTCTGGCCCGCACAGATCCTCGGAGTCGCAGACCGGCTGGGCAGCCTGGAACCCGGGAAACAGGCGAACCTAGTGGTAACAGACGGGGACCTGCTGGAAATCCGCGCCCGGATCCGCCATGTCTTCATCCGCGGCCGCCCGATCCCGCTGGAGTCTCGCCACACGCGGCTGTGGCGGCAATTTGAGCCGGCAAAGTAGGGAACCGCTTCACTGCCGCTCGTAGCACATCCACCACCGGGGGTCTCTTCCCGCCACGGGGTGTTCTACCAGCGGCAGGCCGGCTTCTGCGATCCACTCGCGGGCCAGCGGGATCAGATCGCAGAAGAGTTCCCAGGGGAACCAGGCCTGATCCTGATGGCCGTACCAGGTCCAATGGTCGAACAGCAGCCAGCCGCCGGGCCGGACGATCTCAACCGCCTGCCGCACCGCTTCCAGCAGTCCGGGGCGCGCCCGCCGATCCAGGTCCCCGGCAGCCGCTTCCTCGGCAAGCCACTCGATCATTCTCCGTTCGTTGGGCCACCAGTCCACGGTGCGCGTATCCATGCCGCGTGGTTCCGCCACTGCGGTCTGGAGCAGATCGTTGATGGCGTGATGGAAGCAGGCCACGTCGAAGCTGCCGGGTGCGAGGACGTGGCGGGCCGCCTGTGCGGGCTCCTCAACCAAGGTCCAGGCAAGGCGCACCTTGCCGAGCTTGTCCCGCAACTGCGCCGCCAGCGCCCGGTTCAGGTTCAACGACACGTACTCGCCTGCGCCCTCCGAATACAGGTCCGTCGCCAGCAGCACGGGTTCGCTGGAACCGGCACAGGGCTCGTACACGCGCAGGTCGCGGGGGAGATCCAGCTCTTCAAACGCCGCCAACCACTGCACGGCGAGGCAGGGGTTCATCAGCAGACGGCCGGCTTCCGACGGCCCGCGCGGCATGGGTCGTGCGAGGTTTCGCTCCACGCCATCCCGCAGTTCGCCGGCGGAGAAAGCGCCGATCTTTGCCTGCACGTCGTCGGGCAAGAGTGAGTGGACCCCTCCCCGGCTGACTTCTTCGAGCGTGCGTTCGAGCATCAGTGGATCACCAGGAAGCGGCCGTCGGGCAGAGTCGCGGCGGTGGGCAGCCCCCAGACCGGCACTGCGTTCGCCAGTCGCCGCCGGCCCAACACGCGTCCATCCCGATCAAAGCGTTCCCAGGCCAGGGCCCCGCCGCGCTGCCACCCGGTCCCTTCGGTCCAGACCAGCAGCGTCTGCCCATCTTTCCGTCGAACCACCACCGGATGTTTTCGTGTGCCTCCGGCGCCTTCCGGCGTGACGACGGCGGAGGGCTTGCCGGTACGGCCATCGAGCGCGGCGAAATGCACCTGACCCTGTGTCTCCCAGGCCGCCAGCAGCGCGCGTTCGGCATCCCACAGGGAGGCGCTGCTCATCGGGCAGGTGCGAATCGCCCAGGCATCCAGACGGCGCGACACGAAACGCTCGCCGGGAGCCGGAGCGGAGAGGAGCACCATGTCGCGGTTCACCCCACCCTCGGAGGCTCGATAGAGGAGATGCACCCCGCCCGCGCGGTCCGCCAGCATCCGCACTCCGCAGCAAGGACACGCGCCGAGCGAAGGCGTGTCCACCGGACGCTCGGGCGCGAAGGTGCGCCCGTCGTCCAGCGACCGCGCGAGAAACACCTGCCGGGCCTGACTGTGGTCCCCTCCGCCGTGCCCCGCACCCCCGCCATGGGGCGCTTCCGCACTGCCCCGGCCGGCCGCCTGCGCATGCCACCCCACGTAGACCCGTCCCTCGCGATCGGCCGCCACGGAAGCGCCCCCATCCAGCACGGACGAGACCCGCATCAGATTCCGCTCCGGCTCAAAGGCGGTTCCCCTGTCATCCAGGCGGGTGTAGAGCACGGGAAAGGCGTGGGCGGGGGTGGGCGGCGCGGCCTTGGCGGAGCCGTTCCAAACCACATGCACCCGGCCACCCCGACCCAGCGCCAGTTGCCCGCCACGTATGGTACCGGCAGCGACGGCGCTCCCCGCGCGGCGGTTCACCTGCATCGGCGACGACCATTGCTCCGAAGCCGCGTTCCATCGGGTGTAGAAGAGGTCCCCGCCCCGTGCTTCCCCGCGAAAATAGAGCACATGCACGACCCCACGTCCATCCGTCACCGCTTGCGGCTGGATCCCGCCCCCGGGGGTCTGCAACACGAGCACGTCGCGCTCGCCGGGGTCCGCCAGAGCCTCCCCCCCGGAAAGCCAGCCGCCGAGCACTCCCGCTGCCAGCACCGCACGCCGGGTAATCGCACCTTCCAGCATCGCACACTCCTTCGCCCGGGACATCAGTTCCCACACTCTGCGTATTCTATCGGATGCAGGGTTCCAAGGTTCACGGGGTTGAAACCCCGCGCTATGACACGAAGTCCACCTGCGTGGACTGGTGTGGCATCCGTCCGGGGTTGCGGCAAGTCCGCGCCGGGAGTTCCGGGGGAGTCATCGACTCGAGGTTGGCGGGGCGGACGGCGTTACCACTCCGCTCGACTTCATTCATCCGCGGAGGCGTACTGTGTCGAGTCTGATCGGCGGCGCGGCGCCCACCGGACTCGACACGGTAAACTTGCTTTGGTCCGCGGCAGTCTGCCGAACGTACCCCGAACCAGCGATCACGAACGAAACGCGAATGCGACGGACGACCAGCGAAGACGACGAGCCGGATCCGAGGCACACAACTCAGCACCCGTGCAAGCGAAAGGCGACACCGGCCATCTTACCCGCTCAGCGCTCACCCACCCGGTCAACCACTCAACCCCAAAGCCCGTACCACCCCAGTCCACGCAGGTGGACTTCGCATCATAGCGCGGGGTTTCAACCCCGTACTCGAACCCCGTACTCGAACCCCGTACTCGAACCCCGTACTCGAACCCCGTACTTGAACCCCGTACTTGAACCCCGTACTTGAACCCCGTACTTGAACCCCGTACTTGAACCCCGTACTTCACCCTGACGAGCTCTCGACGGACACTGGGGGGGCAACCACGGGGGGATTGCCGGGAGGGCAACCACGGGGGAATTGCCGGGGGGCAACCACGGGGGGATTGCCCCTACTCAAGGACGATACCGGAACTTGAAACTCGAAACCAAAACCATCCCTCCGCACCTGCCCCGAGGCGGCACCCTCGGCGTAGTGTCGCCTGCCAGCCCGGGCGCCCGGACGGCCCTGGAACGCGGTCTGGAGGTGGTGCGCGCCGCCGGGTTCCGAGTGGTGCTGGGCCGCCACGTGCTGGATCGGCGGGGTCATCTGGCAGGGGAGGACGCGGATCGAGCGGCTGACCTGCACGAGATGTTTGCGCGCCCGGATGTGGATGCGGTACTCTGCGCGCGGGGTGGGAGCGGCGCGATCCGGCTGCTGCCGTTCCTGGACTGGGACCTGATCCGCCAGCACGCGAAGCCGTTCATCGGCTACAGCGACATCACGATCCTGCAACTGGCCCTGCTCCGATGCTGCGGCCTCCCGAGCTTCTTCGGCCCGATGCCGGCTTCCGACATGGTCCATGGACCGGAGCCGCACACGCTGGAGTGGCTCTGGCGCCTCGTGTGTGAGCCGGCCCCGGCAGGGGAAGTCCATGATGCCCGCATCGCGCAGGCCGTCACGCTGGTGGGCGGAACTGCGGAAGGCGCCTGCGCCGGCGGCACCCTCTCGCTCATCGTGCCCACGCTCGGTACCCCGTATGAAATCGAGACCGAGGGCCGCGTGCTCTTCTTCGAGGACATCTACGAGTCCCCGGCACGCATCGAGCGTTACCTCATGCAGCTTCGCCTGGCAGGAAAACTGCAAGGAGTCGCAGGCTTCCTGATCGGCGTCACCCCATACGAGGCTACCGATGAAGAGCGGGCCCGCTACCTGTCCTTCGAGGAGGTTTTCACTGACCTCCTCGCACCGTATGGCCGGCCGCTGGTGTACGGCTGGCCCCTGGGCCACCTTCGCAGCCCGCTCACCATCCCGCAGGGCATCCGTGTGCGCCTGGATGCCGACCGGAAGTCACTGACCGTGCTGGAACCCTGCGTGCGCTGACGCGCGGCGCAGGGACCCGGACAGGCGCGAGAGGAAAGAGAGCCGCTCCGGCTCACTTTCCCCTTCTTCCGTCTTCCTTCTCACTTCTCCCTTCGCGCACGCCGCAGTACTCCATCGCCGCCAGGGCGTAGATCTGAGCGCACTCGGCCAGGCGGGTCGCGGACACGCGTTCGTGGTCGGAGTGGGCCGTCTCGTGGGCGGGACCGTAGTAGGCAGTGGAGACCCCGGCGAGGTTCGCATAGAGGTTCGCATCGCCGACCAGAGCCATGCCGATCACGTCGGGGACGGCTCCAGTGGTCTGCTGTCCGGCGGAGCGGAGGGCGCAGACGAGAGGATGGTCGGCCGGGGTCTCGAACGGCTCGCGGGTGCCTTCGAGTCTCGTCTCGAAGTGGAGGCCGGACCGCGCCGAAAGTTCGTGGCAGAGCGCGTCGAACTCGCCCTGCACATCCGCCGCTGTCTGGCCGGGGAGCCAGCGCCGCTGCCCGCTGACGATGAGCGGGGTCGGCAGGCGGTTCATGTAGTCACCCCCCCGGATGATGCCTACATTCACCCGCTCGCGACCACACAGGGGGTGCTCCGGACGCGCCTCGAACTCCCGCTCCCATTCCGCAAAGCGGGTGAGCAGGTGCCCCATCCAGCACGCCGGGTTCTCGACGTAGGGTACCTTGACGGTGTGGATGGCGCCGCGATCGCTCGTGATGGTCACAGTGAACACGGTGGAGCCGAGGCTGGCGGCCCAAACGGCGGCGGGCCCCTCCACAATCACGATGGCGTCCGCCTGGACCGCGCCCGAGTTCAACTGGTCCACGAGGCGCAGCGGTCCCTCTTTGAAGCCGATGGGGGTCTCGTGCCCCACGACTCCGGTGAGCCAGAGATCGCCCCCCAGTTGCACACCCGCCCGGCGCAGCGCGGAGGCGGCGTGCACCATCGCCACCAGCCCGCCTTTCATATCTTCCGCGCCGCGGCCGATGACCCAATCCCCGTCCCGTCCGGGAGGATCGGAGACGCCGATGGGGATCGTGTCGGTATGACCGTTGAAGAGGAGGGTGCGCCCCCCGTCGGCCGCGCTGCCCGGAATGCGGAGCAGCACGTTCGGACGGTTGGGGAGGAACTCGTCCATCTCGGGCGCAAATCCCTCACGGCGCAGCAACTCCGCCAGGAAGCGGCTGCCCTCCCCTTCCTGCCCTGTTTCCGAGCGAACCCGGATGAAATCCAGCGTGTCCCGGGCAATCGCTTCCGGGTCAATCCGATCCAGCACTTCCTGCACGTCAATCCTCCGGGGCGTTGTTCCCTTCCGGGGCCGGCGGCTCCTTCGGCTGAGTCCGAAACCGGTAACCTACTCCCGGCTCGGTGACGAAATGACGCGGGCGAGCCGGGTCGGCCTCCAGTTTGCGCCGGAGCTGGCGGACGAAAACGTGGAGGTACTGCGTCTCGGCGGTGGCTTCCGGTCCCCAGATCTGCGATAGCAGCTCGCGGTGCGTCAGCGTGCGATCGGCGTGCAGGATGAAGAGGCGCAAGAGCCCGTACTCCGTCGGCGTCAGACGCACTTCCTTCCCGCCAAGGGTCACGCTCCGCCCGACAAAGTCCACTCGCAGGTTACCGCTCTCGAAGAGGGGACCGGCAGTGGAAGGCTGTTCCTGCTTGCGACGCAGTACCGCCCGAATCCGCGCCACGAGCTCGGGCATCCCAAACGGCTTGGTCACGTAGTCGTCACCGCCGACATCCAGCCCGCGCACCTTCGAGCGCTCATCGTCCCGCACGGTGAGATAGATGACGGGGACCGCGCTCCAGGTCCGGAGGCGCCGGCAGACTTCGATGCCGTCCAGGTCCGGCAGACCCAGATCGAGCAGCACGAGGTCGGGTGGCTGATCTCCGGCCAGCACGAGTGCTTCGTGACCGGTCGTGGCGTGGACGACGTCGTACTCGCGGGCAGCCAACTGTGTGCGGAGCATCCGCCCAATCTGGAGTTCGTCATCCACGACGAGGATACGTAGTTTCGTCATTCCCCCTCAGCTTTCGGGTCGGGCAGGGAGAGCACAAACTGGACTCCGCCTCCCGGCACATGCTCCGCCCAGAGCCGCCCCCCGTGCGCCTCTGTGATGCCACGACAAATCGGCAGTCCCAGGCCGGTGCCGGGGATCCGGCGGTTGGCCCGCCCGCGGTAGAACTTGTCGAACACCCGCTCAAACTCGTCCGGCATGAGTCCGGGACCGTAATCCCGCACCCGCAGCCGCACCTGGCCCAGCCCATGCGAGGCCAGGATCTCCACCGCCGTGTCGGGAGGAGAATACAGGAATGCATTCTCCAGCAGGTTCCGGATCGCGATCTGCAACTGATCGTAGTCCGCCTGCACCAACGGAAGATCGTCCGGAAAGTCCCGGTCCACCTGCCGCGTACCATAGATTGCTCGCAGTGACTCCAGCGCAGTGGCGACCACATCGGCCAGATCCACCCAATCCAGGTCCAGGTCCGCGTTGCCCGATTCCATCCGGGACATGGCCAGCAGGTTCTGGACCCGCCGCTGGAGGCGGTCGGTCTCCTCTTCGATGACCGTCAGCGTCTCACGCAGGTGCGCCGGATTGTACGTCACATCGCCCGCCAGCAGGCCCGAGACAGAAGCCTTGATGCTGGCCAGGGGTGTCCGGAGGTCGTGGGTGACGTTCGCGGTCAGCTCCATCTTGAAACTCTCCGCGTACGCGACCTGCGTCTGGAGCGCCGCCACGTCCCGCTGGTGACGTGCTTCCGACCGGGTCGTCTCTTCCCGCATCCGTACCTCGGCGGTCACGTCCCGAAATCCTTCCAACTGCAGGTCCTGCCCCCCGGCCGGCGGCAGTGGGGAAAGACTGCGCAAGAACACTCGCCGCGGGAGGCGTAAGGTCTCCCACGGGCACTCTTCCTCGCCCCCGCCGAACGGCTCGGATGCCGGGCGCAGCACTGTCCGGATCATTTCTTCCCACCGGACCTCGTCCAACCCGGCGCAATCGTCCGAGGCGCACCCGAGCAGGCCGACCAACACCCGGTTGACGTGCAGAACCGCGCCTGCCGCGCTCCGCACCGCAAACGGTTGCTGCATGGCGTCCAGAAGCGCGGCCTCCGGCCGTGCTCCCCATCCTCCGCCGACGGGCTGGTGCATTCCATGCGGGAGATTCACCACGCTACCGGCATTTTCCTGTTGCTGGCGCGCCGATTGCCCTGGAATTGTGCCGTCCCCGTTGTCTACTCGTTGATGTCGCCCTCCACGTGCCGCCGCAACTCGCGATACACCAGGTCCGCCAGCGGCGCGAGGTGTACAATGTCTTCGGCGTTGTACTGGAGGAGCGTGTGCAGGGAGGCCTCGCGCCCGTGGAGGTATTCGTGCCACAGGCGGACGGCGTCCCACCCGCTCAGCCCGGCGGTGGCCCGGCTGCGCTGGAGACCCACCGCCGCCTCGATCTTCTTCAGCCCCCCACTGAACCCGAGGCGGCGGAGAGCGGGGCACAGGTCTACGTGCAACTGGTCGAACCGGAGGAGAGGAAACGTCTCACGGAGAACTGGCAGGTCGAAACCGGCGCCGAAGAACGTAACGAGCACAGCCACCTCGTCCAGTGCATCCGGGAAATCCAGCAGATTCTCGCCGCGCACGAACTGATGCACCTGCCCCTCCCGATAGAGACCGATCACCGTCACGCAGTCCGGACCAGTGGCGCCGTTGGTTTCGATGTCGAGATAGGCGACCCGGCCCGCAAAGGAGGGGAGGGCGCGCCAGTGGTGACGGCCCTGGAGACGACGAGCAAAAAATCGGAAGTCACCTTCCACCAGCGCGGACGACGAGTGCGCCAACACGTCAACGGCCTGGGCGCGACGCACAGCGGGAAGCGGAAAGCGTTCCGGGGCCGCCAGGTACGCGTCCCACGAGTCGGCGCCGTGCTGCCAGAGCCGGCGCTCAGTCTTTTCCCCCACCCCTTCGATGTGAATGAATGTCTTCTGCAGCATCGGATCAAGAACGAGGAGCGGGGAAGGCGACGGGAGCGGCGCTCTCCTGGGGAAAATCGGATCAGCGCCCACTTCCCGCTCTTGCGTCCGATCTCCTGCTCCCTCATCTTCTCTCTCAGGCTTCCGAATTCCTGAACTCCTACACTGCTGCCAAGAAAGGGATCCGACCATGATGGAGGTTGTGCAACTGGCGCCGGGGCTGAGCGCGGTGCTCGCCGACGGCGTTGAACTTGAGCGCGTAGCCACCGGCTTCGTGTTCACCGAAGGCCCGCTGTGGGATGGGCGCACCGGGAGTCTCTATTTCTCCGACATCCCAGCGAATCGCATCTACCGGTGGGACGGATCCGACGCGGCGACGCTCTTTTGCGATCCGAGCGGGAAGTCGAACGGGCTCACCTGGGACCTGCAGGGCCGTCTCACTGTCTGCGAGCACCTGAACCGGCGCATCACCGCCACCGAGGCGGACGGACGCATCACGGTACTCACGGATTCCTACGAGGGGCGGCGCCTGAACAGCCCGAACGACCTCGTGTTCCACTCCAGCGGCCGGCTCTACTTCACCGACCCCCCCTACGGCATCCAATCCGCCGACTTTGGGGCACTGGCCGAGCAGGAGCAGCCCGTGAACGGGCTCTACCTCCTCGCGCCCGGAACGACGGAACCGGTGCTCCTCTGCAACGACTTCGATCGCCCGAACGGTCTCGCCTTCAGCCCGGACGAGCAAACCCTCTACGTGGCCGACACTCCCCGCTACCACGTCCGCCGCTTCCAGGTGCGCGCCGATGGGACCCTCGGTGGG
>SXGS01544972.1_pt1 | contig 17580 bp, 16 predicted proteins | sample 3174681 | NCBI WGS metagenome assembly SXGS01 (sample SAMN11356861, study PRJNA531348) | freshwater metagenome | isolation source: freshwater sample F1-80 | place: China: Fuxian Lake, Yuxi | collected 2017-12-25 | reverse complement strand
TGGGATGCCGTGTCCGGCAAGAAGGATGCTGGCTGGCGCAGAAATCCACGCTCGGCCTGGTATGCCAATCTGCAAGAGATCGTGGTCGATGCGGAAGATCAGGTGAGCTTCAGGCTGGGCCGGCCGCAACCTTCCTTCCTGGGGTTTTTCGCGGCGGGGTGGTCGGTGGTTTACCCTTGCCATGTCGATGCGCGGCAAATGCGGCAAAAACCCATCGGCACGGGGCCATTCATGGTGCGTTCTTTCGAGCCGGGCAAGATGATACGGCTGGTAAAGAACCCGGATTACTTCAAGCCTGGCCGGCCGTATCTCGATGGTATCGATATGCCGATCATTACCTCGCCCAGCACGCGGCTGCTTGCGTTTATCGCCGGTGAAACGGATATCTATACCTCGAGCGCGACCCTGCTCGCCGAAGTCAAGGCGAAGCGCGCTGATGCGATATGTGAAGTGGGCCTGAGCTACGCCTATACGCGCTTGATGATTAATCGCACCACGCCGCCGTTCGACGATGTGCGCGTACGCCGTGCCATGGCGCTTGCCATTGATCGTGATGCCGTGGTGCGGGTCAAAGGTGCGGGGCTTGATCGCCTTGGCGGCGAATTGATGCCGCCGCCAGAAGGCGCATGGGGACTCGATAAATCAGATCTGGCGTCGATTCCCGGTTACGGGCCGGATCTTGAAAAGCGCCGCGAAGAAGCGCGCAGACTGATGCGTGAAGCGGGGTACGGCCCGGACAAGCCGTTGAATTTTGTGCTGAGCACGCGCGACGTGGCGCGCTATAGGGACACTGCGGTATTGGTTCTCGATCACCTTGCCAGGATTTACATGAAGGGTGAAATGAAAAGCATCGATACAGCCATCTGGACCAACGTGGTTGCCAAGCGCGGCTACACCGTCGGGATCGGTTCGCGCGGGCAGGCCATTGATGACCCGGACGTGGCGTTTTATGAGGGCTATACCTGCAATTCGCGCGGCAACGTTGACGGCTACTGCAACAAGGAAATGGAAGCATTGTTTGAAAAACAATCCGCCATGCTGGATCAGAACGAACGCAGGGGGTTGGTGAAGGAAATCGACCGAAAACTGCAAATGGACGTGGTGCGCCCGACGATTACCTTTGCTGCGTTGCCCAATTGCCGGCGGCCTTATGTGAAGGGCTACGTGCCGAGCATGAATAATCAGTACAGCAATCTGCGCATGGAAGACGTGTGGCTCGACAAATGACACGGACATTGGCGATTCTGGCAGCGGCGCCGCTGCTGACGGCGCTGTTTGCCCACAGCGCGTGGGCGCATGCCTTGCGCGAGTACGCCGAGGTCGAGCGGCAGGTGAAAAAACTCGACGTGAAACTGTTTTAGCGCTGTCTGAAACGGAAGCGGTCCTCACAAGGAGGGCCGCAGGGTTGTTACCTATTGCGATAAATCAGGCGAGAGCTTTTTCCCGCGCGCCCGATGCGGTCTTGCCTGCCGGGGCTTTTTTGCCGTCAATCGTTACCGCATCCATCAGTTCGGCGACGTCCTTGAGTTTTTCCAGACGTTGCACCAGTGAGATGGTCTGCGCAGCGCGCTCGCGGCCCAGCGTGGCTTCCGCGTTCATGCGGAATTTTTCGACTGTTTGCTTGCCGGTCAGGTGATACGCGACGCCGAGCACGACATCGTGAACTACACCGCTGCGCATTTTGATGACCAGCCGCGCTTCGTGATTGCCGTCGGCAATGTGCGGGCGGCGCAGCGCGACGTCACTGTTGCGCGAGACGGTCACGCGCTTCATGTAAGCCTGCAAGTCGCCCTTGGCCGCGCGCTTGTCGGTGAAGGTGTTGTAATCCACCTTGCCGTCGATCAACGCGGCGGAGATGTTGTAGGCCAGCGTGAATTTGCCTTCCAGCCCTTGCGTCACGGTGGAGCGCAGCAGTGCGCCTGTACACGGAATGTTCGGGCCGATATGATCAACGGATTCGACATCGTCAGCCTTGATTTTTTTCTCAAAGATCAGCGCCAGCAGGCCGGTGAGCGTCTGGTGATTGCCACCGCAGCACGGCCACGGCTTGATGCGCGTGCCTTCCTCCTCGAGGTAGTAAACCTTGCCGAGAAACTTGGTGACCATCGGAATATTGCACTTGGCGCCACCGAAGTTGTCGGCGTAGCCCTGACGGCCCTCGATGATGTCGGGATCGGCGGTAAAGCCCTTGGCGGCGAGCTTGGCGGCAATGATGCCGTTGCGCGCGACTTGTCCGGGATGGAAAGGCTTGGTCATGGTGCCGAAATTGCGGCGCAGGCCGGCCGCTTCAGAACCTGCAATGCCCAGCGCCATGCGCGTGCTGGTGACATCAAGCTTTAACAGTTTGCTCGCGGCTGCCGCTGCACCCATGGTGCCGTAGATGGCGGTGGGGTGCCAATCGCGGTCGGTGTGAATGTTGGCGGAAAGGCGCGTGCCGATTTCATAGCCGATCACCCACGCGGTGAGAATTTCTTTGCCGGAAAGATGCAATTCATCGCCAAGCGCCAGTACGGTGGGGGTCAACACCGTTGCAGGGTGGCCGCCAACACCTCCCAGATCGTCAAAGTCTTCGGCATGGCCGGTTGTGCCATTAGCAAACGCGGCTGCCGTTGCGGCGGTTTTGATGTTGGTCGCGATCACGCGCGCCTGCGGATTGCCGCCTTGCTCGCGTGTAAACTCGAGGATGATTTTACCGAGCTGTGTGTTTGTGCCGTAGGTTGCAGTGCCGATGTAATCAAGGATGGATTTCTTGGCCTGCTCAACGGTTTTTGCAGGTAAATCGTCGTACTTGGTGGCGACAATCCAGCGCGCCAGAGTTTCGGTGGCTCCCATATTGACTCCCTTCAAGGTTGGTGAGTGAATGCTGCGGTGTTGGTAAACGGTATACGGTCGATCAGCATGGTGGCCGGCGAATCGGCTACCCGCATTGAATGACTCAGGACGCTAAAGCAAGGGCATCATGCCACACGAATTTTGCGAGCGTCAATGTGTGGCGGGGCAGATAAGTAGAACCGATTATTCAAAAATAATTGTTTAAAAACAAATACTTAAAAAATATCACCCTAAGTTAGTCCACGGACTGATGCCGACATTGTGGCGGCGCACCGCGCGTCACTCAAGACTTGCGTTCCTTGCGTACAAAACCGCCGAGTTTTTCTTTCCACTCGTCCGAGTGCATGCAGCCAACCCAGGCTTCGACATCATATTTGAGTCCCGCAGACAGGCCGACTTCCATCGATTGATTCAGCGCCCGCTTCGCCTGAATAACGCCGATGGAGGGATACGACGCGATTTTTTTCGCCATCGCCATGGCTTCGGGCATCACTTTATCCGCCGGCACGATTCTGTTGATGAGGCCAAGCGCCTTGGCTTCCTGTGCGTCCCAGCGCCGTCCGGTGAAGATGAGTTCCCTCGCCAGTTGATAGCCGACGAGTTTTGGCAGCCGCTGGCATGCGCCGCCGCCGGGGAAAAATCCATGCGTGCATTCGGGCAGACTGAAAATTGAATTGTCGGCGGCAATCGAAATGTCGCATTGAAGCACCATCTCGAAACCGCCCGCCATGCAATAGCCCTTGATCGCAGCGATGACCGGCTTCTGACGCTGGCGAGTGCATTGGTGGATTTCGAGGTCAGGTAATGGCGGTCGTGTACCATTTCCTCCGTGCTGCGGGTGGAACGCTCTTTCAGATCCGCGCCGGTGCAGAAGGCCTTGTCTCCCGAGCCGGTGAGGACGATAACCTTGACGTCCTTGCGCTCATCGAGTTCGGGCCACAGGGCAAGCAGTTCCAGACGCAGCGCGCGGTTAATCGAATTGAGCGCGGCAGGGCGGTTCAGTGTAACCCGCGCGATACCGTCTTCGACGGTGAGCAAATGCAACGAGGCAGTGGCCATGTTCGGATCCTTTGGCAGCGAATGGGGAAAGAGAAAATGCGGCAGCGGGCGAGCTCCCGTACGCATGGACTATACTCCATGGCGCTACACGGGATGCCGTTGTTGCGGCCATGGCCCGTTGCGTTGCCTGCCGCTCAGGCAGATCAATCAATGTCGATGGAGGGATCATGCAAAGGGTATTGAAGGCGTGGATGAATGTCGTGCTGGCGGCTGTGTGGCTGGCGGTCACCAGCGCGGCGATGGCGCAGCAGAACTATCCGGCGCGGCCGATACGCTTTATCGTGCCCTATCCGCCTGGCGGCAGCACCGATCCAATGGCACGCTTCATTGCCAACAAGCTCTCTGATCGCTGGCCGCACACGGTGGTAGTGGACAACCGTCCGGGCGGCAGTACGATAATCGGCACGGAACTGGTGGCCAAGGCGCCGCCGGATGGCCATACCCTTTTGCTCGCGTCTTCGGCGTTTCTGAGCACGCCCAGTCTGTTTACCCGAATGCCGTATAACACGCTGCGCGATTTTACGGGTGTGGCCACCATCGCCACGGCGCGCTTTGTGCTGGTCGTGACGCCTGCCATGCCTGTGAACAACCTACAGGAGTTTATTGCCTACGCCAAATCCAAAGCGGGGCAACTGAGTTTTGCCTCATCTGGCGTAGGCGCCAACACCCATTTGTCCGCCGAACAGTTCAACCTGATGGTAGGCACGAAAATGAACCACATCCCGTACAAAGGATCGGGTGTGCTGGTGACCGATTTGATCAGCGGGCGTGTCGATCTGTCGTTCCAGGTGCCGATCACGGTGATCAGTTACATCGCCAGCGGCAGAATGAAGCCGCTGGCTATTTCCGGCAATGGCCGTGCTCCGGCGTTGCGTGAGATTCCGACGTTTGCGGAAGCGGGGCTACCCAGGTTTCGCGCCGACGGGTGGTTCGGTATTGTTGTACCGGCAGGCACGCCAAAATTCGCAATCGAGAAATTGTCGAAAGAAGTCGGGGCAATACTGCAGTTGCCTGAATCGCGCGACTATCTGATCAAGCAGGCATCCGAACCGCTGATATCGACACCCGGGCAAGTCGACGCGCTGATCAGGGACGATATGGCGCGCTACGCCAAAATCATCAAGGCGGCGAATATCAAAGCCGAGCCGTGATATTTTCGTAAGTATTTGTTTTTATTGAATTTTTTACTTGGGATCCCATGGTGATTCGGCCACTGCGTTGCGTGCACTGATACGGCCAAACGCGAAGGCCTCGCCAATATTGCCGGTGCCCTGATAGAGGTAGCTGTAGATCGAGCCCATTTCACCGGCGCTGTAGAGGCGCGGGATCGGCGTGTCGTCCGGCTGCACGATTTGTGCGCGCTCGTTGCGGCGCGGGCCGCCTTGTGTGTTGAGCATCGACGGGGCCAGTTCAATCGCGTAGTAAGGCCCTTTGCCGATCGGGAACAGCATTTTGTTGCGGCCGAAGTCGGCATCAGTACCGCTTTCGCAGTGCTTGTTCCAGCGTGCCACGGTTTTTTCCAGCGCTGTGGCATCGACACCGATGTTCCTGGCCAACGCGGCGACGGTTTCGCCCTGCTTGACCCAGCCGCGTTTGAGTTCCGCCGCATTGTCGTCGCTCCAGTCGTAGCGTTCGATGATGCGCCCCCAGCCGCTCACCGGTTTTTTGTCGTACAGCGGCCCTGCAGTGAACAGCGCGTGATCGAACACCATGTGCATGGGGCAGGGCGTGGGCGCAGGGCCCCAGATGCCGTTGCGCGGAATTTTGCCGTGGCGGGTCTTGAATTTTTCGTCGACGAAGCGTGTGCCATCCGGGCCGACGACGATCATGCCGCCCTTTTGAATGTGACTGAAATGCAGCGCGGCCATCGAGAACGTGGTTTTGTATTCAGGCACTTTCAACGCCATCGACGGGCCGGCATAATTGTTCATGTGCCACAAATCAGCGCCAACCGCGAGCGCCATGTTGATGCCGTCGCCGGTGTTGTGTGGCGTGCCGTTGGTGTAGCAATAGGGCAGCCCCGGCAGATAGTTGCGGATCATGTCCTGATTGTTTTCAAAGCCGCCGCAGGTGAGCAGCACCGCTTTCTTGGCTTTGACGTATAGTGGTTTGCCCTTGTGTTCGGCACGCACGCCGAGAATTTCTTTGGTGATGCCGTTCTGTATCAACGAGACGCCGGGTGTTTCAAACAAAATTTCCACTGGACGTTTTTTGACGGAGGCTTCGTAAAACTTCCAGGTATTCGAATAACCGAGCACGGGGCCGTCGTGAAACTTGTGTGCGCAATCGGCGCCAGGCAATTCGGGAAACTCAATGCCTTCCGGTTGATGCTGGTGTTCCTGCGGGTCGCCGCCGATGCTATTGGCCCAATCGTTATTGCCTTTGACTTCATTGGCCCATGCGCTCACCATGGCTCGCGGCACGGGAAACTTTCCGCACAGTGCGTTGAGGTAAGTGGATGCCTTGTCGGTATCGTAAATTTGCAGATACCCCTGACCGGCAATACGCGTGTTGCCGCCTTCCTCGCCTTCGGGCGCTTTTTCCAGCATCAGCACCTTCGCGCTCATATCGCTGGCGGTGATCGCAGCGGCAGCCCCAGCGCCACCAAAGCCGACGATGACGATTTCCGCTTCCTTGTCCCACTTCTCCGGCAGCCACGGCTGTTGCATAGTCAATGCCCTTCCTCTTTCAACAGGATCAATAGTTTGGGGTGCCATGAACGACAATGCCGTGGACGACAACCACCGGCCACGGCAATCGCGCGCGACAGCCCAGTATCACACCAGCGTCACGCAAACATCACGAAAAAAATCAATAAAAACAGATGCTTTCAAAAAATCCGCAGCAACGGGTTGATGCGGATGGCCGGCAGCCTAGACCACTTTCCAGATTTCGCCGGTTTTCGCGATGTGCTTGATCGCCGCCAGACTGTCAACGCTCCAGCCCTTGTTTTTCAACCAGGTTTCGAATTCGGCGACGGTGGGGCCGTGATACTCCGCGATCATGCGACCATCACCCAGCGCATACACGCTGGTTACGGTGCATTTCGGATCAATGCGCCATTGAGCCGTGTCTTTGTTTTCCTGGGTGAACTTTGCCAGATCGTCCCAGCCCGGTGCTTTTCCTATAGCAATCCAACGTGCCATGCTGTGTCCTCTCTGGCTTAGCTTACGAGTTTCTTCGGGGGAACGAACGGATACGGAATCGGCTTGCCGCCTTTGATCGGCAACACCAAGGTTGCCCTGCCGGGACAGCTTTCCGCGTCGTATTGCAGGCGCATGCCGACATCGCATTCGAGAAAACCGAGTCCTTCTTCTTCGTATTTCTTGGTGACCGTCGCCCACACCGTGATGGTGTCGCCCGGCACGATCATCGCGCGGTGCTGAAACGTTACCTTCCATGGCCAACCATCCGGCAGGCACAGGTCTTTCAGGTAACGCGGCAGTATGCTTTGTTTCCAAGAGCCCTGGCCGAGAATGTTTGGCAGACCTTCGTGGTAGATGGCAAAGCTTTGATCGTAATGGATGCGGTGCCAGTTTTCGATGGCCGCGCTCCAGCGGAACAGGTGCGTGGGCGTCATTGGGCCGATAACCAGCGGTGGAAACTGGTGTCCGACCGCGACGTCGTCCCAGTAGGTTTGCTTTTTATCGCGTAACTCTTGTGCAGTTGTCATCACGTATCCTCAGCGCCGAATCTGGGATGCCCGCAATATGCAGAGCAATTCGCCGTTCTGGTTGGTGTAAAGGGTTTCGGTAGTGACGACCAGCATGCGTGAACCGTCTTTTTGCACGCGTTCCTTGATGTCGGCGTATTTTGCCTGCGAATAAATGCGGTCGCCGATTTTCGGATACTGGCGCAGTTCGATTTCATTACCTGCGTTGAGTATGCGCAATAAGTGCGTGGGTACCAGTGGCAGACTGCCTTTGCCTTCACCTGTGCGCACCCCGCCAATGCCGTCGGAATTGGGATTTTCCTTGAAGGCGCGCGTGACCGGGTCTTCGGCGCCCGGACGCTGGCGCCGGCCGATATAGGTGCAGTAAATCGGCGGCGTGATGATGGCGCCGAATTTGGTGGACTTGGCAAAGGCTTCGTCCCAGTAGCGGGGATCGGGGTCCATGATGGCCTGCGTAAAAATGCGCAGACCTTCACGTTCAATACCCCATTCGAAACTGGCTTCGACTTTCTCGGCGGAAACGCCGACCATCGCCTTGACCGCTGGGGTCAAGGCGCTTTCGGTTGATGCCGGTGCGTTGCTCATGCGGCGACTTTCTTGGAGCCATCAATCACACCAGCAGCGCGCAAATCTTCTATTTTGGGAAAGAAGGCTTCGTTCCACGGCCAATTGCCATTCAGTTCAAATGCCGGCAGACCCTTTTGCATGCGCTCAAGGTACGGGCTGACTATGGGTTCGGCCCAGGGCGAAATGCCGCCTTCGTAAAGTTTGGGTCCGAGCATGAAGTGCTTGGCCTGTTCCAGCGTTTCCACGAATGGCGCGTTGGCGTCGAATAGGCGCGCTTTTTCCATCGGACGCGGGCCCGCACGGGACACATGGCCCCATGTCTGGCGGCCGAGGATGCGTTCAAGCAGCCACACGCACTCTATCAGCTTGTCCAGGTTGACACCGGTCTCGATACCCATGCCTTCGAGCATGTGCATGAAGTCTTCGGTCGGCATCATGCCAGTAGCCTGGCCGCAGCCACAGTACGGGCAACCACCGATACCGCCGAGCGTGCCTTCCACATGTAGTGTGTCGCGTTCGTCCAGCGTCTTGATCGCGGCGTAGGTCGCGGTGATGGCCATGCCGCGCGCGTTGTGCAGGTGGGCGCGGAAATCCACCACATCCGGCCACATTTTTTTCACGCGGGTAAAGATTTCCTCAACCTTGGACGGGTGCACCCAGCCCATCGGATCGCCGACGCTAACTTGCGTGACCTTGATGCCGGCGGCATCCCACAGCTCATGTTGCTTGGTCAAAAATTTCATCGTCAGGTCAACGGAAAAATCGCCCAGGAAGTTGGAACCGAACGTGGCGTTGGTGCCGATGCCCGCTTCGGTTGCGCCGCTCGCTTTGGCATCCGCGATGGTTGTCGTCCAGCCTGCCATTTCCTTCATTTGCGACTTGTTGTAGTTGCGGCGCGTGAATACGTCGCATTGATGGCAACTGGTGCGCGGCAGGCCTTTGCCACGTTGCAGCGTGAGCGGCGGCGAAAACTCTTTGGCACGCTCCATCCCGCGCTGGTTCGGGATCATGGCAAGATAGTTCACGCCCGGTTGCGGCTTGAAATTGATCAATACTTCTTCAATCTTTTTCATCTGCGGCGTGTACTTCGGGCTTACAAACGAACCCGCCACGATGTTTTTGAGTCCGGTCTGGGACAGCGCGTTGAGCAATTCGACTTTATCCTCTACGGGAATCGCGGCGCTTTCAATTTGCATGCCTTCACGCATCACTTCTTCGGTAAAGACGATTTTTGGAAATCCAGCCATAAGTGCCTCCTTGAGATGCGGCGTTCGCCGAGTGAGATTTAGTTTTGGAACGATACTGCGTTAGATGGGGTTTCGGTAGCTGCTGTGCGCCAAGAATCTGACAGAGCAGGCTACTACATTAATTACGTACTAACAGAATTACGTTACTTGCAAACTTAGTCTACTACCAGACGCTTTTCGTTGGCAAGCCGATAGGGATTGGGTGCGATCCGGAATTCCACATCGGGCAATCCGCTGAATCGTGCATGCCAACCTTTTTGTCCCAACCTATGATATCGTCTATGTAAATAGCAAACTTGCAACGCGGGTCTGCAATCCGGACTAATCTGCGCTGCTTCAAGCCTTGAGCTGCGCCAGACGTTCGGCAAGTCAGCCGGGATTGTGCGTCACAAAATCGAAATAAGACCATTGTACGAAACATGTTGCCTGCCACGCTCGACGATCTGAAAGTGCTCGACCTGAGTCAGGGTCTTGCCGGCCCCATCTGCGCGAAGATATTGGCCGATTTCGGTGCGGATGTGGTGAAGGTCGAACCCTTGTCGGGTGATGCCTCGCGTGGCATGGCACCGTTTTTCGGTAAAGAGTCGCATCCAGAGAAGAGTCTGGTCTACTTGCTGGCGAATCTCAACAAGCGCGGCGTCAAAGTCAACTTTGATGATGCCGAGGGCCGCGACCTGCTGCGGCAAATGGCGCTAAAAGCGGACGTTATCATCGAAAGCTACAAACCAGGCTATCTGGCGTCCTTGGGGCTCGGTTACGAGACGCTGTCCCGCGGCAATCCCGGTTTGATCATGGTTTCGATCACGCCGTTCGGCCAGACCGGACCATACAAAGATTACAAAAACGAAGAAATCGTAACCTATGCGCTAAGCGGCATCATGAGCATCAGCGGCCTTGCGGATAGCGAGCCGCTCAAGCATGGTGGCATGCAGTCGCAATACGAAGGTGGGCTTGCCGGCACGGTGGGTACGCTCGCGGCAATTACTGCGCGCGATATGCTTGGCGAAGGGCAGCACGTGGATGTTTCGCTGCAGGATGTGGTGACCTCGACCCTGGTGATACACCAGCCCATGTATGGGTGGGTGGGCGCGGTGCAGGGTCGGCGCCGGCCCAGCGGCAGCAACTATGGACAAGTACAGGAATGCAAAGACGGCTACTTCATCTGGCAAACAGGGGGTGGCGCCGAGTGGAGTGACATCATTGAATTCTTTGGTTCCGAGCAGCTTAAGGAAGAACGGTTTGCCACCGTGGCAGGGCGTGCGCTGCATGGCATAGACCTTGATCGCATTGTGCTTGATGCCACCAAGGATCGCACCATGCAGGAGTTGTTCCTCACGGCATCAGAAAAGTACCATATGCTGTTCGGTATAGTGCAGGAGCCGAAAGACCTGGCGAACTGCCCGCATCTGGATGCGCGTGAGTATTTTCAGGAAGTGGATCATCCGGTGATGGGCAAGATCAAAGTGCCGTTCCGGTTATGGAGCATGCCGGATGCGCCCGCGGTCTATAGGCGAGCCTCGCCGCTGCTGGGCCAGCACAACAGCGAAGTTTTCGTCGAAATGTTGGGTATGGATTCAGACCGCGTGGCGGCTCTCGCAGCGAAGGGTGTTATTTGAAGCAAAGTTAAATAATCAGAGTTAAAATTCACCGGTTTCTAGCGGTAACTTTTCAGTTCCTCCATTCGCATTCATGAAGCGCTGTTTCTTCTCCTTATTCTGTATTGCTCGCACGGGTTTCGTCCGATGATTCGCATGAGTAAAAAGCCTCTTGAAGGCATACGCGTCATTGACAGCAGCTATGTGTTTGCGGGGCCGTATTCGACCGGCTTGCTGGGTGACCTCGGCGCAGAAGTCATCAAAGTTGAAGGGCCGACGCGGCCTGATTTCACGCGCGGCGGTGCGTTCTCAGGTTTGCTGCCCGAGAACGAGCCCCGGGATGATCCGTGGAATCGTATGAGTGCTTACAATCTGGTGAATCGCGGCAAGAAGTCGCTGGTGCTCGACTTGACGCGCAAGGAAGGCCGCGATGTTTTCGTTGATTTGCTCAAGAAGAGTGACGTTCTCGTCGAAAACTTCACGCCGCGTGTGATGCGCGGCTGGGGTCTCGATTACCCGAATCTCAAAAAGCTCAATCCCGGCATCGTCATGGTGTCGAATACGGGCTATGGTCGTGGTGGACCTTACTCGGCGTATCCCGCGCAGGCCACCACACAGGAAGCGACGCATGGCCTCGCTGCTGTGACCGGTTACAGGGGGGGCGAGCCTTCCAAGGCAGGGCAGTCTTACGTCGATTTTCTAGCCGCATGGACCATCTGCATGGCGGCGATGCTGGGCTTGCGTTATCGCCGGCGTTTTGGCCAAGGCTTGTGGGCCGACATCGGCATGTATCAGCTCGGCTGCTACAACGTCAGCGAATTTGTAATGGACAACATCGCCAACGGCGCCCGGGGCGAACGCATCGGCAATCGTCATCGCCAATACGCGCCGCAAGGCACCTACCGTTGTGCGGGTAAGGACGCGTGGTGCTCACTGAGCGTGCGAGACGATGAAGAATGGCGCGCGTTGTGCAATGTGATGGGCAAACCGGAAATGGCGGGAGACGCGCGTTATGCCTCGGAAGCCGGCCGGCGCGAGCATCATGACGCCATTGACGCGATGATTACGCAATGGACATCGCCGCTATCCAAGATCGAAGCCATGGAGCGTTTGCAGGTGGCGGGTGTGCCTGCCGGCGCCGTTCTTGATGGGCGTGATCTGCACTTCAATGCGCAGTTGAAGGCACGCGGCCTGATTGAAAAGGTCGCGTTCCCGCCAGAGCGCGAAATGGGGCCGTATCGTCCGTTACTCGGGCGCCCGTGGAATTTCAGTAAAATTCCATTGGCCATCAAGGGGCCGGCGCCGGCGTATGGCCAGCACAACACGGAAGTTATGCGTGACGTCTTGGGCTATGATGAAGCGCGCATCGCGGCGCTGCACGCGGAAAAACTGGCTGTCGAAGGCAAGCCCACCAAGCCGCGCGAATTCCCGATGATGGGTATGGATAAACGCGTGGAAATCGGCAGACTGGCGTACTGGGAGCCAGATTACCGGGAGAAACTGGGTATCTTGTGATGGTGGCGGATGGCACGTGTCTGGGCATCACCATCAGCGTATTAAATAATTAAATAAAATCAAATACTTAGGTAGAGTTAGTTTTTGAACCCGTAGCGGTAAGGCAGCATCGCAGAAAGGAAGGAACAGCCATGGATTTCGCATACACCGCCGAGCAGGAAAAGTTAAGAGAAGAGGTTCGCGGTTTTATCAAGCAGAATGTCACGCCCGAGCTTTTGCATGAAACCGATGCAGAGGCCTCGACCACGCCGGATCGTCCACGCGGCATGAGCCCGAAGGCCGCGGCGCTTTACAAGAAAATCTACGATCGCGGCTGGCTGGGCATTACTTATCCGAAAAAGTATGGCGGACAAGGGGGCGATCGGCTCACGCAATACATCGTCGAGGAAGAGTTCACGCGCGCGGGCATCAACATTTCGCTCGGCGGCAGCGGGGCACCGGCGATCATGGCGGCGGGCACCGAGGAACAAAAGCTGCACTACATCCCCGGCCTGATCAAGCGTGAAATCACTTTTGCGCTGGGGTTCACTGAGCCTCACGCAGGCGCGGATCTCGCCAACCTTCGCTGCAGCGCGGTGAAAGACGGCGATGACTACGTAATCAACGGCCAGAAGATGTATACCAGCGCGGCGCACTTTGCCACGCACATTTATCTGATGGCGCGTACCGATCGCAACGCGCCCAAGCACGAAGGGATTTCGATTTTCCTGTTCCCGATGGATACGCCGGGTATCACCGTGCGTCCATTGTGGACCATCCAGAATAATCCTACGGCGCCGGTGGGAACCACCTACGGCAATGGGCGTACCAACGAAACGTTCTTCGATGGTGTACGGATTCACAAATCGTGCCTGCTGGGCGAAGAGAACAAGGGCTGGCGCGTGGGTTCGATGGGTCTGAACCTTGACCGCGTCGGTGCGTCGCGTTACCTGATTTCAGTGCGCCGCGATGAAGATATCGTGAATTTCGTCAAGAGCAACACCTTCGACGGCTTCGAGCCGGGCAAGAGTCCGGCCATCCGCGACAAGATCGCGGAGATGTGGATTGAAGCGCAGGTGTGCCGCTTGATGACTATGCGCAGTATGTCGATCGTCGAGCGCGGCGGCAAGTTTACCTATGAAGGTTCTGCGGAGAAGGTGTGGGCGCCGGAGCACGGCGTGCGCGTAACCGAATCGATCACGCAAATGCTGGGGCCGTACGCGACGCTGTTGCGCACGTCCAAGCATGCGCTGATGGATGGTGTATTCGGGCACAACGTGATGGGATCGTTTCAATCGGGCATCAATCACGGCAGCGTGCAAGTGATGCGGGATCAAGTGGCGAAGCGCGGCCTTGAGCTGCCGTCGTCGCGCAGATCGAAAACAGGGGAGGCCAAGTAAATGGACATATTGTTAAATGATGACGAGAATCTGATCGTCGATAGCGCACGCGAGTTTTTGACTAACGAGTGTCCCACCAAGCTGGTGCGGGCGATGGAAGTCGACGCAGTAGGTTATTCGAAGGAACTGTGGGCCAAGGTGGCTGAACTTGGCTGGCAGGGCATGTGCATGCCGGAAAAGGTGGGCGGCTCCAACATGTCGCTGGTGTTCTTGGGTTTGGTGATGCGCGAAGTGGGGCGCGCGATTGCGCCGATTCCCCTGCACAGTACTGCAGTGGCTACCCTGGCGGTTGCCAGGGATGGCACGGAACAACAGCAGGAAAAGTATCTGCCCGATGTGGTTGCGGGCAAATCGGTATGGACTTGGGCTTTCACCGAAAAGGATCCGCGTTTTCTGCCGGACGCCGTACAAATGAGTGCCAAGGCCGACGGCGATAACTTCGTGCTCGACGGCACGAAGCTCTTTGTCGATAACTTTCCCGCTGCAGATTATTGCCTGGTGGTGGCGCGCACCACGGCGGGTTCCAAAGGCGAAAAGGGACTTTCGCTGTTCATTGTCGATGCCAAGTCCGCCGGTATCAGCCACACGGTGCTGATCACACTAGCAAAAGACAAGCAATCCGAAGTGGTGTTCAAAGGTGTGAAAGTACCCAAGGCGAACGTTATCGGCGCGGTGGGCGGGGGATGGCCTATCGTCGAACGCATGCTCGACCGTGGCACCGCGCTGCTGTGTGCGCAGATGGTTGGCGCCGCGCGCAAGGACATCGAAATGGCCATCGAATACGCAAAGTTCCGCACCGCGTTCGGCCAGCCTATTGGCGCATTCCAGTCCGTGCAACATAACTGCGCCGACATGCAGATGTGGGTGGACGGTGGCGAAATGCTGACGTTTGAAGCGCTCTGGAAAATTGATCAGGGCTTGCCCGCGAAAATGGAAGTGTCGCAGGCGAAATCCTTCTGCAACGAAAAATGCGAAGCGGCAGTGCGTCAGTCGCAAAGCATCCACGGCGGCATCGGTTTCATGATGGAATTCGATTTGCAACTGTGGTTCCGCCGCGTTTCGGCGTGGACCATGCGCATGGGTACCGCTTATGAGCATCGTGCGCGTATCGCGCATTTGCTGATCGACTATCCGGGTGAAGTTACCCTTGGTCGTCCGCTGCCCGCCGCTGCGACTGCGTAATCGCAGTGCCCGTGCGGCAATTGAACAGTCAAATCTACTACAGCTAATTACGAACAGGAGTTAGAACATGGCAAAATGTCCCGTCTGCAAAGGCGACGTGAATGAAGATGCGGCAAAGGCGCAAACCGGCATGACGTCCGGTGGCGCAAAAGAAGTCGATCCGGCCATGGGCACGCGGCAGTTTCACGACGGTACGTGGTATTACTTTGACACGCTGGAGTGCCGCAATAAATTTACGCGTAATCCCGACGGTTACTTGCAGGGCAACGCGTAATCTTGGTGGCAAGGCTGGCGCGGCGCGTCAGCCCCTTGCATGACACCGATTTGATGATAAAAAATATCAATTAAATCAAATAGTTACGTTTTTCGGTGAGGTGGCCACTGGCCCTTGTTTTCTTAAACTTGGCCAGCACGCAGCTACGAGACCGCAATGTCACGCGGGCGTGCTCGCTCCCGCGAAAACCGTAGCAGAAGCGTCGGTATCGAACCACCGCACCACCGCACCAGTGCATCATTTACTGCGTCTGCGCGCTCAAACGGCACCCAATGCCCACTTTCAGGGATGACCCTGCACTCGCGTTGCAAGTCTGCATTCGATAAGCGGGTTCGTGCCAATACAGGCGTGCAAATCACGTCGTGTTCGCCGTAAAGAAACAGTATCGGCGCGGTATAGGGTTGCAGAATCTCCCGCAACGGGATGGCTCCGCCGATGCCGCTGGAACGAAATCGTGTGGCCTTAACCGGATCAGCATAAGCGCGATACGCTAGCGCATCGGCATTTTTCTCAAAGCGCATCATGTGCCTGAGCAGATTGTGGCGTAGTGCAGCTTCCTGTGCCGCCCCGTCTGCATCACGCCAGCGCATCATCTCGCCCGAGCGGCGATGAGGCGTTTCACTGCCGGGGCTGCCCAATAGCGCTAACTTCTGCACCGCGCCACGACGCACCGCGACATGCGCCGATACCACGCCGCCCAGCGAAAAACCCGCCAAATTGACAATGGTACTGCTGCCGAATAATTGATCAAGCGACGCGATCATGGCATCGGAGAGGTATTGCACACCGGCTTCTACCGGTGCGCTGTCGGAGTCTCCAAAGCCTGGTAAATCGGGCACGAATAGCCGGTGTGAGTGTGCCAGCGGTTCGATGTTGCGTATCCAGTGCAGCCAGCTGCCGTGCCCGCCGTGAACCAGTACTAGCGGCGGTTGGGCGTTGCGTGGGCCGAAAACGCGCCATCGCATATTGCCGCCATCGCCAAATCGTGTGAATAGGTGTTCTGCACTGGCGTCGATGCGCGCAATGGTCTGATTCGCTTCCAAGAGTTCCATGAGTGTCCGAAGGAATAGGGCAAAGTTGCGTCATGTTGCGATGCACACGCGGCGTGTGATCAACCGAGGATAATACTAGATTTAGATTTGGCCCGGCGCGTGAGCTGTTGGCGCTCTTGTTGACAAGCTACCGGCCTTTCCCCATTATCTGTGTAACGCCGTGCAGCCCCAGACTACCCATTGATCCACGGTTCCTGCATTGCAATCAGTGCGCGGGAACTGTTCACAAATACAAGAGGCAGCGGTGACGGTGGAGCGCTGGCATATATCGCGTTGGTAATCGAATAGTCGAACCGGCTTTGGTATTCGGTTTCGGGACCTTAGCGTTCGCTTTCATCAGGTGTGGGATTTTCTGGCGCGATAACGCGCCACGAAGCGAGGAGAAGGGAATGGGGATCTATCTGGTCAGGCGCACGGCGCTGTTTTTCGTGACACTTCTCGGCGTATCGATACTCATATTCGGGCTGATGCGGGTGGTACCCGGCAATATTGCCGACATTCTGTTCGAATCGTCGGGCTATATCGATCAGGTGCAAAAGGCGAAGATCGAAGCTGAGCTCGGAATCGACAAACCGCTGGTGCAACAGTATTTCGGCTGGATCGGCGGCTTGCTCAAAGGTGATTTCGGTTTTTCTTACATGAGTGAGCGGCCCGCCTCGTCGGAAATTCTCTCACGGTTGCCGGTCACGCTGAAGCTGGGTTTCCTCACCCTGTTTTTTACTGTGCTCTTTGGAATACCGTTGGGGGTGTGGAGCGCTGTCAAACAGAACGGCTTTGTCGACAACACCCTGCGCGTGGTGACGCTCAGTGCCCTGTCGCTGCCGTCGTTCTGGTGCGGCCTGCTGGTGCTGATGTTTGCAGTACATGTGTTTGGCGCCATACCGATTTACTCGAGCGTGCCACGCGGGATTTGGCACGAGCTTGCGTTGCTTGCCATTCCTGCACTGGTGGTTGGTTTTCGCAGCTCGGCACTGATCGTACGTTTGACGCGTTCGTCGATGCTCGAAGTACTGCGTCAGGATTACATTCGCACTGCGCGTGCCAAGGGGGCATCGGAGAAGACCATCAACTATCACCACGCGTTGAAGAATGCGATTTTGCCAGTCATCACGCTGCTCGGTATTGAGGCGTCGCATTTGCTGGGCGGACTGGTGGTGATCGAAACCGTATTCAACATTCCCGGCATTGGACGTTACCTCGTTGAG
>SXGS01227570.1_pt1 | contig 17581 bp, 12 predicted proteins | sample 3174681 | NCBI WGS metagenome assembly SXGS01 (sample SAMN11356861, study PRJNA531348) | freshwater metagenome | isolation source: freshwater sample F1-80 | place: China: Fuxian Lake, Yuxi | collected 2017-12-25 | reverse complement strand
GGGCCGCACGGAGCCGTCGCCGTGCCGATCGAATCGGCGCGCCCCGAGCGTGTCCCCTTGATACAGCGTGCCGTTACGGCCGTTGATCGAGGTCTCTCCGATCACGACGCTCGTGCCGTGGTCGATGAAGAAGCCCGCGCCGATGGTCGCGCCAGGATGAATGTCGATCCCGGTCGAGTCATGTGCGGACTCGGCGAGCATGCGCGGAATCAGCGGGACGCGCGCACGGTGGAGTTCGTGCGCGATGCGGTGAATCGTGAGCGCGCGAAGCCCCGGGTAGCAGAGGACGATCTCCAAGAGTCCCGTTGCCGCGGGGTCGCGCTCGTAGGCCGCGTGAAGGTCGAGGACGAGCTGGCGCTGGATCCCTGGGAGTGCGCGCAGGAGCGACAGGATCACTCGATGTGCGCGCGATGGCGCGGTCGCTTGCGATTGCGGTCCCAGAGTGAGTGCGGCGATCAGCTCGGGCGTGAGCATCTCCACGGCATCCTCGAGGGCGGACGATCCCGCATCGAAGAGTGCATGATGGAGTTGGTGCGCAATCCACGCGATGGCATCGGCGTTGGGCAGTGGTCGCCGTTGTCGCGCCACGCGCGGTGCGCCCCGGCGTAGCCCTCGCTGAGCTGTGGCGACTTCCTTCGCGACTCCGGGGCGGGCCATCGCGGCATCCTAGCCCCGCACAGATTCACTTCTCCTCAGCGTCGGACCCCGGGAGTGCGCGCTCACCATCGCGCAGCACCATCGCGCGCTGGCGCATGGTGTCGTAGATCGTCGCGAGGAGTCCCACGAGGGGGAATCGCCCGCCCATTGGGCTCGCGCCGAGGCGCCTGAGAATCGCGTGCGGCGAGTGGGCCGTTGCCGCGCGCGCCTCGAGGTCACGAAGTCGCTTTCCGGGTCGCCAGAAATCGGCGAGCATCGACTCGAGCGGCAGCTCGAGCGATGCATCGGCCGCAGCCTGCGGCAGCGGATGAGCGTGGTTTTCGCCGCGAGTGGCGAGAGTCCGGACTTCCTGAATGCGTTCGAGCAGCCGCTCGGGTGTCATCCCGCGCAAGAGGAACAGCGTGAGCGGTTCAGTTTCAATGCGCTCGGCCACAAGGTGGGCGACCGCGACCACATGTTTGCAGGGCTGAGCCCCTCCGCAGGTGCATGTCAGCAAGGGATCGCACGATGGCTTGGCGCCCGGTCGCGAAGGCACAAGGTCCGCACGAAGACCGAGGCCTGCGATCAGGGGGCCCACCGCGTGCGGCATCTCGCCGACGAGAAATCGTGCCGAGAAACCAGCCTCGACAGACAGTGCCTGAACAACCTTCATCCATTCGTCGGATGACCATGGTTGGAACACCATCGCGACCGCGTAGGGTCGCGAAGCTCGTCCCTGCACCGAGGCATCGACGCGGGTTGCCGTGCATGGGAAGGTCACGGTCTGACCCGAGAGTGCATACGAGTTGCCTTCGGCGAGGTCGTCTGGGTCCGCCGCCGAGGCGATCGCATTGAAGAGCGGTTCGGCGGTCCACGGCCAGTCGGAGATGCCCTCCTTGCGCTTGAACTTGAACCCGCCAATCACACGGCGGGGGTTTTCCGGGGGTCGCGGGCGATTCGATTCGGTCCACTGCGTCATTCGGCCCCCTCAAGTGCGCTCGGGCGAAGCGAGAGGAGGTCGCGCAACTGCGTCGTGGACATTTCGGTGAGCCATGCATCGCCAGCACCGATGATTTGCGTCGCAAGTTCCGTTTTCTGTTCAATCATCTGATCAATCCGCTCCTCGAGCGTGCCCGTACAGACGAACTTGTGGACATTCACGGTGCGCGTTTGCCCGATTCGGAATGCCCGATCGGTGGCTTGGTTCTCAACCGCGGGATTCCACCACCGGTCGAAGTGGAACACATGGTTCGCGGCCGTCAAGTTGAGTCCGACGCCTCCGGCCTTCAGGCTCAGCACGAAGATCGGGTGCGATCCGTCGGCCTCTTGAAACCGTTCGACGATCGCATCGCGCTTCGCTTGCGGGGTGCCGCCATGGAGGAAGAGCGCCTCAACATCGATCGCATGGCGGATCATGGAGACAAGCAAGTGGCCCATCTGCCGGTACTGCGTGAAGACGAGGGCGCGGTCGCCTGCCGCGACAACCTCTTCGAGCATCTCAATGAGCCGCTGCGTCTTGCCGCTGCGCAGTGAGTCGAGCGCGTCCTTCCCGAAGGGCACAAGTGGCGCGTCGTCGGCATCGACATCGGGTTCCGGTGGCGGCTCGAGCTGCTTCGGCTTGGCCTTCCCATTGGCGCCCTTTCCATCAGGGATGCCCTCGCGGAGAAAGTGCGCAGGGTGATTGCAGATCTGCTTGAGCTTGACAAGCGCGCTCAGCACGAGTCCGCGGCGGCGGATGCCGTCGGCCTGGTCCACCTTGGCCAGCATGTCGGCGACGACCGCCTCGTAGAGTTCGACTTGCTCCTGCGTGAGCGGGATCGATTGCCTCGATTCGATCAATGGCGGCAGGTCGCTGATGACAGTCGGATCTGTCTTGAGCCGACGAAGAATGAACGGCCGGACCAAGGCGCGCAGTCGCTGCGCGGCCGCCGCGTCACGGTTGCGCTCGATCGGTGCCGCGAATCGACGGCGGAAGTCCGTGTTCGTGCCCAAGTAGCCCGGGGAGCAGAACTCCATAATGGACCAGAGTTCGGCGAGGCGGTTCTCGACGGGCGTTCCCGTGAGCGCCACTCGGTGGCGCGTGTTCAGTCCGCGGATTGCCGCTGTCTGCTTGGTCGGTGGGTTCTTGATGTGCTGGGCTTCATCGAGTACGACGCGGCGCCACGGTGTGCGCTGAATCGTGTCGCGGTCGCGTACGACGATCGCGTAGGTGGTCACGATGAGATCGTTGTGGAGCGCGACCGCCGTGAACTCGTCGCCCGTGGGTCGGTCGATGCCGTGGTGGGTGTGGACCTTGAGTTCGGGGGCGAAACGAGCGAGTTCGCGCCGCCAGTTGCCAAGAACCGACATGGGCGCGATGAGGAGTGTGGGGCCAGGCGAGCCGAGGCCCTTGGCCGCGCGCTCGGCGCGCTCGTGCTGGAGGAGGGCGATGAGCTGGATCGTCTTGCCCAGACCCATGTCGTCGGCGAGACAGGCGCCGAGCCCCAGTCGGTCGAGGAATGCGAGCCAACTCAGGCCAGTCAGTTGGTAGGGTCGAAGGGTGCCGCGGAAACACTCGGGGGGCGTCGTCATCGCGAACCCGTCGCTCGATCCTTCACCGGCATCGAGCAATTGCGCGACCCAACCGGTGGCTTGCACTCCAGTGACCGGCAGACCCTCCGGCGGACCGTCGATGCCGTGCGCCATGCGGAGCGCCTCAACGAGCGTCATGTTGCCGCCGGGATGATCGCGGAAAAACTTCACGGCGGTCGCAATGTCTTCGGGACGCAGATCGACCCATGCACCACCGACGCGAAGGAGCGGCGACCCGCTTCGCGAGAGTTTCTCAAGCATCTCGACCGAGACGCTTTGTCCGCCGAGGGCGACTTGCCACCGATACGCGACCATCGCTTGCAGGCCGAGGCCGAGACTCTCGGGCGCGCTGCCATCGGCGCCGCCTTCGTGCGGCGTCTCAGGAGCATCGATCAGCAGTCGCGCGCTGATCCTGCTCGTCGGTTGGCCCCACCACTCCGGGACTTCCACGAAGAATCCGGCCTCGAGGAGCACCGGGCGGATGTCCCGGAGGAAGGTGTGAACCGCCCGCGTTGAGAGATCGATCCCGCATGGCGCTTCGTCCTCGAGCGCATCCTCTAGCTCGGTCCAAATGCGGCTCGCGCGGCCGAGTTCTTTGAGGAGGAGTTCCGCGAGTTCTTCAGTGCGTGCCGCGCGAGCAGCGGAGCGGCGAGTGGACGGTCCGAGGAGAATTGTCTCAGCGTCGGTCACGAACTCCGGGTCTTCGGGATCGACGAGACCGAACGAGACGCGCCACTTCGCGTCGGTGCCCTCGTCACCGGCCTCAAGGTCGGGCTCGCGAACATCGAACCGAAGGCGGAGTCCTTGGTGGGACCGCACCTCGTCCAAGACCGCCAACCATCCCCTCGCGCTGCGCATGAGGTCGTGTTCGGGGTGCTTGCCCAAGCGGAGGGAATCCGCTCGCCCGAGCAGGCCACTCAAGAGTCCTGCGTGCGGGTCCGTGGTCGTGGAAAAATCTTCAATCGCCTCATCGAAGTTCTCCTCGACGAGTGTCGAGCGGATCAGCGCATCCGTCGTGAGGCCGAGGAACGAGTCAACGATTGGCCACGCGTGTCCATCGGTGGTGTCCACGGCACGGACGGCAGCGGGCATGCTCGCAATCAGGTCGGCGACCTGTGCGTCCGCGTCGGCATCGTTGAGCCAGGGTCGCCACTGTCCCGCGAGCGAGCCATCCCGACGCTGAAGCACGGTCGGAATGACCCGTTGATCGACGACCGAATCCAGCGTGAACTGCGCGAGGCGCATCCACCAGTGCATGGCGTGCGAGAGCGCGAGCGAGTCTGACGAGGATCCCTCAAGGTCCGCAAGCCTGAGCAGGAACATCAAAGCCGGACCGGGCTCGAGCCGAATCGTCGGCACTTCGCATGCCTCGAGCGTGAGAGCCTCTTCGTCATCGGGAGCATGGCCGAGGATGCCAGCCATCCTGCTCGACGGGAGCGTCGTGGCGTGCGAGGATCTCGAACTGGCGTGGGCAGCGGGGGAGTGCGGCAGCAAGAGCGTGACGGTGTCGGACTTCGCGCCATTGAGCGATCCGAGTCGCCTTTCGATCGCCGCGCGAATCTGCGCGGTGGAAGCGGCGAATGGGTGCTCCTTCCCAGAGTTTTCGGGCACAGTTGTGGCGCGATCGACCGACTCCCCCCAGAGGTGGAGGTGGCCTTGGAACCAGTTTGCGTGAACAACGAGCATTCGAAAGGAGATAAAACCGCGTCGATTCGAATTATTGCGCTGGGACTCGAACCCAGGACCTAGAGATTAAAAGTCACTAGCTCTACCAACTGAGCTACGCAACCAATCGGGCCGAAGAATTGGGGAAACAGTGTACCTAGACCCAATGAGCATCCGCTCCGTGCACGCGGGGAGCGCGCGGTCGGCGAAAACCCCATGGTTTATAGGACGAAAGTCGTGGAACTGAAGGTGAATTGCCGATAAGTGCGTTGGCTATCTACGGGATTCAATGCCCCGCCGGTTATCGTCAAGTGTCCTCCACGAGGGTTCGGCATGATTGCACCCATCGCGATTATTGAACAGTTCCTCTCCTACCTCATCGATGAACGGCACTTCAGTCCGTACACATCCCGCTGCTATGGTCTTGACCTGAGGCAGTTTGCGGAGTTCACGGCGGGGTTGTTCTCCATCGAGGTCACCGAAGCGACAGAGCGTGCGGCCTTCGCTGGCCGCGACGCTGCATCTGGCAAGACCGTCACAAGCAAGATTCTCGCCACCGATGTGGAGCTTGTGCGGAAGTTTCTCGGGCATCTCGCCCAGCAGAACTACTCCGCGGCGACCACGGCGCGCAAGATCGCCACGCTGAGATCATTCCACAAATGGATGGAGAAGCGCGGCATCGCGTCGGTCAATCCGATGACGCTGATTCGCACGCCCAAGCAGCCGCGGCGGCTCCCGAAGGCGATCACCGTGGACCAAGTCGAGAAGTTGCTCGGCGCGCCGACCGCGGGTGATCTTCTTGGCACGCGAGACCGCGCGATTCTCGAGACGCTCTACTCGACGGGGATTCGAGTCAGCGAAGTCGTGGCCATCAATCGAGGCGACCTCGATCTCGATGCCGGTGGGCTCAAGGTCCGCGGCAAGGGCCGTCGCGAGCGAACAGTTCCCGTGGGGTCCCACGCGATGGCCGCGATCCAGCGCTACTTGGTGAAGGCGCACGAGGAACGGGTGCCGATGGAGCCCTCGAGCGCGCTCTTCGTCAACAAGCTCGGCTCGCGACTTTCGTCGCGCTCCGTGCGTCGCAAGGTTTCCAAGTACCTCAAGGTCGCCGGTCTTGACCCAGACATCTCGCCGCACACGATCCGACACTCGTTCGCCACGCACCTCTTGGACAACGGCGCCGACCTGCGCGCCGTGCAAGAACTCCTTGGGCATCAATCGCTTTCGAGCACGCAGGTCTACACGCACCTGACCACGGCGCGGATGCGCGAGGCGTACGACCGCGCCCATCCGCGCGCCGAGGCATCCTGAACCTCTCGATCCGTTCCCCACCATGTTCGACTCGTCGAGGCCGCCAGCATGGACGCTGCGACTCGGAGATGGCAAGGCCAGGATGGCCGAACTGCCTGCTTCGTCAGTCGATCTTGTGTACATGGATCCGCCGTTCAACTCGGGCCTGCGTCGCAAGGGCAGGGGGACGCTCGCGTACGAGGATCGGTTCTCGTCGATTGACTCGTACCGCGGATTCCTCCGGCCGCTGATCGAGGAGGCGCATCGCGTCCTCGCGAACACTGGGTCGATCCTCGTGCATGTGGACTGGCGGACGAGCCACCATGTGCGTCTTTGGCTCGACGAGGTGTTCGGTGCCGACAACTTTGTGAATCACCTCATCTGGTCCTACGGACTCGGCGGCTCCGGCCCCCGCACCTTTGCCCGCAAGCATGACGACATCTTGTTCTACGGTCGGTCGCCCGACTACTACTTTGAGGCGCCTCGAGTCGCCGCGCGCAGTGTGCGGCTTCGCGGGCAAACGAAGAAGGCCACTGATGTGCTGGATGTTCCCTCGCTCAACAACATGGCGATCGAGCGCACCGGTTGGCCCACGCAGAAACCCGAGGCGCTTCTCTCGCTCCTCGTGCGGGCGTGTGCTCGCGAGGGGGGGCTCGTCGTCGATCCAATGTGCGGCAGCGGGACGACCCTTGCGGCGGCCGTGAGGTCCGGACGCAGTGCCTTCGGATTCGATCAGTCGCCCGAGGCCATCACGGTCACGAGGGGACGGCTTGAACGAATCGCGCGCACGGCACTTATGCCCACACCACTCTCGACTCCAGGTCCCGAAGTGGAGCCTCGAGTCGAGCCGGGGTATCTGCGCACAGCGTGACATGGCCGACCTTGCGACCCGGCCGAGCACCCTTGCCATACAGGTGCACACGCGCGCCGGGAATCGCGAGGAGTTCAGCGGTCGATGGCACGCACCCTACGAGATTGACCATCGCGGAAACTCCCGTGCACATGGCCGCCGAACCCAGCGGCCATGCAGCGATCGCGCGCAGGTGATTCTCAAATTGACTCGTCGTCGCACCGTCGATGGTCCAGTGCCCGGAGTTGTGAACTCGCGGGGCCATTTCGTTGGCGACCAGCGTTCCCGAGGTCACGAAAAACTCGACCGCGACGGTGCCGACATAGTCCAGCGAATCGACGAGCCGCTGGACGAACGCGCGCGCCTGGCGATCGAGGTCGCCCATCGGATCGCACGGCGCGGGCGCGATGCTGCGCCAGAGGATGCCCTCACGATGCACATTTTCCGTGAGTGGATAGAAGATCGTCATCGGCTGGCCGCTCGGAGGCTTCGAACGCACCGCGATCATTGAAACTTCGGCAGTGTGCTCAACGAATGATTCGAGGATGCATGGCACGCGAGAGAGCGTCTCCCACGCCTCAACGACTCGCCCCTCGACGGAGCCCTCGGTCGGCTCCGTAATGACGCACTGCCCCTTGCCGTCGTAGCCCATTCGGCGCGTCTTGAGGACGCACGGCGCACCGATCGCAGTGGCAGCGGCCTCGGCCTCGCGCCGCGTTCCGACGGCAGCGAATGGCTGAACCGGAATGCCCAGCGAACGAAAGAGCGACTTCTCCGTGATGCGATCTTGCGCGGTCACGAGCGCGCGCACCCCCGGCGAGAGCGGGACGCGTCCCGCGATCCACTGCGCCGTGTCGGCTGGGACATTCTCGAACTCGTAGGTCGAGACCGCGAGGCCGTCGATGAAGCGCGCGAGTCCTTCTTCGTCGTCGTACGAAGTCGGGACGACTTCACCGCACGCGGCGGCCGGACACGCAGGTGACGGTTCAAGGAAGCGAAGGTGCATCCCGAGCGGGATCCCGGCGAGCCCCAGCATCCGCCCAAGTTGGCCGCCGCCGACGATGCCGACCTTCACCGAGCCCTCTTGCCCGTTGCCGCGCGCGGTTGCGAGGTCGCCGCCGGGTTCGGTTCGGCGAGCACCGCACGGGTCTGGCGAGTCCGCCAGGCATCGAGCGCGCGGAGGATGGGCGCGTGCTTGTTCGCGAGAATTGACGCCGCAAGGAGCGCGGCATTCACGGCACCCGCTCGACCGATCGCGAGCGTGCCTACTGGAATGCCGCCGGGCATCTGCGCGATGGAGAGCAGCGAGTCAAGGCCCTTGAGCGCGCGCGACTCGACCGGCACCCCAAGAACCGGCAGCGAAGTGCGACTCGCCGTCATCCCGGGGAGATGCGCGGCTCCGCCGGCGCCGGCACTGATGACCTCGAGGCCTCGAGTGCGCGCCGTGTCGGCGTACTTGAAGAGGAGGCTCGGCGTGCGGTGCGCACTGACGACCCGTCGTTCATGCGGGATTCCAAGCACCGCGAGGACCTCGCAGGCATGGCGCATCGTTTCCCAGTCGCTGCGCGATCCCATGATGACTCCCACGAGCGCGCGCGGCCTTGCCATGCGCCGATCCTACTGAGGGTTTGGCGACGCGGCGGCCGTTGCCGACGCGGGGGCTGGCCCCAGGATCGGAAAGAGCCGCTGCACGCCAGTCACGATGAAGCTGACGGCGACAGCTGCGAGGAGCAGTCCCATGATGCGGTTGACGATGTTCATCCCCGTCACCCCGAGCAGGCGTGAGATGCCGCGTGCCGCACGGAGCGTGGCGTAGGTCAGCAGTCCGATCAGCGCGGCGATGGCCACGATGGTCAGCTTGTGACGGATCGAATCCGAGAGGTCGGCCACGATGATCGCCATGGAAATGGCGCCGGGTCCCGCAAGGAGCGGGACGCCAAGTGGCACGATCGCGGCGCTCTGACGCTGCGTTGCCTCGAGCCGTTCATCGGCCGACAAGCGCGCACCCGAGTCCCCGCGGGCGCCGAGCATGTTGACCGCCATGAGCAGAACGAGGATGCCGCCGGCGATGGAGAAATCCATCACATTGATGCCGAAGAGACCCAGGATGAAAGCGCCAGCGAGCGCCGAGGTCGCCAGCACCACGGACACGGTGATCGCAGTCGCTCGTGCGGCGCGTCGGCGGTGGGCCGAGTCCATCGAGTCGGAGACGCTGAGGAACATCGGGATCCCGAGAAGGGGATTCACGATCGCCAGCATCGAGACGAAAATCTGTGCGTAGTCGACCTTGTTCACGGTCCGTACGGCCCGACGCCTTGGTTCGCGAAGCCCGGCATTGGGTTCATCGATGGATAGTCAGGTTCCATGACTGTTGGATCCTCGTTCCATCGTTCCTCGATGCTCGATGCGTCGACATCCCACGCGCCCGAACTCATGACACGATTCGACGCCCCCGAAAGTCGATAGGCGTCGGGCGCATTGACCGATTGCTCCGATCCACACGACCACAGTGGGAGCAACGATCCCGCAATGGCCAGCACACCGAGCCGCTGTCGAGCCGCACGGAACCTTGGGTCGTTTCGCACGGTGTGATGATAGTCCAGTCGATTGGTCACGCCCGAAGGTGCTGTCGGCGCACGAGTGGTGACTCTCGCTCTGGCGGTGCGATCCGCGACAGCGAGGCAAGGACATCATCCAGAAGCACCGGCGCATGCGACCAACAGTCGACGCCAACATCGATGCTCCGTCCGACAGGTTCAAACGCGCCATGCATGTGTCCGTAGAGGTGCATGGCGCCATTCATCACGCCTTGCCAAGTACGCAGTGGATAGTGGAAGGCGACGATGCGCTCCGGACCACCTGTCCATCCGCGCCACGACAGAATGTGTCGTGCGTCATCGAAGACCCGGCGGGCGACGGAGGGCGTCGGGTCGTGATTCCCCACCACAAGTTCGACGCGCCGGCAGCGGATCTTCGCCCGCAGCGACCGAAGTGTCTCGAGGCTCGAGCGCCGAGCGGGGCCACGCCAAGGAAGCGGTCCGGTGAAGTCGCCGACATGAATCAGGCGGTCGCGCTTGCCAACCCGCTCGTTGATGTTCTCGAGGAGCATCTCGTCCATCGCGGTCACATCGCCCTCGGGTACAGGACGCTTGAAGAGTGCGATCGCCTGGGTATGGCCGAAGTGAGTGTCCCCGGTCACGAAAGTCCGGCTCACGGGTGTGCCCTACGGTGCGTGAGCGCGTCGTGCTCAAGATGCACGCGGATCGCTCGCGCGATCGCGGGTTTCCCCTTGAGGCACTGCGGCTCGTGGCCTCGTACGACGAGCCATGCGGCGTGTTCGCCGCCTCGCGGATTGTCTTCGGCCCGGTTAGCGACGCAGGCGCCGTGTGTCGCGGCGCGCTCGCTCGCGATCCGCAAGAGGTCGGCCTGCGACGATCCCGCCTCGAACTTGAAGCCGACGATCTCCAGGTCCGGATGGGCGCGGTGGACTTCGTCAATGACCTTCGAGGTCGGATGGAGTTCGACGGTCCACGGTCCATCGGCGCTCTTGGTCTTGCCGTGACGAATGGTGTGGGGCGCGAAGTCGGCCACGGCGGCACTCAGGATCGCGGCCTGGTGGGGGCGCGAGGCGAGGGTTCGCATCACGATCTCTCGGTACTCATCGATGGAGTGGACCGTCTGCGCATTCAGCCACGCCGGTGCCGGGAGACTCCCCGAGCCAAGAAGGAGCGTGACATCACCCCCGCACAGCGCGAGTTCGCGCGCGACTTCGATGCCCAGTGCCCCCGTGAACGGACTCGAGATCCTGCGCACCCCGTCGAGGTCGGCGCCGACAGGTCCACCCGTCACGAGGAACGAACGGCCCTTCAGCGGCGATGTGCTGGTGGCCGCGCACAGAGCCGCGACGACGGGCTCAGGGTCAGGCAGGTTGTGCTTGCCGTAGTCGTCGCGCGGAGGAATGACCGTCACGCCGAGCCCTTGGAGCCGCTCCAGGCTCGCGGTGAGGATCTTCGTGTGCATCGACCCGTGCATGGACGGGCACACGAGCACGCAGCACTCGCCTCGCTCGAGTCGACCAAGCGCCGACGCGAGCGTGGCCGTAATGACGCCATCGGCAATGCCAGAGGCCACCTTGTTGATCGTGTTGTAGGTCGCAGGGGCGACAACGAACGCATCGAACCGCTCCGCATCGGAGAGATGCTCCGCGTCAGCGGTGAGTCGGGTCACGGCACTCCGTGCGCAACTCCACTCAAGCGTGTCCTGTGTGCAGTAGCGCAAGCCCTCTTCGGAAATGAACGGCGTGACCTCGGCGCCCTGACGACGCAACGCTCGAGCGAGGAGGGGAGCCTTCATCGCGGCGATCCCCCCTGTGACCAAGAGCGCAATGCGCTTGCGTGCGAGGTGCTCGCCGTCCTGGGGCACCGCATGGTCTCCCAAGGGTGACGGCATCGGGGGGCGTGGGTGCCAGTGACTCATGGACCGATGGGTCCATCATGGCGCCAGGCGAGAGTGAGCCGCTCCGAGCCATTGAGGAATGCCTCGAGCCAATGTCCGATGGCCTCGGCGCGCCAAGAGTCCGCGGCGAAGAGCGGCTGTCCCTCAGCACGACCCTTGGAGAGGTACCACCGCGACAGTTCGGCGCGCGTGAGCGCCAGCGACATGGAGATTCCCATGGAGATACAGCGCATTGTGAGGATTGACCAAAGCGCGTCGATGCGGACTCGGTCCTCGGCCGACTCCTCCGGCGGTGTCCAGATGCGGTCGCGGTCCAGCGGAAGGTTTCGCGCGCCGTCGATGGTCCGGAGAATTCGGTCGCCGTGACCCTCCACGATCTGGCGCGAAAGGCCGCGAATCTCGAAGAGTTCGGCTGGCTTCCCGATTTTGGTGCGCGCCAGTTCCAAGAGCGGGCCATCTGGAATCACCGTGCGTGGGGGCATGTCACACTCGCGTGCGAGTTCGTAACGGAGGATGACGAGCTCGCGGAGAATCGTCATGACCCGCGGTCGCAATCCAAGTCCGCGCGCGGCGCGGCGCACCTGGCTCTCTGGGTTGAATGCATCCGTCGTCCTGAGGTACTCCTCCGTCTCGGCGAGCGCCCAGGCGATCCTGCCCTGGTCCTCAAGCTGCGTGCGCTGCACGCTCCACACAAGCGGCAGGTACCGGACATCGTCGGCCGCGTAGGCCAACTGGGAGTGGGTCAACGGTCGCGAGTCCCAATCGGTGAAGGTGTGCCCCTTCGAGAGCCGGTGCTTCGTGATGCCGTGCACGACAGACCCGAGGCTGGCCGGCCACGACATTCCGAGAAACCCGGCGGCGATTTGGGTGTCGATCACATTGGTGCATCGGCGGCCGGCGATCCGCTCGGCGGCTTGGACATCTTGGCTGCCCGCGTGCACGATTGTGGTGCAGTCTGGCGAGCAGATGAACTCCCACATCGGGGCCAGATCCGAGGCGTCGAGTTCAACGGGATCAAGGAGAGCCACGCGCTTCGTTGTGGCGAGTTGAATGAGGCAGATGCGTGGGTGAAAGGACTCTTCGCCGATGAACTCCGTGTCGAACGCCATCGCGTTCTCGTTGCGTGCGTGTGCGACGAACGACGATATGGCCGCAGGTGTCGTGAGGAGTTCGGGCTCGAGTGGAGAGACCAACACGTGTTCAAGCGTGCGCATCGCGTGTGGTGATCCACCATCGGCGTGCGCCTCCGCGTGGCGCATGGCGCGCTTTCGACGCCGAAAGTTCATTCACCAAGGGTACAACTCCAACCCGCGCAGTTTTGTCCTATAACTCATTGCGTTGTTGCTGACCGAGGGTTTTCGCCACGGGACGCTTATGATCTCGGGGTTCGGAAGGTTGCATGCTCACGCGTCGCTCAGGTTCGTTGGTCACGGTCAGATTGCCAGGATGTCGGACCCTCGAGACGGCGTCGGCAGCCTTGGCGACGGCCATCCGGGCGGGTCGCGGTGGTGCGAGCGGACCCGAACCGTTGCGTCGGTACGAGGTCGAGATCGCTCAGATCGATCCCCTCGCCTGGGTCTCAGCACAGCCGCGAGGAGAACGGGTCTACTTTAGGAACCGCGAGGGATCGCTGGCGATCGGTGGTGTCGGTCGGTGCCTCGCAAGAGCCAGTCTCGCCGATGACGCGGTGGCGGCGTGCCTGGCGAGCGAGTCGAGTGATTTCCCAGAGACCGGGCAGCCCGGAGAACCCTTTTTCTTCGTGGTGAACTGGTTTGATCCCGCGACGGCGGGTCGCGCTCCACAGACATGGAGCGGGTTTGCCCCCTCGCGCGTCGTGCTCCCGCGCATTGAGGTGCGCCGCGCTCGGGAGTGCCTGCTCGCGGTCCATGTGTGCGACGATGACGCGCTGGCACTCGCTGCACTCGAACGGCTCAGTGGCGCATGTGCGGTTGGTTCGCTGCCTCACGGCTTCAGGCTGCGTGAGGATGGTGATCCCGCGCGTTGGGCCGATTCGATCGATGCGGCGCTCGCGGCGATTGAGCGAGGTTCGTTCGAGAAGGTTGTTCTCGCTCGCACACGGGAGTACCAAGCCGACGAACCGATCGACCCATGCGCCATTCTGGCCGCGCTCAGGCTCGAGGAGCCCGCCACTTTTCATGTGCTCGTGGAGCAGTCGCCGATGCGCGCATTCATCGCCGCGAGCCCAGAGCGGCTGTACAAGCGCAAGGGGCGGCTCATCCACAGCGAGGCGGTGGCCGGAACATGCACGCGCGGGCGCGACGGCGAGGCCGATGACCGACTGGCCGCACGCCTCTTGGCGAGTGAGAAGAATCGGCGTGAACATGAGTGCGTCGTGCGCCGGGTCGAGGGCGCCCTGACGCCGTTGGCGCGGCATCTCGCGCGCGACAGCGAACCTCGGGTGATGCGGCTGCGGCATGTGCAGCACCTCCTGACGGGAATCGTCGGGCACCTGCGCGAGGATGCACGCGACGAAGTCACGCTGGCCGAACTTCACCCGACACCGGCCGTGTGCGGGTGGCCTCTGGCGGAGTCGCGCACCTTCATCCGCGATGGCGAAGAGGTGGCTCGCGGACTCTACGCCGGGGTCGTCGGCGTGGTGAGCGCGAGTCGGAGCGACTTCACCGTCGCCATTCGTTCGGCCGTGATTCGGGAGCAGTCCCTGCTGGCGTTTGCTGGTGCGGGCATCGTCCGCGGATCGGAGGCGGATGCCGAGTGGCTCGAGACTTCACGGAAACTCGAGAGTTTCGAGGGGATCGCACGGCGCGCCTCGCAGGCTTCGTGGGGTCCCCACGGACCCGAAGAGTGCGTTCCGATGCACCCGCGTCCGGTGGTGGCGAACCCTTGAGCGACAACACGCAGACCTTCGACCCGGAACAGGCGCCGAATCTCAACGCGCTCTGGGCGGGGCTCGCCTTTCGCGAGTGGAGCGCACTGGGAGTCTCGCTTGTGGTCGTGTGTCCGGGGTCGCGGAGCGCACCGTTGGCGCTTGCGGCTTCCACGACGCCCGAACTCGACACTGTGGTGTGCCACGACGAACGCGCGGGGGCATTCATGGCGCTCGGAGCCGCCCGCGCCAAGGGCATTCCGGCGATCGTGATCACGACCTCGGGGACAGCCGTTGCCAACCTCCTGCCCGCTGCGGTCGAGGCCTCTCAGACCGGGACGCCACTCATTCTCGTGACCGCAGATCGTCCACCAGAACTTCGCGAGTGCGGCGCGAACCAGTCGATTCGTCAGAGCGCGATGCTGCGCGATCATGCGCGGTGGTCGTTTGAGATTCCGTGCGCGGCGGAGAAGCCAGGCCCCGAGTTCATTTTGTCTACGGCCGACGAAGCATGGCGGCGCGCGAGGGGATCAGCGGGCGACGGGGGATCGGTTCATCTCAACTGGGTGTTGCGCGAACCGCTTTCGCCGAAGCCGGAGCATTGGGATCGTGGGATCCTGCGCTCCATCTGGGATTCGATCGAAGGGGACGGGCCGTGGCGCAGCGAAGAGGACGGACAGGGTGATAGCGAGGCCGAGTGCGTGCGCCTTCTTGGACGCATCGCGGCGGCGATCGGCCATTGCGTTCGGCCGGTCATCGTGGCCGGGGCGTGCCACACGCCGCGCGAGCGCGGGATCTGCCAACTTGTGGCGCGAGCTGCTGGTTGCCCGGTCGTTGCCGACATCGGATCGGGACTTCGCGGAGATGATTCCATCCAGGGTCTTGTCGCCCACGGCGACATGTTCCTCCGCGCCGGCGCGGTCCACGGGCGGCCGCTCGAACCCGACTGGATCATCCGCCTCGGAGGCAATGTGTCGAGCCGTGTCGTGAATGAGTACATCCAATCGCGTTTGTCCATGGGGACGACACGGGTCGCGCTCGTCCGGTCGGGCTCGGTGCGATTCGATCCCGGTCATTCGGTACGGATCGAGATTCCTGCCTTGTTGCGTCACACTCCTCCGGCTGCGGTGCAGGCCGCGATGCCGAGGATCCTTCACTGCGACGAATCGTTCCTGCGCGCGTGGATGGACGCCGATCGCATCGTTGCGGGCGTACTCGAGGACCAACTCGATAGACCGGGGTCGGTGCTCTGTGAGCCGAGTGTGGCGCGTGCGGTGGCGCAGCGTTCCCGAGGCGCAGCACTCCTTGCGCTTGGGAACTCGATGCCGATCCGCGACGCGGACATGCACGCGAGTCGCGGGATGGTCGCGGCCGAAGTGGCCGTCAGCCGCGGGGCGAGCGGGATCGACGGGCTCGTCGCCACCGCGCTCGGCCACGCGCGCGCCTTGCGCCGACGCGCGGTGCTCCTCATCGGCGATCTCTCGCTGCTTCACGACATTGGATCGCTTGCCCTCGTGCGATCAAGCCCGGTGCCGATCACGATCGTGGTTGTGAACAACGATGGGGGGGGGATTTTTCACTTCCTGCCGTTGGCCGCTTTCGACGGCGCGCTTGACCCGTGGTGCACCGCACCGCACGGCCTGTCGTTCGAAGCCGCTGGCGCGCTCTTCGGGTTCGGCACGAAGTCCCTTCCGCGAGGTGCCACCCATGGCGAGTTCCTCGCAGCACTCGACGAAGCGATCACGAGTCCCCGGTCCATGCTGATCGAAGTCCACACTCAGCGGAAGGAGAATCTCCGACTGCACCGCGACATCCAGAGTGCAGTCGCCGACCGTTTTGGAAGCTTTCAGCCGCGAGCGCGTTCGTGCAGTGAGGAGGGACTTCCGCCCCTTCTGCTCATCCACGGGTTCCTCGGTGATCCATCCGACTGGACAAAGTTCCAAGCGTTCAAGACGCGGCGGGGGCATCATCAAGAAGTGATGACCGTCGACCTCGCGGCGCTCGCCATGGAAGAACTCGCGCTCCATCCGAACGCCGAAGTCACACTTCCACAGCTTGCCTCGCGCGCGCTTGGCGCCGTGTCCGCCGCGGGGGCGATCGCCGCGGACATCATCGGCTACTCACTCGGCGGGCGAGTCGCGCTGGAAGCGCTTGCGATCGACAGCGAGATTCGGGTACGGCGCGTGATGCTCGTGAGCGCACACCCCGGCCTTGAGTCATTGTCAGAACGAGCCGCGCGCGCCACGCGAGATGCGGCACTTGCCGATGAACTCGAAGCGATCGCCCAGGAGGCCAGCGACACGCGCCGCGCCAATCTCGCCCGCGCGTTCCTCGAGCAGTGGTACTCGCAGGAGATCTTCGGATCATTGCGCATGAGTGAACGGTTCTCCTCACTGTTCGAGCGCCGCGTCGGTGCCCTTGCCCATGGCTCGGCGCGTGCGGGGGCGCGGGTCCTGCGCGGCTGTTCGCCGGGAACGAGTGTGCCTCGGTGGGACACGCTGTCGCATCGAGCCGAATCGATCCATTTCATCGTGGGTGCAGATGACTCCCGCTACGGTCCCGTGGCGAAGCGGGTCGCTGCGCTCGGCGCGCACACGGACACGATCGCTGATGTCGGCCACGCGGTGCCGATCGAGGCGCCGCAGGAGCTCGCTCTCGCGGCGCACGCTTTTTTCTGCCACACCATCAGGGCAGACGCCTCGCCAAGTTTCGCCACGGAGTGATTCGCCAATGAGCCCACCGATTCCCCACCACGCCACCCCCGCCCCGCCGTGGAAGAGCGCAGGTTCCTTTGAGGACATCCGCTACGAGGTTGCCGAAGGGATCGCAAAGATCACGATCTGCCGTCCCGAAGTGCGGAATGCGTTCAGGCCGCAGACGGTCGAGTCCATGCGCCGCGCCCTGCGCGAGGCGCGCTACGACGCGAGCGTCGGCGTCATCATCCTCACGGGTGAAGGCGACAAGGCATTCTGTTCCGGCGGCGACATGCGCATCCGCAAGGAGGCCGGCTACGAGGGTTCCGACGGCACCCAGAGTCTGAATGTGCTCGATCTGCAGCGTGAGATCCGCACATGCCCCAAGCCCATCATCGCGATGGTGGCCGGTTACGCCATCGGCGGCGGCCATGTCCTGCACATGGTGTGCGACCTCACCATTGCTGCCGACAATGCCAGCTTCGGGCAGACTGGACCCAAGGTCGGATCATTCGACGGCGGATTCGGCGCTTCCTACATGGCGCTCATTGTCGGACAGAAGAAGGCGCGCGAGAT
>SXGS01038160.1_pt1 | contig 17581 bp, 20 predicted proteins | sample 3174681 | NCBI WGS metagenome assembly SXGS01 (sample SAMN11356861, study PRJNA531348) | freshwater metagenome | isolation source: freshwater sample F1-80 | place: China: Fuxian Lake, Yuxi | collected 2017-12-25 | reverse complement strand
TCCTTCAAATCAAATGCGCCCAAGCCCACACCAAGTGCTTTCATTGTCGCTTCACGAACCGCAAATCGTGCTGCCAGACCTGGTGCGAGATCTTTGCGGTTTGCAAGAGAGTCAAGTTCGTGCGCGGTAAATACTCGGGCGCGCAAATTTGGCGTGCGCTCGAGTGCATCACGAAAACGCGTCACACTAACCGCGTCAATGCCCAGGCCGATCATCTGCTGTCGCTTTCTAACGAGAACGCCAATGGTCAGCCATCTCGCTGATTGGCAGTATCAACAAGTCAGCGACTGGCACTTCGGCCAGACGATCTTCTCTGAACGAGCCTTCGGTTTCTGTCACCCAGTCAACCAAGCGGTCGTATCGATGGTCGTAGCCTTGCAGCACGGCACGCATCGCGGTTGCCGCGAGTCGATCATGAAACATCACATGCAACAGCGTGATGCCGGTTGTTTGTCCACCTTTTGTTTCGGGGATCATTATCACGGTGCGATTATCGCTGCGACCACGAACGACGAGAACTTCTTGCTCACTTGCAACTCGACGCTTGGTACCAACCAATTGCGAATTGCGGTCGACGCGAGAAGGAAGGTTCTTTGACATTCCGCCGCGATCGACAATTGTGATCGTGCCCGAAGTGCCCGTCACATCCCCTTCTATGGCGTATCGAGTAAAACCGGTTACCGAACTCACCGCAGCATCAAGATCGGCGACAATTTTCAACACACGATATGAAAGTCGTTCGCGTGCAACGCCAGCCTCAAGCAAGGCTTTAACCAACGGTCGATCAAACAAGCCTTCGTCGCTGCGCGAAATACCAACGGTCACAGTTTTCGCCTGATGTTTGATCGCGTCGATCGGGCGAGTGAGTTCGTCGACACCACGAGTCAGGGCACTCGTTAAATCGTCGACAAGCAACTCGGGTGAGGCAATCTTGCCCGATGTTTGCTGGTATGCCTGAACTGGATCACTCGAGAGTGTGTCACGCAACATGGTCACGATTCGCACGGCGGTGCTGGCTTCAAGGTTGCCGTCGTAGTTGCCTGTTGCCAGGGCATCAGTAAACCGAGTTGCCGGCACGGACAACAATGCACGAATCTTGGTCAGCAAAACATTTGCATCGCCACCCCTCTCGACGGCATGTTCTATGACCTCACGCGCTTCGCGCAACGGGCGAGCAAGAGCGTCAATGGCCAGTGCCGCTTCATAGCCAAACAAGTGTCCGACCATCACGCTCAAAATAAACGACAGGCTTGTTTCGACATTTGGCACAAGCAACACCGCGGCGGCTGCATCGAATCGATGTTGACCAGCAGTTGCAACAACGATTGGTAACGCTTTGTGGGCCCGGTAGATCGCGATTTCTTTTGCGACATCTGATGCAGTGCCTTCGAGTAGGCCAGTCGCACACACAAAAATCAATGGCTCGCACGAAAGATCAATGTGCTTTTTATCCTCGGTGGTGTCGCTTGAAATTGATTTATAACAAAGTTCGGATAATTTAATTCGAATCTCTTGCGCCGCAATTGTGTTCATCCCATTGCCGACGACCGTCCAATAACGACGCGAAGACGCAAACTGTTTGGCCGCGGCCGCGATTGTCGGACGAGTTTCAAGAACTTCAAGCAATGCATCTGGAATAGTTCGAAGCCCTGCGAGCAATTCGTGTCGAGCCTTATCGCTCGATTTGCCCGCGGCACTCGAAAGCGCACATGCATAGAGAGCGCCTGCGGCAACTTGCGAGTAGAACGCTTTGGTGCTGGCGACACTCATCTCGACATCGCGACCATCAGATGTGTACATCACACCATCAGCCTTAACTGACAGTTCGGTGCCACGACGGTTGACGATTGCCAAAACACTTGCACCACGCGCACGAGCAAGATCGACGGTGCGATTCGTGTCGGTCGTCGTGCCGCTTTGACTGATCGCAACCACCAATGTGTCGCTCATGTCGAGGGTTAATTCAAAACCAGAAAGCTCACTGGCCGGCAAAGCAACAATATTCAGGTGAATATCGACAAGTTGTTTTAGAAGTCGCGCCAGCGCCTGACCGGCGATAGCTGCAGTGCCTTGCCCGATCACCCGAACTTTTGTGATCTCACCAGATGCGAGGCGGTCGCGCACAGATTTTGGAAGAACATTTTCGCCCAGTTCGGCAACCAACAAACCGTTTCTCTCGACGATTCTGCCGCGCAAAGTTTTTCGAAAACTCTGTGGCGCTTCGGCGATTTCTTTGGATAAGAAGTGTTTGTGCTCGCCACGATTGATATCGCGAGTTGTAATTTCGGCTGTATGAATATCGCTTTCACTGAGAGTAATTTTGCTGCCGTCATACGACTGCAAGATAACACCATCAATTTCGCCGGCGTTGGCAACCGACAGTGTTGCGACTTGCCCGCGACTTGACGGATTATCTGGGTCACCAAGAGCCTCACCATCCATGCGCACATATCTCAGTGTCTCTTCAACGACTCCATATGGTTCGCTGGCAACTATAAAACGGTCTTCGGCAAGACCAACACTGAGTCCTTGTCCACTGCCATGCAGCGCGAGCAAAAGTTTGTCAGGTTCAGCGGCACTGGCAACCGCGATCGCAACTGACCCGTCAAATTTCGCGACTGTTTCTCGAAACGCATCGCTCAATGAAGCAGTTGTTGCCAAGCGCCGAGCAACCAACGCCGGAATAACTTTGGCGTCGGTAGTAATTGGCCCAGCGACACGCAAATCATTTTGAGCCCGAAGATCGGCATGATTATCAACATCGCCATTTAAGGCGGCAACCAAATATGGGTCGCTGTATTTGCGCTCAAGTTCTTCACTGTTCACGGGGTGTGCATTGGGTTCTGAAATGATCCCGACGCTTGCCCATCGCGTGTGCGCCAGTACGGCGACCTGCGAGTTTGGCTGTGAAACACAAAGACGCAACAAGTCGTCTGCCATCACCGCGTTGCGCATCACTCTGGTGTTGTCACCAAGTTCTCCAATCTCAGCCGCGGCTTTGTAGACGAACGACCAAGCATTTTCTGTAACCCGAACCGCGCCAGACATAAATAATGAGTCGTCACTTCGGTTGGCGATCAAAAACTTAATGTTTTTGTCATCAGCCTTCAATCCATGTCCCCAGACCAAAACATGCACGCCTGCCGAATCTCGACCGCGAACCTCGAGGCGATCCAAGCCAGAAAACGCCTGTTGAATCGAAAAATATCCGCTTCGAGCACTGTTTGAAGCACCTTGCCCCGCGAGAGCGGCGACTAGATGCGCCGTACGAATTCGATCATTACGCAACTGCCAAAGTGCGTCTTTGGCACTGATGACTTGTTGCAACGCGAGCTCTGATGTCGCTGTTTGAACCCCAGCGGAAAGTTCGATCGTTTGTTCATAACCTGCAACTAAAGCGTCTAACTGATCAAGTCGCGAAGTCATCGCAGCAACTAGTTGATGGTTGTCTGCCAAGCAAAACTGCCCTGCATCGCCCCGCAATAATGCGTCGGCTTGAGTGACAAGTTTTGCAAGCGCATCAATTTTGCTTTCAGTTCCTTGATTTACTGCGCTATCTAATAGGTCAAGAATCTCTGTAGGGGTGGGCGTCGCGCGTCGCGTCGGACGACTGAGCACGCAGATAATTCCGCACATGGTTTCTAGTCTACTTTCGCGATTAACCCAGTCGGGCAGTAATCGCCGCGACAACCGTGGCTGCAACAGATTCTGCGATGTCATGTTCGCGCGCTTCAACCATCACACGCATAACCGGCTCGGTGCCACTCGAGCGCGCCAGCACCCACAAATTAGCTACCGTGGCCTAATCAATGAATAAGTTGGCTTCAAATAGCCTGAATACACTCACACTTTTATTTTTAAACACTTCGCTGTACTAGCATCCACTTTTTAAATATGACCTCATTTTTTCATGTCTAACGACAAATTATAAGACTGCGATCTCACAAATCGGAGCGAGAGAAGACTGGCGCCAAGCGTTTATCAGGCAACTTGTGAATTATGAGTTTGCCATCAGTTCAGTTGGCGTAGACCTGCGCGAAGAAATCACAGGACCACTTGTGGAGGCCCTTTTCGACGATAACCAGATTGTGCGAAAAACGCTCTCCAATGGTGTTATCTTTGACTTCCTTTACCGATCAAAGATCGCTCGTGACTTTGTTATGTCTGTTCCAGAGCATCCTGACCACGCATGGGAACCTCAGACAAGTCGAATTCTGATCAATCTTGCCAAGTCCGCTAGGCAGGTAGTGATCGGAGGTGCATATTTCGGAGATCATGCAATTCTGATCGCAAGAGAAATTGCAGAAGCTGGCGGAGTGGTCCACGCCTTTGAACCCAATAATGAACAACGCGACATGCTGGATCGTAACGCCAGACTGAATTCCCTCACCAACATTGTCTCAAGGTCAGAAGGTCTCTGGCACAACAGCACAACGAATCTTAAGCTCTTTGGTTACGATAGTTTTGCGACTGCTAAGTCCGTTGAAGAGGGCTCAGATACTTTCAAGACTGTCACGATTTCTGATTACTTAAAGTCAATACATGTTGATCGTCTAGATTTGATTGTATTAGATATTGAAGGAGCTGAACTCAGAGCTCTTCAAAGGGCTGAGCAGTTTCTAACGCAACCTAGTGGTGATGCCCCAAACATTCTTTTTGAGGTGCACAGCAACTACGTTGACTGGACAAACGGTCTCTTAAAGACTCCTATCGCTCAACTACTAACCCAAAATAACTATACAATCTTCGGACTTCGAGATTTCAACTCGAACTATGACCTTTCTGACAGACCCATCGAGTTGATCCCCGTTGAGTCAATACATCTTGAAGGCCCCCCTCACGGTTTCAATATGGTTGCCGTTAAGGATCCTTCGCTATTCGATGAACCTGGTTATATGTTGGTACGGGACGTAAGCCCTAAGTATCTTCGCCACAAAAACCTGCTCTACATCACCCGGTTGGTGGTCTCTAAGAATTTTTTCTTTTTTGACTAAGAAATTACAGTTTAAGAGTACACAAGGTATGAAGCTTTCTGAACACAACTTGTAAAAAAGGTCAGATTACTTCTTACAATTTAATTGCTGTTAGCACGATCTTCTAAAATACTGGTTCAAAATGTCTTTTGGGGCATCACGGAACGATAGACGTCCATCAGAACCTTTGAATGCCAGTCTGTCACTTGCTATATCGCAGCTCAACACACTAGTTCCCTGGCTAACCACCGCGCCGTCACCTATTTTGCAGTCACCGATTATTGCCGAATTGGGATACACCACAACACCGTCACCGATTAAAGGGCTTCGATCCTTGTGCCGTCCGATTGTCACGTTTTGATAAAGCACTAGACGATTGCCGTAAATCGCCTTGGCTAAAACGATTCCTACGGTGTGACCAATGTAAAAAATCGGTGGCATAGCAATTTCGTAGAACAGATCAATTCCGTTAAATGCCTTGTTCACCAAAAACAAGCGGGTCGCAGCATCTATGTTTCCAGATGTCTCAAAAATAGAATTCGATAGAAAATATAGAAAGATGGAGTGTTGAGAGGATTGCATCACGTTAAATTGATCGGCTTTCCAAGGAGCGCAGGCATTTATGCAGAAGTGCGTGCGAGCCAATGCATCATCAATGTGAGAATTGACTGTTGACCTCAGCGCAGACTCCCGTCCGTCAGGGACTACGTGGTTGCACTGGGCAACTACGTACTCGATAAGACTCATGCGGTTATGGCCTAGTAGATCTAGAATTTAATCCCCCTCAAGAATTTGCGAATAACATCTTTGACGGACTTCGCCGTCAACCCTAAGGCTAATAGTCGCTTAATGGAAACATTGGGTGGGGGTTGCATCTCGGCCACGCCCGTGAACGTGACAGACCAGCCTTCTGACTTAAAAATTTCGGCTATTTCTCCGTTTGAGATTAGCTGGCCACTCGCCACATTATAAATGCCAAAACCACTTGCGATTGCTCTCAAAGATGCGACAGCATCATCTAAATGAATATAATCTCGTCGGATACTGGGGTTACTCTCCAGAACTATTTCACGGCTTAAAGTTGCCTTGTTCAGCCACTCCGACAAAAACTCGGGAGAACCACCTTGTCCGTTAAACACATTAGAGAGTCGAGCAACCACGCCTCGCACTTCCGATCGGGTGAGCGTGAGATTTTCACCCAGTGCCTTCGATAGATCAAAGACTCTTCGAGGGTCGGTTGTGTCAAAGACTAACGGCGTCGATTCGTCAACATCTTTTTGCGAAACACCATCATAAAGTCGCGTGGAGGAGCAATATATCAGCCGCTCAAAATTAACCATACGGATTATCTCACTGACAAGGCAGGTGTGAGCATCAACAGTATCAAAAGGTCGCTGGTCGTAGTCTGCAGTAGTACCAGCACAGTACCAGAGAACACCGAGATCACGCTCCAATAATTCGGGATCACCCTTGGTAGGAGTCCAGGGCGACTCACCCTCGGCTCTAAGGAACTAACCTAGCCTACCGCCGATAAAACCCTGCGCGCCGACGACGATGACGCTCATATTAAGCGCTCTCCACTTAACCTAGCATTGGCGAATTCTACGATGGCATTAACTTTAAAATTGTGTCGCACTTTAATCCTATTGATGAACCCTACACTTCTTCGAATTATGGAATCACACATTACAAACAAAATTAATTTGAGGTGACATCATTATTTAACACAATAGTCTTCTCATTTGTCGGACGACTGAGCACGCAGATAATTCCGCACATGGTTCCTGGTCTACTTTCGCGATTAACCCAGTCGGGCAGTAATCGCCGCGACAAGCGTGGTTGCGACAGATTCTGCGATGTCATGTTCACGGGCTTCGACCATCACACGCACAACAGGCTCGGTGCCACTCGATCGCACCAGCACTCGACCGTCATCTGCCAGAATTTTTTCTGCAGCCGCGATTTCGGTGGCGAAAATTTCAGCAACATTGTCTGCCAGTTTGACAACACGAACATTTTTTAACACTTGCGGAAAACTCGTCATCGCAGTACTTGCAATGTGACTGAACAACTGTGAAGAATTCGCAATCAGCGCAGATAAACGAATCGCCGCCAACAAACCGTCACCAGTTGTTGCAATATCGTGGTAAATAATGTGTCCGCTTTGTTCTCCGCCAAGCGACAGGTCGTTTTCTTGAATTGCCATCAGCACCGATCTGTCACCGACTGGTGTCGTAACGACTTCAATTGTGGATTTTTTCATCGCTTGATGAAAGCCAATGTTCGTCATCACGGTCACGGCAATTTTGTTGTGTCGTAGCGTGCCATTGCGCTTCATATCTTGGGCGCTTATCGCCATCAAGTGATCGCCATCAACTATCCCCCCAGAGTCGTCTATTGCGATCAGGCGATCACCATCACCGTCAAAGGCGACACCCAAATCGGCTTTAATATCTTTGACAAATTCTTTCAAATCGCCCGGGTGCGTTGCGCCGCACTGATGATTAATATTCTTGCCGTTTGGCGAACTATGAATAACTGACACCTTGGCACCAAGTGCAACGAACACATCCGAAGCAACTTCGCTCATTGCTCCATTGGCACAATCTAAGGCGATGTGCAATTTTGCCAACGCATTTTTTGGCAAACTCGCAACCAAAGCCGCACAATATCGCTCTAGATATTCAGGGTGAGATGTTGCCAGAGTTCTCGTGGTTGTTGGCAATTCTTCACGATTAATTTCGCTGTCAAGTTCGAGTTCGATCTGCAATTCTTGTTCGTCGGTAAGTTTGCGCCCACCCCGACCAAATATTTTCACACCGTTGTCTGTATACGCGTTATGTGAAGCAGTAATTGCCAAAGAAACCACATCGCTAGATGCAGCGGCATAAGCAATTGCCGGCGTCGGGGCAACCCCCATCAGATGAACTTCAACATCGAGACTGGTCAACGACCGAGCAATTGCCGCTTCAAGCGTTGGCCCAGATTCACGGGTGTCACGACCGATTACCACGAGTTTGCATTGCAAAACTTTTGCCGCTGCCCGAGCGAGTGCGGCGACATAACTTGTCGTTAATTCGGTGCCGAATTCTCCACGAACTCCGTCGGTTCCAAATTTCAACATTTAATTACCTGCTGTTTCTAGCATGCATAACTAAAACTTGATTCGCCAGCACGGCGCACCATGCTTTTTGAAAGCTGATTAACGCTTGGTGTACTGCGGCGCCTTGCGCGCCTTTTTGAGACCGTACTTCTTGCTCTCTTTACGACGCGAGTCGCGAGTCAACAATCCGGCCTTCTTCAATGCAAGTCGTTGTTCAGGGTCAAGTTCGACGATCGCTCGGGCGATCGCCATGCGCAATGCGCCAGATTGTCCGGCGATGCCTCCACCAATGATGTCGGCGTCGACGTCGTAAGCGCCAACCATGTTGGCAACTCGCAATGCCTCGGTTGATGAGTTTCGCTGTACTTCGGACGGAAAATATTCTTCGAACACCCGATCATTAATCGTCACGATGCCGGTGCCTGGTCGCAGACGAGCCCGGCAGATTGCATGCTTGCGTCGTCCTGTTGTTTGAGTAAGTGGTTTTGTGCCCACGGGTATGTCTCTTTTCTCTGATTTTCTGATGCTCGGCTCAGCGAGCCTTGGCGTGTGGAAGCTCAAGCACTTTTGGTGATTGCGCTGCGTGCGGGTGTTCTGAACCTGGATAAACCTGCAACTTGCTCAACATCTCGCGACCGAGAGCGCCTTTCGGCAACATTCCGCGTATCGAACGACGGATTGCATCACCAGGTTTGCGATCCAGAAGATTCGCGTAGGTTTCCGATTTCAAACCACCGGGGTAACCGGAGTAGTCGTAGACCATTTCGCGATCGGCTTTGCCAGAAGTGAGAACAATTTTCGATGCGTTGATAATGATGACATGGTCACCGGTGTCCATGCTTGGTGTGTACATCGGTTTGTGTTTTCCACGAAGCAACGTTGCAGTCTCCGTACAAAGGCGACCGAGCACGAGACCCTCAGCATCAATCAAATGCCAAGCACGCTTAACGTCGGCTGGTTTTGCAGAATATGTACGCATAAAAGTCCTTGAAATCTCGAATTAGCAACCGCCAGAGGGCTCTACGCACTCGTTCAATCGGCTTCATAAGGATACGGCCCAAACCAGTCAAATAACAATCGGTACCACAAAATATGGGCTTTAGAGAGCAACCCCGGTATCTGGATATCCAACCTCAACCAAACACAATCCTTGGGGAGGTGCCAATTGCGAAGCCTCAGAACGGTCACCTGAGCGAATCAAAACCATCATGTCACTGCTCGGTCGCTTGCCGACACCGATATCGACAAAAGTGCCAACCAATGACCTGACCATCTGATGACAAAATGCATTTGCCCTGATGTCGAAAGTGAAAATGCCGCCACCCTTGGTGCGCCAAGTCGCCTGCATCACAAATCTCTTTAATGAAATTTCACGACCTTCAGACTCGTCGATCTCGGGGCCTTCAAGGTCGGGCTCGAGATCGGGCTTTGGTCGGCGACAAAATGCCGAGAAATCATGCGTGCCGATAATTGGATCACAAGCCAACTGCAACGCCCGCAAATTAATTGGCGCAACTACATGCCACGAGGTCGAAACCAAAAACGGATCGGGGTACTCGGCGTTATAGATCGTGTATTGATAGTGCCGCCAAATTGCCGAAAACCGCGCATGAAAGTCGTTGTTTGCCCAAGATGCGTGACGAATAATAATTTCAGGCCCACACATCGAATTCAATTGCTTTTGCAATGTCTCTAGATCAACGTCATCACGTAGATCGCAACTAACTACCTGACCTCGAGCATGCACGCCCGTGTCGGTACGACCGGCTGAAACTACGGCTACAGGTCTTTGAAAGATTTGCTGCAACGCCCCGCCGAGCGCACCGGCAATTGTGTCAACACCCGGATTAATCGCAAAACCATGAAACTTCGCACCGTTATATGCGACGACGAATCGTGCTCGACGCATCACAGATGCTTTTGTTTTTCGAACTAGATAAGTTCGATGCGCGCCATTGGCGCGTTGTCTCCGTGGCGCGGGCCAAGTTTCAAGATTCGAAGATAGCCGCCGTTGCGCTCTGTATATCGGGGGGCAACAACATTGACAAGTTTGTTTGTCATTTCTTTGTCGCGAAGGTAACTCTGAATCTGGCGAATGCGATGCACTCGCATCGGGCTGGTGCCCTGGGCTTTTTTCGCCTTGGTGATCAACTTCTCGGCGATTGGACGAAGAGCCTTTGCTTTTGTCTCCGTCGTTACGATGCCTTCAGCAGCGAACAACGACGATGCCAAGTTGGCCATCATCAGTTTTTCGTGTGACGAGCTTCCACCGAAACTTGGTCCGCGGCGTGGTCTTCCTGGCATGTTAAATCGTCTCCTTAATTAGATTGGCTTCTTTGCGAAAATCTCGTTGGCTCAGATGCGCAACGAGAGTCCTCGCTCATCAAGTTTTTGTTTGATCTCATCAAGGCTCTTTTGGCCAAAGTTGGTGATGTTCATCAAGTCTTCTTCTGATCGAGTCAGCAACTCGCCAATTGTGTGAACTTGTCCGCGCTTCAAGCAGTTGCGCGGTCGCTCTGAAAGATCGAGATCTTCAATCGGCATATCTAGATCGCCGGAACCACTCGAGTAACCAACTACTTCGCCGAGTTCAAGACCCACTGGCTCCAATGTGAGGTTGGCCACGAGATCAACCAGCGAACGCAATGTTGCACCAGCCGACGCGAGCGAATCAACCGGGGTAATCGAGCCATCTGTTTCAATGTCGATAACGAGTTTGTCGTAGTTAGTTGACTGCTCTACGCGGGTTGGTTCTACTTCAAAGGTAACCCGACGAATTGGCGAGAAAATTGCATCAATTGGGATAATGCCAATTGTCTTGCGAGCGCCGTCGCGATCCGACGACAGGTAGCCCTTGCCGCGCTCGACCGTAAGGTCAAACACGAGCTTGCCTTTTGCCGAAAGAGTGGCGATTTTCTGGGACTTGTTGAGAATCTCAACATCTGGCGGACATTGAATGTCTCCCGCTGTGAGTTCCATTGGTCCCCTTACATCTACATGAAGCGCGATTGGCTCGTCTGAGGTAGATACAAGAACGATGTCTTTCAAGTTCAAAATGATCTCGGTGACATCTTGGGTCACGCCCTCAATCGTGTCGAATTCATGCAGGGCAGATTCGAACTTCACGGAAGTGATCGCCGCACCAGGAATCGATGACAACAACATTCTGCGCAACGAATTGCCGATTGTATGACCAAGGCCTGGTTCTAATGGACCAACAGAAAATTTCTGACGGTTGTTTTGTGGTGAACCGATTGGTTCGACTGTCGGGCGCTGGATTACGAGCATGATTTCTCCTTGGACCATTCTTTTTTGGGGTTACTTTGAATAAAGCTCAACTATTAATTGTTCGCGCACAGGTACATCAATTTGCTCACGTACCGGCAACTCGCGAACCGTGACCTGCTTGCCCGCTTCTGCAACATCGATCCAGCCGACCATTTTGCGACCGAGAGTGTCGATGTTGTGCTGGATGACGATCATGTTGCTCGCTTTTTCAGAGAGCGAAACAACTTCGCCTTTTTGCAATGTGTACGACGCGATGTCGACTCGCTTACCATCAACTTTGATCAACCCGTGGCTGACAAACTGACGAGCCTGCGGACGCGAAGCCGCCCAGCCGGCGCGGTAGACCACATTGTCGAGGCGCAGTTCAAGCAGACGCAACAAGTTCTCACCGGTTGGACCAGTCAAACGCACCGACTTCTCGTAAAGCTTGCGAAATTGACGCTCAAGCAAACCGTAGATGTACTTTGCCTTCTGCTTTTCTTGCAACTGCGCAAGATACTCACTGCCAGCACCTTTACGACGAGAACGACCGTGGTGACCCGGTGGAAATGGCCGGCGTTCAAGAGCCTTCGAACCTTTTGTGTTTTCAAACACATTGACACCAAGACGGCGCGAGATTCGAACTTTTGGACCTGTATAGCGAGCCATGATTTATGGCCTCTTTCGCTTTGGCTGCAAGCAACCATTATGTGGAACTGGGGAGACATCCTTGATGCCAGAAACTTCGATCCCAAGATTCTGAATCTGACGCAGTGCAGTGTCACGACCCGAGCCAGGACCTTTCACACGAACTTCGGCACGACGAAGACCAAGCTCCATTGCTGCACGACCAGCTTTTTCTGCGGCCATTTGTGCGGCGAATGGTGTCGACTTTCGTGAACCACTGAAGCCAACTCCACCAGATGAAGCCCACGAAATTACGTTGCCTTCCGTGTCGGTGATCGAGACAATCGTGTTGTTGAAAGAACTCTTGATGTGCACAATGCCAGTTCCGACATTGCGACGCTCGCGCTTACGCTTGCGGGTTTTTGGTTTTGGATCGGCCATGATTACTTCCTTACTGCCATTTTCTTGTTAGCCACCGTCTTCTTCGGGCCTTTTCGTGTGCGCGCATTTGTATGCGTGCGCTGACCACGAACAGGAAGTCCTTTGCGATGACGAGTGCCTTGGTACGAACCAATTTCAATTTTTCGCTTGATATCTGTCTGAACGTTGCGACGACGATCACCTTCGACGCTGAGATTGTTCTCAATAAACATACGAATCTTGTTGACTTCAGAGTCGGTCAGATCGCGCACGCGAGTGTCTGGGTTGATACCAGTTTCGCTGCAAAGTTTTTTTGCGGTAACGCGACCGATACCGAAAATATAGGTCAGCCCTATCTCGAGGCGCTTCTCGCGCGGAATGTCTACTCCTGAAATACGTGCCATCTTGTCTCTCTCGCTCAGCCTTGACGTTGCTTATGACGTGGGTTTTCGCAGATCACCATTACGCGACCGTGCCGACGAATAACCTTGCACTTTTCGCATATTTTTTTGACACTGGTTCTTACTTTCACTGCACGCCTTCTTATTTAAATCGGTAAGTAATACGACCTCTCGTGAGGTCGTACGGTGTTAGTTCAACTTGCACTTTGTCGCCAGGAAGAATTCGAATGTAATTCATTCGCATCTTTCCTGAAATGTGAGCCAAGACTGTGTGTCCATTTTCAAGCTCAACTCGAAACATTGCATTGGGTAGGGATTCAGTAATCTTGCCTTCAAGCACGATTGCATCTTCCTTATTTTTGGGCAAAGTTTCTCCGAACTATTTCTGTTTTGTAACATTTAGACCCGACGATCAAATGATCGTTTAGGGCGACTTGTCACGCTATCGCCCATAGTTATCGCTCTCAAACCCCTGAGATATAACGAATTGAGACGAATTCAAAGAACCAAGAGGCTCAAGGATTCAGGTTCCGAGAGTCTCGGCTCAATTGCCCGACTCAACCACCGACTTGAGACGACCAAAGACTTCGTCTGTCGTGCCAACCCCGTCCACCACATGTAGCGACCCGCGCCCTTGATAGAAGTTAATTAATGGGGCAGTTTGAGCCTCATAGACATCGAGTCGATGATTGATCGCCTGCTGGGTGTCGTCGGTTCGCTGGACAACGGCCCCACCACACTTCTCGCATTGCCATGGCTTCGGTTCATTTGCCGGTGCCGTGTAGTTCGTCGAGCACGATTCGCAGACACGACGACTAGAAAGTCGAATCACAACGACTTCTCGCGCGACATCTAAATCGATCACAAAACCAACTGGCCGAGCCTTGGTCAACGAGTCAAAAGCTGAAGCCTGACCAATCGTCCGTGGAAACCCATCCAACACATAACCTGCGATGCGGGCATCGGCCTGCCCGATGCGACCTTGTACCAAAGAAACCATCAGGTCGTCATCAACAAGTTCGCCACGATCCAAAACTGCTTTGGCTGCGCGCCCAACAACCGAGTCTTGCTTGACTGCATTGCGAAGCATCTCGCCGGTCGAGATGTGTGGTACACCAAAATGCTCGGCGAGTCTTGCGCTTTGTGTTCCTTTGCCGGCACCCTGTCGGCCAAACATTATTACTCGCACTCCACCGCTCATGAATTTTTATTCCGATCCTTCTGCCAATAAAACGTTATAAATATTTACGTGTTTAATGAATTATTGCTTGAGGAAACCTTCATAATTGCGTTGCATTAACTGACTATCGATTTGGCGCATCAACTCGAGTGCCACCCCGACAGCGATCAACACGGTCGTACCAGCGAACGGAAACGACGAAACATTGCCAACCCATAGAACGATGTAAGGCAAAATCGCAATTACCGCCACGAAAGTCGCACCAGGCAAAGTGATGCGATTGACGGTCTTACCCAAAAATGTTTCAGTCTGCTGACCAGGACGAATACCAGGCACGAACCCGCCCTGCTTGCGAAGTTGGTCTGCTTGACGAATCGGATCAAAAGCAATCGAATTATAAAAGTATGCGAACGCGATGATCAAAAGCCCAAAGACGGTGACATATAACAAATTCTGACTATTGATGAGGTATTGATCAACGAATCTGGCGATCGAACCACGCCAACCCTCACCACTGCCGAGCATGTTCGACATCAATACCGGCAATAACAACACCGAGCTGGCGAAGATAATTGGGACAACACCCGACTGATTTACTTTCAACGGGATGTATGTATTCTGGCCGCCATACATTTTTCGACCCACGACTCGTTTGGCAAATTGCACGGGTATGCGCCGTTGACCAAGTTCAACACGCACAACTGCGAGAATGATGCCAATTGAAAGTGACACAAGAATTATGAACACAAGAGTTTTTCGTGACTGAAGCAACGAGTAATAGCTGTAGGGCAAATCGCTGACTACCGAAGCGAAAATCACCATCGACATACCGTTGCCGATACCACGCTGACTGATTAGTTCACCCAACCACATCAGCAATGCAGTACCTGCAACAAGTGACGGAATCACGAGCAACGCGCGCGGCATAAACGGATCGAGCAACACCACATCTGGTGCTTGAGTGCTCGCGCCGAAAAATGCCGAGCCACGACCCTGACCAAAAATAAATGTCAAACCTGCGCCCTGCAATGTCGCGATACCGATCGCGACGTAACGAGTCCATTGTGTAATTTTGCGCTGACCTGTTGCGCCTTCTTGCTGCCATTGCTCTAGTTTTGGGATCACAACAGTTAGTACTTGCATGATGATGCTTGCGGTGATGTAAGGCATGATGCCCAACGCAAAGATCGAGAAACTACCGAACGCACCACCAGAAAACAAGTTTAAAAACCCAAGCGCTCCCTGAGATTTGGATGCTTCTCGAAGTTGGCTGATGGCCTGGGCATCTACGCCGGGTGCACGCAGAGAAGTACCGAGTCGATAAACCGCCAGCATTGCAAGAGTGAACAGAATCTTGTTTCGAAGATCTGCAACCTTGAAGATGTTGCTAATTTTTGCCACGACATTGCCTCGCTATTTGTTGTGTGAGCCGAACCAAACGAACTGTACTAGCGGTTAGTGAACTGACTGCCCTTGGCAGGTGGTCGAACGCCTTTAAATATCGGAGGCAAAATAACTACAGATCCGCCGGCAGCAACAATTGCTTCTTGTGCCGACTTAGAAATGGCATGAGCAGACACTTTGATCGCACGGGTTATCTTTCCGCGACCAAGAACTTTGATCATTTGGCCTTTGTGGGCAACGCCACCGGCAACGAGTGACGTTGGGTCTACTTCGGTGACGCCAAGAGAATCAACGGAGTCAAGATTGACCGCGTAATACTCAACTCGAAATGGGTTATTGAAACCCTTCAACTTTGGTACGCGTTGCTTGAGGGGCATCTGTCCACCTTCAAAACCACGGGCAACTGTGTTACGCGCGTACTGACCTTTTGTACCACGACCCGCAGTCTTGCCACCTTTACCACCAGTACCACGACCGACGCGCTTTGGCTTCTTTCGTGCTCCGTGGCGTGGCCCAATTTCGTCAACGCGCATGATTATGCTCCTTTTCGATTTACTTCGATTAGATGAGGAACGCGCGCAATCATGCCACGAATCTCCGGACGATCTGGCAACGTGTTGACGTCACCAATCTTGCGAAGACCAAGGGCACGCATTGTCGCTTTTGTCTTTGGCATGATGCCGATTTGTGATCGCACTTGCTTCACAACAACCGTTGGGCCGATGTGCGCTTTACGCGTTGCTTTGACTGGTGCAACTTTCTTTTCGACCGCTTTTTTCGCAACTTTCGGCGCAGCAGCTTTTTTAGTAACGGCCATGATTATTTCGCTCCAAGACTTGAGATTGTTTTCTTGCGCTCTGTGTAGGCACGCAACATTCCTTTTGGAACAAAGTCTTCTGCTGGCAATCCGCGCCGTTTGGCAACTTCGTCCGGGCGCTGCAGTCCCTTGAGACCATTGATTGTTGCGCGAGCCACATTGATTGCGTTCGGTGAACCAAGAACTTTTGCAAGCACATCTTTGATTCCGGCTTCTTCAAGAATGATTCGAGCCGCACCGCCGGCGATTACACCGGTACCCGGCGCTGCTGGCTTGAGCATCACTCGACCTGCACCGTTTATGCCGATCGTTGCATGAGTTATCGTCGTCCCGGCGAGAGCAACATGAAACAGATTTCGCTTGGCTTCTTCGGTACCTTTTTGAATTGCCAACGGCACTTCTTTAGCTTTGCCGTAGCCAAGACCAACGCGACCATTACGATCGCCGATCACCACGAGTGCGGTGAACGAAAATCGGCGACCACCCTTGACGACTTTGGCGACGCGATTGATATGCACAACCCGTGACTCGCCGATTTCGCCAACTTTTGCTGGCGGCCGTGGCTCGCGCTTTTCGCGTGGCTCACGACGATCGCGACGTTCGCGACGATCAGTGACTTCTGCACCCGGCACTGCTGGCACTGCTGGAACTGGGGTGACGTTGCTCATTTAAAACTCCAAGCCTTCTTCTCGAGCAGCCTGCGCTGCTGCTGCGATACGACCGTGGTACAAAAATCCACCGCGATCATAAACAACTTTGTTTATTCCGATTTGTTTGGCGCGTTGCGCCACCGCCTTACCGACTCGTGCTGCGGCCTCAACCGTTGAGCCTGAACCCGCTTTTCGCAAGTCTGCTTCAAGCGACGATGCCGCGGCAATTGTGCGACCGGCGTCGTCGTCAATCAACTGTGCCGACAAATGCTTGTTGCTTCGAAATACTGCCAAGCGTGGACGATCAGCGGTGCCATGAATTTTTTTACGCACACGGCGCTGACGACGCAATCGGTCAGAATGTCGTTTTTCTGCTGCACTAGTCATAAAAGTTGGGTCTCCAGTTTTCTTGTTGTTACTTCTTGCCGGTCTTGCCGGCCTTGCGACGAACACGCTCATCCCAGTAGCGAACACCTTTGCCTTTGTAAGGCTCTGGCTTACGCATGCTGCGAATGTTTGCGGCAACTTGACCTACTACCTCTTTGTCATTGCCTTTGATGAGAATTTTTGTTTGTGCAGTTACTTCAAAAGTGACGCCATCTGGGGCCGTGTAAACAATCGGATGCGAAAAGCCGAGGGCGAGTTTCAACTTATTTGGCCCCTGCGATTCGGCACGATAACCGACACCTTGAATATCAAGTTCTTTGGTGTAACCAACTGTCACACCGGTGATCATGTT
>SXGS01547026.1_pt1 | contig 17585 bp, 13 predicted proteins | sample 3174681 | NCBI WGS metagenome assembly SXGS01 (sample SAMN11356861, study PRJNA531348) | freshwater metagenome | isolation source: freshwater sample F1-80 | place: China: Fuxian Lake, Yuxi | collected 2017-12-25 | reverse complement strand
GCTCCCTCCCGGCGCGCCGCGGCGGGCATCGGTGGGAGGTCGGGCGTCGGCAGTTCCGGCACGCCGGCGCCTTCAACAAGCTGCGTGGGATCGGTGGGTCGAGGCGCCAGGGCCGCAGCGGATGGCGGACCTACCTGCCGTGAGGCAGGCAGAGGCATCGGCGGCCGGGCGACAGTGTTCGGGTTCAGTCCCGCTGCGGGCCGGATCGTGACTCCCGGTGTGTTCGCGCGTAGGGGGACCGGCCGCCGAGGCGGGGCCGGTGCTGTAATGGGTTCAAACGGTCTTGCCGCAGCGTCGGCTCGGGCTTTCCCGGCCGGCGGGGCAGGCGTCGCGTGAGAGTTGGCGCGTGCCGCCGGGAGGCGGACTGCGAGGAGGATCCCCAGCGCGGCGGCGAGCCCGAAAGCGCCGGCCCATCCGGCCAGGTCAGACTGGCGGGCTGTCGGGGGGCGGCCGAGCACCCGCCGGATGCGTGCCGAGAGGCTACCCCCGGTAGCGGCCGGCGCGAGAAGGGAGGTGGGCGTGCGAAGTTCTTCCATAGTTGTTAGGGCCCGAGCATAGGCGACCGGATCGCCCAGTACCTGAATTGCGAGATCGTCACAGCAGTGCTCTCGTTCGGTCCGGATGACGTGCGAGATCCACCAGACGGCGGGGTGATAGAACAGCAGCGTTTCGACTGCCAGTTGGAGGCTGTTGATGAGCGCATCGTGCCGCAGCACATGCGCGAGTTCGTGAGTCAGGAGCGCGTCCAGGTGGCGAGGGGAGAGCCCGATGAGCGCGCTCGGGGGAAGCAGGATCGCTGCCCGCAGGCAGCCCACGACGCATGGCACCGTCACCGCCGAAGATTCAAGCACCTTCACCGATCGGGTCAGCCCCAGACGGCGTGCGAGCTCCGCCACGCGCTCGAGTACCTCTGCCGGCGCCGGGCGTGCGCGGTGCTGGGATACCCACCCGAGCGCCGCGAAGGCCCCCACCACCCGTACCGACAGGAGGAGCGTCCCGACCAGCCAGCCGGCTACCAACAGCGGAAGTGCCCGCTCCACCTGGTCTGTCAGCGTCACTCGTGGGAAACGTGCCGCCGAGCTGACCTGAGCGACGAACTCCGGGGAGTGGGCCACCGACGACTCCGGCGCCATTCGTGCCGCGAGCTCAGCCTGGGGCGGTATCAGCGGAGGCTCGGCGCCCGGCCAAAACGTGGGCTGGAACGCCCCCAGAAGTGCAGTCGCCACCGGCCAGAGCACGAGTGCCAGCAAGGCGAGGCAGGCCCAGCGGTGGCGGATTTCAGCGGCGCGGGACCGGTCGGTGAGCAGGGCCATTGCGAGGAGCAGCGCCACCAGCGCAGCCTGCCAGACGAAGTGCACCAGGGTCCAGCCGAGCACCTGGACCACCCGGTCCGGCATCCAGAGGTACGGGGTCATTCCGTTTGCTCTCCTTCCAGGTCATCCAGCAGGCGGCGGATCTCCGCCAGCTCCGAAGAGGAAGCGGGACGCGCCGCCAGCGCCCGGAGAACGAGCTGCTGCGCGGAGCCCCCGAACACCCGGTCGAGGAGGTCGGTGACCAGGCGGCCCTGAGCCTGCTCCTCCGTCTGGCGCGGCCGGTAAATGTGGGCTCGGCCGGCGTCCTCACGCTCCACCAGGCCCTTCTCCGTCATGATCTGCAGGAGCTTGAGCACGGTCGTGTAGCCGGTCGCACGTGCCTGCGCCAGCGAGGCCTGGACTTCGCGGACGGTACTGGGGCCGGCACGCCAAAGCACGCGGAGAATCTGCAATTCCGCATCTGTGGGGCGGGGCACCGGGGTCTCTCGCGCCATCGCCGTCTCCTCCGACCCCGTGGGCCGGACCAACTACGAACTCTTTCGTAGTTGGTGAAACTATATACGAAGCTCTTCGTAGGTGTCAACTCCCCGGATCGCGGCATTGTCGGCAGGACCGGAGCCGCCGCGGGGAGAACGTCTCCCGTACAGGCTGAAGACGCTGCGGCCGGGCCGCGGAAGGATCTCCTCAATGGCGAACGTCGGCTACACTGACACCCCGTTTCTCCCCAATTCCCCCTACCGTGTCCACGACGCGGCGCGGCCCCAACCCCGGATCATTACTCCGGGCGGCGTGCCGGGAGCCGCATGCTTCCTTCCGGCGCCGTCCGACGGCATCGCGCTCTTCGACGGCACCGATCTTTCCGGCTGGGTCGGGAAGGACGGCGGTCCTGCCCCCTGGAAGGTAGAGAATGGGTACATGGAGGTGGCGCCGCGTACGGGAGACATCCGCACGAAGGTGGAATTCGGCAACTGCCAGTTACACCTCGAGTGGGCCACTCCGTCCGAGGTGGTCGGCGACAGCCAGGGGCGGGGCAACAGCGGGGTGTTCTTGCTCGGGCTCTACGAAATCCAGGTGCTCGACTGCTTCAACAACCCGACCTATGCAGACGGCACGGCCGGAGCAATCTACGGGCAGGTGCCCCCGCTGGTCAACCCCTCGCGCGGTCCCGGCGAGTGGCAGAGCTACGACATCATCTGGGAAGGCCCGGAGTTCAACGGTGACCAACTGGTCCAGCCGGCAAAAGTGACCGTGCTCTTCAACGGTGTGGTGGTGCAGCATGGGGCCCACCCCATCGGGATCACCGGCCACCGCAACGTGGGAGAGTATCGCCCGCACCCTCCGGTGGGGCCACTGCGCCTGCAAGACCACGGCAATCCGATGCGCTTCCGCAATATCTGGTATCGGCCGCTGACCGGATAGGATCAACGGCAGAGAAACAGCAGCACGCGGGGAGTGCGAAGAGGTGAAACTCACTGGTTCTCCCCGTGTCCCACTGGGCAAGTGAATTTGTGCCCCGCTGCACCGGGGCGCAGCAATAGCCGGAGACAGCCATGCTGGAAATCGGATTGGGGGCCCGGCGCGGGCGAAACTGCGAGGGAATGTCTCGCCGGGACGTGTTGAAAGTCGGCACGCTCGGACTGGCGGGGGTCTCCCTGCCGCAGGTACTCGCAGTGCGCGCCGCACACGCGGGTGAGAGCGCGACAAAGGCCCAGGATGTGAACGTCATCCTTCTGTGGCTGGACGGCGGGCCGAGCCACGTGGATATGTTCGACCCGAAGCCGGACGCGCCGGCGGAGATTCGCGGCGAGTTCGGAGCCATCGAGACCAACGTCAAGGGCATCCGCATCAGCGATCGGCTCCCTCGCCTGGCGAAGCAGATGGACAAGTACTCCATCCTGCGTGTGACCTCACCGGACGCCAGCCACGGCACCGGCAACCACTACATGCTGACCGGGTGGCGCTTCACCCCTTCCGTCACCTATCCGTCCTTTGGGTCCATCTACTCCCGCGAGAAGGGCTTCCGGAACGGAATGCCCCCGTACGCCATCGTGGGCGGGATGGGCCAGTACACCACGGCCGGGTACATGAGCGCCATCTTCAACCCCTTCAACGTCGGCGGCGATCCGAATTCCGACACGTTCAGCGTGAAGGACGTCACCCCTCCCGGCGGGGTGAACGCGGACCGTGTGACCCGACGGAAGAGTGCGCTCGATACCATTGATCTGTTCCAGCGTGATGCGGAGCGGTCCCAGCGCGGAGTGCAGGCAATGGACCAGTTCTATCAACGCGCATTTGACCTGGTGACCTCACCCGGCGCCAAGAAGGCGTTCGACCTGAAACAGGAAGACGCGAAACTGCGCGATCAGTACGGGCGCAACCCGTTCGGCCAGGGCTGCCTGCTGGCCCGCCGCCTCATTGAGGCCGGCACACGCTTTGTTCACATCCAGAACGGCGGATGGGACACGCACACGAGCAACTTCACTTCGCTGAAAGACAGCCGTCTGCCTCCGGTAGACCAGGGCTACGCCGCGTTGTTGGCGGACCTGAAGGAGCGCGGGCTACTGGCGAATACGCTGGTGATTTGCATGGGCGAATTCGGCCGGACCCCGAAGGTGAATAGCTCCTCCGGGCGCGACCACTGGTCCCAGGCCATGTTCGTCACGATGGGCGGCGGCCCGATCAAGTGCGGGATGACGGTCGGCGAGACGGACCGGATTGCGGAATACCCGGCGGATCGGCCGATCAAGGTGGAAGACGTGGCCTTCACCGTCTGGAAGGCGCTGGGCATAGACCCTGACCGTATGTTCCAGAGCCCCGACGGCCGCCCGATTCGTATCGCCGACGGCGGCGAGCCGGTCCACGAGTTGTTCTGAACAGCCGGGCCGGGACCAACACGCCGGCGCCGGACTTCACCGCCGGAAACGCCGCGAGCAACTGTTCCAGCAGTGTCTCGCGGCGTTTTGTCATCTGATCCCTGGCTGGGTTCGAAACAGCAGGCGAGACACCCGCGCTCCCAGATGCCGTCAGCACGGCCGCTGCCGGATCTGTTCCGCGGGTGTTGTCAGGATCGGACATCCGTTTCGCCCCTGCCGATGTGCCAGACATTCGGCGACGTTCCCGTTGTGCATGGCGTACAGGGCGAAGCGGAACGGACCACGTTGTGGGGATACCTGCTGCGCGGCATCCTTCCAAACCCAGCGTGGGTGAGTGGACTCGACCCTACGGTCGGGCGCTTCCGGAGTGGGCAGGGGCGCCACTCACCCGCACCACTCAACGCACTGCCACTGACCGAGGACGGGTGCGCCCACCGTCGGACCCTGGATCCCCGCGGACACTTTCGTGGCCGGATCAATGCCCGCTCGTCACTGATCCGGCTACGAGGTCCTGTCTGCGGAGATCTCGATCCTTACCCGCGCACCTGCGGACGCGCCGCCTGTCCCGTACGCGCGGATTCATAGATGCAGTCCATCAGTTCACTCTGCTGGATGCCGTTGGTCGGACTGGTCTGCGGCTCTGCGCGGCCCAGGATCGCATCAATGAAGTTGTCGTCAGGCGTTTCCGACTTGCCGGGGATCGGCGGGTACTTGATCTGTCCCTGTCCGCGGCGGAACACCCGAATCCAGGAACCGCCCCAGCCGTCCACTTCCACCCGGCCTTCCTCGAAAACGAGGGTCAACCCGGCGCCATCCGACGGGCAGTTGCCGCCGATGGTGATGGTCGCCAGCGTGCCGTTGGCGAAGCGAATGTTCACCGTGCCGTTGATGTCCACCGGGGTGTCCTGATTGTCCACGAAGGCGAATACCTCACTGACCGGCTGCTCCACGGTCCAGACCAGGCTGTTGAACAGGTGCGCTCCGCTGTCGTACATCTGCCCGCCGCCGGAGAGCGCGGGGTCCTGACGCCAGGAGCCGCGGGTGCCCTGCTTCCAGTTTTGCACCAGCCAGCCGCTGACCAGTTCCAGCCGGCCCAGTTCCTGAGTGCGCACCAGATTGCGCAGGTAGCGGAATTCCGGGGTGCATGGCGTGTTGTAGCCCACCACGAGGATCTTCCCTGTCTCCTGCACCCTCGCCGCCAGCTTGTGCGCCTGACCCGAGTCGGTGACCATCGGCTTTTCCATCAGGACGTGCAGCCCATGATCCAGCGCCTGCATCCCGTGCTCGAAATGCAGGGTGTGCGGCGTCACGATGACCACCGCATCCGCCTTCGTCTCGGCATACATGGTGGCTGCGTCCGTGAACAGTGCCGGCCTTGGCTCGTAATCGGCCAGATTCCGCTGGATGAACGCCTCCAGGCGCCCGAGATCCACATCGGCGAGTCCGACTATTTCCACATCGGGATTGCCGCGCAAGCGTCGCGCGTGGGCGCCGGCCATCCCGCCGCAGCCCATGATGGCCACTCGTACCTTCGACATCCAGTGCTCCTTGTAGGGGTGGGGGGCGATCCGGCGTGCTGTGTGCCGTGTTCAAGCTCGTCATTGTGCTCGGACTCACCTGCGCTCTCGCCCGTAAACTCATCCTCGCCGTGCCACGAAACCGAGCCCACATCTTGTTTCGTAACACGCCGTCAGATCCCTGCCCCCACAAGGCCACAGCGCTACCCGCACGCGCTCAGCAATCCCCATTTTTCTGGGCGCCCGCCGAGTAGGGCGACGTTGGCTCGTCAGAAAGGTGCACAAACACACGGTCGTCAGGCAGTGATCCGATCGTGCAACACGGGTGGCCCCCTGGAGGGATCATTCCCTGGGATGCCAGAAAAGAGCCAGTGCTGCGTTCTTGTTCGGCCGCACTCCGCCACTTCATCCTTGGGCTCGCCCTGCCCTGGAGCAAACCCCAGTGCGGCACCTTCCTGCACCTCGCCGGGGCCTTCTGGAAACGCCGTAGTTTGCCCAGCCGCCGGTTCACCCGCAGCATCACCGGGCCCAACGCGGGCTGTCGGTGTGGGGATCGGCGCCTCCGCCGCTTCTTGGGCAGCGATCCACTCCGACTGCCGCCGATCCTCGCGGCGTACCTGGCTTTTCGCTCCCCCCGCTTTCGGGGTCGTGCCGTGGACCCCGTGGCCCTGGACTGGACCTTTGTCCAGCGGCATGCCATTCTCTGGGCCCCAATCCGCTGCCGCGGCCGCTCCTTTCCGCTGTGCGGTGCCATTTATGCCGCTACTAGAGCCAACCCCGCCACGACCCACCAAACCGAGGCGGAGGTGGCCTTCCTCCAGACCCTCGCCGCCTGCTGGCCGCCAGGAGCACCCCCGCCCGTGCTCGTAGCGGACCGGGGCTTGGATAAGGGAGCTTTGCTCGACTGGCTCGTCCGTACGGCCCTAGAGGGTATTTTATAAATGTAGGTTACAGTTGGCACAGCCCGGACCGTAGGTGGCAGCTTGTGGCATCATGAAGGTCCGTGCCCTTCGTGAGCCAACGCAGGAACCAGGGATGCACGACCGTCGCCCCTATCCCTCGGACCTTTCCGACGCCCATTAGGCCCTCCTGGAACCCCGGTTGCCTGGCGAAGCACTGCGCGGCCGGCCCCGTGAGGTCTCGCTGCGGGAAATCTCGCTGCGGGAAATCGTGAACGCCCTCCTGTATGTCCTGCGGACGGCTGTGCTTGGGACTACCTCCCGCACGATTTTCCCCCTGCGGATACGGTCTACGGCTACTGGCGCAAGTGGCAAGCGGACGGCACGTGGGAACGCCTCAACGACGCCCTCCGCCGCGAGGTCCGGCTGCAAGCCGGCAAGAACCCCGCGCCCACGGCGGCAATCATCGACAGCCAGTCGGTGAAGACCACGGAAAAGGGGGGTCTCCGCCTCGGTAGGGTACGATGCGGGGAGGAAAGTCAAAGGACGCAAGCGGCATCTCCTGGTAGACACGCTGGGCTTGCTCTGGGCGCTCGTGGTGCATAGGGCCCGTCTAGAAATAACCGAGTCGACTCAGGTTAGCTGCAATCCCAACTAAGTTAGATGCCATGAAAATTGGCAGCCAGAAGTGGCCTGAGTTCCGGGAAAATGCGCCGGAATCGGCCCCTTTGACCTCTGGTGATACGCTCTGTGACAGGGGAACAACGAGGAGCGGCTCGGACCGGCTGTCGCGGCGGCTCGGGCCTGCCTCGCCGGTCGAGAAATACGCTCTCCTCGGCTACCCGGCGAATGCCGAGTACCCACTTGTTGTACTTGGCGTGTGCAGTTCGTCTTGCTCACGGGCCGATGGACCTCGCACGGTGTTCCGATCGGGGCGAGCGCCTATCCTCATCGCCGGGCAGCCCCGAGAGCTAGCCGAGGCTGTGCCCGATTGTCTTGCCCGAGCAACTGAGTTACTCTGAACACACGGATCCGAAACCAGCCGGATTCCGAACCACCCCGCGAGTGCCGGAGTGCGGGTGTTCCTCCCAGGTCCACGCACAGTGGGAGGTTGCCGGGGGGACGAGGTATCGGCGGCGATCTCGGGTGGGGCGAGTTCTCGACGGCCCTACAGCGGAGAGTAGCCTACCCGGCGGCAGCAGACTTAGGAATACCGGACCATGCGTCTCGCCGTGACTGCGGATTTGCACTGGGGGGTTCATCCGGGAGGCGATCGGGCTACCCGCGCCCTCGTCCAGGCTGTGAGGGACTGGTCGCCCGATGCACTGGCGTTGGCGGGTGATGTCGGGGAGGGAGAGCAGTTTGGGGCTTGCCTGAGGTTGTTTTCCGGTGTGGAAGGTGCTCGCCTGGTAGTACCCGGCAACCATGATCTCTGGCTGCGCGGTCCGGACACGTCATCCCTGGATTACTACGAACAGACGCTGCCGGCAATCGCCGCACAAAACGGATTTCACTACCTGGACCTGTCGCCGTGGGTCGCGCCTCCGGGAGATCTCAGTATCCTCGGCAGCATCAATTGGTACGACTACAGCTTCGCGGATCCCGCCCTCCTGGCCGAGTTTCCGGATGCCGAGGCCATGTATCGCCGCAAGCAATTCCCGGGCGGCTGGCACAGTGACGGGCGCTTCGTGCGGCTGGGGATGTCCGACCAGGACTTTACCGGCCGGGTGGTGGAGCGGCTTGCCGGGCAACTCGCGGAACTGCCCGACCGGATCTCGCGCGTGATCCTGATCCAGCATCATCCGCCCATTCGCGAACTCTTCTACCCGACGCCCGCGCAAACCGCCGATCAGCGATTCTGGTATGCCTACACGGGGAATCGCCGGATGGATGCACTGGTCCGCACCGATCCCCGAGTCTCCTGGGTGGTCTGCGGCCATGTGCACGCTGCCTGCTCAGCGGATCTGGGGCGTGCATCGGGCCGAAATGTCGGGGGCGACTATGCCTGGAAGCGGCTGCTCTTGCTTGATACGGATACCGGACAAGAGATCTGGCAGGAGTTTGGGCGGTCGAGTGTGGAACCTCCGGGTGAGTCCCGGCTTCGCCCCTGAATCGGAACCATCCGTTCCGCCGGACAGGTTCGAGCCCCCACCCTACCGCCATGCGCACGCAAATCTTCCTTCCCGCGCTCTGCGCCCTGCTGCTCACCATGACCACGCTCGCTGCCCCTGCCGCTCCGGTGGATACCGGGCGCGGCGACCGCCTCGTGGCGGACTATTTCCGGTCCGAGACAGAGCGTCTCGCCCATGCATCGCTGGCGGACGTCCGCACCGCGGACGACTGGAACGCCCGCCGGGAGCGGGACCGCGACCGCCTGAAGGAGATGCTCGGCCTCGATCCCTGGCCCGAGAAAACGCCGCTCAATGCTCAGGTGACAGGGATTGCCGAGCACGCGCAGTTTCGGGTCGAGAGGCTCCATTTCCAGTCGCGACCGGGCCTGTATGTGACGGGGAACCTGTACGTGCCGAAGGGCCTGAAGGGTCGGGCGCCGGCGGTGCTCTATGTGTGCGGTCACGGCAACGTGAAAGAGAACGGGGTCAGCTATGGGTCGAAGGCTGCCTACCAGCATCACGGCGGCTGGTTCGCCCGGAACGGCTACGTCTGCCTGATCCTGGACACATTGCAATTGGGGGAGATTGAGGGGCTCCACCACGGCACCTACCGGGAGGGCATGTGGTGGTGGAACTCCCGTGGCTATACGCCCGCAGGCGTCGAAGCCTGGAACTGTGTGCGGGCTCTCGACTACCTCGAGACGCGCCCCGAGGTGGATGCCACGAAATTCGGTGTGACGGGCCGGTCCGGCGGCGGCGCCTATAGTTGGTGGATCGCGGCGATTGATGAGCGCATCCAGGCCGCGGTGCCCGTCGCGGGCATAACGGATCTGACCAATCACGTCGTGGACGGAACGGTCGAGGGACACTGCGACTGCATGTTCATGGTGAACACGTACCGCTGGGACTACGCGCAGGTGGCGGCCCTGGTAGCCCCGCGGGCGCTGCTGCTGTCCAACACGGACAAGGACCGTATTTTTCCGCTCGAAGGGATCGTGCGCGTCCATGCAGGTGCGCGGAAAATCTACAACCTGCTGGGAGCCGGCGATCACCTCGGCCTCCTCATCACCGAGGGGCCGCACAAGGACACGCAGGACCTCCAGGTGCCGGCCATGCACTGGTTCAATCGCTTCCTGAAGGGCGAAGATCCGCTGCTGGAGACGGCAGCCGTGAAGTACTTCCCACCCAAGGACCTGAAGGTGTTCACCACCCTCCCTTCCGATGAACGGAACACACGCATCCACGAGACCTTTGTCCCGGCCGCCCGTCCGCCGATCCCGAACTCGCAGGACGAGTGGAAGCGGCAGCGGGACGGATGGATGCTGGCATTGCGGGAAAAGTGCTTTCCCGGCTGGACCGCGGAAGGCGCGCGACTGGACCTCCGCCCGGCCTTTCAGGCGAAGAAAGACGAGGTGCAACTGTCGGCGTGGGACTTCACCAGCCAGGAGCACGTTCCGCTGCGCCTGTATGTGGCGCACCGGGCAGGGCTGGAGCGCCCGGATCTCGTCGTGCTCAACGCGGTCTCTCCCGAGGGGTGGCGTGACTGGATCGCGGAGATGCTGCCTGGGTTTGCGGATGAATTGCGAACCGAGGCGGCGAGCGCCGGGCTCCCCGAACCGGACGTGAAGGGGTTTGAACAGACCCGGGGGATGTTCCGCTCCTTCAAGTGGGCGATGGCCTACGTCGCGCCGCGCGGGGTTGGTCTCACGGCCTGGGATGCGAGCGACCGCAAGCAGGTCCAGCACCGGCGGCGTTTCATGCTCCTCGGGCAAACGCTGGACGGGATGCGGGTGTGGGACATCCGCCGGGCAATGCAGGCAATCCGTTCCCGGTCGGAATGGACCACGGTTCCGCTCTGGCTTCAGGGCTCCGGCGAGATGGGGGTTAATGCCCTCTATGCGTCGCTGTTCGAGCCCCCTGTGGCGCGGCTCGACCTGCACGACCTGTCCAAATCGCACCGGAGCGGTCCGGACTATCTGAACGTTCTCCGCTTTCTCGACGTGCCGCAGGCCGTCGCGATGGCAGCCGAGCGCACGAAGCTCAAGCTCTACCAGACGGATGACGGGGGTTGGGACTACCCCCGCGCCGTGGCGAGCAAACTCGGCTGGGACGCGGGCGTGCTGGACGTGCGTAAGCCGCGCGGATGAGTTGCACTTCGGATATGCGTCGCAATGATACGATAGTAATGTCGTGGTCTCACAGTGAGGAAAGTGCATCCGCAACCTGACTGTGAGCTTCAGGCAGACTACACAGACCTCGAAAGTTGCCGCAGTGCCTGTCACCGCGGTTGGGTCGTTCCTGCCCGGCGGTACTGCCCGGACGCGACCCGTCTCAATAAGGAAAACACAAAACATGGCCAGGAGTGCAAGACGATTTCTGCTGGTGGTTCCCGCGCTGATGGGATTGCTGCTGGTGGGGTGCGGCGGTGAGTCGTCGACCGTGCCCGAGGGCAAGGACAGCACGTCTGCAATGCTGCAGGCAGGCAATGCCCCCGGCGGCAGCGGTGCTCCCGCCCCCACGACTCCCCCCGGACCCGGCGGGGCGATGGGGACGGGCGGCGGCGGGGCGCCTGCCGCACCCAAGTAGGGAGACCCGGCTCCGAACCTCAAACGCGCGCGGGCTGCAACAGCCTGCGCGCGTTTCCGGTGGTGCTCTCGACCACGTCCGCTACTGGGATCCCGCGGAGCTCCGCCACCTTTTCCGCCACGGGCACCAGCCAGGCAGGTTCATTCCGCTCCCTGCGGAGATGCGGGAGGGGCGTGAGGTAGGGGCAGTCCGTTTCAAGCACGAGCCGGTCCAGGGGACTTTCGCGCACCACATCCGGCAGTTCTCCCGCCTTCGGGTAGGTGATCACACCTCCGACTCCCAGGAGAAAGCCGAGGGAGAGGGCTCGCCGGGCCTCTTCCACACTCCCGCTCCAGCAGTGCATGATCCCCCGTCCACCGCGGGAGGCGAATGGCTCCAGCACATCGAGCGATGGCGTGACTGACTCGCGGGTGTGGACCACGATCGGTAGGGACAGTTCCAGCGCCAACTCGAGTTGCGCCTGGAACGCAGCGTACTGAGCGTCGCGAGGGGAGAGGTCGCGGTAAAAGTCCAGACCAATTTCTCCCAGGGCGACCACTCCGGGCTGCGTGAGCAGGACACGGAGCTCGCGCTCGGCGGCTGCGTCCCATTCGAGGGCGTCGTGCGGATGGATTCCGGCTGCCGCGTAGCCCCCACACCCGGGGTTAGCCAGCGCCACGGCACGGCGGCTCGATACCCGGTTGTAGCCGATGATCAGAAACTCCCGCACGCCCGCGGTCCGGGCGCGTTCCACGACCGCCTCGCGGTCGTCGTCAAATCGGGGGTGGTTCAGGTGACAATGGGTCTCGAAAAACTCCATGCTGTTGTGCCTCTCGGTACGGGCCGGTGAAAGACGAAGGATGAACGGCACGGCGGGGGAAACAGAGAAGGGAACTGCGTACCATCCGCCGGAAGCTTCCTGCCCGCCGTCGTACCTCGTTCTGCGCGGAGCACGCCGCGCGCCCGTCACCCGTCACCCGTCACCCGTCACCCTTCGCCCACCGGACTTCGTATGGTTCCACTGCTCCTCGTCCTCGCCGTGCTGCTTCTCAGCGTCGCCCTGCCCGCGCCGGGCGCGCCGGACGCCCCCCTTTACTCCCGGCGCGAGGCTCTCCTCACAGTGCGTGCCCCGGACGGCACCGAGAAAGTAGTGCGCTCCGAGAGCGATTGGCGCCGCCGCCGGGAGCACATTCTGGCCAACATGCAGCGGGTGATGGGTCCGGTGCCGGGGCCCGAGAAGCGGGTGCCCCTCGACGTGCGCATCGAGTCCGAGCAGCGCGAGGAGAAGTATACCCGTACCAGCCTGTCCTATGCGTCTGCGCCCGGCGAACGAGTACCGGCGCTTCTGCTCGTCCCGCACGGATTGACCGGGAGGGCGCCGGCAATCCTCGCACTGCACCAGACGGTGAAGATCGGCAAAGACGAGCCCGCAGGACTGGGGGGCTCCGCCAACCTGCACTATGCGAAGGAACTGGCCGAGCGCGGCTACGTGGTGCTCGCCCCGGACTACCCCACCCTGGGTCGCCACGAACTCAATGTCTACGAGCGCGGATGGGTGAGTTGCACGATGAAGGCCATCTGGGACAACATGCGGGCACTCGACCTCCTGCAGTCGCTGCCGCAGGTGGATGGTGCCCGGATCGGGGCCCTCGGACACTCACTCGGCGGGCACAACACACTGTTTACGGCTGCGTTCGACGCCCGCATTCAGGTGGCGATCACGAGTTGCGGCTTCACAGCCTTCAGCAAGTACTATGGCGGCAACCTGACCGGCTGGATGGGGGAGCGCTACATGCCCCGTATTCGCACCCACTACCCGACCCCGGCACAGATGCCCTTCGATTTCCACGACGTGTTGGCGGCGATTGCGCCCCGGGCACTGATGATCTGCGCTCCCGTCCGGGACGCCAACTTCGAGGTGAGCGGCGTGCGCGAAGTGGTTGCAGCCGTCACTCCGGTGTATGAACTCCTGGGCCGGCCGGAGAGACTCCAGAGCCTGTATCCCGACTGCGCCCACGACTGGCCCCTCGACACCCGCGGCGCCGCCTACGCCTGGATGGACCGGTGGCTTGCACGGAGCCCAGCAGACCGGCAATGACGAACGGCAAACGGCGGGCGAGGGTCGGCGCCCCTCGGTTCTTGCGAGCCCAACCGACCCGCGCGTCCTTCACCGGAACGCGCAGGAGACACCCCGATGAAACGTCCTGACGGTGTGTGGCGCCGGTCAGCAGTGGTCGTTCTGACTGCCGGAGCGGTGACGACGGTCGCAGCGGTACACGCCCAAACGCCGGCTGCGCCGCGCCCGCAGCCGAATGCTGCGGGCACTGCTTTGACCGTCACCACCCAGCGCCGGATTGACCCGCGCAGCGCGTTCTTCGCCAGCCTCGGCGCCAACGGACGCACCTGCGGCAGTTGCCACCTGGAGAGCGACGGCTGGAGCCTGACCCCGGAGACCGCCCAGGCGAAGTTTGCGGCGACCGGCGGCGCCGATCCGATTTTTCGCACCAATGACGGATCCAACGCTCCCGGTCTGGACGTCTCGACTCCGGACGCTCGCCGCTCGGCGTTCTCGCTCCTCTTGAACCGGGCCGTAATTCGGATCGGGCTCCCGGTGCCGGCGGGGGCGGAGTTCCGACTTGTCGAGGCGGACGATCCGTACGGTTTCGCCACAGCGGCGGAACTCTCGCTGTTCCGCCGTCCTTTGCCCGCCGCAAATCTCAAGTTCCACCCAGTAATCATGTGGGACGGCCGCGAAACCCGTCCGGGCCTGAGCGCCGGTCAGGTCCTCGCAAACCAGGCAGCCGGCGCCACGACCGGGCATGCTCAGGCGCCCGCCCGTCCCGCGGATGCAGCGCTCACGCAAATCGTCGGGTTCGAGACGGCGCTGTTCCACGCGCAGAAGACCGACCGTGTCGCCGGAGCACTGGACAGCGGCGGCGTCAAGGGGGGCCCCACCACTCTCTCACGACAGCGATTCGCGCCCGGGATCAACGATCCCTTCGCCGCCGGTTTCGATCCGAACGTGTTTCAGATCTTCGCGGGCTTCGCGCGCCCGCGGCGGGGCACTCCCGCGAATGTGGCTGAACGGCGCCGGCAAATCGCGCAGGGAGAAGCGATCTTCAACGCGAAACGCTTCTTCGTGCGCGACGTCCCCGGGCTCAACGACGATCGTGGACAGCCGGTGGTCACTGCGACCTGCGGCACCTGCCACAATGCGCCGGGTGTCGGCAGCAGTTCGGTCGGAGCATTCCAGAACATCGGGGTGTCCGATGCCGATCGCCGTACCCCGGATGTCCCGCTCTACACCTTCGAGCACAACACTACGGGCGAGCGAGTGCAGATCACGGACCCGGGGCGGGCCCTGATCTCAGGGCGGTGGCGCGACATGGGGCGCTTCAAGGTGCCGTCTCTCCGAGGGCTGGCGGCGCGGCGGCCGTACTTCCACGACGGCTCGGCCGCCACACTGCGCGATGTCGTGGACTTTTACAACCGGCGATTCAGCATCAACCTCTCCCCCGGGGAGCAGGAAGCGCTGACCGCATTCATGGAAGCGCTGTAACAGCGCTCGCGGGAAAGGGCACACACATGAAGGTAGGGATCCACGCATTCGACGCGAACTCGCACACGGCGGCCGGGGTGGAGCGCGCCCGGGCCGCGCACGCCGAAGCTGTCTGCCTGACGGTGGACCATGTCGAGGGCGCCGCGGAGCGCGGCGTCCCCGATGCGGAGGCGCTCAAGGCTGCGGTCGGGCGTTATGAAGAGGCCGGCATTCCGGTGCCCGCAGGCTATGCCGGTCGCTGGACCAATGAGCTCATGCTCGACGACCCGGCGCACACCGAGGAGTTCGAGCGGCTGCGAAAGACGCTGACGGTAATGGCCGGAGCCGGAATGCGCGGCGTCCTGTTCTACACCACCCCGGCACGCCCCGCAGACGCCGCCGCGGAGGAACAGGCTTTCGGCCGGTTCGTGTCGTTTTGCAACAAACTGGGAACGATCACCGACGATCTCGGCATCGGCATCGCCTGCCATCCGTGGGTGTCCCGACCGGAGTTGTTGCACGGTTTTCGGCGGCTGCACCAGATGACGCAGCAGGTGCCGCACTCCACCGTCGGCATCACCTACTGCCCGGGGGGCGCGCTGGCGGGCGATGATATGCATCAGGTGCGGGAGCAGTTTCGGGGCCGCATCCACTTCGCCCACCTTCGCGATCAGATCGGTGACTGGCGCAAGTTTGATGAGGTATTCCCCGGCACGGGGGATGTGGGCATCCCGGAGGTCGTGCGCAAACTGCGCGACTCGGGCTACCAGGGGCTCCTCTGCCCGGAACACCTTGGCCCCGGGAGGCCCGGGCACGACGTTGAAGCGGATGCCGTCGCCTACGCCAAGCAGCTCCGCGATTCGTAGGCCGAACCATGATGCCTGAACCCGGACAGCCGGCTCCGCTCTTCACTCTCCGCGACGGCGAGGGAAACACCGTCTCCCTCGCCGATCTGCGCGGAAGGCGGGTGGTGCTCTTCTTCTACCCCAAGGACCTGACCTCCGGCTGCACCCAGGAGGCCTGCGACTTCCGGGACCGGCATGCCGCCTTTGCGGAGGCAGGTGCGTTGGTCTACGGCATCAGCCCGGATAGCGAGAAGAGCCACCTGAAGTTCACCGCGAAGCACGAACTCCCGTTCCCACTGCTGTCGGACCCCGGCAGTGTGGTCTGCGAACTCTATGGAGTCTGGAAACAGAAATCCATGTACGGCCGCACCTACATGGGCGTCGAGCGGACGACCTTTCTCATTGACGCGGAAGGCACGGTGGCTCAGGTCTGGGGAAAGGTGAAAGTCCCCAGCCACGCGAGTGCTGTGCTGACGGCAGTCCAGGGTGGGTAGCACCGGGGGCCGATTATGAGCGTATGGAGATGGCCGGACCTGGTGGAAGGCATTGCCGGGGCGCACCGGTTTTCCCTGGGTGAGGGAGAAACGCCCCTCGTGCGCTCCCGGCGCATCGGGCCGGGGGTCGGGCTGGAACGGCTCTACTTCAAGGTAGAGTCGGCGAACCCGACCGGATCCTACAAGGACCGGTTCGGGGCGCGGGCCGTCGCGAGCATGGTCACCGCCGGAGCGTCCCGGTGTCTGGCCACCTCCAGCGGCAACACCGGCGCGGCGCTCGCCGCTTACTGTGCGATTGCCGGGCTCCCGTGTGAGATCGCGATCGTCGAGACTGCCCCCGCAGCCAAGCTCACCCAGATGCTTGCCTACGGGGCGCAGATCTACCGGGTGCGCGGGTTCGGAACCGATGCGGCTACCACCACTGCGGTGATGGAGCACCTCCGCACCCGGACGGCCCGCCCCGGGATTTCGCTGCAGATCAGCGCCTACCGGTACAGCGCGCCCGGCATGCGCGGAGTGCAGAGCCTCGCCTACGAACTTGCCGAGCAGTTGCCGGAGGGGCTCGACCACGTCTTCTGCCCGGCCGGTGGCGGGGGACTGACGCTGGCGGTTGCCCGCGGCTTCGAACACCTGGCTGCGGTGGCCCGCCTGGCCCGGCGTCCCCGGATTGAGTGCGTGCAGCCCGAGGGGAACGACACCATCGCCGGCCCCCTCCGAGCGGGAGATCCCTCCGCCCGGGCCGTCGTCGGCGCCACCCGCGTGAGCGGCCTCCAGGTGCCGGATGTGATTGACGGGCACGAGACGCTTGCCGCCTGCCGCGCGTCCGGGGGCACCGGGCACACGGCGGCGGACGCGTTCACCTGGGAGTTGCAGGCGCGGATGGCCGCAGAGGAGGGGATCTTCAGCGAACCCGCCGGAGCGGTTGCCCTGGCCGGCGCCCTTCAGGCCGCCGCCCGCGGCGAGATCCGCCCCGACGCAGTCATCGTCTGTCTCGTCACCGGATCCGGTTTCAAAGATGCGCCTTCCGTCGAGCGCATGGTGGCCGACCGCGAGTGCCCGATGTACACGCTGGCGGACCTGCAATCGTAAGGCCGGGAAGATCCTGCTCCCGGACAGGGGAAGGATCGGCCGGCAGCGAGGCGGAACGGAGAAGCGGAACCTCGCCCGAAAAACCCGGCCCGGGCCGCACGGGAGGAGAACGACGATGTCGCATGCCGACGGTGGGCACGAGATGCACCCTGATGCAGGGCAAGCCGCAGCCGCGGAGCCGCCGCGAGCGCCGAATCGGGAGTTGATCTTCCAACCGCTGACCTGCCGCAACCTGACGCTCAAGAACCGCCTTGTGCGCTCCAGCATTTCCGGGCGCATTGACAACTACGACGGTTCGGGCACTCGCGCGCGCATCAACTTCGAACGCCGGTTTGCCGACG
>SXGS01637946.1_pt1 | contig 17593 bp, 12 predicted proteins | sample 3174681 | NCBI WGS metagenome assembly SXGS01 (sample SAMN11356861, study PRJNA531348) | freshwater metagenome | isolation source: freshwater sample F1-80 | place: China: Fuxian Lake, Yuxi | collected 2017-12-25 | reverse complement strand
CGCTTAACCAAGTCGAGTTGGATGCGGTACGATTGTGTGCTCAACGAGGAAGCACCGTTGGGCGATGCAAGTTGGGTAGAATCGATCGCGAAACGGCTTAATTTAACCTAGCCAGCAGAACCCCAGCGAGCGACGGGCTCGAGATGCACATTTGGCGCCGCTGACGATCGACGAGTTGCGGGATGCGATTGGAGCATGTTGTAGTGGGAACGGATGCCGAGCCAGCGACAAGGGATTCTTGCCGATGCCAGTCGCGTCGTACTTGGAGTTGCTAGACTGGACCGCACGATCCATTCGGGGAGACAAGCGAGGCTCGACACCTGCGAGTGCACTTGCGATTTTCGAGCGCCTGGGCCCAGCGGATAATGTAATGCGACAATCCGACTATTTCGACCCCTGGACCAAACTGCTCATGGGGGTAAGGGGGTGGTTTGCCTCTTGCGCTCATTTCGCTTCAATTCGCGCTGGAATTCCACCGTCGAGAGTCGTTCAAAGCGCTCTCAGAACGGCCATGAATAATCCGGGCTAGTCGTATCCTGACTTATGACCCTGCCACCGACAAGGCGGTCTGGGAAGGCAAAACGATCCGGCGTAGCGACCCCATTTCGCAATAGTTGGCCGACCTCACCAAAGAACCCCGTCTCTTTTACCCAGATCCCCCAATCACGAACCTTTCGCGGAGCGAAAGGCGACGATCCTGCCACATCGCGCTGTTGTATCAGGTAGGTGCTGTTGTATCAGATAGATTTCGTCAACTGAGAAATTCGTTCCCGCCAATAAAAGTCCGTAAAGTGTGGAATGCTGGCGACAGGACGATGACATCTGCCAATTTTCCGGCTTCGAGGCTGCCGCGATCGTTGCACAATCCAACGCGTTCAGCTGGTGTTAGCGTCGACATGCGGATCACCTCGGCGACCGTTGCATCCGTGTCGCGCAGCATGACGCGAACCATATGTTCGAGTGGGAATAGAGAACCTGCAAGTTTGTCGGTCCCAGGTAGCACGCCGATCCGGCCGTTGTTTTCGAAAGGCTCGCCGGTTTCGTGGTGTCCAATGCGATAGATGCCGGGCGGCGTGTCCAAGGCGCGGCTGCAATCGCTTACCAAACAAAGTCGCTTCACACCCAACATGCGAAAGGCGAATTGCAGCATCTCAGGCGCATGATGAAAACCATCGGCAATCACTTCAGTACTCATCTCTGGATGATAGAGCACAAACTCCGCCATGCTGCCGCGCTGCGGTGTGCCCAAACGCTTGCGAATGGAGTCCGTGCTGCTCATAGCATTCCAAAAGTGATCGACGTGCCGCATCCCGGCAGCGTAAGCCGCAGCCATCTCTGGCCAAGAGGCGTTGGAATGACCACAAGTCACGAGACAGCCCGCAGCAAACGCGGCCCTGCAAAAATCAACGGCCCCTGGGAGCTCTGCGGCGCAAGTCGCTGAACGGATGACACCTCGGGCCAGCGCTGGCAAGTATTCGTCAGGGTGAGGATGGCGTTCAAAGCCCTTGGGATGGGCACCAATTTTCTCCGTCGCAAAGTAGGGACCATACCAGTGCACGCCGCCGATACGCGCTCCGTCGACAGCGGACCAGTCTTTTTGAACCGATTGCACTGCGTCCAGCATAGCTTGCAGTTGAGCACGAGAGCCACTGGTCGTGGTAGGTAAAAGCGTAGTTGTACCGTGCCTTGCATGGGCTTGATTGGAGCAGCGAACGGCTTCTTGGGTTCCGTCCATGTAATCAAACCCAACGCCGCCGTGCGTATGAATATCGACAAAACCTGGGCAGATAAAGCCATCACCGGCGTCGATTAGCTCGCCGCCATAGGAGCGGTCCATACTGGAAGCTTTGCCAATCGCCTGAATGCGATCGCCGCGAACACAAACGTATCCATCTTCGATAACCCTGTCTGCCAGTACGACATTGCCGAGAAAGTGCCGAATTTCCGAGTATCCTTGTGTGCGAATTCTTTTCGAAGGGTGACCGCTTGGTGTTGAAAATCGGTTGTTACCGATACGTATTGGTTGCGTCTAAAATACCATAGTACTCGAGCGGAGTATTGAGTGGCAAAGGCAGATGAAGATGACCTACTTAGACGCTGTCAACACGACGACCATACGGCGATGAGCGGCTTGGTGGAATGTTTCCAGGACCGCATTTTCCGACTATCGTTTCGTGTGTTGGGGGATGCTGCGCTTGCAGAGGATGCGACCGCCGACACCTTGGCCAGGGTCTGGTTGCGATGTCGAAGCTGGAGAGCAGAGTCGAGTGCTGGAACGTGGATATACCGAATCGCTTGGAGGTCGATATTAGATCAACAGCGAGGCCAAGCGCGATGGAGTAAGATCTGGGGGCTCAAGGAGGTGCTGGCCAAAAGCAATGCCTTGGAAATGGAGAATTCGTTCGCAACGCTGGAAGAGAAGGCTGATCAATCGAAACGGCTCCAACGGGCTTTGGGTGCGCTTTCTGGCGAAGAACGGGCTGTGGTACACATGTACTATTTCGAACAGAAATCGCTAATAGAGATTAGCGAAATTGTAAGCACTTCCCGCAATACGCTCAAAATGAGGCTCAGCCGAATCCGAAAGAAACTGAGAGGTTTATTGGAAGAAAATGAAAATGAATAAGCGAGAAACACCTAATTCCGAAGCAGATTGGCCGAGTGAGCTGCAAGACGAACAAGAGTTGAAAGACGAACAAATCGTGAAGTCCCTTAAGGGCGAGTGGTTGCCGACTTGCCCGAGTGGCTTGCACCAGCGGGTCCAGCAGCGTATCAAACAGCTTCGATCTCAATCGACTCGCAATCGCGCGATGGTCGGTATCGGGTTATTGGCGGGCTGCCTCTTATGTGGAACCTATTTGTCCGGGTGGAAACCGAACAATCAAGTCGTTCATGTACGTACCGAATCGCCGTCGGAACGGACTCAGGTTACATACGCTGAGTTCGAGTTACTGCTCGATCCTCCAGCATTCACAGTTGTGCGATTCGTGGAAGTGCAGCAAAATGCGTTGCTGGAAAGTTTGGATCAAGAGGAAAGAAAGAATGCAATCAATTAACCTATGGCTTGGTATTCGCACGCGACATGCTGCGATGGCAGTGCTTTTCTTTGTGTTGTCGATAGGTGCCGTCGTCGATCGTTCGCTGGGCCAGACTTCCGATCGTATCAAGTTCATGTCCCATGAGCAGGAAGGAAAGATCCGAAGGTTAGTCAACAAGACTCAAGGCGAGCAGTCCCAGCTCAAGAAATTGCTGTCCGAAGAAAATGAAAAACTCGGACAGCTCTATGGCCAGTTCGCGTTGGACGAGAAGCGAATCGAGGCGTCGCACCAGGCAATCGTTGAACTGGAGCAAAAACTCCTTAAAACTCATCTGGTAATGCATCGAGAACTGAGAACGATTATCGGTCCCGAGATTTATTCGGAAATCGCCAAGCGATTGAAGATAATGATGGAGAAGCAAATCCCTGCCGCTAGCAAACAAACAGGACCAATCTCTCAATGATGATTGACCCAGGGTTTTGTTCATGACTCATTCAGAGATTTCAGATCGTCCAGCGAACTGCGAACAAAGAAAAAGTGGAACGGCAAGCCGCACATATCGAAGAGCTCGCCAAGGATCCCGAGGTACAGGTGGAACTGGGACGCATTACCACGCGATTGGTGGAAAATGGTAGGCTTGAGTTCTATGGAACTCCGCTCGCCCGTGAATACTTGAAAAAGTGGGCTGTTAAATTCGGCAACGGAGTTGTGGCAAACGAACCAAACCGATTCAGGTAATATTGGCAATCAGCCTTGATCGAATTGTTTTTCGTAAAAAATGGGTGTCTGACTGTTACTTGGATGTGATCGAAACGTCAAAATGTAGATTGGAATGAGAAATAAGGTGCCCCTATGTATTTGATAAGAGTGCTAACAATTGCCCTCGCTGCGATGATCGGTTCGCATGCGATGGCTCAAGAAAAATTGTTTTCCGGTCCGCAACCGGGAGAAAAGCTGGCTGGATTTAAAGTCCGCGGTTTCTTCGAGCCGCTCGCAGGCAAGGAGCTTGACTTCGTTCAGCAAGCAGGAAAGAAGCCAATCGTATTGGTGTTCATCCATGATGCGAATCGTCAGTCGTTGCGGTTTTCCCAAATCCTAGCGAACTACAGCATTGGATTGGAAGGTGTGCATACTGGAGTCGTTTGGTTATCGGATGACGTTACCGATGCAGAGAATTTTCTCAAACGCAGTGGCCATGCGTTAGCGCGCAAGGCACCGACAGGTATTTCTGTCGATGGTCGCGAAGGGCCCGGCGCTTATGGACTGAATCGCAATGTAACTCTCACAGTACTGGTTGGTAAAGAGAATCAAGTTACGGCTAACTTTGCGCTGGTTCAGCCAAGCATTCAGGTAGACTTGCCGAAGGTCCTAGAAGCGATCGCGAAGGTTGTAGGAGGGGAAGCCGCCACTCTTGAAGATCTCCTGATCGTCTCCAACTACAAGCTCCAAGGCCCGCTTAGTATTCTTGCCGATCGAGACGCTAGCAACGAAGACGCGGATCGATATGCTGCAACGATTGACGCCTTGGTCAAGCAAGACGAAACCGCAGGCAAGGAGTTGGGACGCGTGATGAGCCGACTCTCGAAAACCGGAATGTTGAGCAAGCGAGGGACGGCTCGAGCCCAAGAGCACTTCAAGAAATGGGCTAAGGAATACGGAGGTACCGTTTCGCCGTGATGACTTCGACCATATTGCTCCTGATCTGCAGCGTCGTTGGCGGACCGGTTGATTTCGATACCGAAATCATGCCGGTGTTGACTCGTTCGGGTTGCAATGTGGGTTCTTGCCACGGTGCAGCGGCTGGACGAGGCGGTTTTAATCTCTCACTGTTGGGCGGTGATGCGGAGGCCGACTACGCTGCCATTACGCGGCAATACGAAGGTAGGCGGATCAATCTGGCCCATCCGGACAAGAGTCTGGTACTGCGCAAGCCAACGCTCGACCTGGATCACGAAGGGGGAGATGCGTTGCAAGCCGAAGGGGCCGAAAAGCTGCGTGCATGGATTTCTGCAGGAGCCCCACGCCTGCGAGCCCGCTCATTGAAGTCGCTCGATTTCGAGCCCTCCAATCTGTTGGTGGATAAGTTAGGCGTGCAAGTTCCAATGCGCGTTACGGCGCATTTTGATAATGGAACAACCGAGGATGTCTCAGCATGGACGGTATTTGTTTCAAGCGATCCCGCAGCCGTGAGCGTTGATGGGGCGACTCATACCGCCAAGGTGCTGCGGCGCGGACAGCATATCATCATCGCTCGCTATTTGGATCGTGTTGTTCCTGTTCGTATCAGCCTGCCGCTATCCGATCAGCCGGTCGACTACAGCAGAGAAGCGATCGGCAATTTTATTGATGAGCATGTGCTTCGTACGCTTTCTGATTTGCGATTGACTGTTGCCCCGATTGCCAACGATGCGACCTACTTGCGACGTGTTTACTTGGACTTGATCGGCAGACTTCCCAAGCGTGAAGAGGTCGTCGAGTTTTTGGCTGATTCGTCGGATGCATCAAGCAAACGCCAACAATGCGTCGATCGGTTGCTTGAGAGCGATGCATTTGTAGAGTACTGGACCTATCGTTTTGCGAATCTGTTTCGCGTCCTGCCGCAGCCCAATGACACGCAAGGTGCCGAAGCCTACCATGAGTGGATTGGTCAGCAGATCCGCAATCGAATTCCGATGGATCAGATGGCTCGCCTTTTGTTGACTTCCGTTGGGGACACACATCAGGTTGGTCCTGCCAATTTCGCGAGGTCCTCATCTGATGCACGAGCGCAAGCGGAATTAGTCAGTCAAGTATTCATGGGGTCTCGGCTGCAATGCGCCAATTGTCATAATCACCCGCTTGATCGTTGGACCCAAGATGATTACCACGGATTGGCTGCGGTCTTTGCTCGATTGGAGCGGGGTCCGGTGGTCAAGTTGGCCAGCCGAGGGGCGGTGACCAATGTCCGCACCGGAGAACCTGCTGTTCCTCGAATTCCTGGATTGAAGTACTTACCTGTGGAAGAGGACGGGCGCGGGGCGCTGGCCGATTGGTTGACAGCGCCTGACAATCCTTATTTCGCCAAGTCATTTGTGAACCGCCTGTGGCGTGGCACATTTGGGCGAGGGTTGGTTGAACCGGCCGATGACATGCGCGATACAAATCCAGCCACGCATCCAGAGCTTCTCGATCAGCTTGCGCGCGACTTTATCGAGCATGGCTACGATTTGCGACACACCTTGCGTCGCATCGTCACCAGTTCGACCTACGCGCGCAGCGGCGCAACGGACAGCGTAAACGTCGACGACGATCGCTTCTACTCGCATGCTCTCAAGCGACCTTTGGAACCCGAAGTTATGGCAGATGCACTGTTTGATGCTACGGGCGTTTCTGACACCTATGGCGATTCGCCGATCGGCATGCGAGCGGTTGCGATGGTGAATGTACTGACCCCATCGGAGGCGCTGGACGCGCTCGGCCGTTGCTCGCGAAGGGAGTCGTGCGAAGGTGTTACCGTTTCAGGCGCTTTACCGACCAAACTCCATCAGCTCAACGGTGAATTGGTGAATCGTAAGGTTGCTTCCAAGGATAGCCAGCTTCATCGACTGTTGGCGGACAAGGCCAGCGATGCGGAGATTTTGGAGGACATATACTTGCGAGCATTATCGCGACGTCCGACGGAAGCAGAACGCGAACATTGGATAAAGCAGATTGCAGCAGCCGAGGCTGAGCAGCGCGAGCAAAGGCTCGAAGACATTCAGTGGGGCGTGCTGAACTGTAGTGAGTTTACGTTGAATCATTAGGTAGTCATTGGTCATTAGTCATTAGAGTCATTAGTCATACCTTTAGCCTTATACCTTAAGCCTAGGAACACCATGATTATTCGATGCGATGGAATCAGTCGACGCGATGCGATCCGCGTGGGTGGCTTGAGCGCCCTGGGGTTGTCACTATTTGGCGGTTTGCGGCCAAGTGCTGCTTTGGCTGGAACGGCCCGAGCCAAATCGTGTATTTTGTTGTGGCTAGATGGCGGCCCCAGCCACTTAGAGACATTTGATGTCAAGCCTGAAGCGCCCTCCGAAGTGCGTGGACCGTTCAAGCCGATTGCGACGAGTGTTTCTGGGACGTTTATTTCCGAGATATTGCCCAATACGGCCAAGATCACGGACAAGATCGCTATTGTGCGATCCATGACATCTCCTTTAGGCGAGCACGGGTTGGCCAATCAATACATGTTGTCGGGATATAAGCCGACTCCGGTACTGGATTACCCTAGTTTTGGATCGGTGGTCGCCAAATTGCGCGGTGGAAGACTCGATTTACCGTCCTATGTGGCCATTCCCGATTTTCGTGCGCCAGCGGGTCCTGGTTTCTTAGGTTCCGAGTTCGGCCCTTTTGCGATCGGTGGCGATCCATCGAAGAAGGACTTTCGAGTTCGCGACCTTGATTTTTACCCTGGCGTGAATTCCGATCGAATGGAACATCGACGCGACGTCGTAGCGCAGCTTGAACGATTCCAGCAAGCTGCCGAGGCGAGCGGTCGGCAAGGAACTCAGGTTTCGGATCCGCGATTCGAGCAGGCTTATCGAATGGTGACTTCGCCGCAAGCCAAGAAGGCCTTTGATTTGTCGGTTGAGAATGATGACCTGCGAGCCAAATACGGAATGGGTTTCTTTGGTCAGAGTTGTTTGATGGCGCGGCGCCTGGTTGAAAGTGGTGTCTCCTTTGTGACCGTGAACTACGTAGGTTGGGATAACCACGAGAGTTTGGTTTTGCGTTTGAAGGAAGGCTACACAGGTGCCAAGGTTGGCGTAGGCTTGGGGCCAACCTTCGATCATGGTTTCGCAACGCTGGTAAGCGATTTGTCCGATCGAGGTATGTTGGATGAAACGTTAGTCATCGCGATGGGAGAATTCGGTAGGACTCCCAAGCTGAATACTCGCGGTGGTCGCGATCACTGGCCACGAGTATTTAGCGTGGCTATGGCCGGTGGTGGTGTGAACCCTGGTGTCGTGGTCGGTGCCAGCGATGCCATCGGCGAAAGCCCAGCCGAGCGCCCTGTTACGCCCAACGATTTAGCTCGCACGATCTATCAACTATTGGGCGTTGACCCTTCCTTCGAGATGCACACGACCGATGGTCGCCCTGTGCAAGTCAATCAAGGCGGCGAACTTGTAAAGGAATTGATCGCGTGAAATTCTCGTCTGCTTCAGTTGCTACTGCGTTGACTACGTGCGTTGTGGCCATGACCTGGATCGGTGCCCAATCCCTTGGCGCAGAAACGTTGGCGACCGATGATTCGTCAAAACTTCCCCCGATCACGGCAGTAGCGATCGACGAGAAAAACAGTTGGGCCATCGAAGGATCTCAGGCTGGTTTGATCGTTCGCTCTTGGCCCGAATTGAGCAAGAGCAGAGTGTTGCCCACTGAGCTGGAGCATATTCATGACATCGCTCTATCCCCGGACGGAACCATGCTGGCAGTGGCTGGGGGCACACCTGCTGAATCGGGCGCTGTAGAACTTTATCAATGGCCTTCGGGTGAATTGTGGAAACGGTTGGAAGCGCACGAGGATCTCGTATACTCGGTTGCGTGGCGCAGCGACTCGAAATTGCTCGCGTTGGCCAGCGCGGATAAGACCGTCAAAACCATCTCTCCAACGACAGCTCAATGCGTCCAAGTATTCGAGGGGCATTCGCGTTCGGTATTGTCGACAGAATTCTTGCCAGGTGAAATTGGACTCGCAACAGCCGGTGTCGATGAGAGTTTGCGTATTTGGGAATGTTCGCTGACGAATTCTGCACCCGTAGTCCTGAAGCGGACCTTTACCAACCATACGCGACAAGTCGTCGATCTAGCATTGCGACCCGCGCACGAGGATGCACCTCCCGTAATGGTCTCCATCGGCGAAGACAATACCGTTCGTCTTTGGCAACCCACTATCGGACGAATGATGCGTTTTGCCAAGTTGGAAAGCACGCCGCAGGCGGTGTGCTGGACAAGCGATGGCAAGTCATTAGCTGTTGCCTGCAAAGATGGCAAGGTGCGGATGGTTGATCCCGATACCGTTGAGGCCACACACGAGCTCGACGCATTGTCGGGACCCGCATATTGCTTAGCAATGGATTCGGATGGAAGGCTTTTGGTGGGAGGGGCTGGTGGACAATTAAAGAGACTGGCTATTCATTCGCCGACAAAGGGCTCTTTGGTCCAAACTGCGTCAGTCGAGCTTGCTAAGGCCGATCAAGACTATGGCAAAGTTGAGTTGTTGCGCGATCGCTGGGGAATACCTCATGTGTTTTCCACAACCGATGAAGGCGCAATGTACGGTCTGGGATGTTCATCAGCCGAAGACCGTGGATTCCAGATGTACTACAATTTACGCCAGATTCAGGGTCGGTTGTCGGAATTGTTTGGAACTCGTCCTTTAAGGGAGGGTGGCGAAACGTCTCTCGGCATGGATCGGCGGATGAGAACGATTGGATTCTATCGTTCCGCGCAGGCAGTCGCAGAAAAACTTGACAGCCGAACAAAAAGTTTGCTTGCCGCCTATTGCCAGGGCGTGAACGATTGGTTTGCCAAAAATCCCGAGCGAGCTCATCCCTTTTTCGAAAAATTTGGGCTAAAGCGCGAGCCCTGGACACCTGCGGACTGCATCGTCAGCCACTGGTATTTGGCGCAGTTCTTTGCCGGAGATGGATTAGACGAATTGGCCAACCGGCGCGCAATTCTAGCTGGAGCGTCGGGTCCGCCGGCAGCGAATTTTATCGTTGACGAATCCGCTTCCATCGTCAAACGCAAAGATGTGAGTGACGAGTGGGTGGACAAAGTCGAACGTTTTGCCGCAGAAAAATCCATCCCCAAGAATCAAGCTCCGTCGACTCAGGATAGTCCCAAGTTCAGTCATGCGTGGGTCGTGGGCGGCAGCCGAACCAGCAGCGGCAAGTCGGTATTGGTAGGGGACCCGCAGACTCCGATTCTCAACCCCTCCTTATTTTATGAATTCCACGTTTGCGGAGAGTCATTCAATGCACGCGGCATCGCCGCACCCGGTACGCCAGGCCTGATGATTGGTTGGACAGAACACTTTGCTTGGAGCGTTACAGCGCTCGGCGCGGACCAAGCTGATCTATTTCGTCTTGAAACCGATACAGAACATCCCAACCAATACAAGCTGGATGGCCAGTGGCGGGATATGAAGTTGCATCGCGAGAGAATTCTCGTAAAGGATCGAGAACCGGAAGAACTGACGGTTCGCCTCACACACTATGGACCGGTCGTGTCGAGCATCGCAGACCGCATTGAGGGTGAACCCGAAGTCGCCCTGCGGCGTGTGCCGTTGTCCATTACTGACAGCGAGACCATTCAAGGATTTTTTGGCCTCATGACGGCTAAGAATACGCAAGAATTCTCGCGGGCTTTGGCCTACTGGACGTTTCCTTCCACGAACCTAGTTTTCGGGCATCGGGATGGCGAAATCGGTTACTGGCTACAGGCTGGAATTCCGGCTCGTTCTGCGGCGGACAAGCATCAAGGTCAGGCTTCCGTAGACGGCAGTCTATCGCGCAATGATTGGCAAGGCTTGGTTCCGCATGAATTGCTCCCTCATGTCATCAATCCGTCAGATGGTTGGATTGCTTCCGGCAATCATCGCCCGATCGAGTCGTTTTATCCGATTCGTATAGGGGCCGGTAAAGGTGGCAACGGACACAGCCTGAGGTCGCTCAGGCTCTATGAGCGGCTTGGTCAGAAAGACAAATTTCAGTCGAGCGAGGTACTCGATATCCACTTTGACATGACGAATCCCGGTCGCCGAGTCGCAGTCCGCGCGGGTCTTCATCTGCTCAAGCACCAACGTGCCAAGCTTTCAGATGAAGCGCAAAAGGCCATTGAAGAGCTGGATTCATGGTACGCCTTGGGTGCTAAACTGGACCTCAGAATTCGAGGTGCTGCACTCGCTGGTCAAATTCCACTTGAGTTTCGCGCTCACCGCACTCCGCTTGCCGATGAGTTTGGTGGAGGTCAGGGAGGACTGGCGAAGTGGCTTCGAGATGTCGATGCAAGACTTGACCGAGAATCGGTAGTTCTCAGTGATGCTGAAGTCCGATTTGTCGATGGCGCGCTGGCGGCAGCTTGGAAGAAATCTCAGACCGCTTTTGGCCCCGACCCCGCTAAATGGAATGGCTTGGCGTCACTTGAATCGCAGAAGCAAGTTCGCGGATATATGAATCACATGAACAATCTAGGAAGCCTTGATGCTTCCTATGATATGCAAACCCCTGAATTGTTCTGCATCGATGGAACCACGATTCGATCGCAGGTATCACAGGCCTATACTCAATATGTCCCCTTTGACGATTTGGATGGCGCGCTCAGTCTTCTCCCGCCAGGCAACTCGGAGAGGCTGGACAGTCCAACGCGTAACGCGGCCGTAGAGTTTTGGTCTCAGGGGAAACTTCACCCTGCTCCACTTTCCCGTTCCGCCGTAGAGAAAATCAGTATTTCTTCAACCATTTTGAAATAGGATCGCGAAGTGATTTGGTTTGACGCAAAAGACTGGCAAGGGATGACACACGGATTCAGAGCCTCGATTCCATGCCTGAGTTTTTTCGTAGCCTTGCTCGCCTTCGCAGGTTGCGCCAAGGACGACAAGGTGAAGTTGTATCCGGTCAAGGGAAAGGTCATCGTTGACGGCAAGCCCGTCGAAGGCGCGCTTCTAACGATGTATGCGAAATCCAGCGAACCGAAGTTGCAGCAGGCCGTAACCGCAACAACCAAGTCGGACGGGAGCTACGCAGTCGGCACCTATGAACCCGAGGATGGCGCTCCCGCAGGCGAATACACCGTAACGATCTTCCATTTCCCACCTGATGCGCAGGCTATTATGATGCGAACAGGAGTGGTGCCAAACCTACTTCCTGCCCAATATAGCGACCCTATGAAGTCCAGCTTAACGATCGAAGTAAAGGAACAAGCTAACGAGATAGCTCCGTTTAAACTGAAAGGCAAGGGACCGTAGCTGGACAGAGCTCTAGCTCGGTCGATTCATTTGCGAACTCCACTCCAAATGACTTTGCTTTCTCGAAAACAACTCCCAATTGTGTCATCTTATTTTCAAGTTATCTAGGAGACTCTGACGTGCGAACAGTCAAAAGAGGTGGATTCACGCTAGTGGAATTGTTGGTGGTTATCGCCATCATTGGAGTGTTAGTCGGGCTGCTATTGCCGGCAGTCCAAGCGGCTCGCGAAGCGGCCCGCCGAATGCAGTGTTCGAATAACTTCAAGCAAATCGGTTTGGCAGTACTCAACTATGAGAGTACCTTCAGCCGATTGCCAGCGGCGGCGCGGGCCTCGACCAACCCTACCAGTCAACATGGCTGGGTTCCCGCAGTCTTTCCATATATGGAATTGGGGAACATTCCTTACAATTGGAATCTAAGCTGGAATGACGCTTCCAATGCGACGGCACCCACTGTCAATGGCAAAGCCATCAATCAGATCGTCATTCCGGCCCTGATCTGCCCTTCGGCGCCATCTGTTGATGGCCGACTGGGTGCTAACAATGCTGCGCCAACAGATCTTACCATCTTCATCAATCCCATTGCCCAGCCCAACCCGTTTCTAACCGGCCCGTCGGCAAGTCCCTATTTCCCCAATAGGCTCCCGGCTCCTGATGCGACTTACCACGGCGTTTTGGGATTGAATGTGTATCGCAAGTTGGGTGAAGTGACCGACGGAACCACCAACTCCATTCTGACAGTTGAATGCGCCGGACGGAATCAGTTGTATGTGATGGGTAAAATTGTAACGCCGACTCCGGCAGGCACGCCGGCTGCTACTGGAGCATGGGCCAACCCACGCACAGGAATCGTTTCTTCGGGTACTGATCCAGCCAACCCCAACGCACCTATTGGTCCATGTGCGATCAACTGTACCAACTCCTCCAACGTTTACTCGTTTCACACGGGAATCGCCAATGTTGGAATGTTGGATGGTTCCGTTCATGGTTTGTCTGCGTCAACTCCACTTTATCTGTTGACTGCGCTTCGTACTCGAAGCGGCGGAGAAGTATCGCCGCTCGAGCAGTAACACGTAATTAGCGGGCTCAATCCCGTTCCATCCCGCGATGATCTCGTCATTCATAGCGCGGTCAAGCCGCAAGATTGTAGAGCATCTTGTCCTCAAGTGCTCATGGGCCCTAAAGCGGGACACGAGTTGGCACCCGACGCTTTACTCAAACGTGTCGCAAACCCATGAACATTCGGGGACGAGCTGTTCTACAATCACGCCGCTGCAACATCAAACTTGGCAATAATGATATAGATGGAACGTGTATTGGAACTCGCTACTCACATTACGTCAAACTTAGGACCGATATGATCCTCCGCTTATTCACCACAACCTTTATTTGTATCGTTTGCTTGACTAGCCTTTTGCAGCAATTATCCGCTAACGATACAAGGTTGTTAAGCAAACAAGATGTTGCCCTTGTGCTTCCTGCTGCCCCTTCCTCGGAATTACAGCTTGCCATCAGCGATCTCAAGTCGTTTCTGCAAAGAACGCTGCAAGTGCAATGGCACGAATACGGGTTCGATTCGAGAGCTGCTTCGGTGGCCGAGCCCATCTGCATCGTGGTGCAAGTTGGCGACAATCGCGAACTAGAGATTGAAACCAGCCAACTTGGTCCTGAAGACGCTCGCGTCGTTGGAAAGGTGGTTGGCACCAAAACGGTCCTGGCGTTAACAGGAAAAACTCCCAAGGCTGCAGCGTATGCCATCTACTCGTTTCTAGAGAAAGAGTTGGGCGTCGGCTTCTTTATCGACGGCGATAGGATACCGCATTTAGATTCCGCACCAATCGCGCCGATCGATCGAACGGAGAAGCCTGCAGTTCCGATTCGAGGCTTGTTCTTTCATCATGTTTGGAAACACCCTCATGCCCATTGCTGGAGATTGTGGGATTTCGATGGCTGGAAACAAGCCATCGATTGGATGCGTCGCAAGCGATTCAACACGATGCCTCTGTTTCATGATTCGGGCGAGTATATGTGGGGCGACGTCATCTTTGATGCTTTCCCACAGATTCCCAAGAACGAGTCGACTCTTGCCGACTACGTTGTCGATCCAACGTGGCGAACGAACCTCAACAAGAAGATTATCGCCTATGTTCGGCAAAGTGGTCTGAAAGTAGCCTACAACTTATTTTATTCTCAGGTCCCAGTGTTCTTCCGCAACTCTTATCCGCACCTTCGTTACCATGAATTGGCCATGGCCAATTTGGGCATCAATGCAGACCAGCCGGAATGCAAAGAGTTGATCAAGCAATACTGGAAAAAGTTGATCGACACGTACGGTGTAGACGATTCTCACGTGTATTTGGTTTGTTCCTATCGCCACGAACGGACGCTCGGTGAGGGGTTCACCAACAAAAATCAACCCACGCTGGACGCCGTATCTGTCTTGAAGGAAATAGATCCTAAGGCGCAGATCTACATCGAGACCTGGTGTTGGAAGTATCGAGACGAAAAAGTAAAGACCTGGGAGACCTTGGACGCAAATCCCGGTTTGGAATGGCGAGATTTTGATCGAGGAATCCCTAAGGATATAGGGGTCGTAGAGTGGGACGTGCGGCGCATGCATTCACGCGATATGCCGAAGGGATTCAACGGTAGGCCCTACATTCAGCTCGTTCACTCCACGATGGAAGGCTGGTGGCCACCGAGTACATTGCGGAACCATCCGCAGTGGATCATCGATTACATGAACTACTCCATCGAAAATGGTGCTAATGGATTGCTTTATTTCCACATCCAAGCCAACACCAATGACCTATTGGCGGATCTGGGTGCGGAAATTGGCATGGTCGGCCGCCCTGATCTGCGTACCTATTACCGCGATTATGCGCGCCGCCGATTTGGTGCCAAGTCGGCGGATGTGGTGGCAGAGAGCATCGAGGCCTTCTGCGACGCCGTCGATTTCGGACAGAATCGTGAGACTTCGCCACAGCGGATGTTTCTGGCGTTAGCACCACCCGGTTTTTTCAATAGTGCCGAAGATGTCTTGATGAAGTGCGATGCAACCTCTCCGGCCGATCGCAAGCGCTGGATCGAAGAACGACTGGCAATCGTCCGCAGCAAACTGCCTCGCTTTTACAAAGCATTGTCCCTTGCCAGATCAGTTGCTCCTCAATTGCATGAAGAAACATACTTTAAGCAATATCTATGGGAACTGGATTATGTGGCCAGTCGGTTTGAGGGAATCGAAAACATGTACACTGCACACTTGCTGGCTGATGTCGATCCCAAACAGGCCCAACAACGATTCGATCGAGCCATGTTTGCATTTCAGACCTTCAAGGAACTTTTTCGCGATCGTCCAGGGATACGCATGAGTGAACTCAAGAGCCTGGAACCAAACGTTCCCTTCACGGAATCTTTTCTGAAGGATTGGGAGACGCGAGGTTATTGGGAAGGAAGCCCGCAAACGGCGACAAACATGCATGTCATCTGGGAGCGATTCGACAAATACGAAGCTGCCGTCCGCGCCATGTTGCCCAGGGAGCTGTCGAAATAGACAATCCTCAGCAATCGAAGTCCGCTCCAGCAATGCAAGCGGCAAATCCAACTTACGTTTGGCTAGTCGGCTGTACTGCCGCCTTGGGCGGTTTTCTATTTGGCTTCGATACCGGCGTTATTGGCGGCGCCATGCCCTTGCTCGAGAAGTACTTTCAGCTAGACGCCAAGCAGCTCGGTTTTGCGGTCGCCAGTGTTTTCATCGGTTCCATTCTCGGCGGGGTGGTTGGTGGGAAGTTAAGCGATCTAGTCGGGCGTAAAAAAATTCTCTTCTTGGCTGGATTGTGTTTTCTGATTTCAGCCTTGCTCGCGGGATTGGCCAAGGATCTTTTTCAGTTCAATCTTGGGAGGTTGATTGGCGGCTTCGGCATAGGAATTTCTATTTGCCTAGTAGGCGTCTATCTGGCTGAGATTGCTCCCTCGCGAATGCGAGGTCGAATCGTGTCTTTGAATCAGTTGGTGATCACGTTTGGCATTCTGGTTTCCTACATCGTCGGGTGGATGTTGACCGCTGTGGGAGACTCGGACTGGCAATTGAACTACGGTTGGAGATGGGCTTTCGGGATTCAAGCCGTACCATCGATTGCATTTCTCGTCGCAGTGATGTGGATTCCGGAAAGCCCACGATGGTTGTTGCAACAGAGACGAACGGACGAAGCGCTGCGCATTTTGACCCGTGTCGACGGCATGGAAAACGCGGCGTTGGCCGTTCAGGAATTGCAGGCGACGATACAAGCCGAGCGAGTCACGCTTGTACAACTGTTGATGCCCGGCCTGCGACGCGCATTGATCGTTGGCGTCATGTTGTCTTTGTTTGATCAAATAACCGGTATCAACATCGTTATCTACTATATTCAGAAAATCCTACTGCAGCTTGGTTTTACAGAGTCACAGGCTCGACAGGGCATGCTGTGGCTGGGACTCGTCAATTTTGCCACCACCATCATCGCACTGTCGATCATCGATCGCGTCGGTCGCAAGCCGCTGTTAATGTTCTGTCCGCTGGGCATGGCGATCAGTCTATTCATGGTGGGGTTTCAGTTTTACACAAATGCTTTTCCACCACTCGTGGTTCTCGTGGCGATTATGGCCTTTTGCTTCTTCTATGCTTTGGGCCCTGGGCCAGTGAATTTGCTCGTCCTGGCGGAGATCTTCCCAACGCACGTTCGAGGCGCGGCGGCTGGTGTAGCCACGTTGTTCATGTGGGTCTCTTGTTATCTTATTTCCGAACAGTTTCCATCGTGGCTTAGTTGGTCAGAGGCCGGCACTTTTTGGATCTTAATGGCAATGTGCTTACTGTATTCGATATTCGCCTGGCTGTTCGTGCCCGAAACTCGAGGCAAGTCGTTGGAGCAAATTGAGCATTCCTGGAAGAGTCACTTCCCAACGTCGCGCGACTCTAAGGCGTAAGCCTTCTTCCTCCCGCAGATTCTCGTCGGCATATCACTTGGTTTTGCAACGCGAACCTACGCCGAAGGAACATGAGGCTGCAACGAAGTTCATTGCTCCCCACGGTACACCGGCCTTCTGTCGCGCACTGCTGAATTCAAATGAACTGATCTACCTCGAATAGACTGGGCAAGACTTATGAAATCACTGTCGATCTCGGTCCCTGCGCCGCAACGATTGTTCCATCAAACGGGTTGGACGAGAAAAGGGGACGGGGGTTGTTTATAGGGTGTTGAACCCATAAGCCCGAGGACTATGACGCCTTCCTCCGAATCCTAGCGGAAGGGCTTGAGAGATATCAAGTCGAACTCTTCGCGTTTACGCTTATGCCAAACCACTGGCATTTTGTCTTGCGGCCCGGCAGTGATCATGAGATGGGAAAGCTGTTGCGATGGATTACCGCAACGCATTCGCTTCGGTATCACGCGCATTACCATACTCGCGGCTATGGTCACATTTACCAATCGCGTTACAAAAGCTTTCCCGTTCAAGACGATGCCCATTTCTACGTTCTCTGTCGGTACGTTGAGCGTAATCCGCTTCGAGCAAACCTGGT
>SXGS01325289.1_pt1 | contig 17595 bp, 17 predicted proteins | sample 3174681 | NCBI WGS metagenome assembly SXGS01 (sample SAMN11356861, study PRJNA531348) | freshwater metagenome | isolation source: freshwater sample F1-80 | place: China: Fuxian Lake, Yuxi | collected 2017-12-25 | reverse complement strand
GTTGCCATGCCGCGTCTATCCGGGAACCATTTAATCAAGGTTGAGACCGGGGAAATGTAGCCCAGACCTAAGCCTATGCCGCCTATCACACCGCTGCCTAACCACATCAACCACAGTTGGTGGATGTAGATGCCGTAAGCCGAAATCAGCAAACCGCCGCACCAAAGCAGCATGGACACCAAGCCAGCTTTGCGTGGTCCGGCCCGTTCTAGCCAACCGCCCCAAAGGGCCGCCGAGCATCCAAGCAAGACAAAGAACAAGGTGAACATCCAACCCAAATCAAACTGTGTCCAGTTGCAATCAGTTGCAAACAAAGCCTTAGCCGTGCCGGCTAGTTTATCCGCGAAAGTCGCCGCACCCGCCGCACAAGCGGCAACCGGTGAACCATCTGCGCCTTTTAAGGCACTGCCCAATGGCTTCCAAAACACACTAAAACCGTAGCCCATGCCTATGGATAAATGCACCGCTAAGGCAGCCGGCGGCACCAACCAACGATTAAAATCGGCTTTGGCTACGGTGTTTTCTTTGGATAAAAAGTTGGCCATACAGTCCTCTTCGTTTATTTTTTATATGTTATAAAAACAGCAATATGTAACATAGTGTAACAAATACGCCAGCAAATCAAAAAATTTGCCCATTTACTTGGGCTAACATTTAATATCTGTCATAAATAGTTCATATATAAGTCATAAACTGGCGGTCATGAATACTAGCCTAAACCCATACCGCTTAGCTAAGGATGCACTATGCCAGCCAATATATTAGTCGTTGAAGACGAACCGGCCATACAAGAATTACTAGCGCTTAACATTACCCAAGCCGGGCACAATGCTATACGCGCACTCAGCGTTGAGATTGCGCAAAATTTAATGCGTGAAACCATCCCGGATTTAATATTATTGGACTGGATGTTACCCGGCATGAACGGCTTGGAGTTTGCGCGTAAATTAAAATTCGATCCGCAAACAAAATCCATACCCATCATCATGCTCACCGCCAGGGGCGACGAGTACGATAAAGTGCGCGGTCTAGAAGTGGGTGCCGACGACTACGTCACCAACCCCTTTAGCCCGCGTGAATTGAATGCCAGAATTAAAGCGGTGTTACGCCGCCGTGCCCCGCAAATGACTGATGACCCTATAGAAGTCAGCGGCTTGCATTTAGACCCAAGCACGCACCGGGTCAGTGGCAATCAAAAGAATATCGATTTGGGCCCAACCGAATTCCGGCTGCTGCATTTCTTTATGACCAATGCCGAACGCGTGCATACCCGCAGCCAACTCTTGGATAAAGTCTGGGGTGATCGCGTGTTTGTTGAAGACCGTACCGTTGACGTGCACATACGACGCTTACGCAATGCCTTGGCCGTGTCCGGCCACGAAGACCTAATCCAAACGGTGCGCGGCGCCGGCTACCGCTTTTCCATCAACAACGACTAATTCCACTAACGGCCCGCCTGCAGCCAGCGGGCCGATAAAACATTTTTCGTCGCTGCATTTCCTCGCTATAATCGCTTAAGTCTATTTACTGAAAAATCACTTGTGCAAAATATTCGAAGGAAAGCCGGCTCATTTATTTTTGCACTGTTATTTATCAGCCTTTTTGTATGGTTGATCAGCAGCGCCACCACGGCTTTATTGGTCTTTTCTGGCGGCTTACTGCTCTACCTGGCCAACCACATTTTTTGGCTCAACCAGCTGCAAACCTGGTTTAAAAAACCCGACTTAAAAACCATCCCCGATGGCTACGGCTTATGGGAAGGCTTGTTCAATCTTTTACTCAAGTACGAACGCACCAACAAGTACAACCAAACGCAACTAAACGCCTCTTTAGAGCGCTTCAATTTGGCCACCAGCGCCATGCCGGATGGCCTGGTTATTTTAGGTGCCAGCAACGAAATTGAGTGGTGTACCGCCAACGCAGAAAAACAATTGGGCTTGGATTTAAGCACCGATAAAAACCTACCAGTAGTCAATTTGATTCGCGACAGCGGCTTCATTGCCTACTTATACAACGAAAAATACGACGAGCCATTTAAACTCAAATCTTGGCGCAACCCTGAGGTGGTACTGGATATCCAGCTGATTGCCATGGCCAATAATCAAAAATTATTAATCAGCCGCGACATGACCCAACTGGAAAAAGTGGACGTCATGCGGCGGGATTTTATTGCCAACGTCTCCCACGAATTGCGCACCCCACTGACTGTGGTGGGCGGCTTTTTAGAAACGCTAGGCGACATGGAAGGAGCGGTACCGCCCAGCTTGCAAGGCTATTTTGCCATGATGGAAGAACAAACCGTGCGCATGCGCCGCATCATAGAAGACTTGCTAACCTTGTCCACCATAGAGAGCAACACCGGCAGCCCAGACAACAGTGAAATCGACATGGCCAGCTTGTTAAAATCCGTGCAAAACGACGCCATAGGCTTAAGCCAAGGCTTAAACAAAGCCAGCCATCGCATCCTGTTAGAGGCTGATGCCACGCTTAACCTAAAGGGCTCCATAGACGAATTGCGCAGCGTATTTAGCAATTTAGTCAGCAATGCCATACGCTACACACCGGTTGACCCGGCCAAAGGCCACGGCGACATTACCATTACTTGGCAAATGCAGAACAAGCAACCGGTGTTTGCCGTGCGCGACACCGGCATAGGCATAGAGCCCCAGCACATAGAACGCCTGACCGAACGTTTCTACCGAGTGGACAAGAGTCGCAGTCGCGAAACCGGCGGCACCGGCTTGGGCCTATCCATCGTCAAGCACATTTTGATACGCCATCAAGCCAAATTGGACATCAGCAGCGAATTTGGCGTGGGCAGCACCTTTAGCGTCATCTTCCCTAAATCCCGTGGGGTGCAAAAAACGTGAGCCCGCAGTTCGGCCGCATACTGCTATTGGGCTGCATGCTGGCCGAGCTTAGTGCTTGCACGCTCAATAGCCCAGTCGACCGTAAAGCCATACCGGAGCGTAGCGACCGCAGCTCAGGCAGTCAGTTAGCTAAAACGGATTTTGATCGCATGGCGGACGTGGAAATATCGGAAAACATTCAAAGCCTGCGCACCTTGATGATTAAGCTGTACAAGCGCAACCCACACGAATTGGCGAAAAGCACCTCGGACAATGCGGAAAAAATGGCGACTTGGGTGATAGACGGCGAGCAACAGCACCATTACCAATTCAAAGAAATAGACAACAAACAAGGCACGGACGCTATCTTTTTGGCCTTCCAAGCTGATTACGCTGGCGACCGGGTCCTGCCCTTTATCGTCGGCCTGCAGACCATGCTCTTGCAAGCGCACGGTGGCAAACGCGATTTTTACATCAACGACACGCTCAACCCACAGTTTATTTACAACGTCGCCCGCAACATAGAAATCGCTGCTTGGAAGTTGGCCAATGCCAGAGACGAAAAAGGCAAACTGTATTTGCTGAGCAATGAGATTAACGACAAAGACAAAAACTTAAGTTTTGAGCGCGAGTTTGGCAAGATGATAGGCCGCACGGATTTATATGCCGTGGCCTTATCGGAAAAATCCGAACGCATGATATCGCGCGTCATGCAAAATTTAGCCACGGCAATATTCTTGCCCTTCCTGCCTTAAACTTAAGGCGGCTAGCCTTAAAGCAATACTTTTTCTATGCCGCCTTGGTTCACCTTCGCCACATACTCCTGCATCCAATCCGGCCCTAGCAAATGCTTGGCCATCTCCACCACGATGTAATCGGCTTCTATGCCGGTATCCTCACCGTAACGCGATAAACCCTGCAAGCAACTTGGGCAAGAAGTCAGAATTTTTACTTTTTGCTCAGGCGCACCCACGGTCAAGCCCAGCTTGCCCATGCCTTTTTCCAACTCCTCTTGCTTACGCATTTTGACTTGGGTGGCGATGTCCGGTCTAGCCACGGCAAAGGTACCGCTCTCGCCACAGCATCGGTCATTCAAGGCTACATCCGTGCCCATTAAGGCATTCGTCACTTCCAATGGCTTATAGGTTTTCATCGGCGTGTGGCAGGGATCGTGGTACATGTATTTGGTGCCGGTGATGCCGCTTAATTTCAGGTCTTTCTCCATCAAATACTCGTGGATGTCCAATAAGCGGCAACCAGGGAATATGCTTTCAAACTGGTATTTTTGCAATTGGTCCATGCAGGTACCGCAGGACACGATCACGGTTTTAATGTCCAAGTAATTCAGCGTGTTGGCTAAGCGGTGGAATAACACCCGGTTTTCCGTGGTGATGGCTTGGCCTTTATCGTGATTGCCGCTGGCGGTTTGCGGGTAACCGCAACACAAGTAGCCAGGTGGCAACACGGTGATGGCACCGACTTCGTACAACATCGCTTGGGTAGCCAAACCGACGTTGGAAAACAAGCGCTCTGAGCCGCAACCAGGGAAATAGAAGACTGCTTCGGAGTCTTCAGTCACTTTGGCTGGGTTGCGTATGACCGGTATCATGCGGTCGTCTTCTATGCCCAACAAGGCACGCGAGGTCTTAGTCGGCATTTTCTTAGGCATGGGCCGGTTGATGAAATGCACCACTTGCGCTTTTATTTCCGGCTTACCAACGGTGGCAGGCGGCCTGACTTTATCTTTCAACAAATGGAATTTCTTGGCCAAGCTGTGGGCAAAACTCTGCGCGCGGTAACCTATGGTTACCATGAAGGTGCGCATCAATTTAATGGTGGCCGGGTCTTTGGCATTCAAAAATGCCATGCCCAATGCCGTGCCTGGGTTAAATTGTTTTTTGCCTTGCTCGCGCAAGAAGTTACGCATGGCCACCGAGACGTCACCGAAATCGATGTCGACCGGGCATGGGTTTAAGCAGCGATGGCATACCGTGCAATGGTCGGCCACGTCATTAAATTCATCGAAATGCTTAAGCGAAATGCCGCGCCGCGTTTGCTCTTCGTATAAAAAGGCTTCGATCAACAAGGAGGTGCCTAAAATCTTATTGCGTGGGCTATACAAGAGATTAGCGCGTGGCACGTGCGTGCTGCACACCGGCTTGCATTTGCCACAGCGTAAGCAATCGCTGATGGAATCGGCAATCTCACCTATGGCCGACTGCTCCATAATGATGGATTCTTGCTCCAGCAGACCAAAGCTTGGCGTGTAGGCATTGTCCAAGCCAGAACCGGCCATCAACTTACCTTTATTAAAGTGGCCATTGGGGTCGACTTTTTGTTTGTAGGCGCCAAAAGCACTGATGGTGGAGTCTTCCAAAAACTCCATTTTGGTGATGCCTATGCCATGCTCACCAGAGATAACGCCGTCCAAGCCTTTGGCTAAAGCCATCACGCGGGCCACCGCTTCATGGGCCACGCGCATCATTTGGTAATCGTCGGAGTTAACCGGGATGTTGGTGTGCACGTTACCGTCGCCGGCATGCATGTGCAGAGCAATAAACACCCGTGATTTCAACACGCTTTTATGGATTTCATCGCAACGGTTGAGTATTTTTTGGTATTCACGTCCAGCAAAAATGTCGGCCATGGGTCGCTTAATGTCACGTTTCCATGAAATGCGCAAATCATACGATTGCACGGCACGGAAGACATTATCGTATTGATTAAGCGTATCGCCTAGGCTGCCTAGCACGCTCACGGGCTGATCTAAACTTTGCAATATCAAGCGCCAATGGGCACGCAATTCACGCAACAACTGCAAGGCGATGCCTTGTTTAGCCAAGACCATCTGGCCATCGGCATTGCCGTCTTCGTCGGCCTGCAAAGGCAAATCGCCTTGCATAAATTCTTCCAAGGCATCCAACAATTGCAGCTTATTGTTAATCGACAGTTCGATGTTAATGCGCTCTATGCCATCCGAGTAATCGCCCAAACGTGGCAAGGGAATGACCACGTCTTCGTTAATCTTGAAGGCATTGGTGTGTTTGGCAAGGGCAGCAGTGCGCGCCCTATCTAACCAGAATTTTTTGCGGGCTTCCGGCGACACGGCAACAAAGCCTTCACCTTTGCGTGCATTACACAAACGCACGATGTGCGAGGCGGCTTCACCAACGGCATTTTCATCGTCGGAAGCGATGTCGGCAATCAAGACCATTTTTGGGCGTTGCTGACGGGCCGCTTTGGTCGCGTAACCCACCGCTTTGATGTAACGCTCGTCCATGTGCTCTAAACCGGCCATCAAGACCAAAGGGTCTTTTTTCGCGGTGGCATCCAGGTAATCTTTAATTTCCACGATGGCCGGCACGGCATTGGAGACGTTGCCAAAAAACTCCAAGGCCACCGTGCGCACGTGTTTAGGCATGCGATGCAAGATAAAAGTGGCGCTGGTAATCAAGCCATCGCAGCCCTCTTTTTGAATGCCAGGCAAACCGGATAAAAATTTATCGGTCACGTCTTTACCCAAGCCGGTTTTACGGAAACTAGGGCCAGCGATTTCCAGTATTTCTGGCTCGCCTAACAAGGTCTTCATGTCTTCGGCATAACGGCTGACTTTAAATCGCGCCACCGCCACATCGTGTATCTTGCCCAAATTGTGATCCAAACGCTGCACTTCCATCCACTGCGCGTCGGGCGTCACCATGCGCCATGAGGCCAAGTTATCCAAGGCCGTGCCCCATAACACGGCTTTTTTACCGCCGGCGTTCATCGCCACGTTACCGCCTATGCAACTGGCGTCGGCACTGGTTGGGTCGCAGGCAAACTCAAGGCCGGCATCGCTTGCCGCTTCCATGGCACGGCGCGTCACCACCCCGGCGCCGCATTCTATGGTCGCAACCTGTCTGGCCACACCCGGCAAGGTGCGCATTTGCACGCCGCCGTGTTGGTCTAATTTTTCGGTATTAATCACTGCCGACATGGGCGTCAATGGAATGGCGCCACCGGTATAGCCGGTACCACCGCCGCGCGGAATCACGGTTAAGCCTAACTCTATGCAAGCGCGCACCAAGGCGGCGATTTCTTTTTCACTGTCTGGGCTTAACACCACAAACGGGTATTCCACGCGCCAGTCGGTGGCATCGGTCACGTGCGACACGCGTGCCAAGCCATCAAACTGCACGTTGTCTTTCCGGGTAATTTTGCTTAATTTGCTTAAGGCTTTTTTACGCAAATCGTAGGTTTGGCGGAAGTCTTCGGCAAATTTGGCAATGGCTTTTTGCGCGGCCTGCACCATTTTTTGCACGCTGGCATTGGCTTTGCCGCCAGCATTGCGTTCTTCTATGGCAGCAATACGGTGTTTAAGCGCATCAATCAAGGCCTTACGGCGCTTGGGGTTTTCCAACAAATCGTCTTGCAAATACGGGTTGCGTGACACCACCCACAAATCACCCAAAACCTCAAACAGCATGCGCGCACTGCGACCGGTTTTGCGCTGACTGCGCAAGTCGTTTAAGGTGTCCCATATCTCTTCCCCGAGAAAGCGTATGACGATTTCGCGGTCAGAAAAAGACGTGTAGTTGTAGGGAATTTCACGTAAGCGTTGGGTTGCTTGCGGTTCGAGATGCTCAATATGGCTAGGTAGGGGTGCGTTCATTGGCTTTTAGATAAATAGCTTGGCTATTAAAAAATGCATTATAACATGTTGAATCACGGCAAATAAGCGTAAGCGTTACATGGGTATTGGCCATTTGTCTGCTTAGCTGTAACTTGCATAGACAGGCCACATTAAATAAAAATCCGTTAGACTAAGCACATGCCTGCCTATTTAAAAAAAATCAGCCTTGCCCTGATTGCCACCCTGCTAATTGGCTGGGGCATCTGGCAAAGTGATCAGAACCAATCTGCCCCTGCCGTTAGCTTCACCACCTTAAGCGGCGAAAAAATCGCCATGGCCAACTTAGAGGGCCGCGTAGTACTGGTGCATTTTTGGTCCATCAACTGCCTAAGTTGCCTCAAAGAAATGCCGGCATTAATCGACTTTTACCAGCGCCACCATGGCCAAGGTTTTGAATTGATTGCGGTCGCCATGGCCTACGACCCACCGGCTCAAGTGCTGCACTACGCGAATCAAAAAAAGCTGCCCTTCCCGGTTATGCACGATGGCTATGGCGAAATGAGTACCGCCTTTGGGCAAGTGAACGTCACGCCCAGTCATTTTATCTACGGTAAGCAAGGCCAGCGTTTACAAAGTACAATAGGGCCATTGGATTTAAATGCTTTGGCTAAACTATTAAGCCGTGAATTAGCCAAGCCAGATTAAACAAGGAAGAGGGATTAACGATGTTATGGGTTAAAGCGTTTCACATCATTTTTGTCACCAGTTGGTTTGCTGGCTTATTTTACCTACCTAGGCTATTGGTCAATCACGCCATGGTGCAAGACAGCACCAGTTCAGACAGATTGAAAATGATGGAACAAAAGCTCTATCGCTTCATGTTGCCCCTGGCCGTCTTAGCCCTAGGCTTTGGCTTATGGTTATGGCTAGGCTACGGCATCAGTGGTCGTTGGATGCACCCAAAATTAAGCTTGGTGATCGTACTAATAGCCTACCACTGGTATTGCGGACAATTAATCAACGACTTTAAGCACGATCGCAACACCCGCAGCCATATTTGGTACCGCTGGTTTAATGAAGTGCCGGTCATCGTGCTGACCTTGATCGTCATTTTGGTTGTGGTTAAACCGTTCTAATGCCACGCTAGCCTTGAGCACCATGGACGACTTCAACTCTGCCGCGCAATTAACCAAGCTAACGCAACTGGGCAAAACGCCCAGCGAGCGATTGCTCAGCTTGTTTGATGCCTTACGCGATACGCCAAGTTCGATTGGCATGGCCAATTCGATAGCGGACAACACCGCCCTGCTGGCTTTTTGCACCAAGCAAGCCAGCGCATTGGGCGCCAGCCAACCGCGCATGCTGGCCGAGCACATCCTGCTGATTGCCATGAATGCCAACCTGCAGAGCGATCAACAAGCCCGTTTGGATTGCTTGAAGCACGGCAAAAAAGCTGCCCTGGCATTGATATTGGCGCAGACGCAAAATCAGCCCAGTCGATTACATTGGCTATGGTCCAAGCCGGCTTTTTATGGCTTATCGGTCGGCTGCCTGTTAGCCGTCACAATCGGCTTTGGCCTTGATGTAGCCAAGCACCCGCTAAGCATCAGCGAACAAACCGAAGTCAGTTTAAGTGCCAAAGATGCCAGTCTGCTCTACGCAAAGTACGAACAAATGCGCCAGGGCACATGCCAATACCCAGAAGCATTGCAAATTCCAGATCAAGATAGAGCGGTCTATTTAGAAAATGTGGTGGGTGGCAAACTGCCTACCAATTTAAAAGATTTGGCGATCGCCAACCGCTATTTAGAAAAAGTGCGCTGCAATTTCACGCCCATGCTGATGGCCAACTCCACCAGCTAAGGGCAAATAATCGTTGCAGGCTTTATATACAGGTTAGTATAATCCATTTATGTCCACGCTACGCGATAAAATACTGGCCACCGCCACCAATCTATTCCAAACCCAAGGCATTAATTCCACTGGGGTAGACAACATCGTGGCCGCGGCGGGCACCACTAAAATGACTTTGTATAAATACTTCCGCAGCAAAGAGTTGTTGATCCTGGAAGTGCTCACGCACAGCCAACTGCAATTTCAATCTTGGCTCAACGGCAAGCTCGACAGCCAAACCCAGCAACCGGCAGAAAAAATACAAAAGCTGTTCGATTGCATAGAAGAATGGGTTAGCTCACCCGACTTCAATGGCATGGGCTTCATTAAGGCCGCGGCCGAATTTCCCAGTGAAGCCAACCCGGTTCACCAATTGTCCGCCGAGCAATCCAAGCAATTTAGACTGTACATACGCAGCCTAGCCGCGCAAGCTAACATTAAGGACGCCGACGGCCTCGCCCTGCAATTGTCTTTGCTGTTTGAAGGTGCCGTGCAAGCCGAACAAATGCAACGCGGTTCAGGCGCCATGCAGTACGCCAAAAAAGCCGCCAAAATTCTCATCGACGGCAGCCTAGCCGAATAAGCCCGATCTTAGCGCTTGCTTGCTGGCCGCAAAAAATAAGATAATGGCCTTTTAACCTAAGCCCCACACCCCATGCACACCCTTATTTGCGGCTCACTAGCCTATGACACCATCATGGTGTTTCAAGATAAATTCAAAAACCACATTTTGCCCGACAAAATTCACGCCCTCAGCGTGGCATTTTACGTGCCGGAAATGCGCCGCGAATTTGGTGGCACCGCCGGTAACATTGCCTATAACCTGCAATTGCTCGATGGCAATCCACTCATCATGGCGACCGTGGGCGACGATTTTGCACCTTACCAAAATTGGCTCACGCAGAACAAATTAGCCAGCACGCACATCAAAACCGTGGCCGGCACCTTCACCGCGCAAGCGTTTATTACCACCGATACCGACGACAACCAAATTACCGCCTTTCACCCAGGCGCCATGGTGGCCTCGCATGAAAACAGCGTGAACGACGCGCAAGGCGTGACGCTCGCCATCATCGCACCGGATGGCCGCGACGGCATGTTCCAACACGCGCGCGAGTGCTTTGATGCCGGCATCCCATTTTTATTCGACCCAGGTCAAGGCTTGCCCATGTTTAGCGGCGAAGAATTGTTGCAGTTTATCGAGATGGCCGATTACTTAGCGGTTAACGATTACGAGTCGCAAATCATCCATGATAAAACTGGCTTAAATTTGCAGCAACTGGCAGCCAAAGTTAAAGCCTTGGTGGTGACCTTGGGTGGCCAGGGTTCGCAAATTTACGCGGATGGCGTATGCCATGAGATTCCTTGCGTTAAAGCCATGAATATCGTCGACCCCACCGGTTGCGGTGACGCTTACCGAGCCGGCTTGCTTTACGGCATGGCCCGCGGCTGGGATTGGCCCACCTGCGGCCGCTTGGCATCAACCATGGGTGCCATTAAAATTGAAAGTCGCGGTGGACAAAACCACAAGCCCAGCCGTGCGGAAATTGAAGCCATCTACACCCAAGCATTGGTTAACGAAACCAAATTGGACGAGGCTTAAACTGGATTTGAACCAGCCAGGCTAACTAACCGGGCCAACAACAGGAGACGCATCATGAACAAAACCAAACTAATAGGCATCACGCTATTAAGCTTAATCTTAGGCGCCTGCGCCAGCTCCAATTCCGGCGGCGTTTACTCACGCGAAGAAGCGCGCAAAGTGCAAACCGTGCGCATGGGTGTGGTGGAAAGCGTGCGCTCGGTGAAATTAGAAGGAACCAAAACACCAATAGGCGCAGCCGCTGGCGCCGCGGTGGGTGGTGTGGCCGGCAACAGCATAGGCAAGGGTGACGACAACATCATAGGCGCCGTCATCGGCGCCGTGGTTGGCGGCTTAGCCGGTGCTGCCATAGAAGAAGGCATCACCCGTAAGGATGCCTTTGAAATCACCGTGAAACTGGATAACGGCACTTTAATTGCCATCGTTCAAGAAGCCGACGAACAATTTAAAGCCGGCGATAAAGTGCGTTTGATTGATAGCGGTGGCGCCACACGCGTTTCGCATTAAGCCAAAAGGCCTAGCAATAGGCTGTCAATAAACCGTCACAATACTGTCACGAGTTCTTAATCTATAAGCATTAAAGTCTCCCCAATTCAAAAGGAGACTTTAATGTTAGCCAAACAAAGAATACGCCCGTTAAGCCATAGCGAAAACGCTAAGCACATCGATTTAGCGGTGCCCAATCAACGCCGCCTGAGCATTAGCCTAGCGCGCACCCAAGTGGAAATAGAAGAAGCCCAACGCTTACGCTACAAAGTGTTTGCCGAGGAAATGGGCGCCCAACTATTGGGCACTGGCGGCTTAGACGTGGACGGCTTTGATCAATATTGCGACCACTTAATCGTGCGCGACAGCGACACCAATCAAGTCATCGGCACTTACCGTATTTTAAGTCCATCCGCAGCCAACGAAGCCGGCGGGTACTATTCAGCCGGCGAATTCGATTTAAGCCGACTCAGCCACTTGTTTGACCGCACCGTCGAAGTCGGCCGTGCCTGCGTGCACCAAAACTACCGTAACGGCGGCACTATCACCATGCTCTGGGCTGGCTTAGCCAAGTACATGCAAATCCACAATTACGAATACATGATAGGTTGTGGCAGCGTCAGCATGTATGACGGCGGCCATGCGGCGGCCAGCTTGTACACCAAATTGGCTGACGATTACTTATCGCCATTGGAATACCGTGTGTTCCCGCGCAACCCTTTGCTTAACCCGGCCTTGCGCACTGACATGCAAGTGGCTTGCCCACCGTTAATCAAAGGCTATTTACGCTTAGGTGCTTACATTTGTGGTGAACCGGCATGGGATCCCTATTTCAACACAGCCGATATGCTGGTAATGTTACCGCTATCTAAAATCAACCCCAGATACGCTGCGCACTTTTTAAAATAAGCAGTTTGCTTTTGACCAGTAGCGCGCTATCAAACCACCATTTGCCCATCACTCAAGAAGCGACCTCTAAGCGCCTTACTCGCTACTACCGACTGACCCGCATCGCCCTACACACCTTAAGCGGTGTGGCGATGGCGGCGATGATCATGCCGCTTTCCAGCAAAAATGGCCGTTTGGCCATCATCTTGTGGTGGTGTAAAACGCTGTTGCGCATTTTAAACGTGCACGTAAAGGTCTACGGGCAAACCCCGCCCACTTACGCAAGCGCCCGCAACAACCTATTGGTGGCCAACCACATTTCCTGGCTAGACATCCACGCCATTAACAGCTTATTACCGGTGCGTTTTATCGCCAAATCCGACATAAAATCTTGGCCGGTGTTTGGCTATTTGGCTAAAAAAAGTCAGGTCTTATTTATCGAGCGCGGTAAACGCCAGCATGCCACACGCATCGTCGACCTGACCACGCAGAGCTTAAAAGCCGGCGACAACGTTTGCCTTTTTCCTGAAGGGACCACCACCGACGGCACTTGCATCGCCCCCTTTAAAGGCAGCGTCATGCAATCGGCCTTGCAAGCCAATTCGACGGTTTGGCCCATCGCCATCCGTTACTCACGCGCGGACGGCAGCATCAATACCGAGGTGGCCTATGCCGGCGACACCACGCTAGTGGAATCCATCCTGAGTGTCGTAGGTTTACAGCAGGTCAGCTTGGAGTTGCATTTTCTAGCGCCGATTTCGCTTGGGCAGCAAGCCGCGCAGCAGCATCGCCGCGATTTGACTGAGTACATACAACAGCTAATTACAAAGAAATTAAAGCTTTAAGCGTTTAGGGTTGTCACGCGGATCGGACGGCACCTGGCTGATCGCCTTAGTCTGCAAGTTCATGGCCGTCAGCTGTCCGCCCCACAAACAGCCGGTATCCAGCGCATAGACGTCGCCTTGTTGTTGCAGTCCCAGCGCCGACCAATGACCAAAAATCACTTGAGTGCCTTGCGTGGCTCGATTTTTTAGGGAAAACCATGGCCTATACGGCGCCGGCACGTCGGCCAACTCGCCCTTAAACTGAAATTCCATTTCACCCTCTAGGGTGCAAACGCGCAAGCGGGTCAAGGCATTGGTAATCACCCGCAAGCGGTCTATGCCGGTTAAATCGGATTGCCAACGGTTGGGTAAATTGCCGTACATGTGCGCTAAAAATTCCAGATATTTAGGCCCCTGCAAAGCCGCTTCCACCTCAGCGGCATAGTCCAGGGTTTGCGCCAGCGTCCAGTCTGGCAAGAGCCCGGCGTGCACCATCAGATAGGCCTGCCCGGGGGCCACTTCGGCATGGTAGGCCAGCGCTTGATGGCGCAGCCAATTTAGCAAGGCGTCTTTATCTGGGGCGGCCAACAAGGCGTCTAAGGTGTCGCCTTTGTGTGCATTAACAAAGCCCGCGGCCACTACCAAGGCATGCAAATCGTGATTACCCAGCACCACATGGATGGAAGATTGGTGCGCGTAACACCAACGCAAGACCTCCAGCGAGCCACTGCCGCGATTGATTAAATCGCCGACTAACCAAAGCCGGTCTTGCTCGGGATCAAACTCTATGCGCGCTAACAAAGCCAAAAAGGCCTGGTAACAACCCTGTATGTCGCCTATCGCATATTGGGCCATGTTTAGCTCTGAGAAAATAAAAAACCACTTAACAAGTTAAGTGGTTTGATGTGGGTTAGCCATTGCATAACAACTGTCCATGCAAGCCAGCGCAAGCACCAGCCGCATGGGTCGTTTATTTCGCTGGCGCAGCGGCCGCGTCAGCGGCTTTAGCATCGGCCGCCGGGGCCGCTTTGGCAGCAGGCGCTTTGAAGCTGGCACCACTGGCATTGGCCATATTGGCTACTGCGTTGGCAATTTCACCGTCGGTTAAGGCTGGGTTGCCGCCACGCGCTGGCATAGAACGGATGCCGTTGATAGCGTGTGACACCAATACGTCGTAACCTTGTGCAATACGAGGCGCCCATTGGCCGTTGTCACCGATTTTAGGTGCATTCATTAGACCGGCTGTGTGGCACATGCCGCAAACGGCTTTAACCACTTCTTCGCCGCTTTTGTCGACGTGAGGGCCGGCATCCGCAACCGCTACTTCTACTGTGGCTTCTGGTTTGATATTTGCATCAGATGCGGCCACGGCTGCAGCCGGTTCCGCTACCGCAGCAGCTGGCTCATTAGCCACACCAAAAGATTTAGCAATCAAGGAAATAATTAAGGTGAAGGCTAAAATAGCGCCCGGTATCACCAAGATTAATTGCCATAAACTCGAGCCTTTGTATTCGTTACTCATATCAGTCCATTTCTACACATAAATTAAAGAGGTGGGTGATTATACCTGCACTTTATCGCCAGGTAAAAGGACTTAAAAACCAAGCCAAGCCGCCCCGATAGGCAATGCTTTGCTATAATGGCAAGCTCTTTTGCGCCCGTAGCTCATTTGGATAGAGTATCGGTTTCCGAAGCCGAGGGTAGTGGGTTCGAATCCCGCCGGGCGCGCCAAAAAAACGAAAGGTCGACTGCATGCACGAGTCGGCCTTTTTTACGTTCAAGCTTCAAGCTCCCCCTCATCGCGTTTGCCAGAATTCAGCGCGCATCCCTCATTCTTATATTCGATTTGTTTATAACTTTATAAAAAAATATTCTTTTTAATTGTTTAACAAAGTTTATATAGTGCATGCATTCGCAATTTATGAACTTGATTTGAGGTTAAACCATGACAGTAATCAACCAAACTATAGCCAGCACAGCCACATCACGCGACGTGTCGCAGGAGATTTTGCGTGCGGTCGACGAGCTAAAAAATGGCTCGGGTTTTGGCTCGATAGAAATCGTCTTGCACGAAGGACGCGTCACTCAAATTGAAAAGCGAGAAAAAGTCAGATTTACACAAGACAGCAATAAAATTAGTCCTACTGCTACAGCAGCGGCCAAATAAACACCGTAACTTTTATTTAAAACACCGGCCGACCAGATAACTGGATGCTTGAAACAGGAGACCATCATGCAATTTAAATTTACAAAATTCGCCACGGCATTGCTTGCTAGCGGCATCATTTCATTACCCTTAGCGGCGCATGCTAACGACAGCAGCGAACTAGAAGAACTACGCGGCTTGGTGCAAGAACTAAGCCAACAAGTCAAAGTATTGGCCCGCAAAGGCGAAATTACTGAAGAAGAAACGGCAGCGGCGAAGAAAACCACACCCGTGGTTAAAGCCAGCGCCAGCGGATTTGGTTTAGAGTCGGCCGACGGTAAAAATGCCATTAAATTTCGCGGCCTAATCCAAACGGATGGTCGCGTATTTACCAATGGCAAAAACTTAACTTCCAAAGCAGCTTCTGGCGCTTCAACTGCTGGCTACCTTGATAACACGGAAAGCGCTAAAGATACGGCTTTGTTAAGACGTATTAGACCAACACTAGAAGGCACCGTCTACGGCAAATATGATTTCCGTTTCACTCCAGAATTTGGTGATGGAAAATCACAAGTAGTAGATGCCTACACTGACGCACGATTTGACCCCGCATTCAAAATACGCGCGGGTAAATACAAACCCTTTGTCGGTTTAGAGCGCTTACAAAGCGGTTCAGATATTAAATTCTTAGAACGTAGTTATGTTAGCAACATTTTACCTAACCGCGACGTGGGTATATCTGCATACGGTGATGTTTTAGATGGCAAATTTAGCTATGCCATCGGTGTACATAATGGCGTAGCCGATGGTGGCGACAACACCACTGCCAGTGATGCCAACAGCGATAAAGATTTTGCTGCCCGTATTTTTGCGAGCCCATTTAAAGATGCAGACAATGCCTTGGCAGGATTAAGTTTTGGTATCGGCGGCACAACCAGCAAAGTCTCGGGAACCACTAAAGACACGGTTAGTGGATCTACAACAGAATTAACATCTGGCTACAAAACAGAAGGCCAGCAAACATTCTTTAAATACAACGATAGCACAGTCTTGCGAACCGGCGTTGGCGAAACAACGACAGCGGCTCCAAGCAGCACATCAACAATAATCACAGCAGGTGCTGGCCCTACTTGGTTAGTGCATGCCGATGGCAAACGTTCTCGCATTGCACCACAAGCCAGTTATTACTATGGTCCATTTGGCTTAATCGGAGAATACGTGCGCGAATCCCAAGGCATAAGTGTAGGCGCTGAAAATTTGAAAAAAATCACCCTACACAATGATGCATGGCAAGTTGCTGGATCTTGGTTGCTTACTGGTGAAGATGCCTCATTTAAAGGAGTCAAACCTAAAAATAACTTTGACTTCGATAAAAAGACCTGGGGCGCCTGGGAAGTGGTGGCACGTTACAGTGAGTTAAACATTGATGGCGATGCTTTCACCTACGATAAGTTAGATTCCACAGCAGCTTCAGGCACATTAAAAGGAACCAGCCATTATTTATATGCCGATCCTAATGTATCAGCTAAATCAGCCAAAACTTGGACTGCCGGAATTAATTGGTATTTAAATCCAGATGTGAAATTTGCCTTGAATTATGAGCAAACCAAATTTGATGGCGGTGGTGGAACGCTAGTCAGCACCTCAGCAACTGAAAGTGCCAACCTTACAACCCAGAGAACAACACAAGATCGCGAAGACGAAAAAGCCATCCTAGCGCGTTTCCAGGTTGCCTTCTAACTAAATAAACATACCCTAAGGATTACACATGAAAAAATCACTATTGGCTCTCGCCCTTTTATCAGCCATTTACGGCATCACTGCCCCGGCAGCATACGCAAAAGACATTAATTTACTGAATGTCTCTTACGATCCAACCCGTGAGTTCTACCAAGATTTCAACAAAGCTTTTGCCGCATTTTGGAAAACAAAAACCGGTGATAACGTGATTGTTAAAACCTCGCACGGCGGCTCAGGCAAACAAGCCCGTGCCATTATTGATGGTTTGGATGCCGACGTAGCCACTTTAGCGTTGGCATACGATGTAGACCAATTGCAAGAAAAAGCCAAATTAATCCCTAAAGATTGGCAATCCCGTTTGCAAAACAACAGTTCGCCTTACACCTCGACCATTGTATTTTTAGTGAGAAAAGGCAACCCAAAAGGCCATTAACCCACCCCTCAGATGCTCCCTGGATATGGAGTAAGGGCACCTGATGGCCTCATACACCTGGAATGGCTCGTCTTTCCTGCTCACCAAGCCATGCTTTAATGCCATGAAGCTGACTTCTACC
>SXGS01273527.1_pt1 | contig 17598 bp, 10 predicted proteins | sample 3174681 | NCBI WGS metagenome assembly SXGS01 (sample SAMN11356861, study PRJNA531348) | freshwater metagenome | isolation source: freshwater sample F1-80 | place: China: Fuxian Lake, Yuxi | collected 2017-12-25 | reverse complement strand
TCGTCGGCCTCGTCGAGCACCACGGCGCGCAGCTGCGTCAGGACGAGCGTGCCGCGGTCGAGATGGTCGCAGAGGCGTCCGGGCGTGCCGACCACGATGTGCGGGCCCGCCGCCAGCGCGCGCTCGTCCCCGCGGATGTCCATGCCGCCGACGCACGTCGCGATCCGCGCACGCGCCCTGCGATAGAGCCACTCGAGCTCGCGCTGGATCTGCAGCGCCAGCTCCCGCGTCGGCGCCACGATCAACGCGAGCGGGGCGATGGCGCGCTCGAACATCGTCGCCTCGCCGAGCAGCGTCGGTCCGAGCGCGAGCCCGTAGGCCACGGTCTTTCCGGAGCCGGTCTGCGCGGAGACGAGCAGGTCGCCGTCTCCTTGTTCGGCACCGAGCACGGCGGCCTGCACCGGGGTCGGTGCGGTGTAGCCACGGTCGACGAGCGCGGCTCGGAGGGCGGGATGAGCGAGGGAGAACGGCATGGGATCCTTGCGAGCTCCCCCGCGCCCGACGCCACCCCCGGCGCTTCCGGCGGAGGGCGAGAGCGTTGACGTCGCGCTGGTCCGAGGGCTCTCGGTCAACCCGGCGCAACGCCGCGAGCCTTAATGTGTCTCGCCGGTCACGCCAACCCCCATCTCGACACCGCTCTCGACACGATGCCACAGGGCCGGCTCGTGCTACTCGCTGTCGAGCTCGTCGTCCGGCCAGCCGCCGACACGCCATCGCGGTCTCTTGCCGTTGAGTTCGGCGACGACGCTCGCGCGCTGCGTGGCGAGCACCTTGGCCTGGCGCACGGCGAAGTCATGCAGCATCACCGGCCGCTCGCCGAGCAACATGCCGAGCTCCATCGCCACACTGCGGCGTGTCACGACCGGCACCCCTTCGAGCGCGAGCTCGTCGGCGGGTGACAACGGCGACCACGGCGCGCCGAAGCGGTAGCGAACAGTCGGCTCGAAGCGGGCGCGGTTCTGCTCGAGCCAGGCCCGCCATGCGTCACCGTTCGTGCTTGGCGCGTAGCGATCGGGCCGCGACGCATCCACGTCGAGCGGCGCCCCGGTGATGCGCACGAGGGCAGCCGCCGCCTCGACGAGGCCATCGCGCCCGGGCATCACCTTGGGCACGCGCTCGATGAGTGGCTCGGCGAGCACCTCGATGAGCTCGACGTGCCCGTGAAATCCGAGCGCCGTCGCCTCCCCGCGCTCACCACCATACATCGCGCGCAAGAGCTCCATGTCCTCACGCTCGCCCGCGACGCCGAGGAGTTGCATCAACCGCACGCGAACGTCCGTACGCAAGCTGCCAGGCTCTTCCGCCTCTTCGAGCAGGCGGTCGCGCGCGAGTTCGAGCCCCTCGTGCGCGCCAAGGACGCTGAGCGCCTCGAGGGCCGACACGAGCACGTCGTCGTCCTCCTCTCGCTCGACACGCTCCTTGAGCCACGCGACAGCGACCTCTCGATCGGTCGCCACCCCGAGCGCCCGCACCGCACGCGCCCGCACGCTGGCATCGACGTGCTCGAAGAGCGGCACGAGCGTCCCAAATTCCGCGCGACCGCGCGCATAAAGCGCATCGAGTGCCACGACGACCATCGCTCGATCGTCATCGGACAAGAGCCGCGCGAGCGCCTCATCGATGGCCGGATTCGGCGCCATCGCGAGGGCGTGCGTCTGGGCACGATGAGTATACGGCGGCGACTGCTTCAGCGCGAGGACCGCCGCGCGCACCGTGTCTTCCCCCGCCACGCAGCCGAGCAGGAACGTCCGCGCGAACGCACGCCCCGGATCCGCAGTGAGGGCATCTCGCCCATAGCGCACCGCGGCCTCCAAGACATCGTGCCCCGGGCTCTTCTTGCCATTACCCGCCGCGAGATAGAACGGCTGCGCGAGCGCCATGAGGGCATCGACGCCTGCCGTCATCCGCGCCTCAGTGCGCGTCATCCATAGCCAGCTGTAGCGCTCCGACTCCTCGAGGCGGCGAATGTTCGCCGCGGCGCTCACCTCTTCGAAACAGGCACGGGTCATGCGCTCGAGGTGCACGAGCTCGCCTGCGAGCCCGAAGGTCATGAGCCCATCGAGGTCGCTCGGCCCGCCTTGGGCGTCCGCCAACACGACGAGGCGCTTCGCAGGATCCACGGCTTCGTCGGCCACCTCGGGCTCGTTCGACGCGAGGTTGGCCATGGCACTCTCGAGGCTGCCGTCGCCCTCTCCGCCCGCCACGGTCGACTCCGCCTCCTCGGCAAGGAGCGCCTCGTGTTCGAAGCGCCGCGCGTGCGAAACGGTTCCGTCGACGCTCGCCCGAAGGACGTCGCGCTCGAGCGCAAAGAGCCGCGGCAACCCATCGCTTGCGCCGAACGTCTCGGCCCTCGGCAGCGCCTCTTTCGTACGACCGCGCAGCTCGGCGCGAACCTTCGACCCCTGGCGCTCCACCAGCGCGTCGATCCCCGCTTCGCGCGCATGCTCGAGTGACTTTGCGACAGCACTGATGCGCTGCGACATGCGCTGCGCGCCGTCGGAGAACTCGATGTCACCAATGATCTCCCCGGCCGTGCGGCACTTGTCGCGTGCGGCGAAGAGCCGGTCGAGATGGTCATGGTCCTCGAGCTCCCCGGCCTCGACTTGGTGAAGCGCCACGAGCGCAGCTTCGAGGCTGTCCACGATGCCGCCGCGATCGACGCGACCGCCGAGGCCCCGCACCTCGAGCAGCACGTCCTCGACGACCTCGCGCGCCATCCGCGATGCGACCTTCGTCGGCGCGACTCGTTCCCTGCCTGCGCTCGCGAGGCTCACGAAGCCACCTCCGCCACGCGCACACTCGCCTTCTCCTCGAGCACGACAACCCCTCGCTCCACGCCCTCCGAATGGAGGGCAATCACCGCACGCTCGGCCGGCGCGAGGCCGAGGCGCATCATCGTGAGCGCGACCGCCGCATAGACAGGCCCGCTCGCAGCGCCCACGTCACCGAGGCTCCACGCCCATTTCGTCAACTCGTAGTCGGTCGCGAGCGCGCGCCCGCTTGCCATCTGCCATTCTCGTTGCCGGTGACGTTCGCCATTCAAGTCGGTAATCGCCCAGCGGATGGGCCCTCCGGTCGCCGCCTGTGCCCGCTCGAGCAGGCCAGTCGTGGTGCCGGCGAGGTTCGGTTCGCCGCCATCCGCCGCGTTCGGCTCGCGCCCGCTCTCGGCGTAGAGGACTGCGCCCGAGCCGGCGCCCTTGCCGCGCTGCAACAGCAGAAACGCTGCGGCCTCGCTCGGCACGATGCCATCCTCCGCGTCGAGCGCGTGCAGGCGATGTCCCCGGTCGAGCCACTCGAGCACGCCGCGGTGGTAGTACGAGTCGACGCCGCCCACGAGCACCGAGCCCGCCCCGCCGTCGAGCAGCGCCTTGGCCTTGCCGAGCGCCATCGCGAACCCCGCCTGCCCCTCCCGCACGACGGACGATCGCGCGAGATCCACGGCGATCCCGGTACTTTCCATCAGCGTCGACAGGATGGCGCCGTTCATGCGAGGGTCATCGTCGGGTCGGCCGGGCTCGGGCAAACACACGACGAGCGGAACTCCTTGCGCGCCGCTCCCCGGAGCACGAAGGAGCAGCGCCGCCGCCTCGCTCAACGCCGGGGTCGCGAGGGCCACGAACCGCTCGACACCGTGCGACGCTATTCCGAGACCGCCCGAGAGTGCCATCCCCATCTCGCGACCGCGTTTGTCGAGCCACGGCAGACTGCGGGGCTCGAACAGGCGCGAGCGGATCCCCATCGCCATCTGCAGACTCGAGAGGCCAACAGCCCCACGCGCCCCAACTCCCGCGACCTTGGCAATCATCATCAACTCCGTGATCTCGAATCGCGCACGCTCATTCCCCATTCTCTACCGCGCGGGAAAAGCGCGCGAGCCAGCCCCGCTCTTCCAGCATCCAAGCGTCTTCGTCGAGGCCATGGCGCGCGAGCACCTCGCCGCGCGTCGCAGTCGGCGTGCGCGCGAGCAACGACGGAACCTCTCGGGCGCTGCCTTCCGCGCCGGCTGCCGCGGCAGAGGCCGCACCGAGCTCGCGGGCAACTGCCACGTAGTGCTCGAGCGAAAGCCGCGGCTCGGGCGTCTCGTGCATGCACCGCTGGCGCGCGAGCCTGAGCCCGACCTCGTCCCCCACGGCGATGCCGATCCCGGCGGGGACGCAGGCGTATTCGAACCGCGCACGCGGCGTCTCGGCAAGAATGGACGCGAGGTTCGGCGCGTCGCCGGCGTACGCGGGCGCCACCACGAACGAGGCCCCCGGCACGGTGAACACATCCTCGTGCACCTGCCCGCGCCAGGTCAGCTCCAGCGCGGGCCCGCCGACCGTGGCGTCGCTCTCGAGGAGCCCACCTAGCTCGAGGCTCCCATCGAGGTCGAGGAAGGCCGTGTCGAGCACGAGGCCCACGAGGAAGCGCATGCCCGCAGCCTGGTAGAGGACGAGCGGCGCGAGTCCTGGGAGCCGCACGCTCATCGGGCCGCCGCCCGTGGCCACGCCGTCGAGCTCGATGACCTCGTCACCGCGCAGGTACTTCGTGGTCATGTGCGCCGCCGCGCACTGGTCACCGTCCACCGCAAACGGGCTCGAGAACACGACGCCTGGAAACTGCGCCCAAAGTTCGTCCCGATCCAAGCGAGGCAGCAGCGCGTCCTCCAACTCGCCGTCCGCGTCGTCCCCTTCGCCTCGTGCAACTGCCGCTCGACGCGGCACGATCGGACCGACCGGCGGAATGCGGGTCTCACCGTCCTCGTCACGCAGGAGCGCACCGCTCATCGGCATCCGCTCGATCGGCGACGGCCCGGTCACGACGAAGCGCCGCTCGAAGCCCACTCTGGGGATCGCGACGCGCACCGCGATGCTCTGCATTGCCCGCGAAGCGTGCGCATGCCCGACCATCAGGAGGTCTGCCGCGGGCTTGTGAAGGAGCCAGTCCGCCGGCGCCCGACGCTCTACCGCAGTCGCGCCGGGCAACAGAGACTGCCAATCCGCCTCGGCAACGGAGACGCCAATTGCCGGGCCTCGAAACGCCGGCGCCGCCATCGGCTCGACGCGAACCTCTCCCGCGCCCCCGACAAGCGAGAAGCGCGCCCGCACGATGACCGTGGTCCTTGATTGGTCTGCGCGCCATGGCATGAGCCCCAGCGAAAACGCCGGCGCTGCCCTGTGTGCGCCCGCATCGCAATGAGCAACAACGGGGGCACGCCGTCGCACGGATTCAAAGATGGCATGGCGCATGGCGATGGCTCAACCGGGCATGCTGAGGAGGCCGTAACGCTCCGATTTTTTACTGAGCTGCCACGGGAGAATCTGCCCCTGGCACAGCTTCACGTCCCACCAGCGGTCGGGAAACAAGATGACCGAGTAATAGGTCCCGACGGAGAACGCAGTCTCCCAGAAGACGACAAACGTCTGATCCTCCTTCTTCTTCGGCGGCGAAAACTCGAGCTTTGCGGTGATGTTGACAACGAAGGTCGTGCGAACGAGGTCGATACCCGCACCGCCCAGCACGAGCCCCATCGCGGGCCGCGTACGAGTGTTGCCGTCCCCCCCCACGGAACTCGTCGACTTCCGTCTTCGCGATGGAGATATTCACCCCGAAGGAAGTCGGTTCCTTTCGCCTCGAGCTTCCCGTCGTCAAGCAGGAACGGAAACACCTTGCCCGATGCGTGCCAATCCGTGTGCGTCCCCCGCTCGCACTTGGGATTCGTAACCTTGGCCTGCGTGATGTCCTCCCGCGTCGCGGTGAAGGTGATCTTCGCGGTGTCCCAAACCTCGATGTAGTTCGGGTCGCCGGTCTTGTTGCCGCCCTTCCAGCCGAGCTTGACCTTGCCATCGGTGCCGTCGATGACGCCGGTCCACGATTTCAGGTAGCAGAGCTTGTCCGCCCGCTCGGCCTGACTTGCCGCTTTCGGCGCGAGCGCGCCGGGCTGGACAGCCCCGCTCGAGTTTCCCTCGTTCTGGGTCGTCGCGTCCGTCACGCGTGCCGCCGGCTTGCCCTCGACGTCCAGATCTTTCGAGCCCGCGACAACGACCGCCGACTTCTCGGTCGTGCCGCTCTTCACGCCCACCTTGCCCGCGCTCTTCGACGGGTCCCACTTGGTGCCCTCGGTCGCCGTTGGGTTACCGCCAATCAGTGTCATACTGGCGCTCGTGCCCGGGACGAGGTTCGCGGAGGGTGCGGCGTTGTCGAACGCGCCGGGCGGCAACAAGCAAGGATCTCCGCCGGTGAACGCGGTGTGCGCGCTACCGGTGTTCACGACGGTGACGTTGCCGTTCGACACGGTTTGGGGCATCGCCGTTACCGCTCAGGACGGCATGCTGAAGCAGCCGACAGGATCCCCCTTGATGTTGAATTGCAGAGCGTGGATCTGTCCCTGGCACAGCTTCACCTCCCACCAGCGATCGGGAAACAAGATGACCGAGTAAAAGGTGCCGACGGAGAACGAGGGCTGGTAGATCACGAGCCAGCCCTTCTCCTCTTTGCTCTTGGGCGGCCTCAACTCGTGCTTTCCCTTGCCGACGATGACGAACGTCGCGCGAATGACATCCAGGCCGGCGCCGCCCACCGCGAGCCCGAGCGAGATCCGCGGATCGAAATTAATCGCGCCGCCCCCACTGAGCGCATCGACTTCGGTCTTCGCGATACTGACAGTGACGCCGACGGCAAGCTCGAAGCGAAAGAAGAGGTCGATGCGGAAGATCCTCGCGTTGCGTAACAGCTGCGCAAGGCCGCCAATGAAAGGGCCAGCGAAGTTGAGGAGCGAGACGTAAACGGTCCAGTCGATGTCGATGACCTTGTCGATGTTGAGCGAGAGGACCCACTTCTGGCCCATCGTCGCGTCGGTGTAATAGTAAAAGAGGCCCTGGGTCTCCTTCGTCCGCTCGTAGCTGATCTCGAGACCGAGCGAGAATCCCTGGAGAAAGCGATAGTGCAGCGGCGATTGCGCTACGTTCGCCACCTTCTCCGCCGTGTCGAGAATCTTCTTGGCCGTTTCGAACGAGGCCTCGAGATCCTTCAGCTTTTTCTCGGCGCTCGAGAACAGGTCTAGCTGTCTTGCGAGCTTTGCTCGCTGAGCACTGTAGTGCTTCCCTTGCCCCGTCCTGTGCGCTTCCGGGATCGCGCCCTCTGTTTTCGCAGCCCGCGCCTGCTTGCTGGCTGCATCGCGAGCCGCGTCCGGGATCTGCCCCTCGATCTTGTCGCGGGCCTCCTTGGCATCCGCTGCGCGCTGCTTCGCGATGACCTCGCCGAGCTTGTATTTGAACTTCAGCTTCGTCTCGGGCAAAACGAGGATGGTCGCGGTGCGCGCGCCGCCACAGGCTTGGCCTGAGACCTCGATGGTGGGAGACTTCACCCACCACCAGAACCACATCAGGAGGTTCTTGAGGTCGACCTCGAGCCCCGGGGCAGGCTTGTTCCAAGGGTTATCCTGCGCCTTCCGGATCTTGCCGTCGGGCGTGGCAATCGCCTTGCCGGGCTTGCCCTGAACGCCCTCGGCCTTCGCGTCGACCGCTGAGGCCCCCGCAAACGCCGACTGGTCCTTCTTCCCCTCGACGCGGGGCTCGTAGGAGCTCCCGGCTTCGTCGCCCAAATGAAAATTCGCGAGCGTGCTCCCATTGAGCCATGACGCCACGACGAGCTCCGCGGGCACATCGAAGGCGTCGGTCCCTTGTTTCTCCAACTTCCCCTCCTCGAGCATGAGGGGAAATACCTTGCCGGAAGCACGCCAATCGGTGTGCGTCCCGCGCTCGCACTTCGGGTTCGTCGCCGCGGCCTGCGTGATGTCTTCCCGCGTGGCCGTGAACTTGATTGTCGCCGTGTCCCAAACCTCCACGTAGTTCGGGTCGCCGGTCTTGTTGCCACCCTTCCAGCCGAGCTTGATCCCGCCGTCGGTGACGCCGGTCCACGATTTCAGGTAGCAGAGCTTGTCCGCCCGCTCCGCCTGACTTGCCGCTTTCGGCGCGAGCGCGCCGGGCTGGACAGCCCCGCTCGAGTTTCCTTGGTTCTGGGTCGTCGTGTCGCCCGCGCGTGCCGCGGGCTTGCCCTCGACGTCCATGTCCTTCGACCCCGCCACGACCTCCGCCGCCTTCTGGGTCGTTCCGCTCTTCACGCCCACTTTGCCCGAGCTCTGGGACGGGTCCCACTTGGTCCCCTCGGTCGCCGTTGGGTTTCCGCCAATCAATGTCTTACTGGCGCTCGTGCCCGGGACGAGGTTCGCGGAGGGTGCGGCGTTGTCGAACGCGCCCGGCGGCAACAAGCAAGGATCTCCGCCGGTGAACGCGGTGTGCGCGCTACCGGTGTTAACGACGGTGACGTTACCGTTCGATACGGTTTGGGGCATGGCTGGTCCTGGGACCTACGGGCAGTCGTCGAAGTTAGTCACACCGGTTTCAGGTTCACGCGATCTTGGCCGATCTCATCGTTAGCGGCTGCGGTGCCTGCGCACGTGGAGCAACCACGCTTACGCGGGCTCCTCGCCGTCCGCCTCGACCTCGGCTCAAGCTCACGTGAAACTGAAACCGGTGACGGCATGCGGTACCAGCGCTCTCAGGCAAAGACGCGCCACCTCCCGCCGTGCTGCATGAGCGTGAGATCGGTCGCGATGCGCCGTCCGCGGTCGAGGTCGCAGACCACGTCGAGCACGAGCGCGTCATCGTGCCGGGTCACGTGCGCGACCCTGCCGCCGGCCCGCGCCTCGAAGTGGTGCTCCGCGAAGTCGAGCGGCCGCGACATGCGCGGTCGATACGCGAGCAGATCCTCGCGCCACTTCTGCTTCTTCACCCCCGCGCGCTGCTCGGGGATCCCTTCGAGCGCCCGCTCGTCGCAGTCGAACTTGAACGATAGCTCGTCGAGCAACCCCTCGCCGTCCGCGCGCTCGAGACAGCCGTAAATCCGCGCCAGGGCGTCCCTTAGCTCCGGCGTCCCCTGGCAGTCGAAGCTCGCCGGCTCGGCCTTGCGAAACGCCGGCTCGGCGAGATCGAGATCGATCCGGAACGTCTGCGTGTGACAGAGGGGCAAGCGGCGCACCGGCTCGGCCGCCCGATCGAGGATGTCGGGGAAGCGCACGTCGAGCAGCACGCTGCGGTCGAGCTTGGTGCCCTCGGGTGCATCCGGGTTGTTCACCGTGTAGAGCTCGAACACGAAGGCGTCCTTCACCCGCGTCAGTGATCCGGTTGGCGGCGTCACCCGCAAGAGCTCCACCCTGAGCTCATTTTCACCGGACCCGAGGAGATAGTTCGCCGGACCCGAGCGCGTATCCGGCCCCACGGTCGGCGAGCGGTAGATCGGCACGTCGTTGAGATAGACCCGCGCCCAGGTCTCGTGACCAGCGAGGAAGGAATAAAAAACGACGGGGCGGCTCTTCATCGTGGCTTTGGGTTGCTCCGATTTGCCAGTTAGATCTGACTCGACTGGCCGGCGCCGTGATCTCCCGAGCCGACGACGTCGATGGTGACGTCGCCGACGGCCTTGATCTCGATGACGCCGCCCTTGAGGGTCATCCAGGACTCGTTCGTCGCGGCCTCGCCGGTCGGACCGTCGCGGACGATGAGCGTGATGCTACCGCCGGCGTTCCACACTTGCGTCGCCGCGGCGATCGCGAGGTTCTTGGCGCCGGTCACCGTCATTCCCTCGCAGCACTCGAGCGTCACCGTTTGCTCGACCGTGGATGTGCGCGTCCTGTCGCACCGCGTCTTCATATGGCCGCTGGCGGTAATAGCATGCTTGCCGCCGATGGTCTCGGTCCGGTCTTTCGTCGTCGCCTCGTTTTTTCCGGCCTTTGCTTTTTGCACGTAGCTTTGATCGACGGTCAGCGTGAGCTGCTTGTCAATCCAGGTGGTGTGCTTCTCGTCGTACTTCTCGGTCAGGCTCGAGAACGTCTCTTTCAGCGATTTCGACTGCCAAGCGGCGTCGCTGAACACGGTCTCATCGTAGTTGCCGCCGATCTCGAGCTCGTGATTGCCGCCGACAGACAGCATGTTGCCCTTGCGGATCTTGAGCTCGCGATTGCCCGTCACCGACCAGGTCTGGTTCGCGCCGACGGTCGGCGAGGCGTCCGCGCCAATGTCCCAGTTCGCGTTCCCGCCGATCCGCACCGACTCGTCGCGGCCGACCGTGAACACGTCGCTCGCGCCGATGTTGCTCGTCTGGTGCTGGCCGACCTGGATCCGCTGGTCCTTGGGCGCGCGCACGAAGATTTTCTCGAGCCCGGCGGCATCCTCGAAGCGGATCTCGTTGCCGGAGTCCCGGCTCGGGCTGGTCTTCGAGGTGAGGCTCGAGCGGTCGCGCGCGTGCGGCAGCTTCTCCTGGAAGATGTCATCGCCGTTGTAGACGCGGCCAAGCACGAGCGGGCGGTCCGGATCTCCCTCGAGAAACTGAACCACCACCTCCCAGTTGCGGCGCGGGATCGCCGACGAGCCACCCGTGTTGTCTTGCAGGCAGGGGATCCAGTGCGAGCAGTCGTCATCGTAGGCGCGCAGCCGATCCCAGTGAAAGTGCACCTTCACGCGACCGAACGCGTCGCATTGGATGTCTTCGCCGTTCGTGCACACGATGCCGGTGTGCGGGTTCAGGATCCGCGGCACGAAGGTGCTGCGCGGCGGCCGGTAGGTGACGTTCGCCCGATCGGCCTCGAAGGCGTTCGCGTAGCCAGTGGTGTCGCGCTTCCATTCGTGGATGAGCTTCCGCACGACGAAAGCGCCGTCCTGGGCACCGCCGGGCGCGCCGTAGATGGAAAAGACGACGCCGGGGTGAAGAAACCCTGCCGTGCTCTTGCCGACGATGGCTGCGGCCTCGCGGTCGAACGCCTCCGCGTGGAGCTTCGCCTTGCGTCCTCCCTCGCCCGGCTCCTCGTACTCCCCCGGGTAGTCGTACCACTCGGGGCCCTCCGCGAATGCGCACTTCGCGCTTACGTCCATGTCGAGACTCGGGTGCTCGGTATTCCAGTCGCGCAGGGTCACCATGCCGGCCGTGACCGCGGCGCGTGAGCCGAGCTCGAAGACGGCGTCCTCGTTGAGGTTCAGCCCCGCCACGTAGTGGAATGGCAAGGCCGGGTTGCCCTGTGCGGGCACGTAGCCCTTCTTCGAGTCGCCGAGGACGAGCACGTCGCCCTCTTTGAAGTAGTAATAGATCCCCTCGTCCTCGAGCAGGCGATTGCAGTAGTCGAAATCGCTCTCCCGCCATTCGACCGAGTAGGGCCGCACGGGGTAGCTCTCCTCGAGCTTGTTCTCCACCACGACGCCGAGCGCCTCGCACACCTCGGTGACGATGTCGGGCGCGGTCATGTTGCGGTGATTGCGGATGTCGATGCGGCGCTTGAGCAACGCAAACCGCGGCTCGACGACGACGAGCACCTCCGGATCGCCGGCGATCGTTGCCTCGAGCTCCACCTCGGTGACGACTCCCGAGATCCGGCGCACCGGCATTCCCTGGCGGTGGAGGAGGACCACGGCGCTTTTCTTGATCAGGGCGTCGGGAAAGAAGCCCTCGGGAGCGCCGAGCATCGACTGCGGATCGAGCACGAAGCGCAGCTCGAGCCGGAAGGCCCGCGAGAGTTCCTCGGCACCCTTCACCTCGCGCACGCGAAGGACGTATCCGGCGACCTCGAGATCGTAAGTGAGTGGATGGTTGCTCATGGCTCCAAGCCTCGACTCTTGCGACGGCGCTAGTTGCGCGTGATCTTCTTGGCGACACTGACGAGCGAGCCCGACTTGTCGAGCCCGTAGCTCGCCGCCGAGATCCGCACGTTCTTCGGATCGATCTCGACCGTGCTCTCTCCGACCTTCAGCACGATCTTCTTCTTGGCCTCGATGACGATTTCGGGCGCGTTGGCCTCGAGCCCGCCCGTGACCCGCCACTCCATGCGCTCCTCGGCGCCGTCGAGATAGTTGGCGTCGGACTTCTCGGAGAGGTGCCCTTTGATGGTCTCGGTAAGCGCGCCATTGACCTCGACTGCGTAAGAGAGCCCGCAGCTCTCGATCTTGTTGGCGGTGATGTCTTTCTTGCAGTCCTTCGTGACCTGCTCGTCGTGTTGTCCGTTGAGCTCGTGCGTTAGCGCGCCGTGCACGGTGATCTTGGCCGTCCCCGCCGACAGCCTCACGAGCCCCTTGCGCGCCTCCTCGAAGCCGGCGCCGTCCACCGTGAGCTCGCGCTTCTCGACTACGGCGAAGGTCGCATGGGAGCCCACGTCCACCTTGCGATTGCCGGTGATGGTCTCGTTCTCGTTGCCCTCGACGTTCCTCGTCCGGTTGAGCAGGACGGTGAGCTTCTCATCGCCCTTCACGCTGACCTTCTGGTCGTGGTCCACCTTGTGCGTGCGGGCCGAAGCGATGGTGACGGTCTCGTTGCCGCCCACCTCGCGTACGTGATCGCGCGCCACGCCAAGCGCGTTGTCGGCGTTGACGATGAAGTTCATGTCGCGACTCGCGTTCATGAAGAACTCTTGCACGCCCTCGAGGTCCTCGTACCGGAGCTCGTTCGCCGAGCCGCCCTTCGGACTCGTCTCGGTCCGGAACACCGTGCGCGTCTTGTTGTCCGGCAGTTTGTAGGTCGGCGGGTGCTCGGCATCGTGCAGGCGCGCGAGCACGCTCGGGGCATCGACATTGCCCTCTTCCATGAAGGTCGTCACGTTCCAGCCGATGCGCGGGTACATCATCGACATCGACACGCCGCGCTGAGCCACGCGCATGAAGCGCCCCGACTTGTCGTCGTTATTGCCCTCGCGATCCCAGTGGAGCTGCACGCGCACGCGCCCCTTGTCGTCGGTGTAGATTTCTTCCCCGCCGGGGCCGCCGACGCGCCCGGTCTGAATGCCGGCCTGCTTCGGCACTTTGGTCACGAGCTCGGGACGAAAGCGGTTGTCCTTCGGAATGAGCTCGAAGTGGCAGCGATAGCCGCCCCCCATGCCGCCGAATTGCAAGTTCTGCTCGCAGGCATAGGTCACCTCGGTGACGAAGTAGCTGCCGTCGAGGACGAGGTGATTGAAGATGTCGAGGATGCGCCCCGGCTCGATGCGGACGCTGTTCGCGTTGCCGCTCACCGTCAGGCGATGGCTCGTGGCGCGCTCGAGGCCGAGCTGCGCCTTCTTGTCGCAGGCCGCGGGCTTCTGCGGGCCGCCACCGGGCGCGTCGTAGATCTCGTGCTTGCCGTCGCCCTTTTTCCCCGAAACCTTGAGCGCCGGATTCCACGGGTCGAACCCGCCCACGGTGAACTTCGTCGGCGTGGCGTGCGCCTCGCTCGCGAGCTCCATGATGAGCTCTTTGTCCGCCTTCATGCCGGTATCGACGAGGAACTCGAGCACGGTCCCGCCGAAGATCCGCGGAGCCTTGCGCGAGTCATCCGCGAACACGAGCACGCTCTTCGCGTCGTCGTGATCGAACCAGTAATGGATCCCCGCGTCCTCACAGAGGCGCGACACGAAGCTCCAGTCCGGCTCCCGATACTGCGCCGTGTAATCCTTCTTGTCGTAGTCGTCCGTGAGGTCGAAGCGATAAGGCACCTTCTCCCCCATCTTCGCGAGGACCCGCTCGATGATGTCCTGCACGTTCATGTCGTTGAACACCCGGCTGTCCCGCGAGAGCGTGAGCGGAAAGCAATTGGGCCGCACGACCACCTTGAGCTCCGCGGTGCCGGCCTCGCTCACGGTGCGCGTGGCCTCGGCGACGATGCCCTGGATCGACCTGCTCAAGATCCCGAAGGCGTCGGCCAGGATCACCTCGGCCGATTTCCCGACGAGCGCGACCGGCGGCGCACCGAACGCCAGATCTGCGACGAGCAGCTCGAAGCGGTAGAGGTCGCTGACCTTCTCGCTGCCCGTCATCTTGAGCACGCGGTACGGCGCCCCCGCGATGGTGAAAAGGACTTGAGCCTCGCCCGCCTTCATATGAGCTCCGCGTTCGCGTTCATGGCATCGAGTTCCTGATTGAAGTCAGGTGAGGTTGTCCGGGCCGCCCGTGACCTTGATCTTGCCCTTGGCGTCGATCTTCATCGTGCCGCCGATCGTCGTCTGGGTGGTTCCGAGCGTCAGCTCCATTGCCCCGGACTTGAAGCTCAGCGACTCTTTGGCTTCGAGGACGATCTCGTCGCCGGCCAGAAGCATCTTCACGCCCGCGGTCATCGATACGCTGCCCTCTACCGTGCGCAGGGCGCGCTTGCTGGCGTGGCCGATGTCCTTCGTCACCTCTCGCGTCGCATCGCCCTTGATCTCCGTCGTGAGCTTGCCGCCGACGCGCAGCGCGATCCCGCCTTCTTCCACCTCGATGGTCTTGCTGGCGCCCACCGTCTCGGTGAGGTCGTCCTGGACGATGATCTGCAGATCCCCGCCGCCCTTCATGAGGCATGCGCCCTTGACCTCCCGCTCGATTTCGTCGGCTACCGTGCGAAGGATGGCGCCGCTCTTCTCCGCCGCCTTGATGGTGCGGTTGCCCTTGACGTGCTCCTTGTTCGTGCCGGTTACCGTGTAGGAATAGCCCTCGGTGATCTCGACCTTCTCGTCTTGGCTCACCGTCTTTTTTCGGTTGCTGACGACGTTCGCGTTCTCGGACGCATGCACAAGGACCTCGAAGTTGCCGCCGATCTCGACGTTCTGATCGTGCCGCACGGTGGCCGTTGACGACGACCCGACGTCCTTGGTGTCGTTCTGCGTGATCGTCTCGAAACGGTCGTTGTCGATCTGGCCGATCATGTCCTTCTGCGCGTGCCAGTCGAAGTGCATCGCGCCGGCAAGATCTTCCAGGCGCAGCTCGTTGAAGCCCCCGCCCTCCTTCGGGTAGCTCGGGCTCTTCATGGCCATTCGCGTCTTGTTCCCGGGCTGGCCATACTCGGGCACCATGTGGCCGTTGATGTTCCGCGCGATGCCAACGGGGCGGTCGGGATCGCCGTCGACGTAGGCCACCGTCTGCTCCCAGCCGACGCGCGCGAGCGCCATGCCCGTCGCGACCTCTTGGGTATTGCGCAGCCAGCGGGAGTCGGCGTCGGTGCCCTTCGCCTCGCGGTCCCAGTGGAATTTCGCGCGGAAGCGGCCGTGCGTGTCCGTGTGGATCTCTTCGCCATCGGGGCCGACCACCATCGCGGTGTGCGTGCCGCCGATCTCGGGCACCGCCGTAACGAGCGGCGGTCGATAGGGCACCGCGCGGGGGATGGCCGTGAAGTGATTGCGGTAGTTCACTTCCTTGTCCATCAAGGACTTGTCGAACTTGCGGTTTACGTAGTGATGCTCGACCTCGGTAAGTAGGTAATCTCCGGCCATCCGCGCATCCGCGAGAATGCCAAAGGCGAAGCGCCGCGCGGGCGTGAAGGTGGTCACGTTGCCGCTGCCCTTTACGTATTTGGAAGGAGCCCGCAGCGCCTCGAGCCGCCGCTTGGCGATGACCGAGCCCTGATCGTCGCGACGATAGCCAGCCGGATAGCTGTAGACCTCGAGCTCGGCGTCCTCTTTCGCCTTCTCGGTGGCGAGGAGCTGCACCTTGGGCTTCTTCCAGTTGAAGTCGTTGACGGTGGCGGCACCACTCGTGACCTTGCGACCGGCGCGGAAGGAGTAGATCCCGACCTCGCTCCACTGCAACGCGCCAGCGGCCTCGGTGAGTTCGAACGCGGGGACGCCGGCGATGGGCTTGCTACGCGGCGAATCATCGGACAGCACGATCGTGCCGTCATCCTCGAAGGAGTAATAGATCCCCTCCCACTCGAGGAGACGCAGGACAAAATCGAGGTTCGTCTCGCGATACTGGACGCAATATTTACGCGTCTCGGTGTCGCGCGTGAGATCGAAGCGGTACTTCAGGTCGTGCTCGTCGAAGATCGTCGAGACGATCTCTTGCGCCGACTTGCCGACGAATTTCCGCGTGTTCTTGGTGAAGCGCAGCAGCCAGAGCGCAGGGTAGAGGTTGAGCGCATAGCGCAGCGAGCCGTCCTCGATCTTCAAGAAGTCGAGGTGACCGACGCGCAGCGTCCAGGCGCGCGGCACGAAGCCGAGCGGGGCGAGCACGAGGCCGGCGTCCTTCTCGAGCGCGAACGCGGTCGGCAGCGGGATGGTGCTCGAGAGCTCGACCTTGGCGTGCGTCAGCTTCGAAGTGCCCTCGATGAGCGTGCAGCTCACGACCGCGGCCGGGACCGGGAGTTCGAGCGTGAGGAGCATCTCGGCGTCGGGGGTCATGGGGTCCTTTTCGTCGGGCGCCGTCGGGGCGGCTCAGCTTGATGGCTCACCGTGGCGGCTCAGCGGGGCGGCGGCTCATTCCTCGTGGTGGTGCCCGTGGGCTTCGATGCGAGAACGCAGGTCCTGGTATGTCGCGGTAGGCACTGCGGTTTCGTTCGTGACGCGGATTTTTTCGAGGCGTTCGCTCTTGCGAGGCAGGACCACCTTCGCGCGCCAGGCGAGCTCGACGATGCGTTGCTCGGGCAGCTCGAGATCGATGAGGAAGGTATCGAGGTGCGTCTCGAGGCGCTGCTCCTTGCCATCGACGAAGGCGTCGAACCGCGGCGCGTAGTGCGGCAACTTGAAGCGAAAGGCACCCTCGGGGGTCATGCCGAGGAGCTCGACGGGCTCGTCTCCGCGGAGCGGCGTCGCGCTGAAGAGGTCGGGGTGCGCGTAGGAGTTGAAGCGCAGATCGAAGTCCGCGGGGACGACGGGGAAGCGCTGCTGGTAATAGGCCGCGTCGGTCGTGCCGTACCAGCGCGCGCGCGGCTGCCAGCTCCGGTCGATGGCGCCGAAGCCGGCGGGCTTATTGCCGCCGAGCGGCTCGATAGAGTAGCTCCTCGCACCCACGAGGCTGGCCGAGCTCCGGGCGTGGCCGACGCCGACTGGGTTTTCGGCGTCGCGGCTCGGCGGGCTCACGCTCGCGTCGGTGCCGCCTTCGGCCTGCTCGTAGACGATCGGCACGGGCCGGGTGATGGGTCCCGCTGGGCCAGGCGCGACACCCGTGAGCGAGCGCATGAAGACGCGCGGGCCGTGGACGCGGAGAGCCTTCTTCAGCGTGGCTGCGCCGGTCTCGACGCGCACGGCGACGTCCATCGAGCTCGGCGTGCTGCCGGCGGGCGGGTGCGCGCTCGCGAGCACGATGACATCGGTGCCGACCTTGTCGGAGACGAAATCGCTCGGAAAATGCAGGCTCGAGTCGTAGCCGGTGCGGTACGGGTGCGCGACGCGGATGGGGCGCTCCTCCCTGGATACCTGCGCCTGTCCGCTCGGCGAGAGCTCCCACGTGAGGCGCGCCACGACGACCGCGCACTCGCGACCGTGGTGATCGTCGACGAGGAAGACCCCGGCGAACGGCAGCGCGTTGTTCTCTAGGAGTCGATCGACGTTCATCCGAACCTGCGTGCCGCACGTCGCCGTCGGCGCGGCGTGCGAGGTACGACGTGCGAGACCCCGCCCGCACGCCCCCTTGGAGAGCGGCCGGGATCCTCGCCGAACCGGGGCGCCCCGCACAAGCGCAAAGTGCCGACCGGCGCGGGGCGGCGCGACGAAAATCAATTGGGTGCGGCTCCATTCCGGCGGCATGAAACCTCGTGATGCTGCGGGGTTGGCGTGGCTGAGGGGGTAGGACGAGGGCGCTTTCCATGGGGTGGGCCGCCGCGTACGGTGCGGCCAGGAGGTCCACCATGAGCGCCCAG
>SXGS01201262.1_pt1 | contig 17598 bp, 9 predicted proteins | sample 3174681 | NCBI WGS metagenome assembly SXGS01 (sample SAMN11356861, study PRJNA531348) | freshwater metagenome | isolation source: freshwater sample F1-80 | place: China: Fuxian Lake, Yuxi | collected 2017-12-25 | reverse complement strand
TCCACTTCCTCGGTCATTACGCTTTCCGAGACAACCAGCACCCCATCGATCTCGATGCCATCCTCGCGTGGGTGAACTTGCAATAGCTCACTCCTTATTACGGTATGGATCAATTCCGCTGTTTAGGGCTTACAACCCCGTCTGGGAGGTCCCGGGCATGAAGCGGGGCGACACGGCGGGCGCCCAGGCCCTGAAGTGGTTGACGAACGATTGGCGCGTCTCCGGCATTTGGTCGGCCACCACCGGCGGCGCCTACACGCTTGGGGTCTCGTATCAAGGTGGAGGCGGCAATCAGAACATCACTGGTTCGCCGAACTACGGCGGACGCGTGCGCATTCTCGGCGACACGGGCTCCGGCTGCGGCGGCGATATCTACCGTCAGTTCAACACCGCCGCCTTCTCGGGACCTTTGGCCGGCAGCGTCGGCCTTGAGTCGGGCGCCGACTACTTGCGCGGCTGCTTCTTCCAGGCACTTGACTTTGCCGTTACGAGGGAAGTGCGGATCGGCGAATCGCGGCGGCTCCAGTTCCGGCTCGATATTTTCAACGCTCCCAACGAGGAACGCATCACCGGCCGTAACAACACCTTGAACCTCGTGAGTCCGCTCGACCAGTCCGTCACGAATCTTCCCTTCGACGCGGGCGGAAACCTGATTTCTTCGCGCTCGCAACCGAAGAATGCGGGCGTGGGCGTTGCCAATGGCTACCAAAGTCCGCGTACGCTACAGGCGCAAATCCGGTTCGTCTTCTGACGCCGGTGAGTCACGGGATTCGGCGGTATTCGCATGGACTGCGGCCTTCTGCCGCTACCGGCGCCGGCCAAGCCATGTCGAAGACCGCAATGGGGATCTTCGAAAAGCAGCCGGCCGATGAGAAGAGCCGTTTGCCGGATTGCGTCTCTCGAAGGAGTCCCCATGGCCCTGCCGGACCGTCCAAATGCGAGGAAGACGCGCGTCGCGCCCCTAGTTCAGGGAGCCACCTGTTGAAGGACACTTGCGGACGACCAAGCGGCACAAATGTCCCTTTCCCCGGCTATGAGCGTCTTGCCGGACTGGCCCTTCCCTGCCCCATGACAGTTGTACCGGGCCCACAATCAGAACCCGTCGTAGATGGCCTGAAACACTTCGGATTTCGTCCCGCCCGATCAGCCTCCGATAATCCGACATATGTCACCCTGGGCGTTTGCCCATTTTCGGCCATTCCGCGGACCCCGGTCGTACCGGCAATGATCCGGAAGTTGAGAGCCGCGCCACGCTTGTTACGCGTTCGCTCTTAACCCAGAATCGCCTTCACCGGATGGGCCGGCTCGACACCGGTCAGGCGCGCGTCGAGCCCTTGATTCCTGTACGAGAAGCGGTCGTGATCGATACCGAAACAGTGCATAAGCGTGGCCTGGAAATCGCGCACGTGGACGGGGTCGCGCACGATGTTATAAGAAAACTCGTCGGTCTCCCCATGCACGACGCCGCCCTTGATGCCGCCGCCCGCGGCCCAGGTCGAGAAACACCTCGGATGATGATCGCGTCCGTAGTCGGTCGGAGTCAGCTTGCCCTGTGAATAAATTGTGCGGCCGAACTCGCCGCCGAAAATGACAAGCGTGTCCTTCAGCATGTCGCGGGATTTCAAATCCTGAACGAGCGCGTAGCAGGCCTGGTCGACGTCTTTGCACTGCGACGGCAGGACTTCGGGCAGATCCCTGTGCACGTCCCAGCCGCGTTGGTAGAGCTGCACAAAACGCACGCCGCGTTCCACCAACCGCCGCGCCGTCAGGCAGGAATTTGCGAAAGTTCCTCCCTTGCGCGAATCTTCACCGTACAGCTTGAAGACGCTTTCCGGCTCCTTGGAAAGATCGGTCAGCTCGGGAACAGACGATTGCATGCGGAACGCCATCTCATACTGTGCGATGCGGGCGCGGGTCTCCGGGTCGCCGGACTTTTCATGCTGCACTTCGTTCAGTTCGCCCAGCGCGTCGAGCATGCGCCGCCGCATCTCGGGTGGAACGCCTTCCGGATTTTTGATGAACAGCACCGGATCTTTGCCGGAGCGGAGCGCGACGCCGGCATACTTCGCCGACAGGAAACCGGAACTCCATAACTTGGCGGAGATCGCCTGCACGCCTGCCTTGGGATGGGAGTGGGAGGCGTTGAGGACGACGAAGGTGGGCAGATCCTGATTCATCGAGCCCAAGCCATAGGCAATCCAGGACCCGACGCAGGGGCGGCCGGCGATTTGCTGGCCGGTCTGAATGAACGTGATGGCCGGCTCGTGATTGATCGCTTCCGTGTTCATCGTGCGGATGATGGCGATGTCGTCGACCATCTTCGCCGTCCACGGAAGCAACTCGGAGAGCCACGTGCCCGACTGCCCGTGTTGGCTGAACTTAAATATGGAGGGAGCAATCGGGAAGCGGCTCTGCCCCGAGGTCATGGTGGTCAGGCGCTGGCCGCGGCGGATCGACTCGGGAAGGTCTTTGTCGTACCACTGCTTCATCCCCGGCTTGTAGTCGAACAGATCGATCTGCGGCGGCGCGCCCACCAGATGCAGATAGATTGCGCGCTTGGCCGTGGGCGCGAAATGAGGCAATCCGGGCAGACCGTCCTTGCCTTCGATCCGCGCCGGTGAGGCCATCAGATCGCCGTGCAACAGACTGGCAAGCGCTCCGATGCCGAGTCCGCGCGCGCCTCGCGAAAAAAACTGGCGGCGGGTTTCGGCCAAGACCGAGTCAGCAACGGGGTCTACTGTGAAGGGGTGCATGCGGGCGTCTCCTACTTGACGAGAACCTCATCAAGGTTCATGAGCTGGTTGGCGACCATGGTCATCGAGGCCAGTTCCGGCGCCGGCAGCGAGGCATCCGGCTTCGAGTCTCCCTGCGAGATCAGTTGCCGTGCTTCATCCATCCGGGCATCGTAAAAGCGCAAATAGTCCTGATAGGCCTTCCGGGTAATCAGCCTCTCGCGCTCATCGAGGGTCCGGGCCACCAAATGGCCGGAAATGAAATCTATCTGCCTGTCGGCATTGCCGGGCGCCGCGATCAACGCACGTTGCGCCAGATTCCGAGCAGCCTCCACGAACTGGACGTCGTTCATCGTAACCAGAGCCTGCAGCGGCGTATTAGTCCGTTCGCGGCGAACTGTGCAATTCTCGCGCGTGGGCGCGTTCAGAATATCCATCGAAGCCGGCGGAGCGCTGCGCTTCCAGAAGGAGTAAAGCGAGCGCCGGTATAACCTGGCGCCGGAATCGCGAGTGTAGAAGCGGGTGTTCGAGCTGGGCATGGCGACGGTTTCCCAGAGTCCGTCCGGCTGATACGGTTTCACGGAAGGCCCGCCGATAGTGGGAGTAAGCAATCCGCTCGCGGCGAGCGCGTAATCGCGGACCATCTCGCCATCCATGCGGAAGCGCGGCCCCCGCGAGAGGAGCCGGTTCTCAGAATCCTTCTCAAGTTTCAGCGGGGTCGTCACGGCGGCTTGCCGGTAGGTGGCGGAAGTCACCAGAAGCCGGTAGAACTTCTTTACATCCCAGCCGCTTTCGCGAAACTCCACGGCCAGCCAATCGAGGAGTTCGGGATGAGACGGCGCTTCCCCCTGGGAACCGAAATCGTCGGCGGTTTTGACAATCCCGGTTCCGAACAATTCCTGCCAGAAGCGGTTCACTGTTACGCGCGATGTAAGCGGATGGCTGGGATCGATCAGCCACTGCGCCAGTCCCATGCGATTGCGCGGCAGAGAGGAGGGCATGGGCGGAAGAACCGAAGGAGTATTGGCCGCCACCTGATCCCGCGGCTGGTCGTACATCCCGCGAAAGAGTACATTCGCGACTGCCTTGCCATCCTTCTCATGTTGAACATGGGTCACCGCGCCGCGGCGGCCGATGGCCAGCTTTTCCGCATGCAGAGATTGCATCTGTCCGGCGAGTTCCATGTAATCGGTCGACTCGCGGTGCATGTAATAGCGGCGGAAGCCCTCGTGCTCTTCACTTGTCAACTCGGAGGTCTTCTTGCGGCGGGCCAGTTCGAGCGCGGGCCACTGCGCGAGCAGAGCGGCGTCTTCCGCCGAAAGAACTCTACCGTAGATCCGCAGGCCGGCGACAGCGCCTCCATCGAAATAGCGGTTCCCCTGGGAACCAATCAGAATCGGCGCGAAATTGCGGATCTCACCCTTTAACTGGACCGATTCGCCTCCGCCTTCGGAAACCGTTTCCTTGCCATTGAAAAAGAGGCGTAATCCGGACGAGGAGCGGTTGCCGTCATAGCTGAATGCGATGTGATACCAGGTCCCGGGCTTGAGCCGGTCAATGATATTGCCTCGCACTACCAGGCCGCGGCCGGCGAGTCCGGTAAGGCGCAGGATCGGAATGCGCGCATTGATCTCGAACAGCCATCCCCTGCCTTTACTGTTCCGGTCCGTCTGGCTGGCGACTACGAAGTTGTCTTCGCCTTCCGGCATATAGAACCAGGTGGCGAGGGAGAACGGCTGGCCGGCTTGAACCGTATCGATATTCGGCAGCTCGAGAAAGCCCTTCCCGGAGAAGCGCAGCGCCTGCTCTCCTTTGATGTGCCCGTCTCCGACTGTAACGGTTTCCGGCAGCGTAACGGCGGCGGGGCTGCCTTTCACCGCGAATCGCGGCGTGCCACCACTTATTGTGACCGCCAGCAGTTCGTCGGCCGGCTCCAAAGGTGATCTGACTGAGGCGCGGTCCTTGCCATCCAGCCATTTGACAAACTCCGCTTCCGCACCGGCCGCCGTGTCTTTCATTCGCCCAGTCAGTCCGGCCTCTTCGCCCGGAATCTGGTTCCATCGCTCCATGTCTTCGTCTTTTGGTACGACGATGATGGGCGGGGTGTCCGCGATATTGCCATCCATCGGATTCTGCGTCGTGTTGCGGAAGAACGCAGCCAGAGAATAGAAGTCGCGCTGCGAGATGGGATCGAACTTGTGGTCGTGGCAGGTGGCGCAGCCTACGGTGAGGCCGAGAAAAACGGAACCGGTTGTGTCCACGCGATCTTTGGCGTAAATGGCCGCGACTTCTTCCACGATCGCGCCGCCCTCGTTGGTAGTGGCATTGCAGCGATGGAATCCGGTGGCGATCTGCTGCTCCATGGTCCGGTTCGGGATCAGGTCGCCCGCAATCTGCTCGACGATGAACCGGTCGTAGGGAAGGTTGCGGTTAAATGCGTTAATCACCCAGTCGCGATACGGCCACATTTCGCGATAGTTGTCAATATGGATTCCGTGCGTGTCGGCGTAGCGCGCCGCGTCCAGCCAATAGCGGCCACGGTGCTCGCCCCACTGTTTCGATTCGAGCAACCGGTCCACGTAGCTTTCGTACGCCTGAGCGGATTTGTCGTTCACGAAGGCCTCGACCTGCTCCGGTTGAGGCGGCAGCCCGGTTAGATCCAGAGAGACCCGCTTGGCCAGCGCTCGCCGGCTGGCTTCCGGAGCGGGCTGCAATCCGGCTGCTTCCAGCCGAGCCAGAACGAACCGGTCAATCGGGTTGCGCGCCCACCGGATGTTCTTCACGGCGGGTAACGGGCGTCGCGCCGGCGCCGCGAAAGCCCAGTGCTCTTTCCAGGGCGCGCCTTGCTCGATCCAGCGTTTGAACCGGTCCTTCTGGGCGTCCGTGAGGACCCTCTTCGAGTGGGCGGGCGGCATGATAAGCGCGCTGCCGGCGGCGGTGATCCTCTGATAAATGAGGCTCGCGGCCGGATCGCCTGGAACCACAGGCGCGCCGGATTTACGAACCGCGAAAACGCCCTCTTTGGTGTCCAGCCGCAGATCCACCAGACGGGTCGCCTTGTCGGGTCCGTGGCACGTGAAGCAGTTGTCGGAGAGGATCGGCCGGATATCGCGTTGATAGTCGATCGCCGGGCCTTTTGGCGCGGCTGCGGGCGGCGCGGCCAAAGGCGGCTTCACTCCCGAAACAGGCGGCTTTGTGCCAGGCGCCGGCTGCTGTGCGCTATTGGCGAGAACGAGGAGGCAACCGAGCATCACCGCCCGTCTCATTTGCCGCTCCCTATAACGAGCGTGGCTGCAAATTCTCGTACCATTAGACGGTCTCCCTGCCATGCACTGACCCTCATGAGTGTCTTGCTTTTGCTCATTTGGTAAAATCCATGCCGCATTCCTATTTATACCAGGACCTTGCCGGCAGCGTCATCCCAACGAACGCGGCGGCCGGATTTCCGGGAAATATTCGCCAGCATCGTAACCAGACACGCCTGGAACCCAAGGCGCATCGGAGCCGTGGGCGTCTTGCGGGTGCGCACGCAGTCCAGGAAGTTCTGAACGTGCAGTTCCGCGGCGAAACCAAAGCCGCGCGCGGAGGTCTTGACGATCGCCGGTGTTTCTTCCTCCCCCTGACGGTAGACCTTGCAATCTTCCCGTCCGATGTCCATGCGCGCCTGGTCGCCATCCAACTGGCTCAACTGGTCGTTGCGGCTCTTGTACTTCATTGCCGCGTAGTTGATCGTGAAGATGCCGAGGAACTGCTCGGGGTATTCCGCAATCGTGATCATCGATTCAGGCGTATCGAATTCCTCTTTCTGAATCTTGTTCGCCGACGCCGATACGGCCAGCGGATACGATGCATTCATCAGCAAGTGAATTCCATCGAAAGCGTGCGCACCCTGATCGGCGGCGATGCCTCCCGCATAGTCTGAAAAGTATCGCCAATGCCTGAACCGCAGCGGATCGGGATCAACCCGGCGCTTGACCGGACCCTGCCACTGCTCCCAATCGAGCGGGCCTTCCAGTTTCGCGGCTGGAGGCTGGCCGACGTAGTTGTTCAACCACCAGGAACGCACCATGCGGACGTTGCCGAGGGTTCCCGCGGCGACAATCTTGCGCCCCTCAAGGTAGAGGTCGTAACTTCGCCGCTGCATTCCCACCTGGACGATGTTGCTGGACGCCTTCTCGGCGCGCACCAGTTCGGTGCCCTGCTCTGGAGTCTGACAAAGCGGTTTCTCAACATAGATGTCCTTGCCCGCGGCCAGAGCATCAAGCACCATGCGATGGTGCCAATGCTCGGGGGTGGCGATCAGCACGGCCTGGATGCTCTTATCTTCGAGGATCTGCTTGTAGTTTCGAATGGCTCTGGGGCTGCCCCCTTGCGCTTTCGCCGCAATCGACAAGGCCTTTTCGAGATTCGGTTCGTAGACGTCGCAGACGCTTGCGACCCGCACTGCCGGGTCCTTCTGGAAGGCGCTCATGACGTACGTTCCCCGGCCCCCGCTTCCGATCACGCCGAGATTGATCTGGCTGGAGGGAGCCGCATGAGCTGCCAGCATGGTGGAGCCGGCAAGAAAGAAGTGGCGGCGCGATTGCATGTGATGTCTCCTACGAAACCATTATGCTAACTCGTGGCATGCCTTCAGCAGGACTTCCTGCGTCATGAGGTCATGTTGCGCCGAATACGCCGGCGTGGCGCCCTCGCGTATGATTCCCGCCATTTCGAGCAAATCCGGCGAAAAGCCTGGCAACCGGTCTGGAGGGAAGCCGGTCTCTTTCAAGCCCGCCGGATACGGTCCGGCGGCGTCACGAAGATGACTGATGAGCCGGTAGGGCGAAAACGGCCGGACGGTGACGGAACCATTGGCGCCTGTTATCTCCACGGTCCGGTAAGAGTTGCCGTGCGGATGCATGGCCGCAACCGAGATCTCCGCCACGGCGCGCGGATACTCAAGGATGGCGAGAGTGTTGTCGGCCAGCGCATCATTCCCGTTCCCATGGCGCCACAGGTGTCCGGTGACTCGATCCGGCTTGCCCAGCAGATCGGTGGCGCGATCGATGAGGTGGCAGCCGAGCTCAAACATCATTCCCCCGCGGAAGGCGGCGAGGTCCCGCCGGTCGGCGGCGTTCATCGGTTTGTCAATGCGCGCCCGGAAGGAATAGACGTCTCCCAGCCAGCCTTTCCGGGCGGCGTCGAGCGCGGCCTGCATGGCCGGATGATATCGCCATTGATAGCCCATCTGCACCGTTCGCTTGCGGCGGCCCGCTTCGGTGAGCAACTCGCGCAGGGAATTCAGGTTGTTGCCGGGCGCTTTGTCGAGATGAACGAATTTGCCGGCATGGACCGCCTGACGGGCGTAGGAGAGATTCTCCTGGACACGCGCTTCGACGGCGATGAACTCGATGGAGGCATCATCAAGAATCTCGCGCTCAGTCAGCCAGCGGATGCCTTCTAGAGATTTGTCCGTCCGCCGCCGGGCCTTCTCCGGTTCGCAGATGCCCACCAGATCGAATTGAGGAAGCGCGCGCAATGCAGCCACCTTGCCCAGCGCGTGAGCGTGACCAATACCATACACTGCGGCGCGAATCGGCTTAGCCGCCGAAAAGGCTGTCGCGGCGGTCGCAGCCGATAAGAGGGTTCTTCGGGTCATCGTTCAATACTCCAATTGTCTCCCATAGGTTGGCGAGGAGCTTCCACGTTGAACTTGTACCGGGCGGCCCGCAGTTTGCTCCGGGTGGCGGCCCGCGGGGGATGTCCCGAGGTCACGGCTTTCGCATCTCCGCCGCGAACTCTGAATTCGGAGGCGCCTGAACCTGGATGACGACGGATTCCGCGGAAGAATCGTTCCGAACCTCGACGGCGTTAGGCCCCAGTAAGAACACGGTCTCGCGCTCACCAGCCTGGTAGGTCCGCTGCTTCGATTTCACCGAGATTTCGCCTTTCCACACGAACAACATCTGTTCGCCATCGCCCTCCACGCGGGTCGAGAACGTCTGGCCTGGCTGCAACTTACGGTATGCCGCGGCCGCCCGCTTGGACCCCATTGCGGGGCTCGTGAAAAAGCCGCCCGTCCTGCTAAAATCGATGAGCTTAACCGCACCCGGCGTAATCACACCCTTCGGAGGAGCGGCGCCCGGACGCGATGAATCGCGAGCACCGGTATAGAGCGCCAAGTCCGGGGGACACTGGAAGCTGATCATGGTTGTGCCCGTTCCCGTCGTGATTGTTCCATGGATCTGTCCGGATGGCACAAAGGCGGCCTGCCCTTCGAATAAGGGCTTGCGCGAATCGCCCTGGCGAACATCGACTTTCCCCGCCAGGACCAGAAAGGTATCGTCGGAGTAATCGTGCACGTGCTGGGAGAATTCCGCACCAGGCTCGGAATTCGTGAAGTTGAGAGTAAGTTTCTTCGCCCCCATGTCAGGATGTACCACCCGGGACGCCTTCACGCCGCCCATCTGAAATAATTTTCCGTCAGTTACTTTCAGAACCCTGATCTGACCGCTCTGCTGAGCGGCCAAAAGCGGGAGCAAGAGAACCTCCGGCCGCCCCGGTGAAACTCCAATGGAGGCTTGACCGGGTTCGAACTGGCTTTTCGCTTGGGGAACCGCGAAGAAACACAGAAGCCCGAGAACGATTGTGCGAAGCGTGAAGGCTGACATGAACTCTTCCTTGATATCCTGGATTTCCATGTGGGTTCCGAGAGGCCCTATAGTATACACCGCAGGCACTGTTTGCAGCTTTTCGCTTTTCGCGAGCCGGGCGAATGCGGGAACAACGGCCTTCGGCCCTCTTGCGGGTTTGCCGCGCATCCCCGTCAGAATTTGAACCGGAGTGCCAGTTGCACTTGGCGGCCCGATTCTCTAGCGCTCGAGACGACCCCGAACTGTAGCGTTCCCACCAGCCACCCGGGATAGCCGAACGTGGTCTGATTCATCAGGTTGAAGAACTCGGCCCGGAATTCAAAGCCCATGCTTTCCCGAATTCGAAACTCCTTGTGGCTTGAGAAGTTCAAAACCGCCAAGCCGTCCGACCGAAGCGTATTGCGCCCGGCGTTGCCGAAAGTGAAAGCGGGCGCCGCGGCGAAGGCGGCCCTGTTGAACCACTGTTGCGGAGTACGCTGGCCGATTGCCTTGGGATCGCCCACCTGATTTGCGAACTGCGTTACCCGTCCGGGTACGCTTCCGATGTTTGCGATGTCCTCGTTGACTCTGGCGCTGTACGGCAAGCCCGAGTCCAGACTGAAGGTACCGCTAATAGCCCAACCCGCCAGGAAAGCGTTCGCGAACTTGCTGGCCGTTTTTCCGGGGACCATCCAGTAATAGCTTGCCGCCAGCCGGTGCGGAACATCCCAGCCTGCCAATCCGCGGAACTGGCGCAAATTTGCCCGCGTTGGGAGAGCGGCTCCGCCGGCGATCACTTCCGACAACTCGTCGACATAGTTGATTGATTTCGACCAGGTATAGTTGACGTTGAACAGCAAGCCCTTGGCGAACTGCTTGTCGAAGCTGAGGGACATTCCGTCGTAGTAGGAGCGGTAGCTGTTGTAGCCGTTGGTCCCGTAGGCGGGAAACGCACGGATAGGTCTGCGCTCGGCCGGGTTTCCGGGTCCCGGCGTCGGCGCAACGTTTTCAATCAACTGGGCGGCGACCTTGACGCCGCGAGCCCCGAAGTAAGTCCCCTCGAATTTCACCGAAGACGTTAGTTGGCGCTGAATAGCGAAAGTGTATTCATGGACATAGGGGGTCCGGGAAGTTGAGTTCCAGGAGTTCAGGCACTGTTGGCACCCCAGAGGCGTGCGCGAGCCCTGCGCCTGAACCGGAAAAGGATTCTGAAGGAACGCGTTCGGCACGCCGCTGTTGAGGTTGGAGGTGTTCTGTGGAAACGCGAAAGGCCAATTGCCCCGGTTCCCCTGCTGCGTCTGCGCGTAGTTGATTCCGAAGGTGTCGAAGAACACTCCGTATCCGGCGCGGATTACTGTGCGGGCGTTGAGTTGGTACGCCAGACCGAAGCGGGGCTGGAAATTGTTTACGTCCGGATCGATGACGCCGCGGCGAATGGTGGCGGGCTCGTTCGTAATCGGATTCGTGATGTCCCAGACGTACTGCCCGGTCTCCTGAATGAGCGTGCCGCTGCCATGGCGGTTCCGCATGGGCTTGGCGAAGTCCCAGCGGAGACCCATGTTGACGGTGAGGCGCTCGGTGAATCGCCAGTTATCTTGCAGATACAGCGAGTAGGCCGGGCCGTACATATCGCCTTCGGTGTTACCCAGAACGCGGCTTGCGCTTTCTGGAGTTCCCAGCAGGAAGCTCGCCAGCGCGTCTCCGGTCCGCGGAGCGAAGTTCGAAGACGGCAGGGCCGTGAACTGAACGGATGTACCGGCGAGATTGTTGGTCACAAACGAAGTGTACATGGCGGCGCCGCCGAACTGAAAACTGTGTTTGCCGTGGGTCTTGCTGGCATCGCCAATCCAGGAGAGTTGGAGCTGCGGCCCGAGATACTGAATGCCCTGGCTCAAACCCCGATACCCTGCGATGCCGACGGGAATAATCACTTCCCGTCCGGCGAAGCCGGGCAGCGCCCCCAGTGTGCCAGCGCGCCGCGCGACCGTGAGGTCGCCCCCGGTGACGTCATTCTGCGTCGTCTGGGCCAGGCCGAAGCGCCCCGTCACGAGAAAAGTGGGGCTGAACAGATGCGTGTTGCTGACGGCCACGTTTCTGCTGGCTTGAGTGGTTTCCGTCGGGGCCTGCGGGATCCCGGCGGAAACGGAATCGATCCTGTTCTTCGTGTATCGGGCGAAGAAGTTGTCGCTCTTGCCGAACTGATGATCCACGCGAAAATTATACTGGTGGGCATCGTTAGCAAGCGGGCCTTGATTGAAGTAGTTGTTGCCTGGGATCACGCCAGGGGCAAGGTTCGCGCGCGGATTGAGATCCGTGGCGTAGATGAGCGCCGCCTGATTGAGCAGATTGCGGGGAATCTGGTTGTTTGGAAAAGGCTGCCGCGACGAGACACCGCCGTTGGTCACGGTCGTATATGGGTTGAAGATGGGGTTCGCACCCGTGAAATCCCCCCGCAGTTGCGCATCGGTGGGGACCAGCGCAATCGCGTTGGACGAGCGCCGGACGAGTATCCCTTCGTAGTAGCCGAAAACGTACCAATTCTTGTCGCGGGACAGTAGCTTGGGGATTATGACCGGTCCTCCCGCGGCGGCCCCAAACTGATTCCAGCGGAAAGAGCCGAGCTGTGGAACGAAGAACGGGCGCGCATCCAAAACGTTGTTGCGAAAATATTCCCACAAGTTGCCGTGGAACTCGTTCGATCCGCCGCGGGTTACCAGGTTGATATTCGCGCCCGAGGCATGGCCGTTCGCGCCTGAACTCAGGGCCATCTCCATCTTCATCTCGGTCAGGGCTTCGGGTGGAGGAAGTACGGGTATGCGGTTGAGGAGCGGCTCGTTATTGGGTACTCCGTCGATGGTGTAGTTGTTGTTGCGCCACCGCTGGCCGTTGATGGACGGATTGACGCCGGTGTCGCCGACGCTAATCGGGCCTCCGCGGGTGGACGCAGACGGCTTGGCTGGGGATGCCCCCGGCAGCGTCAGCAGGAGCGACGTGAAATTGCGGCCCAACATAGGGAGGCTCTCGAGCCTCTTGCCTTCGATGACCGCGCCAACATTTGCGTTGGCCGTCTGGAGCAGAGGTGGCGCACCTGTCACAGTGATCTGCTCCGACGCTTCCGCGACCTTCATCGAAACGTCCAGCGTGCTGCCCTGGCCGCCCGATAACTGGATGCTGTCGATCACATTATCGCGGAACCCCGGCGCCCTCGAAGTCAGCTTATAGCGCCCTGGAGGGATCGCGGAGAGCACATACTGGCCTGAGCCGCCGCTCACGGTTCCGCGCTCGAACTGCTGGTCGAGGCCAGACAGGCTCACGGACGCAGCCGTTATCGCCGCGCCGGAAGGGTCGCGCACGGTGCCGTTGAGCGTGGCCGTCCCCACCTGCGCAAAAGACTCCTGGGAGAACAGAGCTGCTAATATCGCGGCCCACAATGGTCTGACGGATTGTCCAAGAAGCGTTCTATATGTGAGGTGTTTCATTTGACGACTCCCAAGGTATTAGACTAAATATCAGACCATCTGTCAAACAATTCTCCAAGTTGAAAGAACGCAACCAACAGAGTCCCACGCGGTCGAATCGCCTTTTATGCCGTCGCGGCGGTCGCAGCCGATAAGAGGGTTCTTCGGTCATCGTTTAACCTGAAATCCGAAGTTTGACACTTAAACCAATTATTTTCAGCGGCTTGCAGGCTGGAAAGCCAACTTCGCCGAATTTCAGGTTTAATACTCCAATTGTTTACCACGGGTTGGTCAGGAGCTTCCAGGCTGAACTTGTACCGGGCGGCGGCCTGCGGGCGATGTCCGCCGTCACGGCTTTCTTGTATCCGCCGCGAACTCTGAAAAATGCAGCCTAATCCTGATTCGACGGATGCGCAAAAAACAGACTGTGCCAATCGAATGCCGGCGAAAGGCTCGAACCTCGTCCGATTCGAATCAAAAAACCAGCTTGAGCGCTAACTGCAGTGTCTTCGGCCGGTTCGCCTGCGCGGTGACGAAGCCCGCAGTGGTCGTCCCGATATTGGTATTCGGCAAGTCGAATCTCGGCGTATTTGTGAAATTGAACCACTCGGCACGGAATTGCAGGTTGATCCGTTCGTACAAATGCGCGTTCTTGATCGCGGAAAAATCAATATTGGCCGTTCCGTCCGAACGCAGGCCAGGCATGGTTCGCGGCGCGGTGCCGAACTTGTAGGGCGCCGGTTGGCGAAAGACGGACGTGTCGAACCAATTGTCAACGTTTCGCGTGTCAAGGACCGGACTGCGGCCGTCCCAGTCCGGGCGCTGACCGCCGCCCTGGGAAAAGGTCCCGTTGGTGGCAACCATACCCAGCACGTTGCCGCTGGCGTAGGTCCAGATGCCGTTCACCTGCCATCCACCTGCTATCACAGCCGCCACGCCAGAAAGCGGGATGGGCTTGCCTTTTCCGAGCGGCAGTTCCCAAACGCCGCCCACCGTGAAGCGGTGAGTAGTGTCCAGTGAGGAGACGCTCTTTTCAGCCCGCAGGAAGTTCCAGCTTTGGAAGCCGCCGCCTGAAACGTTTTCGCCGGCCCATGGGCCCGTCACGTCGTCAAAAACCTTACCGAACGTATAAGATCCGAGGATTCCGAAGCCCTTGGAGAAGCGCCGTTCCACTTTTGCCTGGCCGGAATGATAGCTGGATGCCCCCCAGGTAGATCCGGCTGCCGTAACTTCGGTGAAGTGTGGAAATGGCCGCAGCAATTGAGCGCGCGCCACTGTTCGCGCGCTCAGCGGGCCTGTTGGAACGGTTCCGAAGAAGGGATTGGTCACCTGTGTGCGCAAGGCGTCTCCCAGCGAGAGCGCCTCGTCGGGCAGTTGGTTGAACTGGCGATTTGAGTAATTCTTGACACCGCGGCTCCCAACGTACGCCGCCTCGACGAGAACATTTCCGGGGAGCTCATGCTGAACGCTGAAGTTCCACTGCGTGCTATAGGGTGTCCGGATACCGCGGTCGACAAAACCGATGTTCTGGCCGGCAAGCGTGGAAAGGCCTTGGGAACTGCCGACCGGCTGGACGAGGCCGTCAGGGTACGGATCGCGAAGAAAACGGAACGGCGTGAATCCGTCGAGCGTGCCGACAAAAGTCGTGGTTGCCTGGAACCCGCTAAGGCCAAACGGGACTGGCCCGGTCCCTGTGCCGGCAAAGTTGGGGGCAAAGAAAATCCCGGAGCCCGCCCGAATCACCATTCGGCTGGTGGCATGGTATGCGAATCCGATTCGTGGCGCGAAGTTGTTCAAATCGCGGTTCCATTGTCCCCGAGGGTTACCCCCTACTCCCACGAAAGTCAGACCACCCCTTAGATCCAGGCTGTTTGTCGAAAGAGGCGACCGCGCGGCCCAGTCGAAATTCGCCAGCTGGTTGAAGCGGTCCGTGCGGGGCGATTCGAAATCCCATCGGAGGCCCACGTTCACAGTCAGCTTTCGCGTCACCTTCCAGTCGTCCTGCACAAACAAGGAGTAGTAAATGTTTTGGAAGGCCACGGCCGGGATGATGAGAGTGCTCCCGGTTCCCGTTCCGAGCAGGAGTGATGCCAGCGAAAATCCACCCGTCGCGCCGGCGACCGCCGGGTTGGGCCCTTGCGTGAAAACGCGGTCAAAATCGAAGCGGGCAACCGAGTCAGTTTGAATTTCATTGTTGCGGATCAGCCGGAGGTCACCGCCGAACTTGAGTGTGTGGCTGCCGCGGCTATGGGTCACGTTGTACTGCCAGCTATGCGTATCGAGGCCGAAATGAATCACGCTGGCCTGGCCCACCTGACTGAAACCGGCAGTGCCGATGATGGGCAGCGTGGGCACTTGAATCGCCCGCGCAAAGCTCGCCGGATAGCCAACCGTGGTGAGGTCGATTCCTTGGCTGAACGGCACCCGGTCGTTGATCAGCCGGTTGAAACCGTATTTGAAATTGGCGACCCATGCCGGCGAGAAGATGTAAGTGTCATCGAGCACTGCGCCGCGCCGGGCGAAGGTCTGAAAGCGGTTGGATGGTCCGCCGAGGTTGTCATAAGGATTGCGGGGAACCGTGGGTGTGTGATCGTACGACACGCGGCCATAGACCTGGTGCTTGTCGTTGATGCGGTGATCGAGGCGAATCCCAAAGATGTCTTTGGTGAGCTTGGATGGCCCTGTATTAATAAAGTTTCCCGTGTTGGTGAACGGATTGCCCGAAGCATTCGGTTGGGGAAAAAACGCCACCATGTTGCGGGCGACCGGATCCAGGCGCGCGGCGGGGATTCGATTGCCAGGAAAGGCATCCCGAACGAACTGACCAGCCACATTCGGATTGGAGCGCGAGGTGAGCGGATCAAAGATCGTGATGGAGTTGCCTGCGCTGTTTCGCGTCTCGCTGAAGTCCCCCAGCCGCTCGATTGCGGTGGGAACCGTACCGTTAAACGTAGTGCCCTGCTGCTGCCGGACGCCTTCATAATCTCCGAAGAAGAACGTCCGATTCCGCCCGTTATAAATCTTCGGGAGAACGACTGGTCCTCCCACGGTGAATCCGAACTGATTGAATCGGAAAGGCGGTTTAGAGCGCCCGGCTCGATTGGCGAAGAACTCATTTGCCGTGATCGCATCGTTCCGCAGGAAATCGAAAGCGGTGCCATGAATATCGTTGCCTCCGGAGCGGGTGGCTACATTAAACACGCCGCCAGCCGCGCGGCCGTACTCCGCGCCGTAGGCGTTGGTGATCACGCGGAACTCACCCACCGCATCCGCGCTCGGAAACAGAGTCGGGCCGCCTTGTCCCGGATTCGTGTTTGGAGCTCCGTCGAGCAGATACTCATTCTGGTTGCCGCGAGCTCCGTTCACAGATACAAACTGGTTCGAAAACATGTTCACCGGAGTGTCATTGAATTGAAGCGGCATGCGCGCGCCCGGCACCAGTTGGACGAGCGCATACGGATTGCGGCCGAGCAGCGGCAGGTTGAGCAGTTGTTTGCCTTCAATGTGCTGGCCGAGAGACGAACTGCTGCTTTGGAGCACGGCGGCTTCCGCCGTAACGTCGATCGACTGCGTAAGTTCGCCTACTTCCAAACTCATGTCCAGTGTCGTTGTCTGCGCCACTTCCAGGCGGACCGTTCGCGTCAGCGTCTTGAACCCGGCTGCCCGCACGCTTACCCTGTATTCGCCAGGAAGCAGCAGCGGGATATTATAAATGCCTTGATTGTTACTCCTGGTGGACCGTTCGCTACCTGTGGCCTTAGCGACCGCGCTCACGCTTGCGCCGGCCACTACGGCCTCGCCCGAATCATAAACACGGCCGGCGATGCCTGCCGTCTGCCCAGACAGATTCGGGATCAGTATGGCTACAGCAGCGATCCAAGTCGCTGCACGGATCTGCATGGTGAAACCTCTGGCGTCGATTAGTTTGATCGATTCACCTAGCCCTAGCCTATCGCAATTTCGAGGGCATGCTCGACAGGGCCCAGGTCGCGAAATCTGTCGCTGGCTTACCTGCTATCTCGTGGGCGAGAGCGATCTGGTCGTCTGAATTCGCGCCCAAATACGTGTGGTCCTGGAAATAGCCAAACATCTCGGCCAGCTCGCGTGCGCCAGGGAAGAAGTTGGCGAAAACCTCGCGCGGGACCTGATTGAAAGTGAAGGTGTGCCCCTGTTTGTTGAGGGTCTCGACAACTTCGTTGAAACTCAAAAAATCGCCTACCAGCGGCAAGTACTGGCCGGCCCCGGCCTTGCCGGGATGAGCGAACGCACCGGCCACAACCTTGCCGAGTTCGCCGATATCGCCCATGTGGATGCACCGCGCACCGGGGTCGATCGGCAGCGTCCAGCCCAGGGAACCGTCCTGCTGCTTTTGGGGCGCCAACATGCCAACAAAGTTTTGGTAGAAGAACGAGGCAACGACGAAGGTGTGGTGCTCAAATCCCGCATTCCTGACGATCGCGTCAACTTTGGCCTTATCCGTGAAGTGAGGAACATTGTACTTGCCGCCGCTGATCGTTTCGACGTTCGGAAGGGTCGACCAAACGAAGTGCCTCACGCCGGCTTCTTGTGCGGCGCGGACTGCTGCCTCGCCCTGCGCCACTTCATCGGCGCCGCCTTTCTCCCAGAAATTGGTGACGGCGAAAACGCCGTAGGCTCAGACCTCCTGATCTCGGCGGAAATTAGGATGAGCCTAGTTTGTAGATGAGGCGGAGGTCGGTCCCTGGAAACGTCGTCTCGGTGGCGGTGAGTTCGTCGCAGAGATGTTGCGCGGCCTGGTCATGAATGTTTTGTGTC
>SXGS01690958.1_pt1 | contig 17599 bp, 14 predicted proteins | sample 3174681 | NCBI WGS metagenome assembly SXGS01 (sample SAMN11356861, study PRJNA531348) | freshwater metagenome | isolation source: freshwater sample F1-80 | place: China: Fuxian Lake, Yuxi | collected 2017-12-25 | reverse complement strand
GCAAAGCGCGAAAGATCATCCTCCCTAGAGCCTACTCAGCGAGCGGAGGCCCGATGCCGCGGAGCCCCGCCCACCAAAACCGCAGCGGAGCGGTGTCGGGCCGGAGCGAGCCTTGGAGGCGAACACCCTCAACCCCCTCGCGCAAAGCGCGAAAGATCATCCTCCCTAGAGCCTACTCAGCGAGCAGAGGCCCGATGCCGCGGAGCCCTGATACCGCGGAGCCCACACCGAAATCCCCCTCCCTTCCAGCCGACTCATCAGCCCGACTCGGTCCTTTTCTCCGCTCATTACCACATTACAGTCTACCCGCCCGCATGAATCCCTACGCTACGATCGTCCGCGATTACGCCCGCAGCTTCCGAGAAGGCCGCGCCTTCCCTCTGGGCGGACTTACTCCGACCACCGTGGCCACACCACGGCCGGGAGCACCGAAGGCTCTGATTTTTTCCCCGCACCCGGACGACGAATGCATCATCGGCGGCCTCGCACTCCGCCTCCTGCGCGAATGCGGCTGGAATATCCAGAATGTCGCCGTCACTCAGGGCAGCAACCGCGCACGTCAGTCCGAACGCTGGACCGAACTCCAAGCCGCCTGCGCCTACATGGGCTTTGGCTTAATCCAGACCCGCCCGAACGGCCTCGAAAAGGTCACCCCGAAGTGCCGCACCGAGGAACCCGCCGTCTGGGCACCCATGGTCCGGTGCGTCGCCGACATCCTGCACCAAGAAGCCCCCGCAGCCATCCTCGTCCCCCATGCCGCCGATTGGAACGGATCGCACATTGGCACCCATCACCTCGTGATGGATGCCTTGGCAACCCTCGGACCCGACTTCCAGACCGTCCTCATCGAAACCGAATACTGGGGCCAGATGACCCGCCCCAACCTGATGGTCGAAATCAGCGAAAACGACCTCACCGACCTCGTGAGCGGCATTTCCTTTCACGCGGGCGAAGTGAAGAGAAACCCCTTCCACCTGCTCCTGCCTGCTTGGATGCAAGACAACGTCCGCCGCGGCAGCGAACTCGTCGGCGGTCAGGGCGGTGCCGCTCCCGACTTTGGTTTCGCCACACTCTACCGCCGCTGTCTCTGGAAAAACGGATCCGTCGCGGAAATCCAGCAGGGCGGACTCAACCTCGGCCTGAATGACCGGCCAGACACCCTGTTCACCGTGTGACTGCTCCCGCATCCGACATCGCAGTGAAACCGATCACCGAGGCCAAGTACCGCGCCCTGCGCGAACTCCTCGCCAGCTACGGCAGTTGCATCATCGCTTATTCCGGCGGCGTCGACTCGGTCTTCTTGGCCAAGGTCGGGCACGATGTGCTCGGCGAACGCTCCTTGGCCGCCATCGCCGATTCGCCGAGCTTGCCCCGCCGCGAACTGCAAGAAGCTCTGGAGATCGCCGAGCGTTTCGAAATCCCTGTGCGCGTCCTCCAGACCCAAGAATTTAGCGATCCCCAATATCTCTCTAATCCCGAAAACCGCTGCTACTTTTGCAAGCACGCCCTCTTTCGCGAACTCGAGCCCATGGCTCGTTCACTGGGATATCAAGTGTTGGCCTACGGCGAGAATGCCAGCGACATCGGCGATCATCGCCCCGGAGCCAAAGCGGCTGGTGAGTTTCAAGTCCGCGCCCCGCTCAAAGAACTCGGTCTGACCAAGGCAGAAATCCGCGAACTCAGCGCCCACCTCGGCTTGCCGACCGCCGACAAACCGCAAATGGCCTGCCTGAGTTCCCGGATCCCCACAGGCGAGGCCGTCACAGAAGAAAAGCTCCACATGGTCGAAGAGGCAGAAGCCTTTCTACGGGACCAAGGATTTCACGACCTCCGAGTTCGGCATCACGAACTGGGAGGCACTCTTAAGGGTCACCTGGCCCGCATCGAAGTCGGACCGCCCGAGTTCCAGCGCTGGCAAGACCCTCAACTCAGAGAGTCCGTGCTAGTTCGTTTGCGCCATCTCGGGTACGGCCTCGTGACCGTGGACCTCAACGGGTATCGGCGCGGACCCACCCCCATCCCACTGAAGCCGGCCTGAGCCTCCGACACCCGGAACCGGCTCGTTCGCCAGTCCTCGTTCGCAGTGGAAAATTGTGAGGGTTCAGCGATCTCGGTTTGGACTTCCTGAGTTCCAAGCCACTATGTGGCGTGATGACGGAATCGGTGACCACCCCTGTATTGCTCCAAGCGAGCAACGTACACCACGCCTACCGTGAACGCACTGTGCTCGCTGGGGTTTCACTGCGCATCCAAGCAGGCGAGCGGGTTGCTTTGACTGGCCCCTCCGGATCCGGGAAAACAACCCTGCTCAATCTCCTCGGGGGCGTGGATCGCCCCAAATCCGGCCGCATCGAGTTCGACGGTGTTTGCCTCAACGATCTGGATGGTAATGGGTTGGCTGCGCTCCGTCGTCGCCACTTCGGCACGGTCTTCCAGTTCTTCCACCTCCTTCCCACACTTACCGCGAGCGAGAACGTAGAATTGCCCCTCCAATTGCTCGACGTGCCGGCTCCAGAACGCCGAACCCGGGTTGCGACCTTGCTCGAGCGGGTCGGTGTGTCTCACAGGGCCGATGCTCCGCCGGGCGAACTGTCCGGGGGTGAAATGCAACGCATCGCCATCGCCCGCGCTCTCATCCATCGGCCTCGATTGCTCTTGGCCGATGAACCCACGGGCAACCTCGATTCCCGCAATGGTCAGCGCATCCTCGATTTGCTGCGCCAACTGAGCGACGAAACGGGCACCGCGCTGGTGCTGGTCACCCACAGCCCGGAAGCGGCGGCCATTTGCCACCGGGAAATTCGGCTCCGGGACGGGGTCATTGAGACCGAGTCTTCGACTTCCTCCGAGCGCCTATGACCGAGGAGACCCCACCGCAAGTCCAACGATTGCTCTGGACCCAGGTGAGTTGGCGTCATGCGCGCAGCGCGCCGTGGACCACCGCCCTGCTCATTCTGACATTGGCCCTGGGTGTCGCAGTCTACTTGTCGATCCGACTGGCCAATCGAGCAGCGGTTACCAGTTTCCAGAATTTCACCGATGTGGTCACCGCCGAGAGCGACGGCATCATTCTGTCCCCGGCCGGAAGCCTGCCCGATTCCCTGCTCTCGGAACTCCGCGAACGCTTCACCGACACACCCGTGCACTGGGTACCTGTCGTCGAGAGCACCGCCGTGGAACCGGGCGATGGCTCCGAATCGGCCATCGGCAGCCGGACCACCTACACGCTCCTCGGTGTCGATTGGATCGCCCTACAGAATTTGGCTCAGGCCCGCAAACCAGAGCGTTCGCTAACCAGCCCCATGCCGCAGGGCCCCACGCCAATTTCATCGAGTAATCCACCTACCGATGAATCCGCCCTCTGGGCCAGCCTTCAAGACCCCCATGCGGTGCTTGTCCCCTCCGCGCTTGCCGCCCGTCTCTCGTCCCCAACCTTGCGCCTAGTAGTTCAGGAGCAACTCGTGGAATTGAGAATTGCCGGCATTATTCCCGAAGACCCCTCGCAGCCCAAAGCCCCCGACAACCTGCTACTGCTCGATCTTCCCGCATTGCAGCAATTGACCGCCCGAACCGGGCAACTTGACCGCATCGAGTTCGTCTTACCCGAGGGGACCGATCGACCGGTCCGCGCGGCCGCCCTCCGCCAAGAACTCAGCTCATGGATGGCGGGCCGCTGGATTCTCAGCAGCTCCTCCGACCGCCGCGACAATGCCGCCACCATGACGCAGGCCTTCCGCCTGAATCTGACCATCCTGTCGCTGCTCGCATTGCTGGTGGGGCTCATGCTGGTCTTTCAGGCTCTGGATGGCGCGGTGGTCCGACGCCGCGAAGAAATCGCCATCCTCCGTTCTTTGGGAGTCGAACCCGAGCGCATCCGCCGCGCTTGGTTATTGGAAGCCGCGGTGCTCGGCCTCATCGGCGGCGGCTTAGGTCTGATCTTGGGCTGGGCCGGTGCGCAGGGAGCCGTGCGCGGCGTCGGCCAAACGGTCAATTCGCTCTACTACGCCACCGCAGTCCGATCGGCCTCCTTAGATCCAGTAGAAGCTGGAGCCGCGTTGTTACTCGCCATAGCGGCCAGCCTAGTAGCCGGAGGATGGCCCGCCCGCCAAGCCGCGACCACACCGCCCGCCCAATTAATTGGCCGAAACCGAGCCCAATCTGGAACCGCCGCTCCCCGTTGGGTACTGCCCACGGCGTTGCTGCTCCTCATTACAGCCGCCTTACTGGCAATGATGCCTGCGCTGCGGCTGGAGGGCGGATCCCGAATTTCGGTAGCAGCCTACGGATCGGCACTTACCTGGTTGCTTGGGTCCGGACTGCTGGCGGGCTTGCTTCCACCGTATTTGATCCGGCGACTGGCTTCGTGGGATGGCCTCTCCGCACCCACGCGTTTGGGTTTGAGCCACCTCCGCCAACCCACAGGGCGACACCGACTGGCCATTGCCGGATTGGTATGCGCTGTGGCCATGACCGCTGGAATGGCCATACTCGTCGGCAGTTTTGACACCACCCTGCGAGGGTGGATCGAGCGCACCTTCATGGCCGACCTCTACGTCTCCAGCGAAGGAGCCCAGAGTGCCTCGACCCAGAACCGCATCCGGCCCGAGACTTGGAAGGCTCTGGTATCAAACCCTGAAGTGGTGGCCGCCAACGTGGTCCAGGCCCTCGAACTGCAACTCCCTGGCGGATCCACCCTGCTCTTTGGCGGCAATCCCGCCTTCATGCGCGATCAAGCACGCATCGCCTGGCGCGAGGAACCCACCGAAGACGCTCTTTGGGATCCCGCCCGCAACAGCGGACTCGCCTTGGCCAGCGAGAGCTTTTCCCACCGTTTTCAACTGCATCGCGGCGATACCCTCACCTTGCCCACGCCGACCGGCCCTCGCCAGATCACCCTCGCGGGAGTTTTCTCCGACTACGGCAACGAACGCGGATCTCTGGTGATTCAGCGCGAACACTTTGCCGCCTGGTTTGGTGACGAGTTAGCCACCAGCGTTATCGCCAAGCTCCGAGACCCTGACCAGGCCTCGTCCGTTCGGGCTCGATGGAAAGCCAATTACCCCGGACTGGCCGTGTACACCCAACCCCATCTCCGCAGCGAGGCCCTGCGCATCTTCCGACAAACCTTCGCCATCACCGACGCCCTCGAACTCATCGGCATCGCCGTCTCGGTCTTGGGATTGGGCTTCACCTTGGCCAGCCTGCTGTGGGAACGACGCAACGACCTCACTACCTTGCGAGCCCTCGGATTTAAACATTCTGAAATCGCCTGGGCCACCACCCTAGAAAGCGTCCTGACAGCCCTCGTGGGTATCCTCGTCGGCCTAGTCGCCAGCCTCGCGCTAGGCTGGTTGCTCATCCACCGGGTCAACGTGCAAACCTTCGGCTGGACCCTAGAAACCGATCCCCCTTGGCTGTGGTTAGGTGGATTGGGTTTGGCCGTAGTAACGATGGCTGCTCTCACCGGTTGGAGCATCGGCCGCTGGGGCGCTGCACTGCCTGCAGAACGCGAAGAATGATTCCCATGTCTCCGACTCCTCAACTCTCGATGGATAACCCGCAGTTACGAATACGCATTTGGATACTGAGCCTGATTATCCTTGGACTCGCTCGTCTCGACCTGCGAGCCGACGAGATCCCTCCACAGAATCGCCCAGAGTTCGCCCTACCCCAGCCCGGTCGCATCTTCCAGTTTCCGGCCGACCATGGAAGTCATCCTGAATACAAGATCGAGTGGTGGTACATCACCGGCCACTTGACCTCTGAAGGCGGCCAACGGCACGGGTTCCAAGCCACCTTCTTTCGACGAGCCGGAGACCGCAGAACCAACACCAATACCCCATCTCAGTCCCTCGCACCCCTCACTTCCGCCACCCCCCGCTTTGCCACGGACGAATTCTTCCTGGCCCACATGGCCTGGCTCGATGTAGCCACCGGAATCTTCCGCCATGAAGAACGCCTGAACCGACGAGGCTGGGACGCCCAGGCCGACACCCGAAAACTCCAACTCCGCAACGGGAATTGGTCTCTGAAAGACCTAGGCCCCGATGCCGACGGAAAACTCACCCTCGAATTGCGCGGCGGCATCCAAGCCGACCTCTTCTGGCGCATGACTCTGAGACCCCAGAAACCCCTCGTCATCTTTGGAACCAACGGGGTGTCCCGCAAAGCCCGTGAACCTTCGGCCGCCAGCCACTACCTCACCTTCTCGCGAATGTCCGTCAGCGGCGAACTCCGACGGGGCTCCAGCTCCAAGACTGAGCGAATCGAGGGAGAAGCTTGGATGGACCACGAAATCAGCAGCAGCCAATTGGGCCAAGGGCAAGTCGGCTGGGACTGGACCTGCATCCAGCTCTTTGATGGCCGCGAACTCATGGCCTATCGGATGCGCCGCGACGACGGCAGCATGGACCCCTTCTCCACCGTCGCTTGGATCGACAAAAGCGGCCGAGTGTCTCAATGGGGTTCGGACAGATTCCAATGGTTGGGAGACGGCCAATGGAAAAGCCCGCGTTCCGGCGGAGTTTATCCGGCGGCCGTGCTGCTCAGTGTCCCCGAGTCCGACGGCAGTCCCGGCCCCACCCTGCGGATCGAACCCCTGTGCGCCGACCAAGAGCTGCCTGGCGGCATCGGAGGCATCCCCTACTGGGAAGGCGCCTGCCGAGTCCGCGACGCCCAAGGCAAAAAAATTGGACGCGCCTTCGTAGAAATGACCGGCTACGCCGGTAACTTGCGGCGCGCCCTGTGAACCGGTGCCCGGCACCGGCAATGACACAGGCTGGAAAAGCGCCAACGCCACCGTGGCAACGGGCAGCCAAACGCCCTAAGGTCTACCTCCATGCGTTGCATCGTGACAGCGGGCCCCACCGTGGAACCCCTGGATGCGGTGCGTCGATTGACCAACCACTCGACGGGCACCCTGGGAACCCAGTTTGCCAATCACCTCGCGGGCTGCGGCCACGACGTCCTACTACTGCGCAGCCGCTCAGCCACCGCAGCCCCCCCACTGCACGCCGTCACCACCGAGCCATACGGAACCTGCCACGAACTCCTGGCCTGCTTCCAGGCCCATGCCACCCCCGAACCGGTGGCCATTTTCCACGCAGCGGCCGTGGGTGATTTTGAGATCGGCGCCGTCTATCGCCGGGAGCCCGACGGAACACTGCTGCGCCTGCAGTCCGGCAAGTATTCGACCCGAGACGGCGTACTCCTGACCGAACTCCAACCCACGCCAAAAATCTTACCCCAACTGCGCGACCTCTACCCGAGAGCATGGATCACCGGTTGGAAATACGAAGTCGATGGCACGCGCGACGAGGTTTTGAACCGCGCCCGAGCGCAGTTGGAGAGCTGCCGATCCGACGCCGTCGTGGCCAACGGCCCAGCCTATGGACCGGGTTTCTGCTGGTTGACCCACTCCGCCGAACAGCACCTCGACGACAGCACCGCACTGAACCATTGGTTGGGCGATCGCCTCCGCCATTGAGCCCACCGCAAAATCTAGCGGGGGCGAATCGGAGGTCCCAAATTCAGATTCGGCGAAAAGAATTCGAGTGGCGATCGATATGAGGCTTAAAGCCCCATTAGGGCCGAGACGCGGGAGACCGTTTCCACGGGATCCGAGTGAATCCATGCCTGCCATCCACGGGAATCTCCAGCGGCGATATTCTCAGGACGGTCGTCCAGATAGAGCAAGTCTTTGCCGGTGAATCCGGAGACACACTCCACAGCCTCATAGATCCGGCTGTCTGGCTTCATGGAACCAACCTCGTAGGACAAAACTTCTCCGGTGAACTGACGGTAGAAGGCAAAGGATTTGCGCACGTGGCGGATTGCCTGCGCATTGGTGTTGGAAAAAACGTACGTGGGAACGCCCCTACAAACCAACTCCTTCTGAAGCTCCACCATCGGGATGATCTCAGTGAAAATATCGCCGAACCAATTCAGAAACTCTTCTTCAATACCACGAAATCCGGTCGCCTTAACCACGGCATCATAAAACTCACGGTCGCTGATGAGGCCAGTCTCGTAGCGATGCAGAAGCGGGGTCTGGTTGACCACAGTCAGGATCTCCTCGGCGGAGAGGCTGGACTGGCTTGCCATGCGACGTGCAAGGATTCCGTAATCGAAATCGAGAAGCACTTTGCCCAGGTCAAAAACGACGGCTTGCGGTACTCGTGAGGCTTTCATGAAAATTCGCGCCGACCCTCCAGGGCGCGGCTCAGGGTGAGCTCGTCAGCGTATTCTAAACCAGCTCCGGCCGGCAGCCCTTGAGCCAGTCGGGTGATGCGTACACCGGCTCCGGCCAGACGTTGGCGGATGTAGTGGGCCGTTGCCTCGCCCTCGACATCCCCAGACAACGCCACCACCACCTCGCGAACAGGGCCCTCCGACATGCGGGCTTCCAACTCGCGGATCCGAAGATCTTCTGGGCCTACACCGTCCAGTGGGCTCAATTTACCCCCCAAAACGTGATACCTACCCCGGAAGGAGCCGGATTTTTCAAAACTCAAGATGTCCGTGGGTCGTTCGACCACACAGAGCAACCCAGCATCGCGCTGGCCATCCGCACAAATTCGGCACGGTTGACACTCGGTCAGTCCCCCACACCGCTCGCAGGCGACAACGCGCTCGCGGGCAAACATCAATGCTTCGGACAGAACTCGAACCCGCTCTGGCTCCATCTGGATGACATGGAGCGCCATCCTCTCGGCTGAACGCGGTCCAATCCCAGGCAAAGATTTGAGCGCGAGGACCAACGCCTGAATCGGAAGGGGCAACTCGGTCATCGCATCAATCCGGGTTCAGAACATCCCCGGAAGGCCAAATCCCTGGGTCACGGAACCCATCTCCTTGTTAGAGACCTCCTTAGCCTGAGCAAGTCCTTGGTTGATCGCCGTCAGCAAAAGATCTTCCAAGAATGCCACGTCGTCCTTGTTCACCGCATCCGGGTTGATGTGAATGGCTTTCAGTTGCCCATCTCCAGAAACGACCACTTTCACGGCTCCGCCACCGGATGTGGTTTCGATGGTCTTCTGGGCGATGGACGCTTGAACGGTCTCCATCTGCTGCTGGATGCGCTGTGCCTGCCGCATGAGTTTTCCAACGCTGCTCATAGTGTGTGGTTACGAACTAAAATTGTTATCGTGTCTGACTGCAGTCTGGCCGAGAGATCTCACCAGAGGCAACCCTTGGGGTCGATGATTGGAATCGGGAGACGTCAACTGACTTCAGAGGGGCCCCGAACTTCCATGATCCGCCCCTTGAACACCTCCAATGCCTGACGGATCAACGGGTCGTTGAGGAATTCATCCTTGTTCAACAAAACCGGCGCTCCCGCTTTGGGCTTGGCCTCCGTTGGCTTGACCTCGGGAGCTGAGGGTCGGGCGCTTTCCCGGGCTGAGGCCGCAGGGCCCACCCCAGAGGCAGCCGGCTCCGGAACCGAAAGGCTCTCCGAGACTACGAAACGCAACGACACCCTCTTGCCGGTGATGGTCTGAAGCACCGTTTGCAGGGTACCAATGTTCCGAGCCGTATCGAGATAGGCTTCAGGGGGATGAGCGATGGTCAATGTATCTCGTGACCAACTCTCCGCGCGACTCTGTTGCAGTGCCGCCCGAAGGAGTCCCTCACTGTGAGGCAATTGCGCCATCAATACCTGCCAGACCGCTTCGATCGTCTGGGAACTCTCCGAGAGCAACGGCATCGAATCTGAGGCCGATTTGGCGGGTCCACTCGGAATTGGGACCGAAGAGACGGAGGAGGCCGGCGGGTTGATCGGCGAGGACACCACAGTGGGGGCCAACACGGTAGGGGTAACCATGAGGGCCGCCGGCGCCACTGGGGCCGCGATGTTTGCCTTCGTTGCAGACGCTGCAGGCACCGCCACCGCAGGACCCGCCGGAACCTGATCCCGCATCGCCTTCAATTGCTTGAGCACGGCATCGAGGCTCGTGGCCTCGCGGGCTTGGATGACCTTTAGCAGAGTCACTTCCATGAAGATGCGCTTGGAAGCCACCTCACGCTGACGCCCCTCGGCCGCACTCAACACCTCCATCACTCGAGTCAGGGCGTCCGCGTCGATGTGTTTGGCCTGGCGAGTCAGCGCTCCCATCTCGGCCTCACTGACATTGAGCAAACCTGCCTCGGACCCAGAAACCTGAAAGAGCAACAAATTGCGGAAATGATTGAGCAAGTCCGCCAGCAAACGCCCCAAGTCTTTGCCGGAACTGGTCAGCTCCTCCAGAAGCCGCAATGTGGTGGCAATGTCGCCTTCCAAAAGCGCGTCCACCAGATGCATGAGCTGAGCACGGGCCGCCAAGCCGAACATCGACAACACATCGGATTCTACAATGCGCTCACCACAGAAACTGATCAACTGGTCCAATGTTGACTCAGCATCCCTCATGCCGCCGTCCGCACCGCGGGCGATGGCCAAGAGGGCGTCCGCATCGATCGAGACCTTCTCCTGCTCGGCGATCCAAGCCAGATGCTTGACGATGAGTGCCGCTGGAATTCGGCGAAGGTCAAACCTCTGGCATCGACTCAGAATCGTGGGCAGAACCTTCTCAGGATCGGTCGTCGCGAAGAGGAACTTCACATGCGGCGGGGGCTCGTCCAACGTCTTGAGCAGCGCATTGAAAGCCGCTGTCGAGAGCATGTGAACCTCGTCGATGATGTAGATTTTGTACTTACCCGAGGCTGGCGCAAACTTGGCCGTATCGCGCAGCTCACGGACCTGGTCCACGCCGTTGTTCGAAGCACCGTCGATCTCCAATACGTCCAAGGAGCGCCCCTCGGTGATTTCCTTCACCCTCGGGTCGGCCTCGTCAAACTCAACGCTGGGTCCACCGGTGCAATTGAGCGCCTTGGCAAAGATGCGCGCCAAGGTGGTCTTGCCTGTGCCACGAGGACCACAGAAGAGATAGCCATGTGCGATCCGCCCAAGACGAATGGCATTGGCCAAGGTGGTGGTCACATGTTCCTGCCCCACCACGTCTGCAAAACGCTGGGGACGGTATTTTCGGGCGATGACCTGGTAACTCACGGTTTAAAGACAATTGAAGTCCGAAGCCCGTCCATTGGAAAGCAAACAGCGCAGTCAACAACACGGATTCCCAGTCATCCGGGAGGCCGTGGCATGATGACTATTTACCGAACTTGCGGAGGTACTTGAGGGCTACCTCTAGGTCGTCGTGCCAAGGTGCCGTTATCTCGACCCGCCGCTCGTCGTCCGGATGAACTACAGTCAACTTCCATGCATGTAAGGCGAGCGATGGCGTCAGGGGGCGCTCTTCCTGCCCTTCCTTGAGACGGTAAGATGGCTTTAGGGCCGAGAGGAACAGTCGACGTCCATCCCCGTAAAACTCATCTCCGTAAATGGGAAAACCCGCAAACTTCAGGTGAACCCGGATTTGATGGGTTCGCCCCGTCTCGGGATGGCAGGACAACAGGGTCACGCCACGGAACCGCTCCAAGACCCGAAAACGCGTGAAGGCCTTCTTGCCGTCCTTGTTCCAGCGCATCATGCCCGTCAGGCGGGGATCCTGCATTAACTTGAGATCCACCTCGAACTCGTCCTGCTCCGGATTGCCAGGCACCAGTGCCACATAGGTCTTCTCGGGCCTCGCACCACCGAACTGGTTGGCCAAGTGGACCAACGCTGGCTTGTCCTTGGCCAGCAACAGAACGCCCGTGGTTTCGAAATCCAACCGGTGGGCGTTAGCTAAATAGTCCAACTTCCGACTCGCCGCCCATTCCACCCCACGCTCAACGCCCGCATGGAGCAGTTTCATGAGGTTTGGGCGCTGCGGATCGTAGCGGTCTGGAGATGTCAGTAACCGCGCCGGCTTGTCTATGGCCAGCAGGCGAGCGTCTTCGTATACGACCGGGACGGGCCAGAACTGGCCGGTCACCGGTGCGGAGAGTTTGATGACCGGCCTAGGGGCCTTCATTGGGCGGGCGGAACGCCAGACAAGGTCGAAGGCGTCCTCGCAGCCAAGGCTCCCGACTTCTGGAACTCAGAGGAGAACCAAGACTGGAACACGGACATGCGGCGCTGCTGCCGGGCTTCGATGAGAGCCGCAGGCAGGGCTTGCTTCACGACTTCATCGGACACCGACTCCTTCTTCTCCAAGTACAGAACGAACCCCCCATCGGTGCTTTCCGTGTAGCGAGAGACCCCATTGGACTTGGCGCTCGTCGCGGCGTTGCGCACGAGGTAGAGGTTCAAGCGGGAATCGAGACCTGCGACGTTCTGGGCCGCGGTCGTAAATTCCGGAACAGGAATTACCGAGGCCTTCTCGGCCGAAGCGATGTCGGCAAAGCGCTTTCCAGAGTTCAGGCCAGCCGTGGCTGTCGCTTGGAACTTTTCACCTGCCTCGCGGGCCGACGCGCGGGCGCGATCCATCTTGTAGTCTTGAAGCACCCGCTCGCGGACCGTCGCAAAGGATGGAATCTCCGGGGCAAGTTTGGTCTGAAGCATCGGAATTACCACGAAACCCTCACCGTCCAAAGGTTCTGTGTAGGGCGTTTCGGCGTTCAGGCCTGCCACACGCTGAGGCAAAGCCTGCACACTCTCCAAACCGACGATGCGCTCACCCGCGCGGAACGGGGTGGTGCTGCGCAAAGGCACCTTCAGTTTGGCGGCCGTCATGGCAAACGACGAGGCTGTCACGTTGGTCAGGTTACCCAACTCGTCATTGAAACGAACGGCTGCCTGGCGGGCCAGACCCAGAGCGCCCTGAGAGGAAGCCTCATCACGGATTTTGCGTAAGGCGGCATCCTTGCTCAGCACCTTTTCGTTCTCATCGCGGAACGTATCGGCACCGCGTTGCTTGTAGAAATCCTCCAGACGATTGGTGAAGCCCGGCTCCTTGGCGATCATGGCCTCGGCCTCAGCAACGTGGTCGGTCGCATCGAAGCGCACATACACCAGCACCGAGCGCTCCGGGATGCGGTAGTAGGCCATGCGGTTGCTGTAGAACTTGCTGAGGTCTTCCGGCTTGGCTGTGATACTGGCCACACGGTTGGACACGCTGAAGAGAGCGGCCTTCGTCACCCAGCGCTCGTTGTCGCGGCGATAGTCGGCCTCCACCTCGCGCGGCGTCACCAAACGGGAGGCGGCCCCAACCGTCTCAACCAAGTGCTGAATGGCCACCTGCTGGCGGATGTGCTCTAGGAACGTGGCCTCGTCGATCCGGGCGCGCTGCCGGAGGTTCTGTATGAAGGCGTCGTAGTTGAAGACTCCGGTGCTGGGGTCCTTGAAATTCTCCCGCAGGTACTTGCCCACGGCGTCATCGCTCACCTGGATACCCATTTCCTTCACCTTGGCTTGAAGCACCATCAACTCGGCGACCTGACGCTCGTTGTCGGTGGAGGCTCCGCGGGTGCGACCACCACGCAGTGCTTCATCCACGGCTGCCGCTGAGCGGGCCTTGAGCAACTGATCACGGGTGATCGGTCGTCCGTAGAGCTTTCCGAAATCGGAGCCACCGAAATCAAAAGAGTTCCGACTGCCACTGGCATCACTCCAGATAACGAGGCTGGAGATGACCGCGGTGACGATGATGGCCCAGAGCCATTTCGAATGTTTGCGAATCGATCCGATCATAAAATTTGCTGAGTCTGCGGAGCCGCCGAAACTAATGGCTGCAGGAAAACCGGGTCAAACCGTAAAACGGACGGACTTCTGGGCATCGGCCCAAAGATTTTTACCGCTCGTCGCTTTCCTAGTGGTTCATTCTGCTGGGAGATTTCATTCATTATCCACAGAAATGAACCCTTATTCGGAAGGATTCAGTGGGGAGCGAAGTCATTGCTGGGCCATTTTTTTGCAAGACTAGGAGAAAAACCCCTGCGGAAGAGGACCCGCCAAGCATCACACATCTCACTAAAATCGTTTCGGCTTAAAAAAAGGTCCTCAGGGTGACTTTTACTCTCTCAGGGAAACCTGTGGCGAAACCCTTCAATTTGAAGGGCATTAGGGAGTGACCTCTGAGTGCCGGGCGCACCATGGAAAGGGCGGAATGGTCGCCCATTCCGCCCCTTGAAAACACTCGGCCAATGACCGAGCGGGTTACCCTGAGACCTTATTGCAACTGGGCCAACACAGCCTTCACGGCCTCGAAGTTGGGCAGGTCCTTCGGCGTAGCAGTTTGCTCAGCGTAATGGACCGTGCCGTCCTTACCGATGACAAACGCGGCGCGAGCCGAGGTGTCACCCACACCGGCCAACATCGGGAACAGCACCCCGTAGGCCTTGGTTGTTTCCTTGTTCAGGTCGCTGACCAACTGAATGCCGATCTTGCTCTGATTGGCCCAAGCCTCTTGCGCAAAGGGGCTGTCAACGCTGATGCCGATGACATCCGCATTGAGACCGGTGTACTGCGAGAGACCGGCCGTGATGTCGCACAGCTCCTGGGTGCAGACTCCGGTGAAAGCCAAAGGAACGAACAACAGGACGGTGTTCTTAGAGCCAAAATTGGCGCTGAGCTTCACATCAACTAGACCGGTCGAGGTCTTGGACTTGAGGGTGAAATCAGGCGCGGCGGATCCGACAGCGATAGGCATAATTTATAGAAATTTGACAGTTTTGAACCAACGATTGCCCCTGAGGCCTAAGCCGACTTGGTCGACCTGTCAAACCTCGCGTTGTGGGATAATCCTTCTGGTCGCCTCGGTTTGCCCTTCAGGAAGCTGGTCCTTTTCGCCAACTTCAATCCCGCAACAACTTCCGGATGGCCCCCATCAGGACCGACTCCACTTCGGGTGCCACATTCGAAGACCTCGGTTCTGTCTCGTACCCACCCTCGGTGTAGGCAACCGAGGTGCCGATGTAGTAAGGGCCGTAGTCGCCGTAGGCGGCCATGGCGACAAACAAATCCTTCCGTTCCGCCTTGGCCGCCAATTGGTACTCCACAAAAAGTTCACCGGGCATGTGCAGAATCCGAGCTCGTCCGAGTGCCAGACATCCGATGTCGATCTGGTGCCCCGCCTTGGCTCGGCGCAGCCAAGCTAGGCGCCCCGCCCCATTGGCCGTCAGGAAGCTAGCCTCACGCCCCTTCAACTGGGCCACCAGTCGGTCTTCGTCCAAATGCCGGGACACAGGCAACGCCACCGGTTCGAATCGCCAACGCAAGTCGTTGGTGGTCACCGGTTCGCGCCGAGTCGTCTCCCAGGCCCGACGCATGCCATCGGCCAGGCGTTCTCCGAGGATCCGGCGGTTGGCTGGCGATCCGTCGTTGTACTTGCCAGCCCCGATGTTGCCACCGGCCCCGTTGAAGTGAACGTGCAACGCCTCGGGCACGGCGATCTGGCGCAGAAAGCGGGCGACTCCCGGAAAATCCGGATTGGCGATGCCCGTGCGATAATAACTCTGGGGATGGGTGGCATAGTAGCTCAAGACCGCCACCGGACGTTCGTCATTCCAGAAGCTTACCAGAGACACCATGGGGTCGATGACTCCCTCGGGTTCCGCCCGCAGAGCAGGGTCGGTTGTAGCCGTGTAGCGCACGGTCCGCACCTTGCCGTCAGGACCAAAGATTCGCCGATTGGAAGCCACCTCGCGTACCTCGGCCTGCCCGGTGCCCACCTGGTTAAAAGGCTGAGCCTGGGCGGCAGCGCGAGCCACCGCATTGCTGAGTCGACCCAAGAGCTCTCGGGCGAAGGTTCCCTCGTAATTCCATGGGCTAACCCCAGCTTCGCGAAGGATCTTCTCTGCACCGAAATCACATTCGGGCGCATCATGCTGATGCAGCGAATGGACCGCCACCCGGTCTACGGTCGTCCCCGCCGCCGTGGCCAGTTGCTGCCGAAACGCATCGTGACCCTCGTTGCCGATACCGATCCAATCGACGGCACAGAGAACCACGGGACGATCCTTCCCCAGGATCACGACGCCTCGGGCCCGCAGGCCCAAGTCCCAGACGTTGGTGACCGGATCGTATGCCAAGCGCGATCCGACGGGCGGAGTGGCATCCATATCGAAAAGCCCCACCCGCAACTGAGCCTGAACGGAAACAACCAACATACAGGCCCACAATAGGCACCCTGAGACCAATCTTGTTCGGGGAATCATGGAGGGGAGGCTATCGAGATCCGCCTGGCTTTCGAGGTGAAGTTTCCGCGCAAGTTTTCGTAGGAGGATTCTGGGCGCTTTTGGCACCCTTGGCCTCATGCATTTCCTCGGGCGCGGATTGGCTTGGACCCTAGTGGCGGGGCTAGGAGCCTTCGCCTACTTCATTCTGGCGACCCATCGTCAAGAACCGGTCAGCTCGGCCTACATCCTGGTAGCAGCCTTATGCACCTACGCCATCGGATACCGGTTTTACTCACGCTGGATCGCCGCCAAAGTCCTGATGCTGGACGATCGGCGGGCCACGCCCTGTGAACGCCATGAAGATGGACGAGAGTTCGTAAAGACCCACCGCTGGATCGTCTTCGGGCACCACTTCGCCGCCATCTCCGGCCCCGGCCCCCTCGTGGGCCCCGTGCTCGCCGCCCAGTTCGGTTACCTTCCCGGAACCCTGTGGATCCTAATTGGAGTCATCCTTGGCGGTGCAGCCCAAGACTTCCTCATCCTAGCCGCATCCATGCGCCGCAACGGCCGTTCCTTAGGGCAAATGATGAAGGACGAATTGAATCCTTTTCTGGGTGCACTGTCCCTGGTGGCGATCCTGTCGATCATGATCATCCTCCTGGCGGTGCTCGGGTTGGTTGTCGTGAAGGTGCTCGCCGAAAGTCCATGGGGCGTTTTCACGGTCGGGGCGACCATCCCCATCGCCCTCCTCATGGGCCTGTACCTGCGGTATGTCCGACCCGGCAAAACCCTGGAGGGCTCGGCGCTCGGCGTCCTCTTGCTAATCGCGGCCGTCTTGGGAGGTCAATGGATCCACAGCAACCCAGCGCTCGCAAAAGTCTTCACCTTCTCGGCCGAACCCCTGGCCTGGGCCATTGTGCTCTACGGTTTCGCCGCAAGCGTGTTGCCCGTCTGGTTACTGCTCGCGCCGCGAGACTACCTCAGCACCTTCATGAAGCTCGGCACTATCCTCGCCTTGGCCGCCGGCGTGCTGTTGGTGCTGCCCATCCTCAAGATGCCCGCCCTGACGGCCTTCATCGACGGTTCGGGCCCCGTAGTCCCGGGCAAGCTGTTTCCATTCTGCTTCATCACCATTGCCTGCGGGGCCATCAGTGGTTTCCACACGCTCATCGCCAGCGGTATCACCCCGAAAATTATCACTCGTGAGAGCTACGCCCGCCCCATCGGGTACGGGGCCATGCTCTTGGAATCGCTGGTGGCCATCATGGCATTGATCGCGGCCTGCACCCTCGAACCTGGTGTCTACCTGGCAATTAACATCGCCGGCACGGGTGCCGACGCGGCCGCCATCGCCGCAGACACCGTGGCCAAGGTTCGGGCAACGGGGTTCACTCTGGATCCCGGAGTGATGGACTCGCTGGCTCGACAGGTGGGTGAGAGTTCGCTCTATGGACGGACCGGAGGAGCCGCCACGCTGGCCGTCGGCATGGCCAATTTATTCTCCCAAGTGACTCACGGACGCTGGCTCGATGTCTGGTACCACTTCGCCATCATGTTCGAG
>SXGS01745510.1_pt1 | contig 17601 bp, 13 predicted proteins | sample 3174681 | NCBI WGS metagenome assembly SXGS01 (sample SAMN11356861, study PRJNA531348) | freshwater metagenome | isolation source: freshwater sample F1-80 | place: China: Fuxian Lake, Yuxi | collected 2017-12-25 | reverse complement strand
TGTGTCCTCCGAATCTCTGCGCTGAAGACCCCGCACTGAGCTTTAGCACAGAGTTTTTGAGGACACAGAGGGAAGAGTGGGACGTCTGGTTCAGAGTTTCCTCTTTTGTGTGCGCGCTGGCTCGAGCCGTCCTTGGATGGTTGTGATATGTCATTGTTGAACAAAGTCTTTGGGTTTCATCCCTTGCCACATTTGTCCTCCTGTGTGTCCTCCGAATCTCTGCGCTGAAGACCCCGCACTGAGCTTTAGCACAGAGTTTTTGAGGACACAGAGATGTATTCATCGAGAGCCTCCAAACTTCTTGATGGTCTCTCTCAACTCCACATGGGTCTCCGCGTAAGTGTTTAGATCGATTCCTTTCACTGCCGCTTCCCACGCTTGCTGCAGCCCTCGCAATCCCGCCGCCGGCCCCATCGGATGCGCCATGATGCCGCCTCCCGCGACATACATCAGATCGGTCGTGCCGGTGAGGCGATAGGTCTCGGGTGCCTGACCGCCCCATTGACCGGAGCTGATGACGGGCATCGCGGTGTCATCGGCGCGGAACATCGGCGTCATGCAGGCGCGGACGCTGCGCACCACGGAATCGTCCGGCTCCCAGAATTTGTTCTGCAATCCGTTCACGTGCAGGTGATCCGCGCCCACGAGTCGCCACAGCTTCTGCCACGCGGGATACTCGACTCCGAGCAAAGGGTGCCGCGTGAAGAGTCCCCAGCCGTTGCGATGCCCGTGGATCGGCAACGCGCACCGTTTGCGCAACTCCAGCAGCCCAGGGAACCCCACGCTGTGCAGGCTCACCATCACGCAGGTTCCACTCGCCGCGAGCACGGTGTCGTGATGGCGGAACATCGCGTCAAGGTCGTCGGTAATGTTGAAGGCGAACATTACCTTCTTGCCGGTGCGATCGGCGAGGTCGTTGACCACGCGCATTACGGCGGCGACGCGCTCCTTGAGCGGGCAATACGGACCGTCGGCCTGAAGCTCGTCATCCTTGATGAAATCGATGCCCGCCTCGCCGAGTTCGCGGACGAGGTCGGCGGTTTGCTCCGGGGTGAATCCGACGCTCGGCTTCACAATCGTGCCGATGATGGGACGGTCGTAAACACCCGCCAGCTTGCGTGTGCCGACGACGCCGAATTGCGGTCCGGGATATCTCTCGCCGAAGGCAGGCGGCAGTTCGAGGTCGAGCAGCTTGCAACCGGAGTGGTCGGAAAGCTCGTAGAGATTGCCGCACACCGTCGCGACGAGGGTGGGCAGGTTGGCACCGACGTTGGCGAACGGAAACTCGAGCGTGATCTCGGCGCGCTGAAACTTGGTCGCACCGGATGCGCCCTTGGGCATGCGACCGCCCGGCAGGCTGGGTGTGTCCGCAGAATCGAGCAGCGTGATGTTGGTGACCTTGGCGCGCGAGCGAGCTTTGAGTTCCTCGGTCTCTCCGGGCACGGGAAGAAACGTGCCGGACGACTGCTCGCCGGCAATAGTCTCCGCGACCTGCTCCAACGGGAGACAGGTCTCAATGCGGTAACGGGCAAGAACAGCCTGATGCATGGGCGAAAGACTATCCCGTCTCGCCGCCCATGGCTTGAACAAATCCGTTGGGAGAATAGGACGAAAACAACGCCGAGCCCGGCGCACTGACAGTTGCAAGCGCGCGGATCACTAGCTAGGGCCGACCGACGCTTTCCCCTCCAAACCGAGGATGCGAATCGTGTCGGGCCCCTCGATGGGGTCTGTGTGGAAGCTGACCGGCACATCGCTGTAACCCTCGCTTGCCGCCAGCGCCGTCAGAGCGCTGAGATAACGAGCGCGGCTGAAGCTGTTGGCGATGGTACCCGTGGGTATCGACCTTCAATAACCTCCTGCACCGATGCTGGCGGACTTGCCTTCGACTTGCTGGCCGGCTTTCTCCGCCGCCTCGCGATGGCGATATTCGTCAAGCATTGCGGCCGTCGCGATGGCTCCGCAGCGGGAGCCGCCGAGGTCGCGAACCTTGATCAATCCGTCGAGATCGCGCACCCCGCCGGCGGCCTTCACTTGAACTTTCGCCGACACGCTGGCGCGCATGAGCGCCAGGTCGTGCTCGGTCGCACCTTTGTAATTGTAGCTGCCGTCCATCTGCTTCACGAAGCCGTAGCCGCTGGAAGTCTTCACCCAATCGGCGCCGGCGCGCTCGCAGATATGGCAGAGCTTCTTCTTGAAGTCATCGCTGCTCAGGCCGGCCCCGCCCTTGGTCAGGTAATCATTCTCGAAGATGACTTTCACCTTTGCACCGTGGCGATGCGATGCGTTTCGTCGCAGACGGCCTTCACGTCGTGCTCGACGTAGTCCCAGTCGCCACCGAGCGCCTTGCCGAGATTGACGACCATGTCGATCTCGATCGCGCCGTCCTTGCAGGCGAGTTCGGTTTCGTAGCGCTTCGATTCGGTGGCCGAGTTGCCGTGGGGAAATCCAATGACTGCGCCGACGAACACGCCGGTGCCGTCTAGGAGTTCGGCGGCGCGCTTCACGGCGTAGGGTTTGATGCAGACCGAGGCCACGCCGTATTTCGCGGCGACCTTGCAGCCGTCCTCGAGTTCCCGATCCGTCATGGTCGGATGCAAGAGCGAGTGATCGATCATCTTGGCGAGTTGTTCGTAGGTGTATTTCATGCGTGTCATTCTATGAAAGAAGTTCGATTCAGGGAACTCCCATTCCCTGCGCCAGAAAGACGACCACGCGCGGCTCGGCGGACGAGCCGCTGTTGAATTGGGCCGGGGCCTTATCCGGCAGACGGCCATTGCCCACTTCCGCGCCGGACCGCGGATCGTAGATGAGATAGGCACGGGGCACATCGAGTGAGGTGATCCCGGTGCCGCCGCCTTCGGGTAGATAGAGCACGAAGAGTTTGCCCGGCACGGCCAGGCCGCGCCGGCCGTAGGTGTAAGTCCAGTTGGGCTGCATCTCGGCAAGGGGCAGGCCGTCGAGAATCTTCGCCGCGATTCCCGGATAACGTGAGCCCTCGAAGTCGAGCGCTTCACGCCAGCCGGCTTCGGGAGCCGTGCACCAGTCGGCGTGGTCGGGTTCCTTGGCGTGCAGCCGCCATTGCCAGAGGCTGCCAGCGCCATAGACGAGGCCCATCGTGCCGCCCGCGGTGAGATTGCACCAGGCCTCATGACCTTGCCACCAGCCCCCTCCGCGACCTGTCTTGCCGATATTCTCGTAGGTAGGCTCGCCATTGGCCACGGCTTTGATGGGCGTGTTACGCCACATGTCGGCCACACGCTCGGCCACATGTTCGCCGTTGTGGCCCGTCTGGCACCACTGGAAGTCGAGCCACCCTTTGTCCTGGTGCGTTCGATTCAGCGCATGTGGCGAATAGTGGATGCCGGTCGGTTGACGGTAGGCGTCCCACTCCTCGATGGTCTGCCCCGCGCGATCCAACTGCGCGACGATGGAAGGCGAGCTCCCCGGCCCATCGCCACCCACCAGCCAGATGGCGGGCCGTGCGCCGTAGCGAGCTACCAGATACCGGCAGTAACGCGCATAGTCCTCCGCGCTGGCGACGTTGCCGGCCACGCGGCGACCTTTCCAGCCGTAGCCGTGAAAGACCGGTTGGTAAACGGGCGCGATGCCGTGCGCCACGAGGACGCCAGTGAGCCGGTCGAACATCTGGAAATACTCGGGGCGCAACTGGTGCAGGGTTCCCTTCGGCAGATCCTCGAACCCGACGGCGAACCCCAGGTCCTCCGTGCGCGAGCGCGGGCCTTTGCAGTCCATGTCCGGCTGCACGGTCATCAACAGGGCGGCATTGAAGCCCTTGGCTTGGCGGTCGTGCGCGTAGATTTCCGCCTGCTCGACAGTTGCCCGCCAGGGCAAGGCCCAGGAGGTGTCCGCGCAGATCAACCGCGCCCGTCCATCGGCATGAATCAGATTCCGGCCACCGGGTGGAATGCTCCAGAAGCCGTGCCGTTCGAAGATGGTGGCTTCCGCGCCGCTGCGGCCTCGAAATGAGTTCAACTCGCCGGAGCGCCCGTGCAAGCCGGGGTCCTGGTCGGCGGACACCGATCGCCACCGCCAGGCGCCGGAGGATTTGGTCGAGGCGAAGCGAACACGAAACGTCCGGCCACCGTCCCAGAACATCGGCCGCAGCAGCTTCGTGCCGTCGTCGTGCGTGAAGTCCGCCCAGGCTTCGGTGTCGGTGTAGGGATTGGCCGCGTCGCGCGTGGCGGTGAACGTGAGTTCGATTTCCTGCCATTGTGGGGAAGTGGTGGCTGCGGCCTCGGCGGCCATGGCCAGCGGCGCGAATAGCAGGACAGCGAATACGGTAATGACATCCTTCATTGAGTGCAGCACAGAGATCGGGAGGACACAGCGTGAGGCTTTCATGGTCACGGCTGCATCGTAGTCAGAGCACCCATTTGAACGCTTGGACATTCGCGTCGATTCTTTGGACGAAAAGACCAGCCTCCTTGCCTCATTTCTTCGACGGCGTGGCCGGGCCGATGCCCTGCGGCTTGTCGGAGCGGTATGAGGACGAGTTTGGCCATCATTCGAGGTAGAGCAGTTCGTTCGCGTTCAGCAGCGCCCGGCAGAAGGACGCGGTGCCGTGCTGGGCGATGAGCTTGGTCGCGGCTCTTCTTTCGCTTTCGGTGGGTGAACGCTGGAAGGCGAGGCGATATGCGGAGCCGACTGCATCCCTTTCATCGAGGCGGGCGGCGAAGGCTTTGGCCATATCGAGGGTGAAGGCGTGATTGAGCAAAGTGAGCGCTTGCAATGGCGTCGTGGTGTTCGCGCGCTTCGGCGCGGCGAAGGCGGTGTCGGGAAGGTCGAAGTCGTTGAGGACATCGACCACGCTGGCGCGGACGTTCTGGTGATAGACGGCGCGGCGGTAAGTCTCGGGGCCGTGCGCATCGAGCGGGAAGTAGGTGCTGACGTTGTTCTCCGTATGCTTGTAGAGCCGGAAGCCGGGGCCGCCCATCGGCTCAAGCTGCAACCTGCTCGCGACGGTCAGCATCGTGTCGCGGATTTCCTCCGCGCTCAGCCGGCGCGGGGGGAATCGCCAAAGCAGTCGTGCGTCCTTGTCCATGCTGAGGCCTCGATTTCGCACAGATTCGGGTTTTCGCAGATTATTGTCCTTGGTCGAAGCGATCTGTGGATTCCCGAATTTGTGGGAAACATCGGCCATGGCGCTCGATTGAAGGTAAGTATGGGAGAGTAGAATCTCGCGATGGAGCGGCTTGAGCCTCCAACCGTGAGTGATCAACCGCGACGCGAGGTAGTCGAGCAACTCGGGGTGCGTGGGCCGGCCGCCAAGGAACCCGAAGTCGCTGGGCGTATCCACGATGCCGACGCCGAAGTGGTAATGCCATACGCGGTTGGCCAGCACGCGCGCGGTGAGCGGGTTGTCGTCGCTGGTGATCCACTGCGCGAGCGCGAGGCGGCGCTGGCCTTCGGCGGCATCGGCCTTCAACTCGTAAGGTTTCGTGATTTGATCCAGAACGCTGAGGCTCGCGGGCGCGACGGGATCGCCGGGCTTCATCGGATCGCCGCCCTTGTGGACTACCGTGGGCTCCTTCGGTTGCGAATACTTGCCGGCCCAGATCTGCGAGAGTTTGGGCACGCGGTTGAGCTTCGTCCGTGTCTCCGCAATCCGCTTGTCTAGAGCGGTGAGCTTCTGCTCGTCCTCTGGAGTGGTCACTGTGGCGCGAGCCCTGGCGATGCCGTGGGCGGGCGTCCATGGCTCGCGGCCTTTATCGGTGGCCACGGTCGTCCATGTTTCGCCGTCGAGCGAGACTTGCAGCTTGTATTCGCACGGCGTGGCGCCGCGAACTTTGCTGTCGTCGATCTCCCGCCCGCCGCGGGCATTGATGAACGTGATGCGATTGATCTTCTCCGGCTGCGCGAAGGTGAGCGTCAGTTCCGCCGGTACGCCGATGAACCACGCCTCGCCCAGCATCCCGTCGATGCAGTATTGCGGGCCGTACGCCTCGGGAAAGTCCTCGGCCGTGGCGGACTTCGCGCCCTCTGCCTTGGTGCCGTTGCTGGCGAGGGCGACGTTGCGGCTCGGTTCGCTGGCGCTCCAGACCTGGAACTCGGTGAGCTTGCCGCCGCCACCGCTGCGTTTCGCCCTGCGCGTGGTGCCAGCCTGGTAATCTCTGGTCAGGCTCTCGATGACGAACCTGATGTGGCGCGCTTCGACGGGCGCAAAACTTTCGCTCGTGCCGTGCTCGTCGATCTTCGGTCGTGTGGACTTGAACATGGCGAAGGCGGCCTTGGCGCGAACTTCGATGGCGTCATCCAGCGATTCACCCTCTGCTTCAAGCTTCTTCAGCTCCGCTTCGAGCGGGGTTGTTGCGGACGCGAAGGCATCGTGCTCTTCCTTCGAAGCGATGACGCGTCGACCATGCGTGATGCCTTCGAACGCCGCGCGCAGCCGGTAGTAATCCTCCGTGGGAATGGGATCGAACTTGTGGTTGTGGCAGCGGGCGCAATTGATCGTGAGCCCGAGAAACCCGCCGCTCGCCGCGGTGATCATTTCATCGAGCGTGGCGGCGCGGATGTTGGCCTGCGCGACCTTGTCCTGGTTGCCAACGTCGTCGTAGGGGCCGGCGACGAGGAAAGCGCTGCCGACTTCGACCGCGGGATTGTCCTTCCCGATGACGTCACCCGCCAGGTGCTCCGTGATGAACTGGTTGAACGGCTTGTCCTCGTTAATGGAGCGGATGACGTAGTCGCGCCACGGCCAGAGATCCTCGATGAGGAAGTTGCGTTCGAAGCCATTGCTCTCGCCGAAGCGTGTCACGTCAAGCCAGTGGCGGCCCCAGCGCTCGCCGTAGCGCGGTGAGGCGAGGAGGCGGTCCACGAGTGCCTCAATGGCCTGCCGGGCATTGGCTTGGTGCGCCATCGCGAATACCTCGACCTCCTCCGGGGTCGGCGGCAGGCCGGTCACGTCGTAACTCATCCGCCGGATCAGCGAGCGCGGATCCGCGGGCGGATTGAGCGCGAGATTCTTCTCCCCGAGCTTCGCCTTGATGAAGCTGTCGATGCTGTCGTGCGCGAACTGCTTCGCCAGCGGTTGCAGAGACCACCATGACTTGTCGCCACGCTTGGCTTCGAGCTTCGTGCCGTCGCGCGGGTCGGGCGCGCCCAGCTTCACCCACGTCACCAAATTGGCGATGACGGCCTCCGGCAGCTTCGGCTTCTTAGGCGGCATCTCGAGGTCGAGTTCGACATGCCGGATCGCGCGGATGAGAAGGCTCTCATCGGGTTTGCCCGGAACGATGATGGGTTTGCCGGAGTCGCCACCCTTCTGCCACCCCGCCTTTGAATCGAGGAAGAGATTTCCCTTGAGCTTCTTCGCCTCCGCGCTGTGGCACTCGTAGCAATGCTCGACCAGGGCGGGGCGAACCTTCTGCTCGAAAAAGCTGATCCCGTCGCCCGAGGCGGCGTGCGCGAAACCGCTGATGAAGAGAAGAAGGATTCTCACAGAATCGGGAATCCCCGGATTGGGGCACGGGAGGGTTCGACCGTGCCCACGAAGCTGCCCAAGGGACGAGTGTTGTCGGGCACGGAAACTTTTCATACCTTCAAATCCTCATCTACGAAGTCCCGAATCTGCGGGGAATCCTTTACAGACGGTGCGAGCACGAAGCGGACATCAACGCTACGGCGTCCGAAATGGATGGCAATGCCCCAAGGCAAACCGAGCCAGCGAAGACAGGTCTCGAGCGTGGCGCGGTCGGCGGCGGAGACACCATCGCCGAGCGCGGTGATGGAGAGGGCGCAGATCTTCTCAACCTCGATGCAGCGCAGGGCGGCGACGCCGAGACCGGTGATGCGTGCCATTGGATTGACCCTGTGCGCGATTTCCTCCGCTCGCAGCGCGGCTGAAACAAGTCCGTTCCAAGTTGTTTCTGGATAACCCAGACCGTGGTCAGCGAACGTTCGTTGAAGAAGATTCAGCAAGGTCCGGGCGAAATCGCCCTTCTCCACAACAATTGGGACTGTCACCGACGGGAAGTCTGGAGCCACGGGCGTGTAGGCGACTCGCTTGAAAACGAGGCTGGCTTTGCCGAAATCGAAAAGCATTCCGGTCGGGATGCCCCAGAATTTTTGGTAGGTGAACAACTGCGTAAAATGTGACGGATCGAATTCGCCGCGCAACGCCTTGAGTTCTGGAATCAGGCGTTTCGGAAAAACGAGGTCGGGCACGAAGGTGTCCGCCACATGCCCGCGATAAACCAAGTCACGCCGTGGCTTCGATTCATGCTCAACGCCCGATGCCACAAGGCGCGTGACCAAGTCCTGATGATAAAAATTCTCCACCAACCCGGGTCCGAGCGCGTGGTGCGTTTCCATCGCCTTCCCGATGATGAGATGGGTGAACGGGTCTTTATTCATGACGATGACGATGACGATTCCCGCAGATTCGGGGCTCCGCAGATGAGATTTGGAGAGGGAGTTCTTTGCCGTGTCCAGCCAAGGAAGATCGCGAGTTGTTGCCCCGCCTTCTCAACCTCAATCTGTGGAATCGCGAATCTGAGGAAAACAGTTATTGGGGAGGGTTCCCGCAGATTCGGGGCTCCGCAGATGAGATTCGGAGAGGGAGTTCTTCGCTGTGTCGGGCCAAGGAAGATCGCGAGTTGTTGCCCCGCCTTCTCACCCTCAATCTGTGGAAACCCGAATCTGTGGGAAATCATATCAAGCGAGAATGCCCTTGAGCACATGCCCGTGAACATCGGTGAGTCGGCGGGCGGCGCCGTTGTGATAATAAGTCAGCTTCTCGTGATCGAGCCCGAGCAGGTGAAGCATCGTGGAATAGAAATCGTAGACCGTGGCGACATCCACCACGGAACGACGGCCGAAGTCATCCGTCTCGCCAAAGCTCACGCCGCCCTTGATGCCCGCGCCCATCATCCACGTGGTGAATGCGTCGGGGTTGTGATCGCGGCCGGAGGTTCCTTCCTGATGCGTGGGCATGCGGCCGAACTCGGTGCACCACACCACGAGCACATCCTCCAACATGCCGCGCTGCCTGAGATCGGTGAGCAGCGCGGCGGTGGGCTGGTCGAAGATCGGGCAGTGCCGCTCGTAGTCCACCTTGAGCGTCTTGTGCGCGTCCCAGTTGAGCAGGCCATCGACAGCGCTCGCGCGCGAGGCGCAGTAGAGCGAAACGTAGCGGATGCCCTGTTCGAGATAGCGGCGGGTGAGCAGGCAGTTCCGGGCGTAGGCGGCCTTGAGCTTGTTCGGGTCGTTGGTCCCGTAAAGGTCGTGGATGTGTTTCGGCTCACGCGAGAGGTCGCTCACGTCCGGCGCGGCGAGCTGCATTTTCGCGGCGAGTTCGTAGGTGGCCATACGTGCGCCGAGTTCCTCGTGGCCCGGATGCGCGGCGGCGTGCTCGGCGTTTATGAACTTCAGAAAATCGCCCGTGGCCTGTTCCTCGTCCGGCTTGATGGTCGCTGGGCGCGCCATGTTGCGGAGGGGCTGCTGTGCGGCCATCGCTACGGCCTGATGCTGCGCGGAAAGAAAACCATTGCTCCAGTTCGCCTTGCCGTTGGGTGGTTCGCCGCGGATGTCCTGCACGGCGACGTAGGTCGGCAGGTTTTGGTTCATGCTCCCGAGCGCGTAACTGATCCAAGCTCCCGCGCTGGGGAAACCTTCGCGCGTGAAACACGAGTTCATGTAGATGCAACCTGGTCCGTGCGTGTTCGTGCGCGACGCCATCGAGTGGATAAACGCCATGTCGTCCACGTGCCGCGCCATGTGCGGGAGCATCGAGGTAATCATTTTCCCGCTCTTCCCTGCCGCTGCAAACGGCCACGGTGACTTCATTAGGTTGCCGTTTTTTCCCTGGAAGCTCACCTCCGCCTCGCCGCCCGGCAGCGGTGTGCCGTCGAACTTCTCGAGCATCGGCTTGTAATCCCACAGGTCCATGTGCGACGCCGCGCCGGGGCAGAAGATTTGCAGCACCTGCTTCGCCTTCGGCGCGAAGTGCGGCTGCCGCGGCGTTCCGGGAGTCTCCGCGGCGAGCAGGCGGGGAAGAAGTTCATCGCCCAACAATTGCGCGAGCGCGACGCCAGTCATGCCGGTGGTCATCTGACCGAGGAAACGGCGCCGGGCGAGATCGAGGGTCGAAGTCTGGCGGTTCATCACTTGGTTCGACGTAAACTATGAAAACAGGATGGTGAAGAGGGTGACGATGGAGTTCAAGATTACTTCGTGGGCGTCGCAAACGCGGCGGCGGATGTGAAGTCCGGAATTACCGGGTCATGCACGAACAGGATGTCATCCACGGTGAACTTGTACGCGCCGGTCATCCAGAAACAGAAATCCCGGTTCTCCAGATCGATCCTGCCGTTGTTCCTCCGCAAAACTCTTCGAAAATCCGCCAGGCGAACTTGGAGAACGCACGGTTCTGTGCCGGACAAAACCTCCGGCAGATCGACCTGCCAGATTTCACCCGAACCGTCGATGAAGCCCATGGAGACTGTCCCCTCGGCATCCTTCGATCCGTAGGGCTTGAACCACAGGCGAAGGGCGTTGCAGCCGGCAAGGTCCTGATGCGGCCGGGCGAACTTCGCCATGCTGCTCCGTTTGGTCGTGGGACCGTCGTTCGAAATCGTCAGGCCGCGATTCCCGCCACCGTGTTGCTGGGAGTCGAACGTGGCCACGACGCCGGTGCTCCAGTAAGGTTGATACCACGTCTTGAAGATGTCCGTTCCGCTCTCGAAATCCTCGACCAGCACGGCCTTGTCATACTTGGGAGCCTCGGATGGCGCGTAGCGGAAGCCGTTCCTGGGTCCATCGAACGCACCGGGATCCTGCGGCACCTTGGCGAGCACGGTCAGGTCGGCTCCAACGCTGTCCGCTTGCGCGTGGTCGACACCCGCGAGCTTCAGCGTGTGGGCAAAGTGACGCACCGCACCCTGTGATTGGCGCACGCTCCCCTGGCCAGGATTGAGCGTCTGTTCCAGGTCCCCGGCTAACACTGCGGCATGTTCGCCGCCGCTTTCTCCTGCGGAGCGTTGGCTGCGGGCAGGTCGCCCTTGTAGTAAAAAACGTCGTCGAGGTAGAGCTCGGCGGGGCCGTCGTTCAGGTTCTGGAACATGATGAGGATATGGTGCGTGCGCAGTTCCTTGTGCAGCGGCTCGATGATGACGGTTTTCCACTGTCCGGTCCCCACGACATCGATTTTCTGGACCTTGGCCTGGACTTTGAACTTCTCGCCCTTCCTGGCCCAATACCGGAAGTAGAACTTGCCGACATCCTTGTAGGTGGAGAAGTCGGCGATGTATTCCTCGAAGGGAGTGGAGCCTCGCCAGCCCCGTTTCTAACCGGTGGGATCCTGGTTGGGCAACTTGAGATCCTTGAGCGTCATGCCAGCCATGGCGCCTTTCGTCAGGGCCGAGAAGCGGGGACAGACCTTCCCCTCCGGCACGAGGACCTCCGGGCTGCCGCTGAACTTCGGGTCGATCCTGCCGCGTTCGTTTTCCCCCATGTTCTCGGCGCCTCCGAAAATGTGGAAGGAAGCGGTCAACTCCGCGAAAGGTCGCGTGCGATTGGCGTCCTTGAAGAAGGGATTGAAACCGGTGGCCGGCTTCCAGGCGTTGGCAAACGATCGCTCGGTGAACACCGGAAAGACATCCCGCGGTTCGGCTTTGTCCACCGTTTTGCCTGCCGATTTGGGCGCGGTTGGATGCGCTTCAACTGACGCCAACACCGCCACCTCAGAGGGGGCCAGTGCCCGCCGGTAGAGCCGCACGTCATCGAGGCGACCGTGGAAACAATCCAGCCAGGACTTGCCTTGGGAGTTCGAATTGCCACCGATGAGCAGCGGGTTGGTATCGGCGAACTGCAAAGGGACGGTGTAGGGCGCCGACTTCACGAGCCGGCCATTCACAAAGAGTTTGAACTCCCGATTGTCGTAGGTGCCGGTGAGATGGACCCACTCGCCGACCGGCACGTCCTTTCGGCATTCGATGGCACTGCCGGACTTTCCCGCCGCGCGCGTCGCTCCGCGCAAGACTCCGTGATGACCGTGCCCGGAGCTGTCCTTCACTTGATCGCCTCCCGCCTCCTCGAACTCCCAAGCCGCAAACAAACCATCAGCGGGAAGCTGGGCCGCGGTCAGACACGATTGCGATGCGTCAACAGCGACCGCGATGACGAGGATGGAAAGGAGCGAGTATTGATTCATGGCTTGCGATGAACGGGTTTGGATGAAGGCGAGGGCAGGGTGATTCTCCGGCTGGTGCGCGCGGATTTCCGGGCTTGGCGCACGTGAGCAGTTCGTGTCGGACCGGCTGCCAGAGCGGATAGTAATTCACCAGCAGCGTGATGCCTGCCGCTGCAGCCGCTTTTTGCATGACGCGGGCATCGGCCGCGGTTGTCACCATGGGTTTTTGCACCAGGCAATGGATGCGATGCCGGGCTGCCAGTTCGACCAGGGCGCGATGTTCGTTATTGGGCGCGGTTACGATCAGGGCATCGGGTTTGCACGCCTTGATCATCTTCTCCGGGTCATCAAAGAGAGGGACCGAATTCGTCAGTCGTGCTCCGGCCTTTTCACGCAAGTGCGCGTGGCGGTCGAACACGCCCACGAACTCGACGCCCGGTGTTTGACGAACGTGATCCATCGTCCACCAAGCGTGGTCGTGCTCCAAAGTGGCAAGGCAGAAACTCAGCGGAGCGGCTACCACGGGGGGCGATGTGGGAATGGATGTTGCGTCCGCAGCGGAAGACACCTTCGCGAGAACAAGCAAAGCAACCAGCAAGAGTAGGAACCGTTTCGTAGGGTCTGGCTTATGGCCTCACTTCGCACCGATGCAGAACAGGTTCTTCTCCGTGCGGATGAAGATTTGTCCCTGAGAAATGGCCGGCGATGCCTGCAGCTTTTCGCCGAGCGGATTTTTCGCCAGCACCTTGAACTCCGGGCCGGACTCGATGACGGTCGTCTCACCGTTGTCGCCCACGAAATAGATGCGGCCCGCCGCCGCCACCGGCGACGCCGAGAAGTTGCCGCCCACGCGTTCCTGCCAGACGATCTCGCCGGTCGCCGTTTTTAGGCAGATGGCGACGCCGCCGTCGGTGATGGCAAAGAGATGGGGCTTGGCGTAGAGCATGGATGGCACCTTGGGCATCCCTTTCTTCTGTTCCCAAACGAGGTTGGACTCCTTGAGATCGCCGTTGCCTCCGAGCTTGAAGGCTTTGATCGTCTCCTTGCCGCCCCATCCGCCCGACGTGAACACCACGCCCTCGCCCAGCACGGCGGAAGGCACCTTGCCTTCCCCGGCGACCACACTGCTCCAAATCCGCTCGCCAGTCTTGAGATCGAAGCCTTGCACCACGTCCCCGGCTTCTGTCACCACCTGGGCTTTGCCGTTGTGTTCCCAGATGCACGGCACGCCGTGCGAGATGCGCGAAAGCCCGCGCTTACCCTTCCAGCGTTCCTTGCCGGTTTTGGCGTCCAGAGCCAGCACGTAGGATTGGTCCCACGGCGTCTGCCAGCCGAGTTTTTTGTCCTCACCATCGCTGCTGCCGTCGCGGGCCATGATGAGCAGGCCGTCGTGCAGGATGGGCGAAGTCGCCAGGCCATGCTGGCCGTAGAACTTGTAGTCGCGGTTCGTCCACACGACTTCACCGGCGAAGTTCAGCGCGGCAAAACTGCCATCGCCGAAGCAGGCGTAAATTCGCTCGCCATCCGTGGCGGGCGTCGGCGTGGCGTAACTGTTGCGGCCTTCCTTGCGGCGGGGCACCTGTTGGAACACCTCCTTGTCCCAAAGAATCTTTCCGGACTTTCGGTCGAGCGCGAGCACGCGGCACGATGCGCCGCCGTCGGTGGCCGTGGTGAGAAACACACGATCCGCCCACACGACCGGCGAAGACCACGACTCGCCGGGAATGGGGGCCTTCCACGCGATGTTTTCCGTGGCGCTCCATGTGACCGGCAGACCGGTTTCGGTCGAATGGCCCTGTGCCGTGGGTCCGCGGAACTGCGGCCAGTTCCCGGCCTGAGTGGTGCCAGCGACCGCGAGACAGAAGCCCGCAATGATGGCCTTAATGGTTCGGTGGTGTGTCTTGTTCATATTCGATTGTTCCGGTTCACCGGATTACGGCATGGCCGAATCACGGCGTTCGTCTCCCGATCATTGCTTCCTCTTTGTGTCCTCCAAAGCTCTGCGCTGAAAACCCGCCATGCTCTGGAGTGCAGCACAGAGATTGGGAGGACACAGAGAGGGGATGGTTCATTTTGCCTCCAGTACCAAGACCCAGTCATGGTCCGCCACGGGCGGCTTGAACTCCGTGGTCTTCCAGGGCGCGATCTCGACGGACGGCCCGTCGCGGCGCTCGCCGGTGCGCGGATTAAACCACTGCGCGGCCAGCTTCGGACCCTTGAGCAAAAACGTGCGAATCGTCGCCGCCTTCCCGGACGGGAAATAGACCAGCGCATAACGCCCGTCCGGCGCCCGACAGGCGGCCACATAATCGGGGCCGGTGGCATTCGGCGGCACGACGAGCGAGGTGTCCGGCAGGCGGTCGAAGTAGTTCCCCGACTCGATCAACGTCCGGGCGTGACGCACCTGGCCGGCGCCGAGCAACTGGATCGCCGCGTGCCAGGGCCGGACGGCCCCGATCAGCGGCTCGCGTCCGGGCGCCCACATCTGCCAGACCTCGTTGGCGCCATAGGTGTGGCCGAACGCGCCGCTGAACAGAGCCCAGTAACAGAAACGCCGGGCGTGGATCGCTTCGAGGCGGCCATCGGCCACTTTGAATCCGTGCGGAATGTTCTCGTAGCCCGGCTCGCCATCGAGGACCGGCTTGACCGGTGTGCGCCCGTATTCAGCGAGCACCGACGTGTGGTTGTCCCGATCGCGGGTATGGCCGGTCTGCACCATGTTGAAGTCGAGCCAGGGCGCGTCGTGAAACCAGATCGCCGAGCTGTATTGGCCGGTCGGATGGAACGTGATCAAGTGCCGGCCCCGGTCGCCCTCTTTCAGTCCGCGCGCCATCGCTTCGAGCGTGCGACGCTCTTCGTCATCGCCGACGAATTTGTCGCCGCCGAGAATCCAGACCAGGCCGGCGTCGCGATACCGGCGGCCCAGCCATTTGCCGTAGGTCCGCGAGTTGTCGGGATTGAAGACGAGCGGGCCTTTGCCGCCTTTCTTGTGCCACTTGTCCCCCCACGTCGGAAGGAAACCGATGCGCAGGCCGAGTTCGTTCGCGCGGCGCACGATGAAATCCACGTGGTCCCAATAGTCGTTGTCCGGCCCGTCCTCCACGTCGGGCCGCTTGGGATCGTTGTCCACGAGCGGGCGATGGCCGTAAGCGTTGGGTGTGTTGAGCCCGTCGAGTTCGGCCAGCGCCACCGCTTGAATGACGGTGAACCCTTTCTTCGCGCGGTCCTCGAGATAGAGCGTGGCCTCCTCCCGGTTCAGACGGTGGAACAATTCCCATGCCGTGTCGCCCAGCCAGAAGAACGGCTTGCCTTCAGCGGTGACGAGAAAGCGGTGATTGTCGCTGACGCGGAGGAGCGGCAGGGGTTTCGGAGTCGGCTTGGTATCGGCTGCTGCTGAGTTCTGGAGCAGAGCGAAGCCAGCAACCACCAACGACACCATCGTTGTGGTGGCAACCGGCGGTTGGCATTTATGTGAACGAGGCATCGGACAGAGGCTACCCGAGCGCCCGGAGCTTGCCTTGAACAAAACCCGCGATTCCTAGCACGAATCCGTCAAGCCGTTTGGTCCTCAAGAACGTTGAGCCAGCAGAACGGGAGCGAAATTCAGCCGCATAAATGGGGCGGCCAGGGCCGCGTGCCACCTGGTGAGCGGCTCAGCAGGGTTGAAGTGAAAGTGGTTCGAGCGCGCGTCAATGTTCGGTCCCCCGACGGCGATGATGGGTTTCACGGCTGTGCCCCCCCGTTCAGCGGCGGACTGGGCCAGCGATCTTCAAGTCTGCTTGGCGGAGTCCGGGAATTTTCATGTGGGATAATGAGAACTTAGAGCTGGCCAATTGGGCAACGGGATACCGTAAACCGGGAAGAATGCTTTCCCTCTGTGGCCTCCAAAAATCCGCGCTAAAATCACCGGTGGTCCTGCGGAAATCAGCGCAGAGATTTGGAGGACACAGAGATCGGATGGTTCATTTGCCTCCAGCACCAATACCTAGTCCTGATCCGCCAGACCGATGCTGTGCAAGCCGTGTCGCTCCTGGATCGGCGCGTCGAAATCGCGCAACGAATCAGGCAGGCCTCGAGATCGACCAAAGGCAGCCGATTACTTGCGCGACGCGATGTGCTCGGTGAACCACGTCCAGTCGGCTCGATCGGCGGGAGGGATCCCACTCATGTCGTTTGGGACTGCCTCGCCGCCTTTACGCTTGAAGCCGGAGACGTTGCTCCGCCATTTTTTGATTTCGGAATGGCCGTCGGCGAAAGTAAGTCCGGCCGCGTTTCCATGCCGCCCCGAGGGAGCGTCCAGCCAAAGGGTGTTGTTGGCGAAACTGCGGAGGTTGTCGAACGGGAAAAAATGCGAGTCATTGATGCTATTTTCGTGCTCGTCGATCAGGAGGAAAACCTCGCTGGCGCCCGGGGACGAAAAGTCGGAAAATTTCCTGGCGACCTTGTACGTCTGGCTGTTGTTTTGGACCCAGGACGTTGAGGTGTCGCCCATGAAGGCGTTCATGGTGTAACTGCGGCTGCGCGGGAGGAACTTGCCCCCGACGCGCAACACTGCGGCGTCCGCCGGGCACCGGAAAACAGTCGGTGTGCTGAGATATTTATATGTCGGGCTGTTGGTAAGTTGGCGTATGTCCGCCGAATCAGCGGCTCCGAACATGCCGCCCTCTATCCAAGCGGGCGCCTTGGGACTGGAAAATGGGCCGAGGCAAATGTCGTCGTAGTCACTGCCGTAGAGTACGTAGGCCAGACCCAGTTGTTTCGCGTTGTTCAGGCAGGCGATGCCGCCCGCCTTGGCCTTGGCCTTGCTCAACGCGGGCAGGAGCATTCCTGCGAGAATCGCAATGATGGCGATGACGACGAGCAGTTCGATGAGGGTAAAGCCGCGCCTCGCCCGGCAAGATTCTGTTTTCATAAGGGACCTTATAGAGAAACTAGGAAATCTGTGCTTGGACGAACGCAACAAATATTGGAACGAAATTGAAACGTCTGCCCGGTCCTGGAAAAGTGAGAAACCCTTCGCCCTCTGTGTCCTCCCAATCTCTGCGCTAAGATCCCCGGTGGTCCTGCGGAAATCGGCGCAGAGATCAGGAGGACACAGAGAGGGAACCAAGGCCAGTCTCTCAGCGCCGCGTCTGCAAGACGGCCCGATGCTCGATGGGCGTCCGCCCGAAGGTCCGCCGAAACCGGCGATCGAAGTGGCTCTGATCACTAAACCCAAGCTGGAATGCAATTTCAGCAATTGACTCACGCGTTCCCTCCAGCAACTCCACTGCGTGCGCCATGCGGACCTGGTTGAGGTAGCTGCCGAGGAACGGTGTTACTACCTCAATGAGGTCTAGTCTGAACGTATGGCTTGTATAGCTTGCAGGATTCAGTTTAGACGACTCATAAAAACCCACTCGTACACCGGATTGATCGACACTTCGGAAACTCGCCATTCGACCACT
>SXGS01633292.1_pt1 | contig 17603 bp, 18 predicted proteins | sample 3174681 | NCBI WGS metagenome assembly SXGS01 (sample SAMN11356861, study PRJNA531348) | freshwater metagenome | isolation source: freshwater sample F1-80 | place: China: Fuxian Lake, Yuxi | collected 2017-12-25 | reverse complement strand
ATTTGCAGATTTAATCACCGCAACCTTCATGATTAACACTCCGAAGTTTTTGCTCGGTATGCAAAGAAAGTATGGCGATAGCTGCTCATTTTTCTTATCAAGAAGATTGTTTATCGGACTTTTCTCACCAAGTGCAGTTCATGAGGTAAGTGTTGCTCAACAACATAAATTTGTTAAAGGTGTTGGTTTTGCCAGAATGCGAAAAGTTTTAGGTGAGGGATTACTGACAAATGAGGAGCCAATTCACCTAGCTCACCGGCGAATGATGCAGCCACCATTTCACCATGGCAATTTAGATTCCTATGTTGCAATCATGCATGAGTTGGTGAGTGAGCACACCAAAGCTTGGGAGGATAAAAAGAGCATTGAGTTAGCCCCTGAGATGATGGCGCTGACTCTTGAGATCGTATCTAGATGTTTATTTGGCTTGGACTCACACCAATACACCCAAGCGATCGCTGAATCGATGGAGATAGCCATTGATCGAATTGAGCGAACGATGTTGCCTGGCCTTGATCGCTTTGATAAATCTGGCATTAAGTACTTTAAAGAGTTTGAGGTGGCGAGTGATCGCTTGGTAGATATCGCCGAGGCGATCATTAATAAGCGGATTGAAAGTAATGAGAAGAAGGATGATGATCTATTAGGAATCTTGTTGCAAATGCAAGATCAAATTTCAAATGAACATATCCGAGATGAAGTTTTAACTTTAATTTTAAGTGGACATGAGACAACGGCAAATGTGATGAGTTGGGCTTTTTCATACCTTGCTAAAAACCCAGAGGTTAGAAAGCAATTAGAGGATGAGGCAGATAATGGAACTTGGATTAACGAGGGGCGAACTCCGACCTATCTTGAATTAGAGGAGAGCTCAAAGGTGGCATCTGCAATTTTGCAGGAGACGATGCGACTTGCTCCCCCAGTTTGGGTAGCTCCTCGAATTGCCACAACTGATTGCACAATTGATGGCATAAAGATTCCAAAGGGTGCTCATGTATTAGTTAGTCAGTATGTAACACATAGAAATCCAAGATTTTTCCCAGAGCCAGAAAAATGGCAACCAGATCGTTGGTTGGATTCAAACTTTGAAAAATCACTTCCTCGCGGGGCCTACTTCCCATTTGGTGGCGGCAGTCGCAAATGTTTGGGTGAGTACTTCGCACTCGCTGAAGCTAGGTTAATCCTATTAATGGTGGCAAAAAACTTTAGATTAAGTGGAAAGTTTCCTAAAGCTCAACCAAGAGCTACTTATCGACCAAAGGGTGAGGTTAAAAACAAACTCTCACTTCGTTAGTTAAGTGAAAAAGATGGATACTCATCAGTTACTAGTAGGAGTGCGTATCCATATAACCGGTTCCAATAAGCAATAACCTTAATAACCTCCTCCGCCTTATCCTCTGGATAAAAGCCTTTGGTAATTACGCTAAACCAGCTAATTAAAGTTAAGGCAAAGCCGTAGATGGCGTAGATAATCCCAAGTAAGAACAATGGAATTGCTAGAAACCATTTAACTAATGGCATCCAAGGTGAGAGTTTTTTGCCACCATCTATCTCTGGATAGATAAGCCGCACCCTTTGATTTGCCTCAATGGATGGATATTCATCGGTAAGCACCAAGAGATATGCATTTACTCGATTAGCTAACTCAAGGAGGGCTTTATTAAAGGATAAAACATATGAAGGGTAGATATTTCGAAATAGCATGGAGAGCACAACTGGCAGAACTAACAAGCCACCAATCACTCCTGGCAGACCATCTGCAAACTCAGAGAAGCTGCTAAGAAATATCAATACTGGAACTGCTAAAAAGATTCTAAATAAGGCGGTGTTTTTATCTCGGTTATCTAGATCAACATGTATTTCAGTAATTATTTGATTGCTCATATGCACAACTCTATCTAAAGAACTGGTAAATACCTGCTTAATTCATAGGCACTAACCTGTTTTCGATACTCATCCCACTCAGCCCGCTTATTACGCAACACATACTCAAAAACATCATCACCTAATGTCTTCTTTACCAACTCACTTTTTTCCATCGCACTTATCGCCTCAGCTAAATCAGTTGGCAGTGGAGCGGGATTTGAATTTTCAGTTAACTCATAATTTCCTTCAACACCAGCAATACCAGCGGCAATAATTACCGCAAATGCAAGGTATGGATTGCAGGCAGAGTCAGGGGATCTAACCTCAATTCGAGTTGAGGCCTCCTTCTTTGGTTTGTATGTTGGAATTCTCACCATCGCATTGCGATCAACTTGAGCCCAGGTTGCAAAGGCTGGTGCCTCACCCCCACCACTTAATCGTTTATAGGAGTTAACCCATTGATTTGTGATGGCAGTTATCTCAGATGCATGTTTAATAATTCCAGCGGTGAAGGATCTACCAATCTTTGATAACTGCATTGGTGCACCCTCTTCATAAAATGCATTTTTCTCACCAGCAAACAAAGAGATATGGGTATGCATGGCAGAGCCAGGATGATTAGTAAATGGTTTTGGCATAAAGGAGGCGTAAAACCCTTGATCTAATGCCACCTCTTTAACAACATGTCTAAATGTCATGATGTTATCTGCAGTTGATAATGCATCGGCATATCGCAGATCAATCTCTTGTTGGCCTGGCCCACCCTCATGGTGTGAGAACTCAACTGAGATTCCCATTGCTTCTAATATTGTGATTGCTTGTCTTCTAAAATCATGACCAACTACAGATGGTGTGTGATCAAAGTAGCCAGCTGAATCAACTGGAACTGGCTCCTGTCCTGGTTTTGGTTCATCTTTAAATAAGAAAAACTCAATCTCTGGGTGGGTGTAACAGGTGTAACCAAGCTTGGCTACCTTCTCTAAAGTTTGGCGAAGCACTCTTCTTGAATCAACTGAGGCTGGTGTGCCATCTGGCAATGAAATATCACAAAACATTCTGGCCGCACCCGGTGATTCAGTTCGCCAAGGCAAAATTGAAAAGCTTGCTGGATCTGGTTTGGCCAACATATCGGCCTCAGTTATTCGAGCAAAGCCTTCAATTGCAGAGCCATCAAAGCCAATACCTTCGGCAAATGCATTCTCTAACTCAGCTGGGGCAATTGCCACAGATTTTAAAAAGCCTAATACATCGGTAAACCAAAGTCTGATAAACCTAATGTTTCGCTCCTCTAAGGTGCGCAGCACAAAGGCTTGTTGTTTTGCTAAATCATTTGCCGAACTCATAGGGATATTAAAGCCGCTGTTGGTTACGGCTATGTTAACTGTAAAAAGATGGCAAATTTAAGCGTATTTAGATTGCAAAAAACTCCGAAGAGTCCACTGAGGTTCTAGCTGGCACACTCTTAGTCACCACCATATTGGCTGAGATCTTCACACCTTCTCCAATTGAAATGTCACCAATTACTCGCGCTCCGGCACCAATTACCACTTGATTTCCAATTGTTGGATGGCGCTTTCCGCTGCCACCTGATTTAGCGCCCAAGGTAACATCATGATAAATCATCACATCATCACCAACTATTGCAGTTGCGCCAATTACTACTCCCATGCCGTGATCAATAAAAAATCGCTTGCCGATCTTTGCTGCTGGGTGAATTTCAACTCCAGTTACCGCCCTAATCCAATTTGAGTAGATCCTGGCTAATAACTTGAGTTTGAGACGCCAAAGAAAGTGGGCAATGCGATATCCCCAAACCGCATGCACGCCTGGGTAGGTAAGTAATACCTCTAATCGATTACGCGCGGCTGGATCCTTAGCTAGCGCAGTATCAATATCTTCAACAATGCTTTTGATCATTTAATCGGTTAAATCTTCATACAAAACAGTTGAAAGATAACGCTCACCAAATGAAGGAATGATTACTACGATATTCTTTCCAGCAAACTCGACTCGCTTTGCCACAACCGATGCTGCCCAAAGCGCAGCACCTGATGAGATACCAGCCAAGATTCCTTCTTCACTTCCTGCACGGCGGGCATACTTAATTGCATCTGCAGCGGAGGCATCCAAAATTTCATCGTAAACATTTCGATCCAACACTGGTGGCACAAAGTTTGGACCAATTCCTTGAATCGGATGTGAGCCTGGAGCGCCCCCATTTAAAATAGGTGATGCTGCTGGTTCAACACCAATCACCTTGATGCTTGATTTGCGCTCTTTGAGAAGTTGGCCTGTTCCGGTAATCGTGCCACCGGTTCCAATTCCAGAGATTAAAACATCAACTGTGCCATCAGTGTCTCGCCATATTTCTTCACCAGTTGTTTGGCGGTGAATGATGGGACCGGCAGCGTTTTCAAATTGGCGAACCATTACAGCGCCAGATTTTGCTAGCTCCTCTGATCTTGCAACAGCGCCCTTCATACCCTCTGCAGCTGGAGTTAAAATTAACTCAGCCCCGTATGCTCTAATTAATTTACGGCGCTCCTTTGAGACAGACTCTGGCATCGTTAAAATTACTTTGTAACCACGGGCTGCCCCGACCATAGCCAGTGCAACTCCAGTATTTCCCGAGGTTGCCTCAACAATTGTGCCACCAGGCTTTAGTTCACCACTTTTTTCAGCGGCATCAACCATGGCAATCGCAAGGCGATCTTTAACAGTTGCAGATGGGTTATAAAACTCAAGCTTTGCCCAAACATTAGCGGAGGCGCCATCCATAATTTTATTAATTTTGACTAGCGGGGTATTTCCGAATATCTCAGTGATGTCGTTGTAAATCTTCATTTATTTCTCCTAAAAAATTAATTGGTTGATTGAAAAAAGGGCAGATCAGGATGAGGTTAAAGAAAGTATTAGCAGCTGCAAGATGTTGCAAGACCAAAATCAATTACCCGGCGGCGCGTAAACAGCCACTTGCGCATTGATTTAATCACCTGCTAAATCTAAAGTACCAATTGAGTTAAGGCTAATTGCAAATCATTTGCGTGTTTCAAAAGCTACGCCTAAATTGATTAAGACTCATTCCAATGTGATGTAATCGGCAACCTTCGATCCTTACCAAAGGCTCTGCCTGAGATTTTAGTTCCTGGTGGATACTGCCTTCTCTTGTACTCTGCCCTATCTACTAGCCCAACTACCTTATCTACTACCGCTGGATTAAAACCTGCGGCCAGGGCGGCTGGTCGGCCACCATCTTGGTCAATATAAATCCTCAGTATTTGATCCAATACTTTGTAATCTGGCAGTGAGTCAGAGTCTTTTTGATCAGGACGAAGCTCAGCACTTGGCTCCTTGGTAATTGAGTTATCTGGAATCGGCGGAGTTTGTCCTTGCAAGATCGCTAAATCATTACGCCACTTAGCTAATTGCCACACTTGAGTTTTATAAAGATCCTTAATTGGTGCAAAGCCACCAACTGCATCGCCATACATGGTGGAGTAGCCAACTGCTAACTCAGATTTGTTTCCGGTGGCAAGAACTAGGTGACCTTCTTGATTTGATAAGCCCATCAAGGTCACACCCCGCACCCTGGCCTGCAAATTCTCCTCAGCTAGGCCAGCTAGATGTAGGTTTTCAATAAACTTTGAAACCATCGGCTGAATATCAATGATTCGATAATTTAATCCAATATTCATCGCTAAAGCTTTTGCATCGGCAAGTGAGTGCTCGGATGAGAACTTACTTGGCATAGCAATGCCATGAACTCGATTAGCACCAATTGCATCAGCAGCTAAGGCGGCCACTAACGCTGAGTCGATGCCACCAGATAATCCCAAAACCACAGATTTAAAATTGTTTTTCTCCACATAATCCTTAAGGCCAATTACCAACCCCTGCCAGATCTGCTCTAAATCCCCCAGCCTTCTTGCTACCCCGGCGGTTATCTTCTTGTACTTTAAAATCGGAGGATTTGAGATGATTAAATCTGGATCACTGGAGGCTAGCTTCACATCAAGATCAATCACCATTAAGCCATCTTCAAATTGTGGGGCGCGAGCAATGATCTGCCCAGTTTGGGAGGTAACAATTGTGTCGCCATCAAAAACTAAATCATCTTGGCCACCGGTCATATTTACATATGCCAGGGGTGCACCAATCTCCATTGCCCGCTTTTGAACCAATGCCAATCTGGCATCATCTTTGTTTAACTCAAAGGGTGAGCCATTTGGTACTAAAAGCAATCCAATATTTCGCTTAGCCAGCTCTGCAACTGGGCCACCTGATTGCCAAATATCCTCACAAATTGCCACACCAATATCAACACCGCAAACTCTGATAACTAGTGAGTGGTTGCCGGGGGCGAAGTTTCGATACTCATCAAAGACACCGTAATTTGGCAGGTGGTGCTTGATATAGGTGGCAACTACCTCACCACGGTGAATAACCGCTACACAATTTTGTGGCCTGCCAGTATCACTTTCACCTAAATAACCAACCAAAAGAGTTAAATCACCATTGCCCTCATTATTAATTCGAATTGCTAGCTCTGCGACTGCAGCAATTGAGGATTTTCTAAATGATGCTCGGTTTGCTAAATCCTCCACTGGATACCCAGTCAAAATCATCTCTGGATAAACCACCACCACCGCTCCAGCATTGGCAGCATCAAAGGCGTACTTGGAAACTAGATCAGAGTTTTTGCGCAGATCACCAACAGTTGGATTGATCTGGGCTAGGGCAATTCGAATCTGACCGGTATCGCTCACTTTTCAAGAGTACCTCAGGTAGCGCACCTGGTGGGAGTTAAGTTAAAGTAGTACCACCTAGAAAAGACAGGGACCGCAAATGGCCTTGATCTATAAGGAGTAAGTAATGAGCAATGCTCAATCTGGCCGGATCTCAATTGCCGATTTGGCTGCCAAAAAAAAGGCGCAGCAAAAATGGGCGATGCTCACCTGCTATGAACAGATAACCGCTGAGATTTTTGATCAAGCAGGTATCCCAGTATTACTAGTTGGTGACTCTGCCGGAAATAACTTCCTAGGTTTTGAAAACACTATTCCAGTAACTGTTGATGAGTTAATTCCAATGGCCCGGGCGGTGGTAGGGGCTAGTAAAAAAGCGATGGTGGTAGCAGATTTTCCATTTGGCTCCTATGAATCATCTGCCGAACAAGCACTTGAAACTGGGGTGAGATTTTTTAAAGAGGCAAAGGTTGGCGCAGTAAAGCTTGAGGGTGGAATCAAGGTTGTGCCCCAAATTGAAAAATTAATTGCAGCTGGCATTCCAGTTATGGGACACCTGGGATTAACCCCGCAATCAGTTCACACAATAGGTGGATTTAAGGTGCAAGGTCGTGGTGATGATGGAGAGCGAATAATCAAAGATGCTAAGGCGCTAGCTGCGGCTGGAGTTTTTGCCATCGTTCTTGAAGCGGTGCCAGCAGCCCTAGCAGAGGAGATAACTGCTCAATTAACTATTCCCACAATTGGCATTGGTGCTGGTAGTGGTTGTGATGCGCAGGTTTTAGTTTGGACAGATTTAATGGGATTAACCGCCAAGATACCTAAGCTTGCCAAGTCGTATCGAAATCTTCGCAAGGAGATGGGTGATGCTGCTACTGAGTTTGCGCAAGATGTGGCAGCGGGTAGATTTCCTACCGCAGAGCAGAGCTTTACTTAATTAACTCTGCCCAAGGAGGGCTGGCGTGGCAAATCTGGCGATAGATTTTTCACCGCTGCGCAAGTATCCAGATTTTAAAAGGCTTTGGCTCTCTGGCCTGATCTCCTACTTCGGTTCAATGTTCACCTATGTGGCATTGCCCTTTCAAGTTAAAGAGTTAACTGGATCATTTCTAGCAGTTGGCTTAATCGGCTTAGTTGAGATTATCCCGTTGGTGATCTTTGGCCTCTATGGTGGGGTGCTAGCTGATCATATGGATCGCAAAAAGATGATCTGGGCTACTGAATTTGCATCCTTATTTCTCTCCGCCATCTTATTAATTAACGCCTTACTGCCCTCACCTAATTTGGTATTGATCTATGTAGTAGCTGCATTATTTGCTGCAGTTGATGGATTGCAAAGGCCAAGTTCAGATGCAATTTTGCCTAGATTGGTAGAGCATAAAGATCTACCTGCTGCTAGTGCCTTAATGAGTATGCGTTGGCAGATCGGCATGATTGCTGGCCCCTCATTAGCTGGTGTTTTAATCTCAATATTTGGTGTACCAGCTGGATTTATCTTGGACATACTTACCTACTTTTTATCCTTAATTATTTTGCTTCGAGTCAAGAGTGTTCCACCCATAGAAATCAATGAAAAGCCGGCTTTTTCTAGTTTGATAGCTGGGGTCAAATATGCAACTAGTCGCAAGGATTTAATGGGTACCTATCTAGTAGATCTGTCAGCGATGTTTTTTGCAATGCCAACTGCGCTCTATCCATTTTGGGCAGAGCAGGCCGGCGCACCTTGGGCACTTGGATTTTTTTACGCCGCCGGAACTATTGGCTCAATCTTGGTAACACTTACTAGTGGCTGGGTTAAGAGCTACACAAAACATGGGCGAGCGATATTTTTAGCCGCCCTAGGTTGGGGGGTGGCAATAACTATTGCCGGTCTAGTTGATCATGTGGCATTAATTTTGCTATTTCTTATTTTGGCCGGCGCATCCGATATGGTCTCCGCCCTTTTCCGATCAGTTCTATGGAATCAATCTATTCCAGATGAGTTTCGGGGCCGATTAGCTGGGGTGGAGTTAATCTCTTACTCAGTTGGACCACTTGGCGGACAAACTCGGGCCGGATTTACCGCAGAACGCACCTCACTTCGCACCTCAGTGGTCTCTGGTGGTCTACTTTGCATCGGTTTTGTCACTTTCTTTACCGCTTTACTGCCGGAATTTCGAAAATATGACAGTCAAACCAATAAATTTGCAGTTTCAGAGGCAAAAAAACGAAAAACTGCACCAAATAATTAACTCACCAGTAGTTTTTTGCCAATTCTGGTCAAAAAATTGGCTAACTTTTGTTTAAAAATGCATAAAATATTTGATAAATAAAGTTGCGACACGCACCAACTTTTTTGCCAAATTAGTGGAAAGTTTTGCCATTTAGTGACACGCTTGTCCATGAAACAGGTTCGGTGACGGATCGAACCACTTTGATAGGAGATCTACGTGGCTGCAAAGCGTCGTAAGAAAGCAGCAAAAGCTGCTCCAAAGCGTCGTCGTCGCAAGAAGGCAGCAAAAGCTGCTCCAAAGCGTCGTCGTCGTAAGAAGGCAGCAAAAGCTGCTCCAAAGCGTCGTCGTCGTAGAAAAGCAGCAAAGTAAGTTATTAACTAAAAAATCCCGCCGGTTAAATGGCGGGATTTTTTATTGCCCAAAAGTAATTTAAGAAAAGATAGGCTAAGGCCTATTATGAAGAGTGGCTTAGAGCTATCCCACATTGACCCAACGGTTCGGCCACAAGATGACCTATTTAGATTTATGAATGGCAAGTGGCTTAAGGAAACTACCATCCCAGAGGATCGAGCAAGTGATGGTGCCTTTTACTGGCTATATGAGCAGGCGGAAAAACAGGTCAAACAAATCATCTTAGATCAGGCAGCTAGCAAGGCCGCTGCTGGAAGTAATGCCCAAAAAATTGGCGATCTATACAACTCCTTTATGGATGAAGTGGGAATTGAAAAATTAGGTATCTCACCAATTGCAAAAGATTTAGCAGCTGTGCAATCAATTAATTCGTTAGCTGATTTTTTAAAAACCTTAGGTGAGTTTGAAGCCCGTGGTTTATCTGGTCTGTTTTACTCCTTTGTCTCAACCGATAATAAGGACTCCACTAAAAATATTCTCTACCTGGGCCAATCTGGAATCTCATTGCCCGATGAGGCTTACTACCGAGAGGGTGAGTACCAAGGGATTAGAGATGCCTTCACCGCCCACATCCAAAAGATGTTTGAGTTGGCTAATCTTGAAAATGCCGCATCAGCTGCTAAGCAGGTTCTAGAGATTGAAAGCTTGATTGCAGCCTGCCATTGGGATCAGGTTAAGGATCGAGATGCCGAGCTGACCTATAACAAGAGGAGCTTTGCCCAGTTAACTCAATTAGCCCCAGATTTAGATTGGCAACTTTGGATCTCCTCCTCCAAGACTCCAATGCGAGTTCTTGAGCAGGTAGTAATAAGACAACCCTCCTACTTTGAAGGGTTATCAAAGTTGTTAGCAGCTTTTGATCTGCCAAAGTGGCGCAGCTGGCTCACCTGGCATGTGCTCTCTGGAGCTAGTCCATATTTAAGCAGCCAATTTGTTAATGAGAATTTCGCCTTTTATGGCACCACACTCTCTGGAATCCCAAAGTTAAAGGATCGGTGGAAGCGTGGAGTTGGCTTAGTTGAAGGGGCTTTGGGTGAGGCGGTTGGCCAGATCTACGTCCAGCGCCACTTTGGTGAGAGTGCTAAAACCAAGATGGTTGAGTTGGTAAAAAACTTAATCACCGCCTATCGGGTTTCCATTGAGGGGCTGAGCTGGATGAGCCAGGAGACAAAAGAACGAGCATTTATTAAGTTAAATAAATTTACCCCCAAGATTGGTTACCCAGATAAGTGGCGGGATTACTCAAAGCTTTCAATTTCAGCAAATGATTTAATTGGCAATTTAGCCCAGATTGCAAAGTTCTCTCAAGATTATGAGTATGCCAAGATCGGAAAGCCGGTAGATAAGAGTGAGTGGTATATGACCCCACAAACTGTTAACGCCTACTACAACCCCGGGATGAATGAGATTGTGTTTCCAGCTGCAATTTTGCAACCACCATTTTTTGATGTTAATGCTGATGATTACGCAGCCAATTATGGTGGCATTGGTGCGGTGATAGGACACGAGATCGGGCATGGCTTTGATGATCAGGGCTCTAAATATGATGGTGATGGCAACCTAGTAAATTGGTGGTCAGATGGTGATCGCGTTGAGTTTGAAAAGCGGACTAAGAAATTAATTGATCAATACAACCAACTCTCCCCTGAGGTAGCACCTGAGGTTAAGGTCAATGGGGCGTTGACGGTGGGTGAGAATATTGGCGATCTTGGTGGCTTAACTATTGCTTATAAGGCGTATCAGATCTCACTTGCTGGAAAGCAGCCACCAGTAATTGATAATTACACTGGATCACAACGGTTTTTTATGGGCTGGGCCCAATCATGGCGAAGTAAGTATCGACCTGAGGAGGCCAGAAGGCGGATCGCCATCGATCCTCACTCTCCAGCTGAGTTTAGATGTAATCAAATTGTGGCTAATTTAGATGAGTTTCATGATGCCTTTGGGTTGAAGCAGAAAGATAAGCAATATATGGCCCAGTCAGAGCGAGTGCGGATTTGGTAGCGTAATTAACTCCGCCACCTCACCTAAGTTGAAAGCAGGAGTTCACACCAATGGGATTTAAATTCTCAGTTGAAAAACACCTTACCGGCCATCTGGGACGAAGTGGGGTAATTACCACCCCCCATGGTCAGATAAAGACCCCAGCCTTTATTCCAGTTGGTACCAAGGCAACCTTAAAATCAGTTTTGCCAGAATCAATAAGTGATTTTGGCGCACAAGCAGTACTGACAAATGCTTATCACCTATATCTGCAGCCAGGACCAGAGATTGTTGATCAAGCAGGAGGCCTTGGAAAGTTTATGAATTGGCCAGGGCCAACCTTTACCGACTCAGGTGGCTTTCAAGTTTTGTCCCTTGGGGTGGGTTTTAAAAAGGTTATTGCTATGGATGAGATCAACTTTCAAGCAGATGATGTAATCGCCGATGATAAAGAGCGGCTAGCCCATGTTGATGATGATGGGGTCACCTTTAAATCTCATTTAGATGGCTCACTTCACCGCTTTACCCCTGAGGTTTCGATGCAGGTGCAGCATCAAATTGGCGCAGACATAATCTTTGCCTTTGATGAGTGCACTACCTTGCACAACACTAGAAGTTACCAAGAAAAAGCTTTAGAGCGCACAAGGCTTTGGGCGATTAGATGTTTGGCAGAGCATGATCGATTAACCAAGGCACGCTCTGATAAACCATACCAAGCACTCTTTGGGGTGTTACAAGGTGCCCAATATGAGGATTTGCGCAGAAAGGCGGCGAAGGATTTATCAGATATGAAGGTATCTGGGGTTAGCTTTGATGGCTTTGGTATTGGTGGGGCGTTAGATAAACAATCTTTGGGAGATATTTTAAGATGGGTAAATGAGGAGCTACCGCAAGATAAGCCAAGACACTTTTTAGGTATTGGTGAGCCAGATGATTTATTTGTTGGGGTGGAAAATGGCGCAGATACCTTTGATTGTGTAGCACCTTCCCGGCAAGCAAGAACTAGCTCAGTATTCACCAAAGATGGCAGAGTAAATATTTCAAATGCCCCACATAAGGATGAGTTTTTTCCAATTGAAAAAGATTGCAGCTGTTATACCTGCGCCAACTACACCCGGGCATATCTATGTCACCTATTTAGATCAAAGGAGATGCTCGCTGCCACCTTGGCCACCATCCACAACCAACACTTTATTGTTGGCTTGGTCGATCAGATGCGTAAAGGTATTGAAGATGGCACATTTTTTGAATTTAAAGCCCAATTTATGGCTAGGTACTACAAAAAGTAATTTGGCGGTAGATTACTTAGATGAATGAGGCACGCAAACCACTTCGAATCGGCATATTAGGCGCAGCCAGAATCGCACCAGGTGCAATTATTTATCCAGCCCAAGCAACCGGTCATAAATTAGTTGCAGTTGGGGCTCGAGACAAATCTCGCGCAGCTGAGTTTGCAAAGCAGTATCAAATTCAAAAATCATATGGCTCATACCAAGAGGTATTAGATGATCCAGAGATTGATGTGGTTTATAACGCGCTACACAATGGCGCACACGCCCCGTGGAATATCAAAGCTTTAGCTGCTGGAAAACATGTATTAAGTGAGAAGCCATCAGCTAGTAATGCTGCTGAGGCAAAAGAGGTTGTAGCTGCGGTGAATAAATCAGGCAAGATCTTTATGGAGGGGTTTCACTACTACTACCACCCAGTCTTTCAACGATTACTTGCGATTATAAAATCAGGTGAGATCGGTGAGGTAATAAAGGTGGAATCAGCCCTGCTAATTCCGATGCCAAAACCGGGTGATTTAAGATTGCAATTTGATTTAGCAGGGGGCTCACTTATGGATGTTGGCTGCTACGCCATCCATAGTCAGCGAATGATCAGTCAACTAATCACAGATGGTGAGCCAGCGGTGGTAAAGGCTGAGGCAAATGCTAGCGATGGAGAGATTGATACCAAGTTATATGTTCAACTTAAGTATCCAAATGGTGTGGCAGCCCTCGCAAAGGGTGATTTTGAAACCGAGAGCATGCAAGCTCCGCTTACCGTTACTGGCAGTAAGGGAAGTGTTTACCTACCAAATTTTGTAATCTCTGGAGTTGACCCAAGGGTAATTGTGGAATCAGGTGGGCAAAAACGAGTAGAGCATCTGCCCTCAATCTCCACCTATACCTATCAACTCCTAGCCTTTGCCGATGCAGTTGATCTTGGAAAGCCGGTTAAAACTGATGCAAAGGATGCGCTGGCTCAATCTGCTCTCCTAGATAGCGGATATTTGGCTGCGCAACTGCCGATTAGGCCAACTTTTAAGATTTAATCTGTATTAGTTAAAATATCAAGGTGGCAACTCCCAAAGTAATCCTTTATTTCATCTTCACTCCCCTATCTGATCCAGCTGCGATAAAGATCTGGCAGAAAAATCTATGTGCAGGATTAAATCTAAAGGGGCGGATTATTGTTTCACCCCATGGCATAAATGGCACCTTGGGTGGGGATATAAATGATTTAAAAAAATACATCAAACAAACCAGATCATATGAAGGTTTTAACAAGATAAAATTTAAATGGTCAGATGGCACTGGAAATGATTTTCCAAAGTTAAGTGTCAAAGTTAAAGCTGAGTTAGTTGGATTTGGAAATCCTGACGAGATTCAAGTTGATAAAAATGGTGTCATTGGTGGTGGCAAACATTTAAGTCCTATTCAAGTTGCAGAGTTAGTAGCGGAACGTGATGAGGTAGTTTTCTTTGATGGTCGAAACGCTTTTGAGGCAAAGGTTGGAAGATTTAAGAATGCAGTAGTACCTCAAACCATTACAACTAGAGATTTTGTTGCCGAGCTTGATAGTGGAAAGTACGACCACCTTAAAGATAAGCCGGTAGTTACCTACTGCACTGGTGGAATTAGGTGCGAGGTTCTATCCTCAGTTATGAAAACTCGAGGCTTTAAAGAGGTTTATCAAATTGATGGTGGCATTGTCACCTACGGCAAAGAGTTTGGCGATGATGGACTCTGGGAGGGTGCGCTTTTTACCTTTGATAATCGGATGTCAATTGAGTTTAGTGATAAGACAAAATCAATTGCCAATTGTGAAAAATGTAATGCCCCGGCTAATCGCTACTATGACTGTCCACAAGTACCATGCAACGCTTTGAATCTGCTCTGCTTAAATTGTGCTAAAACTTTAAATGATGAGATTTGTAAACATCCGCAACGCAAATACACCAACGCGGAGTTAATTGGCTAATAGCTGATTTGCGTGATCCTTTGGATGGTTTATGTAACTTTTAAACCATTTTCGAAGATCATAAGCACCACTTTCAGTGTGGGTGCCAGATTTTGAAAGATCTGCAAATTCTAATCTCTTAATAATTTCTAGTGAGGCCCCCCTTGAAGCCTTAAATAAGGCAAGGGATGCCTCAATAGGTAAAACTAGATACCCCAAAGTGGGATTTTGTGCCCATTTATTCTCATCATAACCTTGGATTATGGAGCCAGGCTCTGCGATTAATCTCTTTAAGCGAGCGCAGGATTGTGACTCACTATCGGCTAGGTGGTGAATTACCTGCCGTGGATTCCAACCATCACTTTTTGGCTTATCTAAATCAGCTGGATCTAACTTCGCATAGGCTGCTAGAAAAACTTCAGTAGCTGCTTGGTAATCACTTGCTAGTGCTTTTAACTCTTGATCGCTCATATACCAATCCTACCTACGTAAGAAGTTTCTTATTGATTTTGAGATTTGAAGGCTTGCCTTACTTAACCTACTAAAGGGTGAGGTGCCGATGACTTTGACACTAATTGGCTCTCCTGGGGTAAAGACGGAAAGTAGGGCAGGTGAGCTCTCATCTAATGAGTTAGCGATGATCTTCATCTGTGAAACTAGCGAAATACAACGAACAAACTGAGTTCTCGGCAGCACCTCTGCCATCCCAATTATCTCCTCAGTGAAGTTATCGGCAGCAAGTCGTAAGTCCTTTGCAATATTATCAATCTGTTTATCTCGGCTCTTGGTTTCAATTAACTCTAACTTTTCAGTAATTGCACTACTTGTTGCAGATAATGCAAATGCAATTTGTCGATCAATGCTCTCTTTTCGATTTGGATCCAAAGTTGAGTCAAATAATGTTCTAGCCATACTTCGTATCTGCACCACCATATGCTCAATTGCAACACCTTGGATATATAAAGACTCAGCTTGATCAACCTCAGCAAGTGGTGACCATTTGGCATACCTTCTAGCCTCAATTGCTTGGGATCTTAAACTTGGTATCTCCTCCACCAGCAATCTAGCCTTTGCAAGCCAGGATCCTGCCTGTTTTTTAGAGGTGCCAGCTGCAACTCCCTCTGCCATCTCACTAATCAACTCAGCCCCACGTTTACCTAATCTTGAAATTTGATTAACAGTTCGACCAGCTGGGGTATTGGCATGGGAGAAGTAGGAGAAAACAATTGCCACAGCTGCGCCAATTAATGTTGAAATCAATCTATGTTCTGCTGTAGAGCCTGAGATTCCAGGGCCAATAACGATTAAGGCAGTAACCGGCACATTTACCGAGGCCACCTCACCAAGACGAAGCCCCCTAGCAACAACTGAGCAGAGCAGAACTGTCATACCGATAGCGATCGGGCCAAAGGAGAAGTAATAAACAGTTAATAAGGCAACCCCAGCCCCAATTGCAGTTCCAACAATTTGACATAAACCCTCTCTTACTGATTTATAAAGAGAGATTCGGATGCTAAGTGCGCAAACAATTGCTGCTACCAAGCCACCTTTGAAAACTAATGAATCACCAATTAACCAGGCGGTGGTGGAGGCCAGGGAGGCCACAACTATCTGCCTAACCCAAGTTCTACGGTTGGTAAAGAGCTTAATAAACCAAGTTACAAAGCGCTTCACGGGCGAAACTTAATTTTTTTAGCATTCATTAAAACTTTAAGTCTGGCAATGGCGCTTTTGCCCATGCCAGGTAAATCCTCTAACTCTTGTTGTGAAATCTTTCTCAGATCTGAAACTTTATATAACCGAGCATCTACCAAGGCGCGCCTTGCCGGGGCAACAATTTTATACTCTCGCCACTCACGATCTAACTTCTCATATCTATCTAGCTCACTTTGAGAGATATCACTATCTTGATTTAACTTTTTGTGATTTTTCTCCATAAAGTTATCCTACAACTTTACTTGCGCTTCTTTTTAACCATCATTTGAACCATCCGCTGTGTCATTAATTTTCGCACCAAGGTCTTTGGCAATGGTGTATCAAAGTGCAGCGCTCTCTTAGTTTGCCGATACTTGACCAAATCTGTCTGCAAGGCAGCAAGTACTGAGCTACTAAATGGGTAAAAGGAGCAACCAGATTTTCTGGCAGCGATTCCACAAACTACATCTTTATCTAACTTAAAAGCTGGTGTGCCGTAGAAGATAACCTGCTTTAAGGAGGGCTCCACCTCCATGATGATTTGGCGCATTTGCTTTAATAATGTCCGCTCTGGCTCTGCCTGCGCAGCGATATAAGCATCAACATCTCTCTTAGCCATGCCAACATTCTAATTACTTATTGAATAAATTACTCAGATTTCGATACATCGGTAGGTATAACTGCTCTGGTTTTGATCTACTTGGAATTGGCTTATTTCCGGCGACAAAACCCAACTTAAGATAAGCAGCAATTGCGCGCTTATTCTCTGGCCAAACACCTAATCCCTGCCGCTGCCATTTGTTTTCAATACAGAATTTATCAATTGCACTCAACATCAAAGCAGCTACGCCTTGCCCGCGAAATGATTGCTCAATCCACCAGCCAAAAATCCAGCATTTACTGCCCCGATCCTGAGCCGCTTTCTCTACGCCAATTAATCCAATATCAATACCATCTACAGAGGTGAAAAACCAATTTGAATCTACTAAAGATTGTTGCCAAAAACTGATTGGTTTGTCTTTATCTACCTCATAAACTGCGCCATAGGCATAAGGAGCATCCTTTAGCGCAGCAAGACGCAAACTCTTAAGTCGCTCTGCCTCACTTGTGCTAGCTTTTTCAATCTTAATCTGCACAAAATCACCTAACGGGTAAATAATCGAGAAAACAAATTTGCTTTCTTAGGTTCATCTTGATGACCCTGACATCGGTCATTTTTTGCCACATTAGCAAGTGCTTGCTCAATATGCTGACCACAACCAGACCAGGTTGGTTTCTTACACTTTCGACAGCTTACTTGATCACACACATTAATCACTCCTTTGCACTTTCTAAGTTATTAATACAATATTTAGATAGCAAAACAATACACCTCACCTATTGTAATCTGGCATTGCTAACCTAATTCTGATCAGGGTAGGCTTACATAATGAGCATTAAAATTCGTCCAATCACCCCAGCT
>SXGS01125879.1_pt1 | contig 17605 bp, 10 predicted proteins | sample 3174681 | NCBI WGS metagenome assembly SXGS01 (sample SAMN11356861, study PRJNA531348) | freshwater metagenome | isolation source: freshwater sample F1-80 | place: China: Fuxian Lake, Yuxi | collected 2017-12-25 | reverse complement strand
TCTTTGTCCATCGACGGGTACGACATCGCGTGGGACACCGGCCATGAAAATATCGTCGATGGCCACGCCCGACTGGCAAAAGCCTGCGACCAAGGCATCGCTGCGCTCATCCACGATCTCAAGGCGCGAGGGCTCTTTGACGACACGCTCATCGTCTGGGGTGGCGAGTTCGGCCGCGCACCCACCTCTGAAGGCGCCAAAGGCCGCGACCACGACCACTATGGCTACACCAACTGGCTCGCCGGCGGCGGAGTCAAACGAGGCTTCAGCTACGGAGCGACGGACGAATTCGGTTGTTCTGCGGTGGAGGACCGCGTCCACGTCCACGACTTCCACGCCACGATTTTGCACCTGATGGGACTCGACCACGAGAAGCTCACTTATCGCTACTCAGGCCGCGATTATCGGCTGACAGATGTTTCCGGGAAAGTCGTGGAGGGAGTCCTCGCCTAACCGACATCGCCCGTCGGCTGAGTGTCGAAGTCACCGCACACCGCCGGACCTCTTATTCCGAGAGACACTCTGTCGCTACAAGGTGGGAACTCTTTGGTTTTTTAGAGCAAATCCCGGCCCAATTGGCTCCCTTCACGCGCGGGATAAATCGTCGGCACTCCACCCTGGGCTTCACGATTTCCGAGGCAGGCGGATGGACAGAATGCGGTGATTTTCGCTGTCACCGATGAGCAGGGTTCCATCGCTTTCGACAAAAATACCGTGAGGACGTGCCAACTGGGTCGGCCCACGAGAACCGGCCAGACCGTCGCCCAGGGTTCCTGTTCCAACCACCGTTTCGAGTGTCCGGCGCCGGACATCGTATTTGCGGATGGCATGGTTTTCGGTGTCGGCCAAATACACGTCACCGTCCGGTCCTACGGAAATTCCCTTCGGCCCATTCAGCGTGGCCGCGCGAGCTGGGCCGCCGTCTCCAGAGAACCCGGGGCGCCCCGTCCCCGCCTCAAGATGAATGATCCCGGCGCGGAGATCGAACCGCAGCAGTTGATGCCCTTCGCGGCTAATGAGGAACAAGTTGCCAGAGGTGTCAAAATCGAGCGAACGCGGTCCGTTGAGAGGAGTGCCCCGAATGGGAGAACCATCCGGAGTGGGGCCCGCCTTGCCGGTTCCAGCAAAGGTGGTGATGACTCGCGTCTTCGGATCAATTCGGCGCAGGACGTGATTGCTAATATCGGCAATGTAGAGGTCGCCCGCTGGACTAAATTGCAAGCTGATGGGTTGGTTCAACCGGGCTTGATCGGCCGGTCCATCGTCTCCTGAGTACCCCTTTTGACCGTTGCCAGCAAACGTCGTGAGCAGGCCGCTTTTAGCATCATAACGACGAATCACATTATTGCCGGTGTCGCTAATGAAGAGGTTGCCCGCGGCATCAAAGCGCAGTTCATGCGGTTTGTTCAGCGAGGCATTCTTGGCCGGGCCATTGTCGCCGGAATAGGCCGCGGTGCCGTTGCCGATCACCGTTGTGATGATTCCCTCAGGTGTGATCCGCCGGACAACATGGGCTTCGTAGTCGGCGAACCAGAGGCTTCGGTCCGGTCCGCGCACCACGCCGAAGGGACTGTTCAAGCGAGCCATCAAGGCGGGTCCGCCATCCCCATCCGAACCGACGGAACCGGAGCCGGCGATCCGAAGCGCGGTCTCAGCCCATCCTGATTCTATGGAGAGGATCAGGGCGATGAGCGGAATGAATGGAAGCTTCATAGGGTGTATCTAGAAGTGAGACAAGGGACCGCCGGGGGTGAAAGCGTTCCAATCGTTAGCATTGCGAGCTCAAATGTCCATTCCCTCCATGGGTCCAAACCCCGTCTGTCGGAGTGCCGAATTGCACCAAAAGTTCTCTTGCCGTCCCGGGAATCGACGACCTGATCTTCATTACGGTTCTGTCGGGCACTTTGGTGGTGGAACAACGGGACAAAATCCCCGGGAAGTGTCTTGCTTGGCCGTAGATTCCCCGTCGTTGCCGAAACCGAACAAAGATTCGGTGCCAGTTGTCGGCGGACCGTTCCCAATCCGAGCAGGGACCATCAAATGCAAATCCCGATCAGTCCGAAGACTGGAAAAGCAACACCGGGGCTGCGTCCATTACGCGTTCCGCAACACCGGAATCCATACGTTGCAAATGAACGCGGAGCCTCAAAAGCAAATCCCTACCAATTGATAGGTCTTAGCTTTTGCTCCGACACATCCTTCGGTTGAATCTCACAATCTCAGGCTCCCGGCGGTGCGAAACCGTGATCGTTTAAACATCCTACCCTTCCTCGGCCATGAATCTCATCTTCCTCCGCTGTATCGTGTTGCTCGCCGGTCTGGTCTCGACCCTCACGGCAGCAAACACGCCGTCGGCACAGAAACGGCCGAACATCATCGTCATTCTTGCCGATGACATGGGCTTCTCGGACCTCGGTTGTTATGGTGGGGAGATACGGACCCCCCACCTGGACGCACTCGCCAAAGGCGGATTGCGCTTCACGCAGTTTTACAATGGGTCCCGGTGCTGTCCCACCCGAGCCTCGTTGCTCACCGGTCTTTATCCTCACCAAGCGGGCGTCGGGCACATGATGGAAGATCATGGAATCGACGGTTATCGCGGTTCGCTGAACCGGAACTGCGTCACCCTTGCCGAGGCGCTCCAGCCGGCCGGCTATCGGTCCTACGCGGTCGGAAAATGGCATGTCACACCGGGACACTCAGCCAAGGCCCTAGAGGACACACGCAACTGGCCATTGCAGCGTGGCTTCGATCGCTACTATGGCACGATCCATGGCGCCGGCAGCTTCTGGGATCCGAGCGCACTGGTGCGTGACAACCGTCTTATCACAGCAGCCAACGACCCAGACTATCGACCGAAACAGTTCTATTACACCGATGCGATCACAGACCACGCCGTGACCTTCGTCCGAGAACATGCTCGCACCCACCCGGGTAAGCCCTTCTTCCTTTACACGGCTTTCACCGCAGCGCACTGGCCGATGCAGGCCAAGGAACAGGACATCGCCAAATACCAGGGTCATTACCATTCGGGCTACTCAGCGGTTCAGGCTGCCCGCTGGGCGAAGCAAAAACGTCTGGGTCTGGTGAACCCAAAGTGGGAGCGGCCCCCGATCGTGGGCAACTGGGCCTCGGTGAAGGACCGCCCCTTTGAGGAACGCTGCATGGAAGTCTACGCCGCGATGGTTGACTGCATGGACCAGGGCATTGGCCGGCTCGTCGCAGAACTGAAGGCCCAGGGCCAGTTCGACAACACGCTGATCCTCTTCCTCCAAGACAATGGCGGATGCGCTGAAGAAATCGGCCGAGGTAAGAATGCTCCCCAGCGTGCCGATCGGCCGACACTCCCTCCCATGGATCCGGATGATCAGCAGTTCAGCAGTCAGCCCAGGCAGACCCGGGACGGTTGGCCTGTGCGTCAGGGCTACGGTGTGATGCCGGGTGGGTCGGATACCTACATCGCCTACGGACGCGGATGGGCAAACGTCAGCAACACCCCATTCCGCGAATACAAACACTGGACCCATGAGGGCGGCATCAGCACGCCGCTCATCGCCCACTGGCCGAATGGATTGGCATGGTCACGACGAAACCGTCTAGAACACGAACCTGCGCACCTGATTGATATTATGGCGACGTGCGTGGACCTAGCCGGCGCGGTCTATCCCGAGTTGCGCGACAGAACAAAGATTAAGCCCATGGAAGGCGTAAGCCTTCGGCCGCTGTTTGCCGGTAAACCCCTTGAACGTCGACGGCCGATCTTCTGGGAGCACGAGGGCAATCGAGCTGTTCGCGCCGGGAAATGGAAACTGGTCGGCAAGGAGAACCAGCCGTGGGAACTGTACAACATGGAGCGCGATCGCACGGAACAGCACGATCTTGCTGCGGTGGAGTCGGACCATGCGCAGAGACTGGCCGCCCAATGGGAGGCCTATGCCGCTCGCGCCGATGTGCTGCCGCTCGGTAGCTGGCGCGTTAAGACCGTGAAAGAGTGAAAAGCCGTCAATCCTCGTCCGATCGTTGAAGTCTTGTTACGGGTTCTGGAAGCTCTCCTGCGGCCGTGGCTGACCGCCGCACGGCTCCTCGATCAATTCTCTACCAATAAATAAAGGGCTCGGTGTTGATCGTATCAATTCCACCCTACCATCAAGCGGTGCCGCCCCAAAGCCAATGTGGGGTCCATTCGCCACCAGAAAGCCAACGGGTTAGCGCTTGTCCATGGATTAGCGCACGGACAATGTTCTTCTACTGTGACCCGACCCCATCCCAATGGTCGAAGATGGTCTTCCGCATGCCTCGTGCGGCAGGTCACATTCTGGGCTCTGGTATTGTCTGCCCTCGCGGCAACGGCGCTGGCCGCCTCCCTTCCAGCCCCAGTGAAAGCGGCAGTCGGTCGCTACTGCCTCGACTGTCATGATGGAGACGTCAAGAAGGGCAACCTGGATCTCGGCAACATCTTGTCGGACGACTTGCAAACGCACTCCGTCGAATGGGAGCGCGTCGTTCGCAAACTCGCGGCCCGGCAAATGCCCCCCATCGGCAAGGACCGGCCCGCAGAGAAGGAGTTCGAACGCCTCGTTGCGACCCTCGGTTCGTCACTCGACGCGTTGGCGGCGAACAACCCGAATCCCGGCCGCACCGACCCCTTCCACCGACTCAACCGCACCGAGTATCGGAACACCATCCGAGATCTGCTCGACCTCGAGATCGATGCGGCGGCACTGCTGCCTAAAGACGACGCGAGCCACGGATTCGACAACCTAACGGGCGGCGACCTGTCACCCACCTTGCTCAACCGCTACATTTCTGCGGCCGAGAAAATCAGTCGCCTCGCCGTGGGTTCGCCGATCCCGAGGCCGAATGGCGACACCTATCGCCTAAAGCCAGACCTCACGCAGGAAGAGCCCGTCGCAAATCTTCCACTCGGCACGCGCGGTGGAACGCTGATCCGACACACATTCCCCCGAGACGGCGAGTATGAGATCCAAATTCGCCTGACGCGCGACCGCAACGAGATGGTCGAAGGCCTGCACGAAACCCACGAACTCGAAGTCCTGCTCGATCGTGACACCGCCGCTCGATTTCAGGTGAGTCCCCCGAAGGGAAACCGGGACTCTGAAACCGTGGATGCCCATCTGAAGGCGCGTATCCCAGTGAAGGCCGGACTCCACGAGGTTGGAGTGACGTTCATTAAGAATTCGTCCTCGTTGGTTGAAACTCAGCGCGATCCCTATCAGGCCCGCTACAACATGCACCGGCATCCCAGGCTCTCGCCCGCGATCTATCAAGTGTCTGTCACCGGTCCCTACGCGTCGCGGGAGGCCGGCGAAACGGCCAGTCGCCGGAAACTCTTCGTGTGCTATCCGAAGAACCCCGGCGAAGAAACTGCCTGTGCCGAGCGCATTGTGTCGGCCTTCGCGCGCAGAGCCTACCGGCGGCCCGTGGTGGCCGCTGATTGGGCCAAGCCACTGAAATTCTACCACGAGGCCAAGGAAGCCGGCGGCTTTGAGGCGGGGATCGGATCGGCCCTCAGCGCGGTCCTCGTCAGTCCTGAATTCCTTTTTCGCATCGAGCGCGATCCCACCGACGTGGCGCCGGCGACGGCCTACCGGATTAGCGACCTCGAACTGGCCTCGCGGTTGTCGTTCTTCCTCTGGAGTAGCATTCCGGATGAAGAGCTTCTGGCCATCGCCCAACGGGGTGAACTGCATCGGCCGAAGGTCCTGGAGAGCCAGGTGCGCCGGATGCTGGCCGATCGGCGTTCCAGCAGTCTGGTCGAGAACTTCGCCGCGCAATGGCTCCACCTGCGAAACCTGGAGTCCTTCACGCCAGATCTTCGGCTCTTCCCCGATTTCGACGACAACCTACGCGACGCCTTTCGACGTGAAACGGAACTGCACTTCGAAGCGCTCCTTCGGGAAGACCGCACGGTCTTGGACCTCATTAAGACCGACCACACATTCCTTAACGAGCGACTCGCTAAACACTACGGCATTCCCAACGTCTACGGCAGCCGCTTCCGCCGCGTGGCCCTCGATTCCGAAAGCCGGCGCGGCGGACTGCTCCGGCAGGGCAGCGTCCTCACCGTCACGTCCTACGCGACGCGCACGTCGCCGGTCATTCGCGGCCATTGGCTCTTGGGTAACCTGCTCGGAACTCCCCCGCCCCCGCCGCCGGCCAACATTCCCAACCTGAAGGAGAACACCGTCTCCGAAACCTTGCCGATGCGTGCCCGATTGTCTGCACACCGCGCAAATGCGGCCTGCGCGAGCTGCCATGACCTGATGGACCCAGTGGGTTTCGCACTCGAAAACTTCGACGCGATTGGCCGCTGGCGGCTGACGGAGAATGGTCTGCCCATCGATGCTAGCGGCGGGCTTCCTGACGGCAGCCGGTTCAACGGCGTCACCGGCTTGGAGGACGCACTGCTCAAACATCCCGAGCTCTTCGTCGGAACGCTGACCGAGAAGTTGCTCACCTTCGCGCTGGGCCGCGGAATGAGTGAGAACGATGCGCCGGCTGTCCGTCGGATCGTCCGAGATGCCCAGCGCGACGGAAACCACTTCTCATCGATCGTACTCGGAATCGTCAAGAGCAGCCCGTTCACCCTGAGGAAAACACAATGAGTTTCATCACCAAGAAGTTCATGCCGCGTCGGACGTTCCTGCGTGGAATGGGAGCCACCATAGCCTTGCCGCTGCTTGAGTCGATGGTACCCGCTGCGACACCGCTGGCACAGACGGCCGCACATCCCGTGCGCCGGCTCGGATTTGTCTTCATGCCGATGGGCTGTGACAACTCCCGCTGGACACCCCCCGGCGACACGCTCGATACGCTCTCACCGATCTTGGGTTCGCTCGCACCTGTGCGCGACAAGGTCTCCATCATCTCCAACCTAGAACTGCAGAACGCCTACCCCGGCAGCCACGCTACTTCCAACTCTGCCTTCCTGAGTGCTGCCAAAGCCAAGCTAACGGAGAGCACCGACTACTACCTGGGAACGACGGTCGATCAGATCGCGGCTCAGCGTATTGGACAAGGAACCCAGTTGCCGTCCCTCGAATTGGCCATGGACCACCTCCAAGTGGTCGGTCAGTGCGACAACGGCTACTCCTGCGCCTATCAGAACAATCTCTCCTGGTCGTCTCCCACGACCCCGTTGCCGGCTGAAGCGCACCCGCGCATCGTCTTCGAGAGCCTCTTTGGCGACGGGGGGAACCTCGCTGAACGCCGTGCTGCGCTCAAAAAACGGGCCAGCCTGCTCGACTCCTTCACCGAAGATCTCAGCCGACTAAAACGCGATCTGGGTCCCGGCGACCGTGCGAAAATTTCCCAATACCTCGAGACGGTTCGCGAAGTGGAACGCCGCATTCAGAAGGCGGAGGCCGACACCCAAGACCACCAGCTTCCGGATTTGGACCGTCCCGTCGGCGTTCCCGCCGCGTATGCCGATCATGCCCGGCTCATGTTCGATTTGCAGGTGCTCGCCTTGCAGGGGGACGTGACGCGCGTCATCACCTTCCAGTTGGCGCGCGAAACGAGCAACCGAACCTATCCTGAGATCGGAGTGTCCGATCCGCACCATCCGCTTTCCCACCACGGCAACGATCCGGCGAAAATCGAGCGCATGTCGAAGATCAACGCCTTCCATGTGTCGCTCTTCGCCGAGTTCCTCCAAAAACTAAAGGCCACCCAGGAGGGCAATGGCACGCTGCTCGACCATTCGCTTTATCTCTACGGCAGCGGCATCGGAAACCCAAATATCCATGACCACACGAACCTCCCGATCATCGTTGCCGGTGGTGCGGCCGGTGGCATGAAAGGCGGACGTCACCTGAAGTACGCGAAGCCGACCCCGCTCGCCAATCTCCACCTGACCCTACTCCACAAGGTCGGCGTCCCCATCGACTCCTTCGCCGACAGCAACGGCACGGTGGAGGGGTTGTTCACACCGTTGGGCATTTGACGATGCGCCTGTTGCCTCCCACCAACTGGCCACCTCCGCTCCCGCGCCCGCGCTCGATCTCCGAGTCGAGCCTGCGTCGCCGTTTAGCCGTCGCTGCGTTGGCCGTGACGATCCTCGGTTGGCCCGTCAACTCCCAGGCCGTCGAGGCCCCGATCGCCGATGCCGCCGAAAAATCCAACCTCGCTGCCATTCGCACGCTTCTCAAACAGCAGGCCGATGTGAATGCGCCGCAGGCCGACGGCATGACCGCACTGCACTGGGCCGCTCACCGAGACGATCTCCCGACCGCCCGACTGCTCGCTGCCGCCCGTGTGGGGGTCACGAACCGTTTCGGGATCACCCCCCTCTCATTGGCCTGCCAAAACGGCAACACCGCGATGGTGGAGCTTCTGCTCGAACGCGGCGCCGATCCCAACACCGTGAGTCGCGGGGGAGAAACCGTTTTGATGACGGCCGCCCGCACCGGCAAGCCGGGACCCGTAAAGGCCTTGCTCGTCCGCGGTGCCAAGGTGGATGCCAAAGAACGCCGCGGACAGACTGCGTTGATGTGGGCGGCGGCGGAGGGTCATGCGGAAGTGGTCCAGTTGCTCCTCCAATCGCACGCCGATGTTCGCTCCCCACTGCCGGATTCCGGATTCACGCCGCTGTTCTTTGCTGCTCGGGCCGGCCGGAGAGAGGTAGTGCGCGTGCTTCTGAAAGCCGGAGTCGATGTGAACGAAGCGATGCTTCCGCTGAAGCCTTCCGGCAAAGGACCCGTCCGTGGGATTAGCGCACTGGGTCTCGCCATCGAGAACGGCCACTACGAACTTGCGCTCAATCTCTTAGACGCAGGTGCCGATCCCAATGACCAGCGATCCGGATTCGCCCCGTTGCACCGCATGTCCTGGGTCCGCAGACCGCCCAAGGGTGAAGACAACGGAGCCCCGCCCCCGGCCGAACTCGGAAGACTCAACAGCCTTCTCTTCGTTCGGGAGTTGGTGAAACGCGGAGCCGACGTGAACCGGTGCTTAACCCACGGCAAGAGCAGTCCAGGCCAATTCAGTCGGAAGGGCGCGGCTCCATTCCTTCTCGCATCCGCAACCTCCGATATCCCGCTCATGAGGTTGTTGCTGGAACTCGGTGCCAATCCTGCCCTTTCCAACGACGAGCATACCACGCCGCTCCTCGTCGCCTGCGGAATCCATGTCGGATCGGACGCCGCCAACGAGGTCGCAGGCGAAGAATCCGATGTCCTTGAGGCCGCCCAATTGCTCCTGAAATTGGGGGCCGATGTGAACGCGGTCGATGCCAACGGGGACACCGCGATGCATGCCGCCGCGCTCAAGAACCTGCCAAAAGTGGTCCAGTTCCTCGCCGACCAGGGCGCGAAGGTCGAGATTTGGAACCGGAAGAACCGGCATGGTTGGACGCCGCTCTCCATCGCCGAAGGACATCGGCCCGGCAACTTCAAGCCCTCCGCCGAGACGAGTGTCGCCGTGCGGAAAGTCTTGCTGGCGGCCGGTGTCCATCCGCCCTCCGAGGGATCCTTGGCGGCTCCCGATCCGAAGCCTGGTTACTGAGCCAACTCGACGTGGGTGACACCCCCACCGACCTGTGCGCCATGTCCGCACAGCCCATGGAGATAGGGTATAACAAAGGATTCGAAAACCGATAGGATCGGAAAGCCGCAGACCCTCGTCTGCACCCAAAACCGGCGTAAATATGCAAACGGCTTGCGCATCGCCCACCCCGGCGCGCGGGCATCTCGCTCGGGCTATTTCTGGTCGGGCCTCTTACGAGACCGGAAAACCACGCCGGTTTCCTTCCCTTCCAACTGGGCTTGGACGTGTTGATGCCGGCGGACAAAAAATCGCTTCAACTGATGGGCGGCGCGGTTGGGGCTCAGATCGCCCTCCCTCGAAGAACTGTCTGCCGACCACTTGTCCCCAATGGATTCCTCGAACTTGGCCAGGCGCAGGTCGGAATCATTGACCAGTGATGCCCGCACCACCGGAGCTAAGGCATCCACACGTGCTTGGAGTCGCTCCGGGATGAAGTGTTCGTGAAAGATTTCAGCGAGGCGCTGCGTGTAGAGGCGTTTAAATTCCGGGATCGCGAAGAGCCTCTCCAATAATCGATGATCCGCGACCCAAGGGTGCTCGATAGAAGCCTTTTCCTTTTCCTCGAGTGAACCCATGAAGGGAAATTCGCCCCAAGCACAATCCAGGTCCCATGGAATGAATCCAAAGCGGTTGGATTGGGGGTCGAGGTACATGTAGAAGTTCTGGCCGTTGTTGAGGAACCCGTCGTAACTCGAAATCAAGCTGTTCACCGCGACAAAACGCGCAACTTCGTCGAAATCAAAATACTGAGATGCGCGCCGGGCAAAATCGTCGTCCGAGGCTTCGGTCAGGAGTTGGGCCGTTTCAATGACACGCCGTTTCTGGGATGCATTCAGGGCGAGCTTTGGATCATAGGTCGCCTTGTACAGCGCCCAATCTTCGCCAAGGTATTTGAACAAATCGTACGTCACGGGCTTAAACAACCCCATCTTGTCCGTGCCAAACCGATCTTGGGTGAACACGTCATCGACATTTTCAACCATCACATAGAGCCCCAGGGGACGGGCGTCCCAAAGTTTCTCCACGCTGAGTGTCACATGACCAAAAGTGGTTCGAGGAGCGGGGACTCCGGCCGCCCGAAATAACTCATAGGCCAGCGTGTCGCTGAGGCAGGAAAAATCGACGCAGAGATTACCAAAGTTGAGGGTCGAAATACCCGCAAGAGTGCGTCCTTTATTCCCCTTCGATAAATTTACCTTGAGCGGCTTCTTCACGCCCCCAATGGCACCCAAGAAGGTTCCATTGCCTTTGAAACGCACGCCGGCATTGGTGAATTCACGCCCACCGAACTCCACCCGTCCCGTCGTCCACTTCAAGTCCAGACCGAGGGCCCCCAACAATCCATTCCGCGTCGCATTCGTATTGCTCAACAGGACCTTCCCGTCCGGAGGATTGAGGTTGGGTTTGGCCCGAACACGTCGCGGTTGCATGGCAGCCCACTCGGCGGCCGTCAGCTCGATCCGGGCGTCCCAGACATTCGTCGGTTGGTAAAACTCGGAGGCTGACCGGATCGAATCCACATCGCGTCGTAAAGGGGGCTGGGGCCGTGCTACGGCACTCGGATAAGGCCAAGGGCGTTCTAAGGGGGCCCATCGACCCATGGAGGAAAACCGGCACCCCACCCCGCTCAAGACCAGAACGACGGTAACCACACCCACGAACACCCAAAGACACACCCCAAGCAATCGCTTCCGCATCGGAAGCTTCGCCTGAGGGCGTGGCGATGCCGCACCCATATCCATCGAAGTCACTCCGCGACCCTGAGTCGTCACTCCTTCAGAGTACAATTGTTACGAGGACTCCCAATGGATTCATCGCGCAGGGTTACTGCGCAAACCGGAATGGAATGGCTCACCCAATGGAACCCAAACAGAGCTAGGGTTTTGCCGATTGGCTCCGACATTGGATCGGACAAAGAGTTGATTCGCGCCACTCACCGGCCGATCATCGGACAGACCTCCCCCCAAGTCTGCGATCGGATCGTCCGGCCTCACCGGTGAAAGCAGGACGTTCCACCGACCGAGGGCGAACAGGCGGTCTTCAAAGACCTCACGCACCCAGTTTCACACACTTACCTTTCATCGACAGAAAGGTGCGCCCTAGGGATTTGATACGAGCAAAACACCAGACACGGGATGACTGAAAACCGCCAGATTACCTACAAATCAGAAGTCCTGCGAAAAGGCATCCACCTCCTATCGCTGTCCATCCCGGTGGTGTATGCCATGATCTCCAAAGCGACCGCCTTGTGGATCCTCGTTCCGTTGGCCTTCCTATTCGTGGTCATCGATATTTTGAGCCACAAAAAGGGTTGGATTCGCAACATCCTGCTTCGGTATTTCGAAACGGTGATGCGAAATCACGAACTGAAGATCGATGAGGTCCGGCTCAACGGAGCATCCCACGTCCTGATTGCCGCCTGTGCCTGTGTCCTCTTCTTCCCAAAGATCATCGCCATCACGGCCTTTTCCATTCTCATCATCAGCGATATTTGTGCGGCCCTGGTGGGTCGGCGTTATGGGTCCCACCGTTTCTTGGACAAGAGCTTAGAAGGAACCCTGGCATTTGCTGGGTCGGCAATCGGGGTCGTCCTCGTCATTGCCTCCATTATTTCAGCCCCCATTTCATTCGTGGTCATCGGGGTGGTCGCTGGGCTTGTTGGCGCTCTGGTGGAAAATATTTCGCCCCGCCTTCGGTTGGACGACAACATCTCGATACCCGGCAGCGTCGGCCTGACCATGCTCATCCTGACCTCCCTCATCAGCGGCGTCCCGACCCCGCACTGACATCGAGCGGAAGGGCGATCTATGAAGACCAAGACTGCACTGGTGTTCCCAACCCTACCGAAGGATTACGCGGGGCTTTGCCAGCTTCAGATGCCGCGCCCGATCCACGACCGGGTGCACGTCCAATAGCCCAAGGTGAGTGTGCAGGCGCGACTGCGGCATCTGCTCGACGAATCCGGGATGTCGGCCGCCGATCTTTCGCGACTCTTGGGTGGGAGCCGAAACCTCGGAGCCATGGTTCTGCGAGGTGACAGAAACCTGACTGTTGCTCACATCCGCAAGCTGGCGGACCACTTCCGCGTCAGCCCGGAACTATTCATCTGAGGAACAGTGGCCGGCGATGCCCCTCAGCGACGACGTGCCTGCCCGACGTCCGAATCAACGTCCGGACAACACGCCTTGCCCGCCACTGAAACCCCGGGGGGCCCCCTCACGGATCGTAGGGATCGAGCGAGGTGCGCCAGATTTTGTAGAAGCGTCTCGGTGTGCTCAGGGCCGCACCGGGATCAAAACTCGTCGTTCGAGTGGCATTGGGCGTGGCCCTCACAGGATCACCCACCGTCACCCACGAGTCTGATTCCAGCGTATCGGAGGCCTCCAACTGGTAGGTACCGCCTTCCACACTGCTCCAAGTCAGAGTGACGGTGCCAGTTACTGGATGCACCGACGGACTCTCCAACACCTCTTTCGTCCTTGGGCCACCATCGAAGACCTCGACCGCACTCACTGGCACGGTCGCGGCATTACCGGCGTTGGGAGTTCCGTAATATTGCTTTCCGAGCATGTAGGGGAAAGCCGGATTGCCGTTAGCATCGATGCTCACAAAGTAAGCGTAGGTGCCTCCCGGAAACTCTGGGGTGACGCAATTGCGCCCATTGTAGGAGTCGAGGTCGAAGGCCTCACCTTGATTCAGACTCAGGTCGCCGAGATAATCGTAGTCCCCCGAATAGCGCCCCAACGAGTAGGTCGTTATTCCACCCGGTCCTGTGGTCTTATAAGTGGTGGGTGGGCCGTACTGCGTGGCCGCCAGCGGGACAGGATTCACCGCGTTCGGATTGGGCACGCCGAAAACCTGCGCCGCCCACTTCGCCAAGGACACGCGCCCGGTCATGCGGAGGTCTTGGGTACCGTTCTGACCGTTGCGCAGGACGAAGCCACTTCTCATCCGCCGGATCGAACTGCTTGGGTTGGTCGGATCTGAAAAGGCGTACGGGCCGTAAATGGGATATCCGTCATAGCACCAACCGAGAATCGGCGAGTGATGCAGCGGCGTGAGGGACCCGCTGGGGTCGGTCTCGGTGTAGGTGTGGATATTCCGCGCGGCGTCATACGTGGCCGTCATGTTGTCACCGAGCTGAAAGCGCAACGCCTTCGGCTCCGCGTGGTAATGGTACTGGCCGTTGTTGCCCGGCTGATGCGCGTAGCCCGGATCAAACGTCACCACCTCCACCGCCAGCGCATCACGGGACCACCAACCCTCTCCCGTCGCTCCCATCCCATCGACGCCCGCCACGGAAGTCGGCGTCGGTGGAGTCGGGCTGTTTTGCTTAAACGAAAAGGCGTCGCCCAAATCGTAAATCGCCACACCATTCACCATCATGCCGATCATGCCGCCCGGATGCCGAATCTTCGTTCCCGCCGGGGTCGGGTTGCGCGTGATGCGCACCTGATAATCGCGCGTCAAAGGCCAGAACCCAAACAGCCCTCCGTTAGCGGTGAGCCAAGGCCCCATCGTGTAGGAGGCTAGTCCGTTGGCGTTGATGTAGACATCCGTCGCCGTGCAACGAATGCGCTGCACATCCGAGTAGGCCGGGTTGGATTGCCTGTTGCCTCCCGTATTGTTGTTCACCACGCCCGCCGAGGGCCAGATCGTCACCGGATTTGTCAGCGAGGGACTCTGGATAACGCGGGCGAGCACGGCCGAGTTGTTGGTGAACCACGAAGTGAGAATAGGCTGCGCAATGGCTCGGCCGGTCGCGGATAGCACGATAGCCATGAGCAGTCCGATGAGGGTGGATCCCGGCGATCTCCGGAACAGCCGTTGATTGGTTGGTAAACAGTTCACAGGGGCAGAACAAGTAGTAGAAATTCTTACGACCGGCACCTGGGTCAGGCTTCGATTCTAGAAACCAAAACACAACAGAAACTGGTCATTGAACGAGGCATCTATGGGGCGTGGATGGGGCCATGATGGCAACAGACGTCAACCCAAAGTAGTGACCTTACCGGCATCCTGGAGCGTCTTCGATATAGGATTGGTTCACGCGGAGGCGCGGAGGCGCGGAGGTGGGGAAGCGGGATCGAACAACTATTGAATCTTGGAGCCGCCGCGAATGGGAATGGCGATTCGGAACCCATGGATCGCCGGCACCCAAACTACCCACAAATTTATTTCAATCATCCGCATCACGCGCGAAACGCAATCCTCGCTGCGCTAATTCCTCATCCAACTCATTCAATATCCGGATTAGTGGTCGCGAAGCACACATGCGTTGGATACATTTAGAAGGATCCCCCATGTCAAATCAAAACCCTGCAACGTCGCTGCCGGATTCTAAAGGCTGGCTTGGCGGACTTCTCCGCAACCGCCTCCTTCTCGTCGGCGGTTGCCTGCTGGTCCTGTTGGGCCTGGCGGCGCTGACCGCACCGGTCTGGGTCAAGGCCGGGCTGCTGCTCGATCCGGCCCAACAATTCCCCACCGGCCTGGATGAGGATGGCATGCCGGTGAAGGCCAGCGGGCAGTTCCTCGTCGGCACGGACAACCTCGGGCGCGATGTGTTCAGCCGCGCGGTTCACGGGACGCGGGTGTCGCTCACCGTCGGGGTGGCGGGAATGCTCACGGCGATGCTGATCGGGGTGGTGGTCGGAGTGGTCGCCGGATTTCGCGGCGGGAAAATGGACCTGCTGTTGATGCGCTTCACAGATATGAACATGGCGCTGCCGGGCATCCTGCTGGCAATCGCCTTCGCCGGAGTCATGGACGGGCGCACCCTGCACCTGCATCCCAGCTCCCTGCCGTGGCACTGGCTCGATGTGAAATTGGAGCGCGGGATGGTCAGCCTGTTCCTCATCATCGGTTTCGTCTGCTGGCCCGGCATGGTGCGGGTGATTCGAGCCCAGGTGCTGAGCGTCAAGGAACGGGAGTTCATCATGGCGTCCCGGGCGCTGGGCGCTTCGGATGCGCGGCTGATCTTTGGCCACGTCCTGCCCAATATTCTGCCTACCATCATCGTGATGGCGGCCATGCTGACGGCGAACACCATCATGCTCGAAGCCGGCCTCAGCTATCTAGGCATCGGTGTGCCGGCACCCGCGCCGACCTGGGGCGCGATGATCACCGACGGCCAGCCCTACTTCATCACCGCGCCGCATCTTGTCATCGTGCCCGGCCTCGCAATCGTAATGACGGTGCTCGCGTTCAACCTCATCGGGCAGGGTTTGCAGGAAGTGCTCGATCCGAAACGGAAGGTATGAGGGGTTTTCTACAGAAGGAAACGAAGACAACGAAGGTGAAAGCATCCGGCGCTACGTCACCCTTAAACGAATCCCATTGGGGTTGGCTTAGTCCGCTCCTCACACCTTTCTCTCCGTCTTCGTTCCCTTCGTTTGCTTCTGTGAAAACCCTCTTCCTTCTTCTTCTGTTCACCACGGCCGCTTTGTGCGCTGCCGAAACGCCGCGACGCCCGAAAATCCTCCGGCTCGCCCGCACCGACGACCCGATGACTCTCGATCCGTCGACCATGCAAACTATGGTCGACGGGTTGTTTTGGCCGCTCCTGTATCTGCCGCTGCTCGACATCACAAACCGGACCGATCTGGTGCCCTGCGCAGCGCGGGCCTGGAACGTCTCGCCGGACAAGCGCGTTTTCACCCTGTGGCTGCGGCCCGGAGTGAGGTTTTCCAACGGGCGCGAAGTCACCGCCGCCGACTATGTTTATGGGCTGGAGCGGTGTCTCAACCCTGCCACTGGCTCGAGTTGGTCGGGATTTTTGAAGGGCATCCGCGGCGCGCAAGCGTTCATTAACGGCAAAACCAATCACGTAAACGGCGTACGCGCCCCGTCTGCCGACACGCTGGTCATCGAATTGGAGCGCAGTGATCCCGCGTTTCTCTACTTTCTGGCATCCTCTCCGGGAACTGCGGTACCACGGGAAGAGGTGGAGCGACTGGGACCCGCTTTCTCTGTCCGGCCGGTGGGCAACGGTCCGTATGTCGTTCAGAAGTGGGTGCGGGGCGCGCGGCTGCAGTTGGCCCGCAACCCTCATTACCAAGGCCCTGAGCCGCAGCATCTAGACGGGGTGGATGTCCTGATCGGCGGTGACTCGACCACGCTTCTGATGATGTTCGAGCGGGGAGAATTGGACGTGTCTCAACCTCTGTCCCCTCCGTTCCCAAGTTTTCTCCGCCTTAAGAATGATCCGCGCTGGCGTGGCCTGATTGAACGGGAAACATTGTTTGGGACCCTCGGCATCATCCTCAACACCACAATTCCACCGCTTAACAACCGGCTGGTGCGCCAGGCGATCAACCATGCGATCAACCGGGATCTCCGGATGCACGTGGCCCAGGGACTGTCCACGCACGCGGAGGGCATGCTGCCGCCCATCATGTCGGGCTATAACCCCCGTCTGCGCTGCTACGACTACAATCCCGAAAAAGCCCGCGAGATCCTCCTACAATCGGGCCTACCGCTGCCGCTGCACACCGTATTATGGCACGATCCAATATAGTCCGATAAGGCCCAGGGGTTCCAATGGGACTTGGATCAAGTCGGGATCAAAGTGGAACTCAAGGCCGTCTTGTTCAGCCAGATCATCCAAGCGCAGGGGATACCCGACCGCGTGCCGATGGCGTTGAACGGTTATTTTGGTTTCCCAGATCCAGTGGACATGCTGGGGGCCTGTTTCGATGGCCGGACCATCACGAACAGTTCGGCGTTTAACTTTGCGTTCTACAACAATCCCGAGGTCAACCGACTCTTGGACCTAGCGGCGCCGGAGGTGGAACTGGCCAAACGTTACGCGCTCTATCAGCAGGCCGAGGAACTCATCGTGCGTGACGCCCCTTGGGTGTTTCTCGGGCATCCGAATCTCGTGGTCCTGCGCCAGCCTTGGATCAAGGGGCCGCTCGTCGAGCCGCTCTGGTGGTATCGCTACGACCGGGTGTGGATTGAAAAATAGATGAAACAGAAGGCAACAGCAGGAAGCACGACGAAGAGCATCTGCGCTCCAGTGGGATTTTTCACAGAAGGA
>SXGS01368465.1_pt1 | contig 17607 bp, 21 predicted proteins | sample 3174681 | NCBI WGS metagenome assembly SXGS01 (sample SAMN11356861, study PRJNA531348) | freshwater metagenome | isolation source: freshwater sample F1-80 | place: China: Fuxian Lake, Yuxi | collected 2017-12-25 | reverse complement strand
TTCCTGCCGATCCTGGCGATCGCGCTGCCGTTCCTCCTGAAGGGTCTCTTCGGCGGCAAGGAAAGCGTCGGCCCGAACGCCAACGGCATCCTCAACTTCGGCGGCGGCCGGCTCTCGGTCGGCGGCCTCGGATCCGACAATGGGGGCGACATCGGCGTCGCCCGCGAGATGTCGGGCGCCGTGGTCAAGGGCTTCAACTCGATCGTCGACTCGCTCGGCCTCCGCGTCTCCTCGTTCCCGGGCGCAGGCACGCCCGGAACCCAGGTCGGCTACTTCAAGGGCAAGCACTTCGCCGAGATTGGCGGCGTCCGCGAGGAATACGACTCCGGCGAGGCCGCGGTCGCGGGCTTCCTCCGCCGCGCGCTCACCGCCGCGACCGTCGAGGGCCTGTCGGCCGACGTCCGCCTGGCGCTGACCAACTCGCGCGCCAAGACCACCGAGGAGCTCGGGACCCAGATCGCCTTCGCCCAGGGCTTCGGGCGCGACCAGGCGCTGGCCTCCGCCGGCCCCAACACCCGCGCCGGCCAGCTGCTCGGCTTCCGCTACGCCGGTGAGGACCGCTCGCGCGGGCTCACCACCTCCAACCGCGAGTATCTCCGCCAGGCGGGCGAGCTCTTCGGCGAGGACAGCGGCCACTACCGCTCGGCCCAGGTCACGGTGCGCTCGCGTGCCTACGCCGCGCTCGGCCTCGGTGCGGATGGCGGCGTCATCGACCGCTCGGAGGGCAGCTCGTCCCGCGTGCTCGAGGGCGAGGCCGCGGCGATCGCCCAGGCCCGCGCCGAGTTCGAGGCGCTGGGCGAGACCCTGAAGGATACCGGCGTTTCCGCCGCCGAGGCCGGGGCCGCCGTCGACCGCGGCTTCAACGACTGGCTCCGCCTCAGGCGCGAGGGCTTCGACAAGGGCGTCGGCAACCAGCTGCTCGGCGCTCAGGGCAAGGGCTACTTGGTCGAGCTCGGCGGCCTCGAAGAGTCGCGCACCCGCGCGCTGGCCGATGCCCGCGCGCTCGGCGCCGACATGGCCCAGGTCGAGGCGCTTTACGGCCAGCTCCGGCTCAACGCCTTCGAGAAGTTCACGCTCGCCCAGCTCGACGAGGCCGAGGCCTACTACCGCGCCCACGGCCAGCTCACGACCGGCGTGCAGGCGCAGATCGATGCTGCCCGCCAGGCCGCGGCGGCCCAGGCCGAGGCGGCGCGCCAGGCCGCCGAGGCGACCCGCCAGGCGACGCTGGCCCAGGCCGGCCTCGACGCTGCCCAGGCCATGGGCTCGCTCTACGCCCAGAACGAGGCCCGGCGGGTTGCGTCTCTGGCCGATGCCACGCGCAGCCAGATCGTCGCCAACGACGATCTGCTCCGGAGCCAGAACGATCTCGTCTCCTCGACCCAGCAGGCGGCCCGCGAATACGCCCAGTTCAGGGACTCGATCGAGGCGACCCGCTTCGGGCTGATGGTCCGCGGCCAGAACCCGGTGCAGCGCCTGGAGACCCTCCAGGTCGAGTTCCGCCGCCTGCTGGCGCTGGCGCTCGCCGGCGACAAGGCCGCGCTCGGCCAGATCGGTGGCGCCGGCGAGGCCTATTCCCAACAGGCGAGCCGCCACTATGGCGGCGGCGCCGGTTTCGCCCCGATCGGCCAGGAGATCGAGAACGGCCTCAAGGCGGCCCGCGACGAGGCCGAGCGTCAGCGCCTGTTGGCCGAGCGCCAGCTCAGCGAGGCGCAGCAGCAGGTCCGCCTGCTCGAGGAGATCCGCGACCGGCTGACCGGGCGCGGCGCCGCCCCGGTCGGCGGCGGCGAGTTCGAGACCCTGGTGCAGGCCGTCCAGCAGTTCGTCGGCGCCAAGGCCTCGACCGGCTTGACCGAGTCCCAGATCCGCTCGCTGCCGGAGTGGTCCTATTTCGAGGCGCAGCGCCGCGAGATCGTTAACCGCATCACCGACACCTCCTACCTGGTGAACGCGCTCTATCGCTACTACGGCGGCCGACGCACCGCCGACGGGACCACCGGCGACACCGGCGCCCCCGAGATCGTCGCCCGCCTCCATGCGCTCGGCGTGCCCGGCTTCGAGCGCGGCGGGCGCACCGGCGCCGTCGCCTTCGTCCACCCGCGCGAGATGATCTACACCGGGCCCGACGCCCGCGTCTTTAACCCCAGGGAAACCGCGGCCCTCTTGTCGCCGCCGGCGAACGACGTTCGCTTGGGGCAAGTGGTCTCGCTGCTGCAGCAGCTGCTCCAGGTCCAGGCCCAGGGCTCGCTCGCGGTGACCCAGGCGATCGCCGGCCAGGCCGAGGACTTGGCGGACATGGCGGCGGGGATCCGTCGGGCCTCGGTCGCGAGCTAGGCCGTGCCGATCCTGGTCGCGCACCGCTCGGTCGATCCCTCGACCGGCGAAGCCACCTGGCACCGCTGGGCCTCCGGCAAGGGCTTCGCCTCGACGCCGGCCTCCGACCCGCCGCATACCGTGTGGAAGCCCAGGGTGATCGATGGCGGCAACTACGAGCGCCATGCCTTCGGCTCCGGCCGCTCGCGCGGCCGCTCGACCTTCGCCGCCGGCGAGATCGTCCTCAACAACGCCGACCGCGGCTTGTCGTATCTCCGCTTCCATGTCCTGAGCGGACAGCCGCTGGAGATCCGCCGCGGCGCCCGTACCGCCGCGACGTATCCCGACGACTTCCCGCTGTTCCTGGCCGGCGTCGTCGCCAAGGTCCGCTGGGAGCGGCGCCGCCTGGTGCTCGAGCTCGCCGACGTCCAGGCCGACTTCGCCGACCGGCTGCTGGTGACGGCGACCTTCGCCGGATCGAACGCGCTGCCGGCCGGGCTCGAGGGCACGCCCGACGACGTCGGCGGCAAGCATCTCTCGCAGCCCTACGCCCAGGTCCGGAACGCCACGCTCTCGATCGTCAACACCGAAGAGCTCATCGGCCAGGTCGCGGCCAGGGCCGTCCGCACCGTGGCGCTGCAGGCGGTCGAGGACGGCGGGTCGCCCTACACCGCCGGCGCCGTCTATGCCGATCTCGCGACGCTGGAGAGCACGGCGCCCGCCGCCGGCGCCTATCGCTTCTATCCCGGCCTGGCGGCGGTCCCCGCATATGCCCGCGTCGGCACCGAGCCGGAGCTGGGCCTCACCGCCGACATCCTCGAAGGGGCGGCGGCGTCCGACCGCACCGCTGCCCAGGTGATGCGGCGGATGCTGCTCGACGTCGGCGTCGCCGCCGGAAAGATCGAGGGCGTCGACGCGCTCGACACCCGCAACCCCGAAATCGTCGGCTGGTGGACCGGGCCCGAGGGCAGCCGCGCCGGCGACGCGCTCGACGCGATCGCCGGCAGCGTCGGCGCCTGGTGGGTGGGCTCGCGGCTTGGGGCCGTGGCGCTCGGCCGCCTCGAGGCGCCGAAGCCGATCCCCGACCGTACGTTCGAGGCCTGGGAGATCCTGGACCTCGAGACCCTGCCGACCGAGGACGACGAGCCGATCGGCCATCTCAGCCTCGAATACCAGGCCAACTGGACGGTGCAGACCCCCGACCAGCTGGCCGAGGTGGCGCTTGTCGACCTCGCCGAGCGCGCCTGGCGGGCCCAGCAGTTCCGAACCGTCACCACCGGCCGCGACGAGGCGATCTTCGCCCTCTACCCCGGCGCCCGCACCGTCACCTGGCGGACGTATCTCGACACCGCCGCCGCCGCTGCGGCCGAGCTCGCACGTCTCGCCCGCCTCTACGCCGTGCCGAGGCCGACGCACCGGATGCGGGTGGCCGCCGATCGCGCGCTCGGCCTCGACGTCGGCCTGACCGTCGGCGTCGACCATCCGTTGCTCGGGTCTTCGACCGGGATCCGCGCCGTCATCCTCGGCGAGGTCGTCGGCCTCGCCCGCAATCGCGTGACGTTTTGCCTGTGGGGGGCCGAGAAATGGACCTAGCGACTGTCAACGTCACCACGGCCGCGACGCAGACGACGACGGCCGTCACCGGGCTCGGCAAGCTCTTCGGGCTGACCCTGCAGGTGATCTTCACCTATGTCGCGAGCGCGGCGACCTCGGTGAAGGTCTACGTCCAGACCTCGATCGACGGCGGCAACACCTGGTACGACATCGCCTGCTTCGCCCACACCACGGCGAGCCTGGCCAGATACGCGGCCGTCGTCGGCGAGGCGCAGATCACTCCGGTCGCGCTCACCGACGGCACCCTCGCCGACAACACCTGCGCCCATGGCCTGCTCGGCGACCGCATCCGGCTCAAGGTCGTGTCGGTAGGCACCTACGGCGCCGGCACCCAGGTCGTCGCCACCTACTCGCCGAGATAGCCGATGGCGAATTGCCTCATCGCCTTTCCCAACTGGCTGGATGCCGACCGCGACTTCGCCGACGTCGCCTTCGACGGCGGCGGCTGGGTCCCGGAGCTGCCGCTCGAGAACCTCCGCGATCCCTACTACGCCGCGGTCGCCCGCTCGATCGACACCACCTTGAACGCGACCCAGGTGCTGATCGACCTCGGCAAGCTTCGCGGCGTCCGCGCCGGCGCCATCCCGTTCCTTAGCGCCAGCCTCGAGGCCCAGCTCCGCCTCTCCGGTCTCGAGGACTTCGAGGTATCCGCCACCAAGATCTGTGACAGCGGCTGGTCGAAGCTCTACCCGATCGTCTTCCCCTCCGCGGCGATCGTCTACGAGCACTCCGCGGCCTGGTCGGGCCGCATGTCGGCCGAGGAGGCGGCGGTCTATCCGATGCCGTGGTTCCACCTCTTCGACTCGGACCAGGTTGCCCGCTACTGGCTGCTAGAGATCGACGACCGGCTCTCCGATCGGGCCTATGTCGAGATCCCCAGGCTCTTCCTCTGCCCCGGGATTTCGCCCGAGATCAATTTCGCCTACGGCGCCTCGATCGGCTACGAGGACCCGAGCCAGGTCGAGGTGTCGCTCGGCGGCGCCGAGTTCTTCGAGCTGCTCGACGGCCGTCGCGTCGTCCGCTTCACCTTCGACTACCAGGAAGAAGAGTTCGCGGTCGCCAACTGGCTCGACCTGCAGCGCCGCAACGGCATCTCCGGCGACGTCTTCTTCGCCTGGAACCCGGCCGACACCACGCTCCGCCATCGCCGCTCCTTCGCCGGCCGGCTCCGCCAGCTCTCGCCGCTCGAGGCCGTCGCCTTCGGCCAGACCCGCGCCACCTTCGAGTTGATCGAGAGGACCGCATGACCGAAGTCTGGAACGGCCTGACGATCGACGTCGACGCGCTCGCCGACCACGGCCAGGCCGAGGTCATCTCCTATGACGGCGAGGATCTGCAGAGGTGGGTCGCTTACTTCAAAGCGGGCATCGCCGAGGTGCAGGCGCGCATCGGCACCACCGCCGCCGCGCTCCGCGGCTCATCGTCCACCAACGCGACCCTGGATGCCGGCGCCAAGAGCCTGACCATTGAGACCGGCAAGGGTTTCGCCGCCGGCGATTGGGTCCTCGCTTACGAGACGGCGAACCCGACCACTAAGTGGATGGCCGGCCAGGTGACCTCCTACACCACCGGGACTGGAGTTCTGGCCTTCACCGTCGCTTCGCCGAATTTCGTCGGCTCCGGCAGCGTGACTGCCTGGACGGTCGGCATTTCCGCGCAACCTGGCCCGCAGGGGAGTGCCGGCGCTGACGCCAAGGTTCCCGGGTTCGACGAAATCGCCCTCGAGCGCGCCGTCCGGCTCGCGTCGATGGCAGCCATGCGCCTTTAGGAGATCCAAAAATGGAAGTCGTCAACGCCCCCCTCTATCTCGGCAACTCGCTCTCGTTCTCGGCCACGACCGCGACGCGCGCCCGTCTCCTCGTGCCGCCGACGCCACCCATGGTGATGCCGGCGGTCTCGGGAGAGACGGCGAAGCCTTATAGCGCAGCAGCGCTCTACTACGCTGTGCATCAGCGCGTGCTGCTGGGCGGCAGCCGCATCATGGGGGGGTTGATCGCTTCGACCGACGGCTCGGCCAAGTCGATGCTGTTCTACCTGGGAACGCACATTGCGACGATTGGTGCCGGCACGCATTCGATCGCCTCACAGAACGTCCTGACGATAGGCGGCAGCGGCCAGTGGAACCCGCTCACGGGCGCCAACGGCATCAATCAGTTCGATGCCGCCGAGAACCGCATCCAGGTCGGCGACCGCCTGATGCTTTTCAAGACCGACGCCGATGCCGACAACATGGGGCCGAACGACGGGATCGCGAGCACGCCGGCGACGGCGGTCGGTGCCGCCGCGGTGACGGTCAGCGGCACGCCCTGGACCGACGACGCCGGTCTCGACTCCGGCCTTCTGGTCTTCAGGATCGCCCTCGCGACCCGGAAGGGTGTGCCGGCCAACTCCGGCAACACCGACGCCATCGTGCCGGTCAATCTGCTCGGCGGCACCCAGGAGGCTGATCTCCCCTCGCAGCCGGATCTCGGTCGTCAGCTCGGCATGTACCAGGCATGGATCTGCGGCCTGGTAGCCGCGGCTTCCGCGCTGCCGGCGAGCATCGACGTCAGCTGCACCTACGCCCGGTACTAGTCGATGTCGACGACCCTCATCCTGCCCGGACGTCGCCTCATCCTGGCGCACCGAGAGATCGTGCGCGTGCCGGCTTGGGGCGGGATCGATGCCCCGTCGCTCGCCGACATGCGCGAGCTGGCCAAGAGGTGGAGCGACGCACTTCTCCCTGATTGGCTGAAGGACGGGTGGGAAGTCATCACGCTTATGTCGGCGCCGTCGCGAGCTTGGAGGCAGGGGCTTCCGGCGAGCCAAGGACTCTCCGGCTCTGTCGGGATGCCGCGGCTGCCTGTGAGCTCACCGACTCCGTCTCCCCTTCACCTCATTTATTCTTATGCGACGGCCGGGTCGACATATCTGCCCATTACGGACGGCTACGCTCTGATGCAATCAACTTGCGTCGGCGGCGGTGGAGGATCGGGGAACTATTCTGCTGGCGGCGGCTCGGGGGGCGGCGGTGGTGGTTGCCCCTTCAAGTCGGTTCTGCTGGCGGCTACAGGAAACGGCACGCTGACTATCGTCCGTGGGACGGGCGGCACCACTGGCGCCCACACCACGAATAACCCCGGAACGGCTGGTGCTGCCTCGACGATTTCTGGCGGTCCGCTGACGACGGCTCTCACCGGAAACGGCGGCGCCGGCGGCGCCGGCGGCGCGACCGGCGCTGGCGGTGCCGGCGGGACTGCCACTGGCGGTGACAGCAACAACACTGGTGGTGCCGGCGGAAACGCCGCGACCACCAACGGCGGGGCTGGAGGCGGTGGTGCCGCGGGACCCACCGGGGCTGGCGGTGCTGGAGCAAATTCAGGAGGTTCAGCCGGGACCGGCGGAACCGCCACGGGAGGAGGAGGCGGTGCCAGCCCTGCCGGGACCGCTCATGGAGGGTCTGGAGGCGGAGGCTCGAACCGCACTGGAGGCCACGCCGGGAACGGAGCTAGTACCGGGTATAACGGTGGAGCACCCGGCGGAGATCCTGGCCTGTTCCCGCCGTCGACCGACGGTCAATCCTTTTATAACGACACGTCTGTAACCGCCGTCCAAGGGCGTAATGGTGGCATTGGCGGCGGCGGTGGTGGTGCCGCTCATGCAAACGCCGGAGCCTCCGGCGGAGTCGGCACGGCAGCTGTTCAACTTACGGCCGGGAGATAAAGATGACCGACCACATCCGCGTCACCTTCACGCCCGGCCCGCCGAAGACGAATGTCCTCGTGCTCGGATCTCCTGGCCCGCTGCCGGCAATCTGGCTGCCGTTTTGGAAGGGCAATCCCCTCGACGTTCGTGACCTCGGTCCTCGCGGCCAGCCCGGCGAGGGCTACTGGCTGTACACCAAGGTCACAGAGTCGATCGCCGACAAGGAAAACGAGACGCACGCCTTGGTGGAGCGGGTTGTCGACGTCAACGCCATGACGGTGACCGACACCCTGGCGAAGAGGAACAAGACGCTGGTCGAGCTCCGGCCGATCATGATCGCCAAGATCACCGCGAAGAAGGAGCAGGCGCTGGCCGCCGGCGTCGCCTACGCCGACAAGCGCATTGCCACGGACGACGGCTCGCGCGCCGACATCACCGGCATGGCGGCGACGGCAATGGCAGTCCTGGTTGGACTGCCCGGTGTCACCTGGCCCGCGAGCTACGCGCTCGGGTGGATCGCCATGGACAACACCCGCATCGCTCTGCCTGAGCCAGCCGACGGCATTGCCCTCGCGGCGGCCGTCGGGATGACCTACTCGGTCATCGTCCAGAACGCCCGGACGCTCAAAGACAAGGCCCTGGCGGCGGCATCGGCCGCCGCGCTCTCCGGGATCGATATCGGGGCCGGCTGGCCGGAATAGGCGCCGCGGGCCGGGTGGCCCCGCGCGCTCTCTAAAAATCGGGGGGTGGTCATGGTGCGAACGACGTTCGCCGCCTTGCTGGCGGCTATCCTCGTCTCGGTGTCGCCGGCGTTCGCCGCCGATCACGAGTGGATCACGAAGGACCCCCGATACGTCCGCGCCCGCGACGGCGCGCATTGCTGCGGCTCCGACCACTGCAAGCCGCGGTCGCCGGGCTTTGCTCGCGAGACCTCGAGGGGTTGGTACGTCCCGTCGACCGGGCAGCTCTTCGTCGACGGAGCCAAGGGCCTCTACTACAGCGAGCGTGCCGAGCCCTGGGCCTGCATGGACGGCGAGGAGGTCGGCTGCCTCTTCGTCAATCCGGGAGGCGCCTGAGATGACCGACCAGAACGGCGGCGATCGCCGTCGGACGCCTCTCGCCGTTATCGTCGCCGCCGGCATCGCCATTGTCGGCTGGGGCGCTGCCGGGCTCACGACCTGGGGCGGGACGGCGAAGGCGGTCGACGGCCACGAGGACCGCATCAAGCGGATCGAGGACAGCTATGTCCGCGAGCGCGACCTCGCGGCCGTGAGCCTGGAGATCAACCGCCGGCTCGGGCGTATGGAAACCCAGCTCGACCAGCTCCTCAACCGCTCGATGAGGCCGCCGCCATGAGCCTGCATGTCGGGCAGTTCCGCGCGAACGTCGTTCGCCCGACCCTGCAGGGCCTCAACCAGTGGTCGGAGGCGGCCGAGCTCCTCCTGCTCGGCACCGCGGTCCAGGAGTCCGGCCTCAGGTTCCTCGCCCAGCTCGGCGGCGGTCCGGCGCTCGGCCTCTATCAGATGGAGCCGGCGACCCACTCCGACATCCATTCCAACTTCCTCGCCTACCGGCAGGGCCTGAGCGGCTTGGTCGCGGCGCTGCTGGTGCCGTCGATGCCGCGGATCGAGCAGCTCGTCTGGAACCTCCGCTACGCCACCGCCATGGCGCGCATCCACTACCTCCGCGACCGGGCGCCGCTGCCGGCGCCGAACGACATCGACGGTCTCGGTGCGCTCTGGAAGCGCCACTACAACACGCCCGCCGGCGCCGGTACTGCAGAGCAGTTCGTCCTCAATCTCCGCCGCGCACTCGTGGGATGAGCGTGATCTGTGCGCGTAGTTACGGGCCTTCGTGGAGGACCTTGTTCGACATTAGAGGCCCCTCGCACTTAGTGCCGACGTTCACTTTGATACTCACGATCTGATCGAGTTTCGCGAGTGCGTTTTCCGGCATGGCCTTCAACGTGTATCCCATGGGGGCAAAGTAGCGCGCGAAGAAACTGCTACCAAAGGACGGTATGTATAGCTGTCCGGTCTTGGGATCCACTCCACTTAAGAGGCGCATTTCATTCACCAACTGTGCGCACAGCTCTCGCGCTTTTTCGCCTCGTTCTGAGGAGCCGAGGGAAACCTGAACGATGATCCTGTTTGCATCCCATTCGTAGTCCGCCGCGGCGATAGGTCGCGATCCAAGGCGCCCGGCGTTTTTCTCTCTCCATGCTTCGAGCTCCATGTTGAGCCGCAGGAGGCCGAGGCTGAATTGAGAAACGTTCGTCTCCATGAAGAAGCGCGTGACCGGGCCTGGTTCGGCCCGACCAGCCGTCGCGGCGCTCATCATCAGTAAGAGCGTTAAGGCGACTCTCATCCGCAAACCCTAACTCGCTGATTTCAAGAACGTCAACGCGGCCGCGCGTTGCTCCCGCGCCCGGCCGGGTCCGCCGGGCATCTCCTGCAAAGTGGAGCATTCAAATGAACGGCACGAAAAGCCCGCTCATGTCGCTCGGCATGATGGGGCCGCTGGTGAGCCTGATCGCCTTCGGTCTCAACAAGTGGAAGCCGGGCCTCGGCATCGACGAGGCGACGATCGGCGCGGCGATCGACCAGGGCGCGCTCTTGGTCGGGATCCTGACGGGCATGTACGGCCGCTGGCGGGCGACCAAGGCCATCGGCTGATGGGTTGGGCCAAGCTCGCGGCTGGGCTCGCGGAGGCGTTCAGCGCCATTCTGGCCTGGCTCGGCCGCGAGCGGGACCGTCAGGCCGGGCGCGACCAGGTGCGGGTCGCCGATCTCGAGCAAACCAGCCGGATCTTAGAGGAGCAACGCGATGAAGCGGCCAAGCCCGGTGCTGATCCTGGCGCTGTCCTTGACCGCATGCGGCGGGGTGGTTTCTGAGCCGGCGCCATCCATCTGCCAGCCCTGGCCGATCGCCGGCCCAGCGGTGGCGGCCGAGCTCGAGCGCGTCTGCCTGCCTGAGGCGCGCTGCCCGGCCACCTGGGCGTGGCTGAAGCGCCTCGATCTACTCGAGCGGCAACTCTCGGTCTGCCGGCCGCCGTAACAATCCCGTCGTCGCCTCCGCGTCTGCCGCTTCCCTCCTCCCGCTTCGGCCTCGGCCGAAGCGGGGCTTTTTGCATTCAAGGCTTCCGGCGCCGCCGAGGCCGGGTGCCCTCGTCCTCGCGGAGCGCGATGTAGGACGGATGCCGCAGGCGTCCGGCCTCGGTGAGGCCGCGATAGGCGACCTCCGCCTGCAGTCTCGGCTCGACGAAGCGGACGCCGCGCCGGCGGAGCTCGGCGGTGCTCTTGTCGGCGAAGGGGTTGCCCTCGCGCCTGATCGCCTCGAGGCGGACCTTGAGATCGCGCGCCACCTTCTCGCTGAAGCCGGTGCCGACGTGGCCGCGGTAGAACGTCTCGCCGTCCTTCACCTGGCCGAGATAGAGCGAGCCGACCAGGCCGGGCGCGCCGCTCGCCGGCTCATAGCCGCCGATCAGGAAGGTGTCGCGCTGCCGGCAGATCGCCTTGGCCCAGACCTTGGCCTCGCCGGAGACATAGCCGCTGTCGCGGCGCTTCGACACCACGCCCTCGATGCCGAGTTGGCAGGCATGCGCGATCATCGCGGCGCCGTCGGTCTCATCGAAGTGCCGGCTCAAGCGGAGTGGCCCGCCGGCCGCGGCGCCGGCGAGCAGGCGATCGAGGGCGGCCTTGCGCTCGAGCAGGGTCCGCGGCCGGAGATCGGCGCCGTCGAGGAACATCAGGTCGAAGACGTAGAGGGTGAAGCCGCCGGTGCGCTTGGCCGAGAGGGCGGACTGCAGCGCCGAGAAATCAGAGATCCCGTTGGCGCCGTCGACCACGAGCTCGGCGTCGAGATAGGCCGAGCTGCAGGGCAGGGCGCGGACGGCATCGGCCAGGCGCTCGCCGAGCCGCTTGGTCCAGTCGAAGCCGCCGCGGGTGAGGAATGTCACCTGGTCGCGATCGCGCCTGGCGCCGAAGCGATAGCCGTCGAACTTGACCTCGTGCCACCACTCGCCGCCCGAGGGCGGGCGATCGAGCAGCTGCGGCTTGCACGGCTCGATGAAGGCGGGAGGGGTGGCCTTGGGCACGAGAGAGGAACGGCCGTGCGCGCGGCGCGGTTCCTAGCGGCGCTCGCGCGCCTTCCTCTCTTCGCGATGGATCAGGGCCCGCGGCCGACCGGGCGCCGGCGGCGGCTCCGGCGGTCGCCAGACGATCCGGAGGCCGTGATGCTTGAACACATGCAGCAGCTCGTTGCCGATCCCGGTCGCGACGAAGTCAGAGCACGCGATATTTTTCTGAACCGTCAAAGCGACGAGGAGCGCCACGTCGGCCGGCGTCCGCGGGCGATCGCCGGGTCCGGAGAATTGGGCGGCGCGTAGCTCGGTGTCGGTCAGCCGCGGCATGCTCTTATGTTAGGGGCGCGGCGCTCGGAACGTCGAGGGAACGACCGTGTCCAATCCGTGTCCACTGAGCTGCCGGTTCCTGCCGCGTTCTGCCGCGACTTGCCGCGAGCGCTCCTCGGAGCTCGCTGAGAACCTGAGGATATCTGCGGAAAGGATGGTGGGCGCGACAGGGAATGAACCTGTGACCCCTGCCGTGTGAAAGCCGCGTTTACGGACTCTAAGATGTTGAAGAACTTAATAAAATCTAACCTTGAGAGTTGGGCGTGTCCAAAATGTGTCCTGTTCCAAGGCGGCTTCCATTTCGGTAGGGCCGCGGTAAGGTAGGGGCGATTCGCAATATGATCGCTGCCGCACCCCTCGACGGAAAATCCCTCGGAGCCACTGGCCTATACTCGGCTTTCGAGGCCTCTCGGCTGACCGGCGTGCCCGCGAGGACGATCCGAGACTGGCTTACCGTCCGATCGCTCTGGAAGCCTCGCATCGAGCAGTCGAGCTCGGCCGAGCTTTTTCTCGACTTCCTCGATTTGCTTGAGATCCGGGTCGTCTCTGGCCTCCGCCGACGCCGCGTCTCCCTGCAGAAAATTAGGGCCGGTATCCGGCACATTCAGAACTTCGGTGAGTCGTCGCATCCGCTGATCAGCGGCCGCCTGTTCCTTGAATGGAGAAGAAACAGGCACAACCCCATGTCGCGGCTTCACGTGGGGGATAGAGCGTCGTCCTCTGACCGCAAGCCCGGGGTTGTCGACGTCCAGACGGGCCAGTTTGCCTGGCATGAGCTCTTGAAATTGGACGACGTGCGTGAGTTGGACGAAGACGATGAGGGCGCGCCCCCACTTCGCGGTCGAGACATCGAGAAGATGCTCGATGAAGGGATCATGTTCTCGGTCGGGGTCCGGTATCACGAGGATGGATCGCCGTACCAGTGGCGGCCCACGGAGGAGGCGGCCCCTGAGGTGGTGCTCGACCCGCTGAGAGCGTTCGGAAAGCCGATTATCGATCGCAGAGGCGTCCCGACTTCCATATTGGCGCAGATGACCGATGTGTATTCGCGCGACGAAATCATTCGAGAGATGGGTGTCACTCCGAATGAGTTCGATCAGGCGGTCCGCTTCGAGCGCGAGCTTTGCCCGGCATAAAGCTGCTGGTTACCGGGTTTCTCGTGCCCAGCCTCGCCGAAGGGCTTCAGGGCTTCCACAAAGAGTCGACGATATCGAGTGAGAGCGCCGTGTTAGGCGCCGACTTTGGCTATGCGCCCCTGCAGAACTTGTGCGCGACGGCGGTGTCTGACGGCTGGGTGCTGCTGACTCGCTACAGCTCGCCGAAGGCTGCGCCGGGAGAGCTGATGGTCCTCAGGCAGTCCGGCGCGACGGTTTTGATGCTCGCTCCCGCTGTGGCGGAGAAGCGGCACAATGTTATCGGGAGGCATCTCCTTGGCGTTTGGTCGACCTTGGTATCCGAAGCGTCAGCCAACCCCGGGAAGATCATCGAAGTGCCGGCGCGCGCCGTCCCGCCACCGTGGAGGATCCTCTAGGCTCAGGTTGGTTGCCTGCCTAGTCGCCGAATAGCTTGTCGGCGCGGAGAAAGCCGCCATCGGACAGCCTGGCTGAGTTGACGGGACTCTGCCGGTCGATATCTCCTTTCGCCAGGAGAAGCTGGTACGCCCGATCGAAGTCCGCTCCGAGTTCGGCCTTGAGCTTCTTGATTTCGACGCCCTTGTAGCGGTCCTTCAGCGCCGACGCATACAGGGCCTGCAACAGGTCTTCCTCGCGCGATGCCATGGTGCCTCCCGGAAAGGCCCATCCTGCACCCGCCTCCGTTGCGCGTCGAGTGCGTTGGCCTCAGGCTTTCTTGGCGGCCGTCGCCGGCGAGATCTCGCCCATGGGCCGGCCGGCGACGGCTTGGCGGCGGACTTGGTCGACGACGTGGGCGTAGCGCATGAGGCTTCGGATGTCGTCCCAGCCGGATTGATCCATGATCGTGCGGGGGTCGGTCCCGCGGGCGAGCAGCTCGGTCGCGATCAGGTGGCGGAACCAATGCTGGGTGACCTGGCGGACCAGGCGGGCGTCGGCCTTGAGGGCGACGGCCAATGCTGCGTCGCCGGCCCGCCTGGCGCGGACCGAGGCCCGTAGGAGCGTCCTGACGGCCCGGCGGCGCGTTCCCTTCCACGCCGCCTTGTTCTGCCCTCCCCAGGCCTTCCCGTTGTCCTTGTAGGGGCGGTTGCGGTCGGTGAGGAAGAGAGGCCCCTCGCGGTCGTCGAGCCGCTTCCGGCGCTCGAGGTAGGTCCGGACGTGGCCGGCGGCCCAAGGATGCAGGGATGCTGTGACCGTGGCGCCGCTCTTGGTCGCGTGAAAGATGATCCGCTCGTTGTCGGGGGCGAGGATCACGTCGGCGAGCCGGCAGCCGTAGAGGATCGACGAGACGCGGGCGCCGGTCGACCAGATGACGGCGAGCTGCGGGGCAAAGTGCCGGGGAGCCGACTCGATCAGGAGCGCGATCAGGTCGCTCCGCAGGCTGGTGACCTGGCGCCGATCGGCGGCGGCGTTGCCGAGCTGCCGGAGGTCGCGCGACTTGAGGCGCTCGACCGCCGGCAGCTCCTTGATCCACTGGCGCGGCTTGCCCTTGCACCAGTTGAGGAAGGCGAAGGCGGCGGCGATCCATCGCTCGCGGGTCTGCGGCGCGTTGCCCTGGTTTCTGGTGTCGACCAGGGCGACCCATTCGGCGTCGGCGATCTTGTCGAGCCGGCGCCGGCCGAAGGCGCGATCGAGCTCCTGGACGACCTTGACGTCGCGGAAATTGAGCGGCCGGGCGCGCGACCGCTTCAGGTATTGATCAGCCGCAACCCCGAGCGGGATGGACGGCTTGATCCCGTGGATTGCGTCCCGTCGGATCTCGCCGATCCACTTGTCGCGGAGCGCTTCGGCGTCCGCGAGGACGTCGGGCCGGGCCGGTAGGCCTGTACCCTTGCGGAGGCGGATTCGACGGTCCTCGACTCGAACGCGGGTTGAAACGTGCCAGTGGCCGTCGCGCTCGACGATCCCGGGAGACGCCGATCGGCCGTGTCGGCGGCGATGATCGCCGCGCGGAGGGCGAGGTAGGTCGTCTCTGTCCATCGGCGATCGCGCCCTATGTAGTGGTGGACCTGGAACCGCTGATCGGCGAGCGGCTTCCGGGCATCGTCGGCGAGCTTCTGGCGGAGCCAGCGTACCGACTTGCCGAGCCGCCCGGCAACCGCCGCCATGTCGAGGTCCTCGACGAGCTTGGAGATCATTCTCAACCGATGAGGATGCCGAAGAGGACGGCAGCCAGCATCGTCGTGACCCCGCCGGCCACCAGCATGGCGCGCGCGAGGGGGTCGGACCTATCCCAGATCGCTGCGAGCCAGGCGCCGGCCTCTTTCCAGCGGTTTCCCTCTGCTCGCCACCAGTCGCGCACCTATCCGCACCAGCCCTGGCGGGCGCGGCCGTCATAGGGGCGAGCGAGGCCGAGTTCGATCAGCCGGCGGGCGACGTCGACGCCGGCGGCGATGACGTTGGCATCGACCCGGCCAGCATACTTGTCGCCGGTCACGTTCCAGAGGTCGACGGGTCCGGCAGCCAGCAGCTGCGCCAGCCGGTCGCGTGCCTCGATCGCGCGCCGGCTCTCCTCCGCGCACCGCCCCTTCATCTCCGGCGCGTCGATGCCGAGGATGCGGACGTTGGTGGTGACGTCGGTCTCGAGCCAGATCCGGACCCTCACTCGGAAGGTGTCGCCGTCGTAGACCGAGATCACCTGGGCGCGGAAGGGGCCGTCGAGCAAGTCCTTGCCGGCGGCGGGCGCGGAGATCAGGGCCAGGAGGGTGGCGAGGATGTGGAGCTTCATCGGGTGATGTTAGCCAATTCTTGGCGGGCTCGGCGTCGCGCCTGGATCGACATCGGCAGCGCGTGCGGCCGGCCGCCCTCGGCAATGCCGATGCCGGCGAGGTCGGCGGCATCCGTCGACCCGGTGCCGTCACAGGACGGGCAGGCGACAATCTCGGCGGTGCGGACGTTCACGACCAGGCCGAAGCCCTTGCAGGCGATGCAGCGCATCAGGCGGCCTCCTCCTGGTCGTCGTCATCGTCGAGCGGATCCTCGTGCCGGTCCGTCATCTCGGCCGCCTGGAACTCCAGCTCGGGCGGGATCCATTTCCGGTCGCGGAGAGGCGAGCCAAGGATCTCGGCCTTGAGCTTGGGTGCCGTCAGCGAGCCCATGGCGGGCTTGTCGGCCGGTTGGTAGACGCCGGTGCCGATGCCGGCCTCGATCAGCGCCGGCTTCCGGTATCCGGCGAGCCAGTCGGCATCGAGGACGAACGCGCCCTCGCCCTCCGGCGCCGCGCCGTGGGTGACCTCGAGGGTGGCGGCGATCGCGGCGGCGGCCGGCGTGTCGGCGATTTCCGGCTTGTAGTCGTTGAAGCTACCGACGCGGGCGGCGACCAGGGCGACGAACAGCTTCTCCACCGCCGCGAACGACAGTGCCGTGATCTGGTGCCAGAGCTTGGTCTCGCGCTCATGGCCGAGATACCCGCCGCCGCCGACCTTGAGCGGGGTCCGGTCGAAAGCGTCCTGGGTGACGACCTTGGCCTCGAGCGCGTCGGCGAAGGGAAGGAGCGCGTCCCTGACGGCCGTCGCCAGGCCTTGGTTCATCTGACCCGGCGGCTCGGCCCGGATGCGGACGGCGCGCTCGCCGCCGAGAAGGGCGAGGCAGGTGAGCTGCATCGCCCGGAACGGGCCAGAGCGCAGCACCGCGGTCTGCATCGCCGCCGTCTTCCGCCGCTTGGCTTCGGCGAGGTGCGGCTGGGTATAAGGATCCATCGGCGCCGGCGGCGGCGCCTCTCCGGGCGCCAGATCGAGGCCGAGCTCGGCCGCCCGGGCCCGGGCCTTCGCCTGCGCCGGCTTCGCCAGGCCGGTGTGGATGGCGACCTGATGGTTCGAGCCGACCTCGACGATCGCGCCGGCGACCTTCCGGTCCTTGGACTTGCCGTAGCGCCAGGTTTCCGCGTGGCCGTCGATGCGCTCGACCCAGGCCCATTTCTTCTGCAGCTTGCCGACGGTCTCGGCGATCGCCGCCGACTGGAGCTCGATGAACTGGGCGACGTCGACGAAGTAGCGCTCGTCGCCCTCGCCGGCGATCTCGCCGCTATAGGCGTCCGGCGGGAAATGCGCGCGGCCGACCGGGATCATCTTCGCCGTCATCTGGTGGCGCACCCAGCCGACGTTTTCTCCGGCGCGCGGATTGCCCTTGAGGACGCTCGCCTGCGTCTTCTGGTCGCCGAGGGTGAAGGCACGGGCGGCCTCGAGGTTGATCTTGCCGGCGAGGAAGGCAGCCTTCGTCGCCGGCGCCAGCTTGCGCGCGAGCGCGATGCGGAGCTGCACCCATCGCTGGGTGCGCCCGAAGTCCTTGGCCAGCTGCTCGGTCGCGCCGTCGCCGGCCTCCGCCATGTCGACCAATGCTGCGAAGGCCTCGCCTTCCTCGAGCGGGTGCATGTCCTCGCGCTCGACGTTCTCGGCGGCGCCGAGCTTGAGCAGCTGGTAGTCGGTGAGCTCGCGGACCTTGACCGGCACCGGGCGGTCGG
>SXGS01184925.1_pt1 | contig 17608 bp, 12 predicted proteins | sample 3174681 | NCBI WGS metagenome assembly SXGS01 (sample SAMN11356861, study PRJNA531348) | freshwater metagenome | isolation source: freshwater sample F1-80 | place: China: Fuxian Lake, Yuxi | collected 2017-12-25 | reverse complement strand
TCGATGAAGGATGGCGGCCAACACGGGATCGAGTTTTTGAGCAAGGCCAATGCACTGACCCCAGACCCATCAACTGAGTCTCCCCTCGATCCCCGCCACGACGGGCTCCGATGAGATGTGACTAAGAGACAGCCTTCCGGATGGAGGGCAGTGCCCTTCGGGAGGCAGTGCCTCTCGGGGGACAGGGGGTGGAGTGGCGATCCCCCCCTCCGATCGCGCTCAAGTAACGGACATTATTTCTGTTTTTCCCGCTCAAGGTGATCCACCACCGCTGCGCGACGCCTCGATCGCTGGTCAAGGGCCAGCCTGCGATCCTCTCGACCCCGGCGATCCCAGGCTCGGTGAGGGGGTCAGCGGGGTCTTTCGGCCAGGAGGAGGAGGTGGGGGCTGTCGGTGCCGAAGAAGGCGCCTCGGGAGGCCAGCGAGCCGCTGACCTCGATGCAGTTGAAGCCGGCCATGCGCAGCAGGCTCTGGATCTCGTGAAGGGAGAAGAGGCGGATGTAGATGTACTGCTCCCAGGGGGGGCGGTTGTCGTCGTAGATGAAGGTGCGCTTGTTGTGCAGGACGGAGGTCTGGTAGTTGAAGGTGACCTCTTCGAGGAAGAGGCAGTCCGAGCCCTCCCACCACTTGCGATCCGGGAGCTTCTGGATGGCGAAGTCGCGGTTGAGGATCTCGAGCAGGAAGCGGCCGCCGGGCTTGAGGCTCTGGAAGACGCCGGTCAGGATCTGGAAGTTGGTCTTGTCGTCGAAGTAGCCGAAGCTGGTGTGGAAGCAGAAGGCGGCGTCGAAGGCGCCGTTGAAGTTCAGCTCGCGCACGTCGCCGTGGATGAACTTGATGGAGAGCTTTCGGCGCTGGGCCTCCCCGAGGGCCTTCTGGAGCAGGGGCAGGGAGAGGTCGAGGCCGACCATGTCGTAGCCGCGCTTGGCCAGCTCGATGGTGTGCCGCCCGAAGCCGCAGCACATGTCGAGGATCCGGCCGCCCTGTCCGACGCTGAGGCTGTTGAGGATGAACTGGCTCTCGCGCCGGGTCTGCTTGTGGAAGCCCAGCGGCAGGGTGCGGAAGTACTCCTCGGTGAAGATCTGCCGGTACCAGGTGTGCTCCGGCGGGCTGTGGGGCGCGGTCTGGTTGCGAGAAGGCTCGGGGCGCTCGCTCTCGTCGATGAGCTCCTGGACGATGTCGGACAGCTCGCCCTTGCCGGGCGGCGCCTTCGCGGGCGGCGCGGTGGGGGTGATCGCGGTGGGGGGGGCCGCGATGGCCAGGAGCGGGGCGAGGGCGGCCTGAGGTGGAGCGCTCGGGGCGGGGGCCTGGGCCGCAATGGGCGGCTTGCTCGGGGGTGCGGCCTTGGGCGGCGGCGGGGCGCTCAGGGCGGCCGGGGGCCGGGGCGGCTCGATGGGCGGTGGGCTGGGCTGGGGCACGGGGGGGTGGGCGAGGGCCTCGACCTCGCCGGACTCCAGCGACTCCAGATCGTCCTCGGTCAGGCCGGAGATGGGCACGGTCGGGCCCGACGGGCTCTCGCCGTCGAAGGCCATCAGGTCGTCGTGCGAGAGGACAGGGAGCGTCGCGGAGGCCTTGAGGGCGGGCGCGCCGGCGGCCCTGACGCGCTCGCGCGCCGCCTCGTCGAGCCGCTTCGCCTCGCCCTCAGGCAGCCCGTCGTGCCAGGGCTTGTCGAAGCCGACCGGGGGTCGGATGACGACGAAGGGAAGCAGCGAGGGCGCCGCCTCGATGGGCTCGTCGTTGATCCTGGAGCGCTTGCGCCGGCCTCGGAGGATCCCCGACAGCGGCAGGGAGCGGCTCTCTTCGACCTCCTCGACCTCTTCGGCGCCCGGCATGCGGAAGACGGGCATCTCCAGGGTGCTGAGCAGATCCCCCTCCTCGTCGTCGTCGTCGTCGTCGTGGTCGTCGTCGGGGTTGGTGCGTGCCATGGTCAGCGTGTTGAGGCCCTCAAGCTCCTCAAGCTCCTCAGGGGCGAGCGCGTCCTCGACAAAGAGTTCAGGCTCTTCGGCCTTGGTGGCGCCGCCGTGGGCTACGGCCCCTCGCTCGAAGTCGCCGGGCGAGGTCATCGCCCCTTGTGCCGTGCCTGCTTCGGGGTTCTGGTCGCTGGTGTTTGCCAACGGTCCTCCAGGGCGCGTTTGAGGGTGTAGCCGAACATCTTCCGGCCTTCAGGGAGGCTCGGAGAGGTTTGTCGGTGGAAGCCAGCGGCCTCCGGAGTGTGGTCAAGGATGGCCCGGTGAGGCGCTAGGGCGAGTGTATCAGGCACACCGGCGGCTCGCAATCATTCTGTCCCTGGCCCGAGGCCCTGTCCCGGCTGCCGCGCTTGCGCGCTCAGGCGCTCTAAAGCTGCTGGCGCATGGCGTCGATGGCCTGCTTGTAGTCCTCCGCGCCAAAGATGGCCGAGCCGGCCACGAAGGCCCTGGCCCCCGCCGCGTGTATCTGCCCGATATTGTTGATCTTGACGCCCCCGTCGACCTCAATGACGACGTGGTCGAGGCCGCGCTCGGCGAGCGTGGCGCGCAGCGCCGCGATCTTGCGCAGCGCCGAGGGGATGAAGCTCTGGCCGCCGAAGCCGGGGTTGACCGTCATCAGTAGCACCATGTCCACATCCTCCAGGATGTAGTCGAGCGACTGAAGGGGCGTGGCCGGGTTGAGGCTCACCCCGGCGCGGGCGCCGGTGGCCTTGATGGCCTGGACCGTCCGGTGAAGGTGCGTGGCGGCCTCGACGTGGACCGTGACGATGTCGGCCCCGGCTGCGGCGAAGTCCTCGACGAAGCGGATCGGCTCGGTGATCATCAGGTGGACGTCCAGCACGGCCTGCGTGCAGCCCCGCAGCGCCTCGACGACCGGGATCCCGATCGTGATGTTCGGCACATAGTGCCCGTCCCTCACGTCGACGTGGAGCCAGTCCGCGCCGGCGTCCAGGACCGCGCCGCAGTCGTCGGCCAGCCGCACGAAGTCCGCGGACAGGATGCTCGGCGCGATGATGGGGCCAGCGGGCGGGAAGGGGATCGTGCGTGCCATCGGTGTTCTCCGGGTCGATGTTGGCGTGGCGCCCTGATCATTGGCAAATGCGAAGACCGGCTGTCAAGCCCGGCGAGCGCGCGCCATGTAGAAGCCGTCGGTCTGCTGGGGGCTGGGCATCGACAGCCACCCCAGCGGCGTGCGCGTCAAGGCGCCCCAGTCCGCGCCCCCCTCCGGCCTGTCGATCTCCAGGCCAGGGTGCCGCGAGAGCGCCGCCTCAAGCTGCCCCTCGCCCTCCTCCGGGGTGAAGGTGCAGACGCTGTAGACGAGGCGGCCGCCGGGGGCCAGCAGCTCGACGGCCCTGTCAAGGAGCGAGGCCTGGAGCGCGGCCAGCGTTGCGATCTCCTCGGGCTGGCGGCGCCAGCGGATCTCCGGGTGGCGCCGCATCACCCCCAGGCCGGAGCAGGGCGCGTCCAGGACGATGAGGTCGAAGGGGCCTTCGAGGGTCGCCGCGTCTCTCAGATCGCCGTGGGCGCGCTGCGGGGCAAGCAGGCCGAGCAGGTCGAAGCGGCGCCCGAGGACGTCGAGCTTCTGGGCGTGGGTGTCGCCGACGGTCAGCCTGAGGCTCGGGCCGCCGAGCGCGGCGAGGTGGGCGGCCTTGCCGCCGAGGCCCGCGCAGGCGTCCAGGGCGCGCTCGCCGGCCTTCGGGGCGGCCAGGTGCGAGACGAGCTGGGCGGCCTCGTCCTGGACGAGGGCGCGGCCTTCGTCGATGGCGGCCTGGGCTGCTGCGGTCAGGGTGGGGAGGCGGAGGCCGTCCGGGCTGATCGCGGTCACCTGTCCGCCCAGCGCGGCCGCCATCGCCGCCCTCTCGGCCGGATCGAGCGCGCCGGTGGCGCGCAGGGTCAGGCCGGGGCGCCGCGCGAAGGCCTCGGCCTGCGCCAGGGCGTCGTCCCAGCCAAACTGGTCGATGAGCCGCTCGGCCATCCACAGGGGCATCGACCAGCGCTCGGCGAGGTGGCGGGCGCGGCCCTCTTGGGGCGGGGCGGGCTGCGGCCAGCGCGCCCGGGCGCGCAGGGCGCCGCGCAGGACGCCGTTGACGAAGCCGGGCAGGGCCTTGCCGCAGCGCAGGGCGCGGGCGTGCTCGACGGCCTCGTCGACGGCGGCGTGATCGGGGATGCGGTCGAGGCCGTCGACCTGGTAGATCGCCGCGCGCAGGATCGCGCGCACGTCGGGGTCGACGCGGTCCAGGCCGCCGCGGACGAAGAGGCCGAGGATCGCGTCGATGCGGCCGAGCCACGTCAGCGCGCCGTAGACCAGCTCCGTGGCCAGGGCCCGGTCGCGCGGGGCCAGGGCGCCCTGCGTCGCGGCCAGGGCCGCGTCGAGGGCGAGGTGGGAGTAGGCGCCCTCGTCCAGGACGCGGTGGAGGACGGCGGCGGCGATGCGTCGGGGGTTCAGGGCGTCGCGGTCGGGGGATTTGTCGCGGCCGTGGGGCTTGCGGTTCATGTCGAGCCGCCCAGGAGCGTGCCGCGCGGCAGGGGGCTGCCGCGCAGGAAGGTCAGCGCGTCGAGGGCGCGCTTGCCGGGCGCCTGGCACTGGGTGATCTCGACGACGCCCTGTCCGGCGGCCACGAGCAGGGTGCCCTCGTCGGCGCCCTGGCTCAAGACGGTCCCCGGCGCGGCGCCCTCGGGCGGGTCGCCGGGCCAGCGCGAGGCGCGGTGGATCTTCAGGGGGGTGCCGACGAGCCGGGGGTTGTCGCAGCGGGTGATGGTGGTGGCGGCGCCGGGCCAGGGGTTGAAGCCCAGGATGCGGCGGACGATGGCCTCGGCGGGCTCGGACCAGTCGATCTGGCCGTCGGCCTTGGTCATCATCGGCGCGTAGGTCATCAGCGCGTGGTCCTGCTCGACGGCGACGGCCTCGCCGCGTCGCAGGTCGTCCAGGACCGTCATCAGGGCGGCGGCGCCCAGGGTCATGAGGCGGTCGTGGAGCTCGCCGGCGGTCTCGCCGGGGTGGAGATCGGCGCGGGCGATGTGGAAGACCGGGCCGGAGTCCAGGCCGGCCTCCATCCGCATGATCGAGACGCCGACCTCCTGCTCCCCGCGCACGATGGCCCAGTTGATCGGGGCGGCGCCGCGCAGCCTGGGCAGGACGCTGGCGTGGACGTTGACGCAGCCCAGATGCGGGATGTCCAGGACGGCCTGGGGCAGGATGCGGCCGTAGGCCACGACGACGGCCAGATCGGGGTCCAGGGAGGCCAGGGCCTCAGCGAACTCGGGCCCGCGGGCCGAGCGAGGCTGGAAGACGGGGATCGAGGCGGCCTCGGCGGCGACCTTGACGGGCGAGGGGGTCGAGGCCTTGCCTCGCCCCGCAGGGCGGTCGGGGTTGGTGAAGACGCCGACGACGGTGTCGGGGCCGTCGATGAGGGCCTGGAGGGAGGGCACGGCGAAGTCGGGCGTGCCCATGAAGGCGATCTTGAGCGTCCGGGTCATCAAGGCTCCGATCTGGGGGGGGCGGGCTCCTGGCCCTTCTTCTTGAGCTTCTCGGCGCGCTCCTCGATCCAGGCCGGCAGGGTGCGCTTGTAGGTCTTGAGCGCCATGCGGTGCTTGAGGCGAGAGAGGTGATCGAGGAAGAGCACGCCGTTGAGGTGGTCGATCTCGTGCTGGAGGCAGACGGCCTCAAGGCCGTCGGCCTCGATCTCGTAGGTCTCGCCCTTGAGGTTCATGGCCTTGACGACGACCCGCTCGGCGCGGCGGACTTCCATGTAGACGCCGGGGATGGACAGGCACCCCTCCTCCCAGATGATGGACCCGGATCGCTCCAGGATGGTCGGGTTGATCAGCACCCAGAGGTTGGCAGGGTCTTCGGGGACGCTGCAGTCGATGACGGTGATGCGCAGGTCGCTGCCGACCTGGGGCGCCGCCAGCCCCACGCCGGGGGCGTCGTACATGGTCTCCACCATGTCCTCGACGAGCTTGCGGACCTCGTCGGTGATGGCCTCGACGGGCCTGCAGCTGATCCGCAGCGCGTCGTCCGGGTAGAGCACGAGATCCAGCACGGCCATGTCGAGTCTTCTCCACTTGGGGCGCCTGGGTGCGCCCGCGATCGGCCCTCGGCGGCCCCTCGGGCCGCGTCGACGGACTTTATCACCCCAAAAGCGCGCCGCCTTCAAGCCCCAGCCGCGCTCTCGGCGGCGGATCGTCGCGCCGCGGCGGCCTCAGCCCCCCTTCGGCGACCGGCCGAGCGCCTGGAGGACCTTGGCGCGGGCGGCGGCCTCGTCGGTCTTGAGGTGCCGGATCAGGGCCTCCAGGTGGGGCACCAGGGCCTCGCGGTCGGCCGAGGGGGGGCGCTGGCTCATGAGCAGATCGACGGCGACCTGGAGGGTGGCGGCGGCCTTCTGCCCCTGGCGATCCAGGATCTGGCAGTAGCCGATGTTCATGTGGGCCACGGCGGCGAAGTTGGCGCGATCGAGCTCCGACCAGACCCCGGCGGCGATCTGGTAATCCTCGATCGCGCCCTTGAGGTTGTCCCGCTTGCGGCGCACGTTCCCCCGCGCGTTGTGGGCCAGCCCCCGCAGCTCCACCTGGGCGTCGGCGTCGATGGCGGCGATCGCGTCGCCCAACCGCGCCTCGGCCGCCGCGTCCTGCCCCTGATCGTAGAGGATCATCCCGAGGTTGAGCAGGGCCTCGGCCAGGATCTCCGGCGATCGACCCTTGCGGCCCAGCTCGACGGCCTGGGTCAGGATGGCCTGCGCCTTGTCGTGCTGCCCGGCCCGGCGCAGGATCAAGCCCAGATCGTTGTGGATCGCGGCCTGCGCGTCGAAGTCGCCCAGCGCCTCGTAGATCGGCAGCGCCTGCCGGTAGAGCCGGACCGCCTCGGCCGCCTCGCCCTGCTGCGCGGCCACCTGGGCCTGGCGAAAAATCTTGAGCGCGAAGAGGTCCTTCTGGGCGTCGTTGGACACCGGCGGCGGCGCCAGAGACTCGGCCCTGCGGGCCGGCGCCTCAGGCGCGCACCCGGACAGCGCCAGCGCGGCCAGCCCAAGCGCAAGGATGTTGCGGTTCATCAAGAGGCCCTCCCGCGTCCAGAATGCAAGATCGCATGCCCTCAGGCGACGCGCCACACCATACCACGGCCGCCCTCGCAGGACAGGTTGGCTCAGCGAAGGTGCCGACGCCCCAGGCCCCCCACCCCATACCCCACGCTACCATCGTGCCGACGGCTATCGTGCGGGCGGCTATCGTGCCGACGGCCTCTCTCCCCAGGCGCAGAGCCTGCTCCACACCCCATGAAGAGGTGGATGGGTCGCTGGCCCTGGAGGATCGACGGCCACGCGCTCTGCCGATCGACAAGGTCACTGTCTCCCCCAACGAAGGGATCGTGAGGGGTGGAGACGGAGGCCAGGGCGAGGAGGGTGGGAAGGCGGATCAGGGCCAGCGGCAGGCGGCGATCCGGTGGTGCAGTGTGCTGAAAGGTTGACCAGTGGAGGGCGCATTGCTACTTTGGATCTCGGACGTCGGATCGGAGCATGACGCACATGACCAACACGCCCACACCTTCTCTGGTCAACATCCCCGCGCAGCGCCGCTCGCAGCGCCGAAGCCAACTCCAGCCGCCAGTGCCTGGAGACTGGTCTTCGTGGTACCTCACGGACGAGGACGACATGGGTCAGAGCTTCGAGCAGATGGACTGTGTGGCCTTGCTCCTGAGCAGCCTTGAGCATCTGATCGAGCAGCGGCAGTGGGCCAACGTCGTGGCAGGCACGGACATCTTCTTCGCCTGGATAGAGACAAAGCACCTGGTGCGCATCTCGCCCGACGTCTTCTTGATGCCCTGGCGCAGCGACCGGCCCCGGCCCACATCCGTCCAGACGTGGAAGCGGGGCCACAACCCCCCGAGCGTGGCGATAGAGATCGTGTCGGAGGACTGGCGCAAGGATTACGAGGAGCTGCCGCCGAAGTACGAGCAGCTCGATGTCCAGGAGCTTTTTATCTACGATCCCGAGGGCGCGGCGCGGGCCTCGACACCGGGCATCAAGCCCCCGCGAGGGGCGAGGCGATACGCCCTCCAGCGCTTTGCCCGAGACAACGAGGGTGTCTGGCTGCGGACGCACGCGGTCGACGGGGCCTGCTGGTCGTCGGTCCTGGAGGTTCATCTGGTGATCGTGGACACCGAACAGGGCCCGCGTCCGAGGTTGTCCTTCGATCCCGGGGGCTGCGAGCTTGTCCCCACCGTCGCCGAGCATGAAAGACGGCTCAAGGAGGTCGAGCGAGAGCGCGCCGAGCATGAGAGACGGCTCAAGGAGGTCGAGCGAGAGCGCGCCGAGGCCGCCGATCAGCGCGCCGAGGGCGAGCGAGAGCGCGCCGAGGCCGCTGAGCAACGGGCGGCTTCACTTGAGGCCGAGCTGGCGACCTTGCGCGCGGCCTTGCTCGCCCGCGATTCCCCAGCCAAGGGCAACCCCTCAGAGTGAAGCGTCAGGGTGAACCGGCGGACATCAAGCGCGCTTGCCCGAGGCGCAGCGCAGTTCGTCAGCCGTCCTGTTGTGGCAGCGCCGTCAGGAGGAGGCCAGGGCGCGGAGGACGGGATGGCGAATCAGGGCCATGGGAAGGCGCCCTTCCCGTGGCAGGTTGGCTCAGTGAAGGTGCCGACGCCTCAGGTCCCCCCCCACCCTACCCCATGGAACACGATCGTGCCGACGGCGTCTCGCCCCAGGCGTAGGGCCGCCGCCCTCGCGCCCAGGGCCACGCAGAGGACGCCCCGCCCAGAGCCCCGCCCGTCCCAGTCTCGCGCCTGGGGCGAGACGCCGTCGGCACGAGACGCCGTCGGTACGAGACGCCGAGACATCGTCGATACAATCGATGACGCCGTCGGCACGAGACGCCGTCGGCACGAGACGCCGTCGGCACGATCCTGACCTGTGGGGCCTCGGTAACTTCACCGAGCGAACCTGCTCGCCGGACACCTCGGGCAGATGAGGGTTGCTTTTGAGGCCGCCGCCGCCCTATAAAGGACGCAGCCCGGCGTGATCGGAATCGACCATCAAGATGTTGGAGTGGTACTCTTGAGGGCTTCACGGCGGCGCTGCGTGTCTTCAGGATCGGCCTCGCTCCCGACCATCGGGCTCAACCCTCCATGGGCGGGCACGAACCCACGACTGCTCAACACGCGTATCTCGAAGGCGTCACATCAGAGGGAGCTTCCGTGTCGGAGCCTGTCGAGATCCTCATCAAGCGCATGACCGCTATCGTCCGCGGCCGGGAATCGGCCAAGGGCTTCCACTTCTTCTGTCAAATCGGCGACAAGAGCTGGGACAAGGGCGTCACCACCCTCCAGATCTCGGGCACGGGCTGGACGCTCCTGAGCCGCCACGCCATCAACGACGAGGGCGAGGAGATCGAGGACATGCTCTTCTCCGTCTACCTCTCCGCCCGCGACGTGCGCGCCCTCGTCCGTATCCTGCTCGATCACCCCTTCTGGGAGTTCGACACCTCCCGCTGGGAGCGCAAAGGCGAGGAGACCAACATCCACCTGCGCGTCGCCGACACCGGCAAGGCCTTCGCCTGGGGCGCCCAGTACTGGAGCAGCGAGCTCGACCGCCAGCCCCGCGTCCGCGCCCTCATGTCGACCATCAACCTCATCGTCAAGACCGTCAGCGAAGGCCAGATCACGATCCTCGGCCTCTGACCCCCCGCCCTCCCTATCCGAAGAAACATCACAGAAACGTCAATGAATCAGCGATCTTCGCGGACGCAGGTGGCCAGCACCTCGACGTGGTAGGTGCGCGGGAACATGTCGAAGACCGACATCGCCTCGATCCGGTAGCCGCCCTCGCGCGCGAGCCGGCCCAGATCGCGCCCCAGCGTCGGCGGGTCGCACGACACATAGACCAGCCTCGGCGCCCCCACCGCGATCAGCCCCGCGATCACCTCCCGGGCGCCGGTCCTGGGCGGATCGAGCAGCACCTTGTCGAAGGCCCCGGCGCGGGCCACGCCCCTGGGCAGCCCTCGGCTCAGGTCGCAGGCGCTCAGATCGAGCCGCTCGCCGATCTCCCCAAGGCGCTCGGCGCAGCGCCGCCCGTCCTCGACGGCCCGCGGGTCCAGCTCCAGCCCTCGCACCGAGGCCCCGCGCGCGGCCAGCGCCGCGCTGAAGTTGCCCGAGCCGCAGTAGAGCTCCAGCACGCGGTCGCCCGGCGCGGGCGACATGGCCTCGACGACCTTGTCGACGAGCAGCGCGTTGACGGCGTCGTTGGCCTGGGTGAAGGCGCCCACGTCCAGCTCCCGAGCGGGCGCGGGGTCGCGCGGCAGGCCGCTTGCGTCGGGCGGCAGGCCCGCCAGCGCGATCTCGAAGCGCGTCTGGCCGAGGTCGGCCGGGGGGGGCGCGTTGCGGCCGAGGCCGACAACCCTGATCCCGGCCAGGGCCGCGCCGAGGGCCTCGGGTCTGGCCCAGAGGGGCTTGAGGCGGGCGAGCGCGGCCTGGGGGCGGCCGACGGCGAGCAGGGCGTGGGCGCGGTCGCCGCCCCGAGCCAGCTCCAGGGAGAGCGCGCCGCCGCCGAGGCCGCCGAGGTGGGGCGAGAGCAGGTCCCGGGCCGCCAGGAGGGTCGGGTGGGCCACGAGGCAGTCGGGGGCGGGGGTCAGAGTGCGGGAGCTCGCCTGGAAGAAGCCCGTCCTGCCGGCGTCGTCGAGGTGGAGGCGCAGGCGGCGGCGGTAGCGGCGGTCGGAGGGCGCCGCGACGCGCTCGACGATCTCCGGGAGGGCGAGCTTGCTGACGCGGCGGATCGCCTCCAGCGCGGCGTCGATCTTCATGTCCAGGGAGAGGCCGTAGGGCAGGGGCCAGAGCTGGCAGCCGCCGCATTGCGCGTCGTGGGGGCAGGCGGCCGGGACGCGGTCGGGGGAGGGGGTGAGGATCGCGCGGGTCAGGGCGCGGCAGAAGGTGGGCCGATCCTCGACGATCTCGATCTCGACCTCGTCGCCGGGCAGCGCCCCGCGCACGAAGATGACACGGCCATCCTGGCCGTGGGCGACGCCATCGCCGCCGAAGGCGAGGCGCTCGATGGTGACGCGCAAGGGGGCCTCAGAGCTCAACGCGGGCGCGGTTGAGGGCGAGGGTGTCGCCGCCGAGCAGCAGGGGGCTGTCGGGGATCACGACGCCGAGCAGGTCGTAGGCGGTGGCCTGCTCGATGTTCACGTCGACGAACTGCCCCGGCGTGACCGGCTCGCCGCCGTCGTCGAAGGAGAGGTAGACGACCCCGTCGATGTCCGGCGCCTGGCCGTAGTAGCGGCCCTCCATGACGTAGTCGTGCTCCTCGCTGACGCCGTCGACGAGCACCCGGAGGCGTTGGCCGACGCGCTCGGCGTTCTTGCGGGCGCTGATGCCCTGCTGAAGCTCCATCAGCGCGTCGCGGCGCTCGACCTTGACGTGGTCCTCGACCTGGTCGGGCATCTCGCCGGCCAGCGTGTCCTCTTCGATGGAGTAGGTGAAGACCCCCACCCGGTCAAACTCCACCGCCTCGACCCAGTCGTAGAGCTCCCGGAAGTCCGCGTCCGTCTCGCCCGGGAAGCCCGTGATGAAGGTCGTGCGAAGCACCAGGCCGGGCACCTCGCGCAGCCGCCGGATCAGGTCCGCCTGCTTGTCGCGCTGGATGTTGCGCCGCATGGCCTTGAGGATCGGCGCCGAGATGTGCTGCAGCGGCATGTCCACGTAGGGCAGGATGCGGTTGTCCTCGGTCAGCAGCCCCAGCAGCTCGTCCGAGAAGTTCCACGGGTACATGTAGAGCATCCGTATCCACTCGACGCCGTCGACGCGGTCCAGGCCGCGCAGCAGCTTGACCAGCGCGTTCTGGTCGCCCAGATCGACGCCGTAGCTCGTCAGGTCCTGCGCGATGAGGATCAGCTCCTTGACCCCGGCGCCGCCCAGGAAGCGCGCCTCGGTCAACACGTCGTCGATGGGCCGGGAGCCTTGCTTGCCGCGGATCTTCGGGATGATGCAGAAGCTGCACGTCCGGTTGCAGCCCTCGGCGATCTTGACGTAGGCCGAGCCGCCCCGGACGGTGTTGACCCGCCCCTCGTCCGCGTCGTAGAGGGCGCTGCCCGGCGTGATGTAGGTCCGCTCGGGCAGCTCCCCGCGCAGCGCCGCGTTGATGCGCTTGAACTCGTTGGTCCCGAGGAAGGTGTCGACCTCGGGCATCATCGCCTTGAGCTCATGGCCGTAGCGCTGGGCCATGCAGCCGGTCACGATGAGGCGCTCGGCGCGGCCACCCTCGCTCTGCTTGAACTGGGCCATCTCGAAGATGGTGTCGATGGACTCCTCCTTGGCCGACTCGATGAACGCGCAGGTGTTGACCACCAGCACGTCGGCCGCCTCCGGGTCCGAGACCAGTTCGAAGCCCTCTCCCTGCATCAACCCGATCATAATCTCGCTGTCGACCCGGTTCTTCGGACACCCAAGGCTGACGACGTGAACCTTCTTCATGGCTACAACTCGTTGAATTAGCATCACAATTACGCTTGCCGAGCCCAGCGTGGCGCGGCGCCCGGGGGCAGGGCCTCGCGGGCGCAGTATGCGTAGGCGATTTGAGCGATCAGCGCAAGTGCGCGCCGCCGCCTCAGCGAAAGTCGTCGCGGGTCTTCTTGAGGGCCTGGAGGCGATCGAGGAGCTCGCGGGTCTGGGCGGCGCTGGGGTGGTCGGGGAAGCGCTCCAGGGCGCGCGTGGCGGTCTCGATGGTCTCGGCGACCTGCCGCTCCTGGTGGAGCATGTCCACGAGCAGGTAGGTCAGCTCGCCGTCGTCGGGATCGATCTCCAGGGCCCGGCGCAGATCCCGGATGGCCGTGGGGGTCAGCCCTCGCTCGATGGCGTTGAGCGCCGAGAGGCGGTAGAAGCGGTATCGGAGATCAGGCCGCTGGATGGCGAAGGGCCGCAGGTCCTGCAGGAGCCGATCGACCTTGGCTCGCCACTGATCCTGGCCCTCGCGGCCGCCGAAGGCCTCTCTGTGCTCCACCAGCGTCTCGGTCGCCACGAAGAGCAGCGCGGGGTCGCGGCCGTGGAAGCGCAGCCCGGCCTCGGCCAGCGCCAGGGCCTTGACCGGATCTCCCTCGTGGAGCGCCGCCCGCGTCAGGATGACGTGGGCCGCCGCCAGCCCCGGCTCCGGCTTCATGAGCGCGGTGGCCAGCGCCCGCGCCCTGTCCCAGCGCCCGAGGGCGGCCTCGGCCTCGGCGGCGCGCTGCTGGATGACCCTGGTCTCCGGGTGGCCCGGGAAGCGCGCCATCAAGGCCGCCGCGATGTCGATGACCCGCCCCGCCTGCCGTCGGCGCATCAAGGTGTCGAGCAGGTTCGACCAGACCGCCGGGGAGTCCGGCATCGCCTCGGCGACCTGCGCCGGTTCCTTGAAGACCTGCGAGATCTCCAGCGCGATCGCGTCGCGCCCCTTGGCGTTGGTCACCAGCGACAGCCTCAGCGCTGTCGTGTAGGCCGCCAGGCTCTCCCTGGGCTTGCCCCGCTCCAGGAGCACCTGCCCGGCCAGCAGCCAGGGCGCCGGGTTGCCCTTGTCGAAGTCCTGCGCCCGCGCCAGGGCCGCGTCGGCCAGCGCCTCCTGCCCGGCGGCCCGGTGCCCCATCGAGGTCATCATGTGCGTCGGGCTGTACACGGGCCTTTGCGCGATCGTCTCCCGGGCCAGGGCGTTGACCTTCGCCGGGTCCGGCCGCGCCTCGGTCGCCAGCCGCCGCAGCGCGTGCGAGGCCCCGCCCGTGGCCGCGTCCATCGCCGCCGGCAGGGTCACCATCGACACCGCCGTGACCGCCGCCATCCCCCACAAGGGCAGCCCGCGCCGCCACCACCCCATCTCGTCGGTCTCCTGCGATTCCTCCGGGCTGCGCCGACGCCCTCGCCCACCCGTCCCCTCGTCCCCCGATCCCGCCTCGCGGCCCAGCTTGGGTTCGCCCAGCTTGGGTTCGCCCAGCTTGGGTTCGCCCAGCTTGGGTTCGCCCAGCTTGGGTTCGCCCAGCTTGGGCTCGCCCAGCTTGGGCTCGCCCAGCTTGGGCTCGCCCAGCTTGGGCTCGCCGGGCTCCTCGCCCGTGCCAGGAGCTGGCGCGTCTGGATCGTTCGCGGCCAGATCGGGCTCGTCCGAGCTGGGCTCCTCGACCTTGCGCCGCCGCAAGATCCCGCGCGCCGTCAGGTCGTGGTAGCGATCGTCGCGGCCCCGCGCCAGCGCCAGCAGGAAGACCGCCGGCAGCAGCACCCCCGGGATCTCCAGGCTGAAGCCCAGCGAGGAGTCGAAGCCCAGAAAGACGAAGGCTGCAAAAAGCCCAGTCATTACAGGCAGATCCTCGCGCTTCCAGCCGCGCCTGAGCCCGACCGGGAGCACGGCGGTGGCCAGCACCAGGGACGCGAGCACCCCGATGGGCAGGCCGTAATCCAGGGCGAGCTGGAGGTAGGTGTTGCTGACGTACTCGTAGCGGCCCGGCAGCCAGTGCCGCTCGGTGGTCGCGAAGGCGTCGCTGAACCCCCCCGGCCCGAAGCCCAGCCACGGGTGCTGTCGGGCCAGGTGAAGGCCCTCGCCCCACAGGATCGTCGGTCGGAACCAGGGCAGCCCCTGGTGCTTCGCCAGGAAGGCGACCCTGTCGGCGAGCTGGCTCCAGGCCGCGTAGGCCCCCAGCGCCAGCGTCCCGGTGATCGTCAGGGCCAGCCAGTTGAAGGACTGGCGGCTGGAGAAGCGCCGCCGGATGGTCAACACCCCGAAGGCCACCAGCCCGATGATCCACGACAGCAGCGCCGTGGCGCTGAGCGTCATCACCATCCCCACCGAGCAGATCGCGAAGAGGGTCAGCAGCCCGCCGCGCTGCTCCTTGTAATCCTCGCTCAAGGACAGGCTCAGGGGCGCAAAGGAGCTCAGGCCCAGCAGCGTGGCCAGGTGGTTGGGGTTGACGAAGGTGGACGAGAAGAAGGGCAGCTCGTCCAGATCGCGCGGCTGGTAGAAGAAGAGCAGCTCGCGGGCGCCCATGACCTTCTGGAGCACCCCCACGACCACGAGCAGCACCCCGCAGGCCGGCAGCAGCAGCAGCATCTTCTGGAAGCGCGACTTCTCCTGGTAGAGGTTGAAGGCCGCGAAGTACAAGGCCGTCGCCGTCAGCAGCCCGAAGCCCGCGCGGGCCGCCTCGCCAGGGTTGAGCCCCAGCGTCGCGGTCGAGGGCGGCCCGCCGCTCGTCGACCCGAAGGCGTGCTCGATCCAGGCCCCGATCCCCGGCGAGAGCAGGTCGACCAGCGCGAAGGGCAGCGGGATGGCCTGCAAGAAGGTCAGCGCGCTGATCGCCAGCAGCGACCAGCCCATCAGATCACCCCGGAAGACCTTGCCGCGCTGGCGGCAGACGGCCAGCGTGCACCCGGCCGCCATCAGCGCCAGCCCCAGCAGCGGCAGGATCGTGATGAGGTGCACCGCCCCGATCATCACCGGCGCCCCGACCACCACCCCCGCGATCAACCCCGAGGCCAGCCGCTCCAGCCGGGCCGCGCTCGCGTCGACCCTCTTCTGCCGAGCCCGGGCCTCCCCGCGCCGCTGGCGGCGCTCCACGGTCTGCTTGCGCACCTCGACGTCCCGATCGGCCCGGGCGAGGCTGACCGCGTCCAGGCGCGCCCGCGCGCCGCGCGCCGTCTGCTCGCCGCGAAAGCCCTTGGGCAGGAGGTCGGGGATGTCGGGGGTCGACGATGGCGCGCTCGGGGCCGACGAGGGGCGCTCGCCCTCGTCGTCGGATCTGTCCTGGCTCATCGATGATCTTCCTGGCTTGAGCGCGCGCAGGCCCCTCGCGCAGCTCACGGGCGCTCTGTTCTACCGCACCACGGCAGGGAAAGCACACAGGGCGAACAACCCGGCCCGATCAGCGCACTTCGGGCGTGGTGGAGACGACGTCGTCGGCTCCGAAGTGGAAGGTCATGCCCACCGTCAAGGTCTGGTAGGAGGACTTGTAATCGCCGTTGTTGGCGACGATCTTCGTGTTGCTGCCCGACAGGGGGGCGACCACCAGCACCTCCCCGTCGGTCACCGTCCTGTCCTCGTTCTGGATGAACATGTACCCCAGGTCGATGTCCGCCCAGCCCAGGTAGACCGACGCCCCAAGCCCCACGCCCAGCCGGTTGAAGGACAGGAAGTCCACATTGCTCGTGGAGCTGGGCACCGCCGCCGTCTCGGTGAAGCCGCCCACCCTCACCGTGAACATCTCGTGCAGGTTCAGGTCGCCGCCCAGCCGCACCGACACGGTGTCGTCCCACTTCTTCGGGATGATCGTCGGCGCGATCTCGCTCTCGATCGTCGAGTTGCCGATGTCCAGCAGCACCGGGCCGACGACCTTCACCACGAACTCCTTCTGCTCGCTCCACTGCTCGAAGGTCGCCATCAGCTCCACGTCGAAGAGCTCCCGCCCACCGTCGACGTGGCCGTAGCGCGCGCTGGCCCTGACGATCCCCGCCTCGTGCGAGTCGAAGGTCGCCGCGTCGTCCTTGAGCCGCGCGTTGAAGTTCGCCGCCGTCGGCCCGAAGGTCAGCTTCGCCGTGCCCTCGCCCTCGATATCTATCGGGATCTCGTAGCTCAACCCCACCGACACAGAGGATCTTGGCCCCTCGCCATCGCCCAGCATCAGGTCGTAGGCCACCCCGACGATCCCCGTCGGCTTGACGTCCGAGACGCTGATGTTCGTCTGCGTGTCGTCGTCCGGGTTCTCGTTCGGCGCCCCAAGCGCCCCCGAGGTCACCGTCGTGAACTCGGTGTCGATCGAGGCCACCCCGAAGCTGGCCCCGAGGCTCAAGCCCTCCCAGTGCCACGCGGCCGCCCCCACGAAGTTGATCTCCAGCAGGTTCGACTTGATGAGCTGGAAGCGCTGCGCCCCGTCCTCCGGGAACTCCCGGCGGCCCACCGCGTTCGGCCCGTAGATCCCGATCCCGAAGCCCAGATCGTCGAGCCCGAAGTCCGACGAGGCGAAGAACATCGGCTCCGGAAACAGCCCCAGCTCCTCCTCCACCGGCTCAAAGCCCGTCCCGTCCACCTCCGCGTTGGGGTTCTCGCCCGCCCTCGCGAAGCTCGCCTCCAGAGAGTGCAGGTGCAGATCCAGCGTGAGCTTCGACCCGTCCAGCCGCGTCAGCAGCGCCGGGTTCAACGCGATCACCTCCGGCCCGTTGGCCCCGAGCATGTAGGCCCCGCCGCGCCCCACCGCCTTGGAGCCCAGCTCCGGGAAGGTGAACCCGCCCGCGAGCGCCTCGACCGCCCCCAGCGACACCCCGATCGCCAACGTCGCGCCCGCGCACACGATCTTCGACCTGAACACGCTCATCCTGCCTCCTCCCGAGCAGCCCCTCCGGGCGATCTTCAATGCTGCTGGTTATAGATGCCCCTTGATCCCGCCGTCAATCCGCCGCTCCCTCGTCGGCCTCGACCGCCCCTCGGCATTGCGCGATCGGGCGAGCGCCCCACGCTCCTCGCACCGCCCCCTCCGGGGACGGGCTCGTCGGGTGGGGCTAGAAACTCGGGGCGGGCTGCGACCGAGAGGTCGCAGGCCAGCGCACGACCGAAATCGACACCATGGGGCGTGAAAACCCCAATCCACAGGCCCACTTCGACGCGCTGATCCGCCCCCGCGATCCGCTGTCGTCCGCCCGCCGGCCTGCGACCGAGAGGTCGCAGCCC
>SXGS01748824.1_pt1 | contig 17609 bp, 10 predicted proteins | sample 3174681 | NCBI WGS metagenome assembly SXGS01 (sample SAMN11356861, study PRJNA531348) | freshwater metagenome | isolation source: freshwater sample F1-80 | place: China: Fuxian Lake, Yuxi | collected 2017-12-25 | reverse complement strand
GCGATCACGACCAACAGCTCGACCAAAGTGAAACCCTGCCAACGGATTTTTTTCATGAGAACCTCCCGAAAAAGCAATAAAGTAATTGGTAATCAAGCCATGCGTCAACATTACGGATAACATACACGCAACAAAACTTCAAGTACCAGGCTTTCCGTGTCCGTAGTATTTTCCGAATTGTATGTTCGCGGCGGGAGCTGTTCGCGATGAAGTTCGCGCGAGGAACCCGTGAGTCGCAAAATTTGGAGGTAGGCCATGAAACGTTTGCGTTGCGGAGTGATTGGACTCGGTTGGATTGGCGAACATCACGTCGATGCGTTGCAGCAGCTTCCGCAGGCCGAGATCACGGCGGTTTGCACGCGGCGATCGGATCGGCTGCTTGAAGTCGCCAAGAAGTATCGCGTGCCGAAGACGTTTACGGACTACGGGGCGCTGCTGGCCGATCCGGAGATCGACGTGGTGTCGATCGTCACGCATGTGGGCGATCATCTGGAGCCAACGCTCGCGGCACTTTTTATTCCGCAAGAGAATTCGCGAGTTGCAGCGATTCCAGCAAGGTGATTCGGACGACGTACTGTTTCAGGCTCATTACTTATTGCCGGTTCCTCCCGACCAAGTTCAACTTGTTTTCCGCAACGTGACAACCAAGTTGACGGTCAATCAACTTTTCGACAATCGGGCCGCTCGCGATCAAATCCGTTCGCTAACTGAGCAAACTACGCTCCACGACCCGGTGTTACCCACTCGCGGGACCATGGGCTTCGAGTTGCTTAATGACGCCGCGAACCAAGCGGCCGGAACGCTGGCCGGTTCACCGTTTGCCAAAGAAGTTTGGCTGTTCTGCATGACCTGTGAAGATCGCATCGTAGTTCGTCGCCGCTGCATCCGTTGCTTTCTGATCCGCCAGCGCGATCTTGAGAGATTCAGAGATTGGAATTGGGTGAGCGTGGCCGTGCGAATTGAAAAACCTTGGCACTGGTTTCGACTGGTTGCACTGCATCGAGTTGCAAAGGTCTGGGACAGCGAGTTGGCCAGATTCGAGGCCATTGAAAGCGATCATTCCTTTCCACTGGTCGATGAACAACTCGAACATCGTCGCATCGTCAGGTTGTCGCTGGGACTGCCCGATAGCGAAGTCGCGGTGGCGGAGCCTTTTGCAGTCGATTGGACACAACACTCGGAAACGCTCAAACAGTTAGGCGTGGTCCTTGAGCAAGCCTAATTGTTGGGATTCAAATCGATTCTCTTCAACTGCCCGAATCCCGCCACGGTGACCGCACAAGTGGCACACGAAATCACTTCCGACAGTGCGACTTCGCCGCGAGTGGCACTAGCCTAACCCCTGTGTTAGAATCACCGCAAAAAAACGGAGAAATCGTCATGCAAAGATCGCACGTGAAATGGTTATTAGGCATTCTGCTGTTCCTGACCTGTCCGACCGACTTAATGGCACAGGAGCGCGGTGAAACGGAACAACAAAAAAGGGCATGGATCAAAAAGGGGTCAGGTACCGTTGTGCAAAGTACCCGAAGGGCCGTTCCGGCAACGGTACCTGACCCCTTTTTGATCCATGCCCAAAAAAGGGAATATCTAGAGTCGATTTTGTATTCCCGCCAGGCCGTCAGCGACTGGGGCATGGGCAATGTGGTTTGGGGCGAGCTTTATCATCCGACGTTGGGCTGGGTTCATAACGACAGGACAATTCATCATGGTGTAAATGAATCGTACGTTACATACCGCTATGACAAGGACGGGGCTCGTCGCGTCATGGCATACGCTGGCCAGCCGTGCCGGATTCACACTTATGGCGATAGTTTTACGTCGTGCGAGCAGGTCAATGACGGAGAAACCTGGCAAGAATATCTGGCGGTGCACCTTCAAGAACCCATTCGCAATTTTGGCATCGGAGGTTACTCCGTTTATCAGAGCTACCGGCGAATGTTGCTTCAAGAAGCCAAAACGCCGGCACAGTACATCGTCTTCAATATTTACTACGACGACCACTATCGAAACTTGACTGGCTGGCGAAACATTCGCCATGGGAGCACTTCCAAAGATCGAAAAGAGGTGGCCTCGCCGCCACTGCCTTACGTTAAAGTCAATCCATCCAAGAATGAGTTCGTTGAATTCGAGAATCCTTGCCCAACTCCCGAAACGGTTTATCGCATGTCCGACATCGACTGGGTTTTCGATCAATTCAAGGATGACTTTACGCTGAAGATAGTTATCGCGCAGAGAAATCTCAGGTCGGGTACGCCGGAAAAGAGCTACGCGGAAATTCAAGCTTTGGCCACAGAACATGGTATGACGACGACTATTGACAGTCCTGAGTCGTTGCAAGTTGCCGTCGACGCTCTTTTCACTGGCGCTGGCCTGTACGCCACCATGCGAATCGTTGAAAAAGTCGAGGCCTTCGCCAAGGAGCATCGCAAGAAGGTCTTGTATGTCCTTTCCTATGGCAACAAGGCCTTTCGCTCATCGGAACGATCAGGCACACGATTCGACAAGTCGTTGATCGACTTCATGAACGCCAAGAAACTGCCCTATGTCGATCTGTTGCAAGCTCATTTGCAGGACTTCTCGGAACGAAAATTGGATATTGACCAATACGTCAAGCGACATTGGATCGGGCACTACACCCCGGCTGGCAATTTCTTCGCGGCTACCAACATCAAGGAACCGTTGGTTGCAACACTCAATCCTCGGCCACTCAGCTACAATCCGACAGGTAAAGTCACTTTTGAAAGCCCCTGGGAAGGCGGTAAGGACAAAGTTGGCCGCTGACGAATGTCGCTGTGAAGATCCATGTCGTTTTGAAGGTGTAATCAAGGAACCGTGAAATGGATGATGCAGTGCAACAAATCGACTATGGCATGTTTATCATGCCGTACCACTCGCCGGATAAGCCGCTTGCACAAGGCTACGACGAAGACCTTGAACTGATCGTCCGCGCCGAGGAGCTTGGATTCAAGGAATTTTGGATCGGCGAGCATCACACGATGAAGTACGAAACGATCGTGATGCCTGAGATTTTCATCGCCCGTGCGCTCGGCGAAACTTCGCGAATCCGTATGGGACCAGCTCCAATCTGCCTGAATCAACATCATCCTGCGCATGTCGCGAGCCGGCTCGCTTTTTTGGATCATCTCGCCAAGGGGCGGCTGAACATTTGCTTCGGCAACGGTAGCGTGACTGCGGATCAAGAGCTTTATTCCGTCGATCCGAAGGACGGAGGCGCTATGATGCGTGAAGCGATGGATGTCATTCTGGACCTTTGGTCTCATGACCCGCCCTACTCCCACAACGGCAAGTTCTGGCAATTCGAACTCAAGAAGACAGTCGACTCGGAATCCTTGATAGGTTACATCCATAAACCCTATCAACTGCCTCATCCTCCGATTGCGCTGCCGGGTACGAGTCGCAATTCCTACTCGATGAAGATTGCCGGGCAACGCGGCTATCAACCCTTTGCTCATTGCCTGGTGGCTGGCAACATCGTCGCGGACCAATGGCTGACGTATGCCGCAGCCGCAACAGAGGTCGGACGCACTCCGCAGCGATCGGATTTCAAAGTTGCGCGCTCGATCTTCCTCGCCGACACGACGGCCGAAGCCGTGAAGAGAGTTCGCACGAACTCGCTGGGAAAAAACTTCGAGTACATTGGCGGTTTGTTTGACAAAGGTCTTGGTCGGCGCATTTATAAGCGGGACCCCGACATGCCGGATGCTCAGTGCAATCTTGACTACCTGATGACCGAGCAAATCATCGCAGGTGATGTCGACGAAGTTTTGCGTCGATTGTTGTTACTCATTGAAGAAACGGGCGAATTCGGCACGTTGATCCTCATGAGTTATGACTGGGATGACAAACCAGCCTGGCTGCGCAACATGGAACTCTTTGCTAAAGAGCTGATGCCAGCCCTCAATCAAGCCGTCTGTGGGAAAAGACCATGAGAGGAATTCGTCCGTGATTAGCACAAACATAAACCGCATGCGTGAAAAGCTGAGAGCCGGGAAGATCGTATTGGGTGCCGGTATCACGCTATCGGACCCGGCAGTGACGGAAGCGATCGCACCGAGCGTCGATTTTGTCTGGATCGACTTGGAGCACAATGCGCTCAGCGTCGAGTCGATGCTTGGCCATTTGATTGCCGCGCGGGCTGGTGGATGTGCTTCGATTGTGCGCATACCAACCAACGATGTCGGCTGGGTGAAACGCGTTCTCGATTCCGGCGCAGAGGGTATCATTCTCCCGCGTGCGTACTCAGCGGATGAGGTGGCGTCGTTCGTATCCGCTTGTCGCTATCCGCCCCTGGGCACTCGTGGGTTCGGACCGAGGCGACCGATGCAATATGGGCGGCTTGAACAGCAGGCCTACCTGCAACAAGCTAATCGAGACGTCTTTGTCGTCGCACAGGTTGAGACCGCCGAGTTAGTGGCTGATTTGGACCAGGTTCTCAAACTCGAAGGATTGGATTCGCTTGTCCTGGGGCCGCAAGACTTGTCAGGTTCCATGGGCAGGCTGGGACAGACCACGCATCCAGACGTAGTAAATGCCATGCGGACCGTCGCATCAAAAGCTAAAGCGGCTGGCAAATTCATCGGTTCGGGGTTAGGGGCAAATCCGAAGTTCGCTGAGTTACTGATCGATTGCGGAGTGCAGTGGATGCAAGCCGGTAACGACTACGAATATATGATTCGCGCTTGTGATCAGACCTTCAGCACCATTCGCGGCAGTTCCCAAGACTCGGCCACTGACTCGTACGGCCAGCAGCTTTAAATGGAAAGCCCACTTGCGTGGAAAAACCAACCTATGTGCGTCACCAAGTCTTGGCGGCCGCCTGCAGTCTGGCGGTTCTGACCTACATTCAGCGACAGGGCTTCGTCGCAGCCACGCCCTACATCAAAGAAGATCTAGGACTGCGCGACGGGCAGATGGGTTATTTGCTGGCCGTTTGGTTACTTGCATATGGCCTCTTTCAAGTGCCGGGGGGATTGGTCGGTGATCGCATTGGCGCACGCCATTTAATAACTTTGCTGGTCACGGGCTGGTCGTTGACTCTCTTGGCTGTTGCTTTGACCGTATTCCTTCCGACCGGGAGTTGGGTGCCATTTGCGGTCCTGTTGGTTTTGCGGTTCATTTTTGGTGGATTCCAAGCAGGCGTGTTTCCTGGATTAGCGCGCGTTGTGGCAGATTGGATGCCAGCCCAACAGCGCGGCTCCGCACAGGGCTCGATTTGGACGTTCAGTCGGATTGGCGGCGCACTGGCACCTGTTTTTGTAGTTTGGTTGATTACCAAAGTGTTCCACGGCTGGTCGATAACGATCACGCTCATCGCTGCGCTGGGTTTAATTTGGAGCGCATTCTTTTGGCTGTGGTTTCGCAACCGACCCGAAGAGATGCCGCAAATCAATGCTGCGGAACGGAAGTTGATTTCTGAGAGCCGGATCGAGACACCGCAGGCAGTGGGATCGTTTCCTTGGCGCCGATTTCTGACGTCGCCCAGCGTTTGGGGCCTATGCCTCATGTACGGATTCAGCGGCTATGCGGGGAATTTTATAACCAGCTTCCTCAATGTCTATCTGCGTGATCATCGCAACTTGCCTGATACAACCACCGCCTGGCTGGCTGGAGTGCCGCTGGCGGCGGGAATCGTCTCGAGCTTAACAGGAGGTGTGGTCTCTGATCGGCTGATTCGTCTCCTGGGCAGTCGAAAATGGGGCCGAAGAATCGTCGGTTCCGTCGCGCTGGCCTCGGCGGGTGTAGCAACCTTTTTCACGCCATGGGTTCACGAGGTTTGGCAACTGGCAATTGTGCTTGGGGCGTGGATGTTTTTCAACGATGCAATGATGGGACCTGCCTGGGCGTCATGCGCAGACATCGGCGAGCGCTACGCTGGCACACTTTCTGGTGCCATGAACATGACTGGCGCATTGGCAGGTGCTATCAGTATGATTGTGACGGGATGGTGGTTGGACTCGAGCCATTATTTGTTGATATTTACTGTGTTCGGATGCGGTTATGGATTGGCAGCATCGTGCTGGTTTGCGGTAGACGTGACCAAACCACTTGTGCCACGAGAAGGAAGTTGAAAATGACGATTCATTCACGCCTGTTAAAACAATCCGGGCTAGAGCAGGAGCGTCATACCGCGAAACGACTCCCGACCCCTTTTTCCCAAGCCGAAGACGCACGCGCACCATGCGCGCATGTTTCAGCGTAAGACTCTAAACCCACGGGGTTTGATGAGCGGAACGGCAATGAGGTTGTTACGTGTTACGGCGGAGTGCCCGTCCTACAAAATCGGCAGTTACTTCCTCGCCGCTCCCTACTGCACAAATTGCATCGCGTAGAGATCGGCGTTTCGCAAAGCGAATCGCAATCGAACGGTCTGGCCGGCCAGGCGCCCTAGGTCGGATTTGCCTTTCCAGGTGACGGTCCGGTCGAGTTCGTTCCCGTAGATCTCATTGCACGAGGCCGCTTCGAATCCCGCGTGCTCGGTACCGTCTGGTTTGAGCACCGCGACACGCAAACTCCCGGTGGCCGACGTTTGATAATTGAGGCTTAGCCGGGAACCCTCGAATCGTAACGGATGAGTCGTTAACTCTCCGCCAGACGGCGACGCTCGCAACGATGCAAAGCCGTCCAGACGCAACGATCCGCGACGCAATCGCACGGTTGAGTGGCGAAAGTGCTCAACCCAGTACACGGACATTTCACTGGGTCCGGTCTGTACCACGCCCCATGCCGGCAAGTTTGTGCGATCCGTCCAATTCTCCATGCCGAAATCGGGACGAATGAACGACTCCAAGAATCGTCGCTCGAAATGCAATCCATCGCGACTGGTGATCAGCACGCCATCGGAAATGCCCTTGTGAGGATGCTGGGGATCCAGTTGCCTTTCCGGAACGAACCGCATTGGGAAGCCCACATAGAGATGTGGAGCCCGAAAGTAAGGCGTGATCGCATTCGTATACAGATGCTCGTTAGGAGCGTCGGGTGGGAAAACAATCGGTTGGCTGGGCGACCAGTTTCGAAAATCCGGAGAAGTGGAAGTGCGAATGTGTCGTACGCCGTTAGCAAAGTACCGCGCATAAGCTACGTAGCAGCCGCGGAGTCCGTCCCAAAACGCCACGTTTTGCGAATCATGGGCCCCGTCCGTCAAGACTGGTTGGTCTTGGACTTGACGCCAGCGTATGCCGTCGGCCGACGCAAACAGCCGCGGCGGTCCACCGGCCAAAGCCTTGTACCGTTCGGCTTCGACTGCCGCCGGGTTCTCGTCACGGAAAGGATTGAAGTTGTGGATCGACGACTCGAGCCAAATGAGATTGTTTTCCTTCGATCCTTGGAACTCGATCAGTCCCAACGATGGACGCTTCCACACGATGCCGTCCATGCTCTCCGCGTAGCTCGTGGCGTCTTTTCTGGACCCGTCGCTATCGTTCGAACTGTAGAAACGAAATCGATCAGAATCGCGCATGACAGCCGTAAAACCGGTGGTCGGCCCGGCCCAAGGTTGGCTAAATTCCAGCGCGACTTCTCGAGGAACCGCCGGATGGAGAGTAAGCGCGACGTTTGTTTGGGTATCGATCAGCCAATTGTCAACAAACAGCTCACGACGGCTACCGATATCTCGCACCGTTTGCTGCGCGGTACTTGTTAAGGTAACGCTTGTGCTTTGAAGCAGGATTGCCAACGCCAGCCAATATTTCACAGAGTAATTGAGCAATGGGTGTTTCCTAGTTTGGAGATGGAACAATGATCGATAGACACTTGAGGACAAGATATTCTACAATCTTGCGGCTGGACCGCGCTATATCTTTAGTACCAAGTTTGAGTTTGCAGCGGCGTGATTGATGAACAGATCGTCCCGAATGTTCATGGGTTTGCGACACGTTGGAGTAAGGCGTCGGGTGCCAACTCGTGTCCCCCTTTTCGGCCCAGGAGCACTTGAGGACAAGATGCTCTACAATCTTGCGGCTCGACCGCGCTATATTGAGGCAAAGAGGAGTTCTCGGAGTGCGTGACGTTCAGGGACCTGTGAAACCGAGACTCTTGCGATGGATTTTGTGGCTCACAGTCGCGGTCACCGCTGGGCTGCTGTTGTTCTTAGGTTGGCGCTCGTTCGATGACGCTTCTCGGAGTGTTCAACGTGCCCAGGAGTGCCTGAGGCGTGGAGAACTGGACGATGCGATGGCTGCGGTTAGCCAGGCGCTGTCGCGTCGCCCGAATGACCCGCAGACGCTGTTGTTAGCCGGCAAAATCTCTGCATCGATGGGTCACGCGCAGTCCGCAATCGATTCTTTCGATCGGATACCGGACAGTTCCGGCACAATCGCCCTGGAGTCGCGCTTGGCGTCTGGTGATCTGTTAACATCGCGATTGAAGCGGCTGGCCGACGCCGAGGTTCAATTCCGCCGCGCCGAACGCATCGATCCGCGCTCGCCAGAAGTTGCCGAGTGGCTGGCCTATGTGCTCGGCCTCCGCGGTCAATGGTGGGAGATGATTTCCTATCGCCTGAGCACGATTGAACGTGGTGCGACAGATTCCACGCATCTGTATATGTTGGCGCAAGGAGAGGACGGACTTGAGAGCGAGGAAGTGCTGCGCGACTTTCAATCCGAGGATCCTGACGATGGAGCGTTGCTGGTCGGCTTAGCGCGGCATGCCGATCGGCGGCAGGACCTGGCACAGGCTGAAGAATTGCTGCGTCGCGCGATCGCGGTGGACGAATCTCTAGTCGGCGCTCGGTTGGTCCTGGGAGAGATGTTGCTATCGCAACGGCGAATGCGCGAGTACGACCAATTGGCCCGGCTGTTTCCGGATTCCGTTCGGACGCATCCGACCTATTGGAAACTTTGCGGAATGCGCGAATTGGCTGCGGGCAGGCAGGACAGCGCCCTGCGCTGCTTTTGGGAAACGTGTCGTTTAGATCCAACGCAAATGCTGGCCAACGTGCAGTTGGCCCGTCTGTTGCGAGCGCGAGGCGATGTGGAACCAGCCGCTCTGTTCGAACGGCGGGCGGTGGACTTGCAGAAACAGTATACAGCGGCCAAAGTCGCCCACACTTCGCGGCGCGACGTCGATCTGCGCGACGCCGTGGCGGCCTCGAAAGCGATCGGCCTGTTGCGGGAAGCCTACGGCTGGCAGCGGCTGGTCGCCGAACGACGCGCGAACGCTGAGGATGATCTTGCCGAACTGCGACAGCTTCGCGCGAGTCTGGAGGGAACTCCGCTGGTGCGAACTGCTCCAGACTTCAATCTCGCGATGCGCCTGGACTATTCCCATTTGCCAATGCCGGACATCCCGGATACCGACCGGTCGCCGCCAACGGTCGCGGAGTCAGCGGTTATGGACTCAACGGCGACGGATTCGACGTCGACCGACAGCAGGACGACCAGCACCAAGTTTCGTGACGATGCATCTCGCGCCGGCATCGATTTTCAGTTTTTTAGCGGGCATGACGCTGGTCGCCAGTCTCATCGAATGTACGAATTCACTGGAGGCGGCAGTGCAGCGCTTGACTTCGACCTGAATGGACACGCCGATCTGGTCTTTAGCCAAGGTTGCCGCTGGCCGCCGCAACCGGATCAGCGGGAACATCTGGACCGATTGTATCGCAATCGTGGTGACGGCCGGTTTGATGACGTCACCTTGCACGCCAGAATGATCGAGGAACGATTCAGCCAGGGAATCGCCGCGGGAGACATCAATAACGATGGCTTTCCGGATCTATTTGTGGCGAACATTGGAGAGAACAGGTTGTGGATCAACAACGGTGACGGGACCTTTTCCAATATCCAGCGAACGAGCGTGCCGGCGGACAATTCGCGAATTAGGGCGCTGGCAAAGCGGCAGTGGAGTACGGGTGCGGCGATCGCTGACCTGAACCGCGATCAGCACCCCGACATCTACGTTGTCAATTACCTCGACGGACCGGATATCTTTGAGCGAACGTGCGGGAGTCCCGAGCGCATGCACAGTTGCTCGCCTCATAATTTCGCCGCCGCCCAGGATCAATTGTTGCTGTCCGATGGCCAGGGAGGATTTTTCGATGCGACTCAGGACACCGGGATTGTCGTCCCCGATGGCAAAGGACTGGGCACTATCGTGGCGGATTGCTTTCGCAAAGGTCAGCTCGACGTTTTCGTGGCCAACGACGCGGTCCCCAATTTTTTCTTCGTCAACGATCAGCTTACGTCGGGGTTTCGTTTCGCAGAACAAGCTGTGCCGCGCGGTCTAGCGTTCAACGGGGCCGGGCGTGCGGAGGCCTGCATGGGAGTTGGTTGCGGAGACATCGACGGTGACGGCTCGCTCGATCTGCTGGTTACGAATTTCTACGACGAGCCCAACACACTATACAAACAAGTACCGGGAGAGATGTTTGTCGATGCTACGCACTCGTCCGGACTGCGCGAACCGAGCATCGCGATGCTGGGTTTTGGCGCACAGTTTGTTGACGGAGACTGCGATGGCGACCTCGACTTGGCAGTTGTGAATGGGCACGTCGACGACTTTCGCGCTGACGGCATTCCCTGGAAGATGAACCCTCAGTATTTTCGCAATCGAGGGACAGGGAAGTTCGAACTGCAAGCGGCCGAGAAGGTGGGCGAGTACTTTGCTCGTCAGTTGCTTGGACGTGGCCTCACCAGGCTCGATTGGAATCGTGACGGTCTTGAGGACCTAGTAGTCTCGCATCTGGACGCGCCCGCGGCCTTGCTGACCAACACCACGCGCGAGCCGGGAGGATTCTTACTGTTGAGATTCATCGCGGTGGACAGTGCGCGGGATGCGATTGGGCTTACGGCAGAGGCTGTAGTGAATGGCAGGACACTGGTACGACAACTCGTCGCGGGGTCGGGTTACATGGCGTCCAACGAACTCCAACTCCATTTCGGCCTGGGAACCGCGGAGCGCGTCCAGGAATTGACGATTCACTGGCCAAGTGCCCGCAAGCAAGTACTGCGCGACCTACCGCGCAACAGTCGCTGGTTGGTAATCGAGGGCCGGGCGGATGCCATCGCACAGCCATGAAGCCAGCTTTAAGTAGTAGGCACACTCCGGTGACCGCTGAGCAAATAGCAATACGGTTCTCATGCTCGGCAACGATCAATTGATATTTTTTGATCGCGCTGATCAGTTTTTGAGATTCTGGTTTCAATGATCGGTGCCGAACGTCTTCACCAGCGATTCAACGCATCATTTCGAGCGCAGATCTCTCTCCTTTTCTCGTTTTAGTTCGCCTGTGCGCAGAGCTTCCCACTGAGCAACTTCACTAGTCGCTTGACATTGACGGCCGTTGCCGTGATGTAGGCATGGAGCCTCACTTTCGCGGTGCCTCGATATCTCACGCGTCGAGCACGATGGTGATTAACTAGCTCGTGGAACTTGCGTTCGACCGCCGGGTGAACTTGCCGGACCTCGCGGTACGTATCGGTCTTGGCTCGAGCGTCCACTCGCGCATATTCGGCTTCGTAGAGCTTCTTGCTTACCGATCGACCGTTGCGGCCCGTCGGAGGTTTCGCCATGCATTGGCTGAGGAGGGGACACTCCCGACAATCGTTAGCTGAAAACGTATAGACCTCTCTCGTTTCTCCCGCTGTCTGTTTCCGACTTCGGGATTGGTGGCCAGCCGGGCAAGTCACAATCGCACCGTCTTCGGACTTTTGAAACTGTTCGCTCGTAAACAAACCCGTGTCTTGTTTGGCCTTGGGTGGAACAATCACCTTCACGTTGGGGCCTTGTTCATCCTCAAGATCACGAATCATCTTGCCGTTGTACCCAATTTTGTCGATCGATATCATCTCACGACCCCTTCACGGATGAACCAACCCGGGTGTTGCCGACAACTGTTCTACCATGAGCGCAAGATCCAATTACAATAGAGGCACGCCCATCTTCCCGCCTTAATAGACCGTCCCTCCCGAAGCGATACAACCTGTCTCTATGAAAACCCAGCGTATTGTCCTTTCGATATTTCTATCGGCCAGCTTTTGCCTGGCTCTGGGGCATCAACTGCATGGCCAGCAACCACCGTCGCCCGGTCAGCCAGCGGACCTGGCAAAATTGGTTCATCCTGAAGTGGCAGAGCGATTGAGTCTGGACGATGGGCAGCGGGCTGCCATTCAACGATTGCTGCAAGCCCGCGCCGAAGCCCTGGCGACCGCCCCAAACGCTCAGGCTAAAGCGCAAATCACCAGCCAGTCGGACAAGGAGATTTTGGCACTATTGACCGACCAGCAAAGGGCAAAATTCAATGAGGCTCCCGCACAAACGAAATTGCAGTTTCAATTTAGCGAGATGAAGTGGGATTTTGTGCTGAATTGGTTTGCACAACAGCAAGACTTGACCTTGGTCATGGACCGCACGCCGCCTGGTACCTTCACCTATAGCGACTCGCGATCCTATTCGCCCAGCGAAGGGATCGATTTGCTCAACAGCGTCTTGCTGACTCGCAACTTTGCTTTGGTGCGACGCGAGAAGATGCTCGTGATCATGGAATTGAGCGACTCCATACCTATCGAATTGTTGCCGCGCGTTTCGATGGAAGAATTGCCCGCGCGCGGACGATTCGAATTGGTCAGCCTTCTCTTTCCGCTCGCCGGTCGCCCGATAGATGCTGTCTTACAGGAAGTGAAGCCCTATCTTAGTAGCTATGGCAGAGCGATACCGCTGGCGCAAAGCGGAAAGCTGCTGGTGATTGAGACCGCAGGAAAGATGCAGACTATCAACGAACTCATCGCGTCCGTTCCCATTCCCAAACAACCTCCAGCTCCCCAACCGCCTGCACCGCCACCTCAGCCAGTCTTTGCGGCTTATTCGCTAGGGGCACTCGAGCCAGCCCAGGCGCTGGAGACCATTCGCAAGCTGGTCCCAAGCGATCAGATTACCGTCAACAACAAAACCGGTGTTTTGAGCGCTTTTGTCATTCCCGCCCAGCACACGGCAATCAAGGCGGCCGTCGATCAAATGATTGCAAGCGTCAAAGAACTGCCGGCCATCGTGTCGGTCGCTTACCAGTTTACCGGAATCACACCCATCGAACTGACCAAACAAGTTGCGACGCTTGCTCCCAAAGCGACTGTCACAACGACAACCGATCGCTTGCTGGTGATCGCATCTCAAGAAGATCAACAGCGAATTCAAACCAGTTTGGCGGCGATCAACGTTGTGCCTGTCGTTGCGGAAAAGTCGATGCGCGCATTCGAAGTGCCACCGGCGAGCACCGCAGTAATGGAAGCGGCGTTGAAGTCGTTTCTTCCACAGAGTCAAGTGACTTCCAACGCGAAAGGGGCGCTATTCGTTCGCGGTTCGGAGTTAGATCTCAAGGTGGCTGGCGAAATTGTCGAAGCATGGCAAAGTTTCAAGCCGTTGAATCCCTTACAGCTTCGGACTTTTCGGCTCGAGCGACCAGCAGATGCTGCCTGGCTGGCAACCATGCAGAAGATCGCCCCCACCGCCAATGCCTGGCTTGGTGACGATGGTCGGCAACTGCTGATGCTTGCCAATACCGATGATATCGCGGCTGTGGAAGCGATGTTGCCTCAATTGCTCAACCTGCTACCCAAGGCCGACGAGCGACAACTCCAGATCTATGCGTTGACCAAGAACCAATTGTTGCGACGAGGTACGTTGAATGACCTGCCAAAGAACTTGACTGGCTTGAAGGTTGTCGATGGTACCCATAAATCAGAGCTGCTCGTTTGGGCAACGGCCCAACAACATTTGGCGTTTGCGGAGCTGCTCCAGGGTCTCAATCGCTCTCCACCAGAGCAATCTCAGATGGTTCCTAAAACTTATGGAATCGCCATCCAAGAGCATGGGTTGGTGTCCCAGATCCTGACAGCGGAATTTCCTGAGGCGAAAATTACTGCCAGCCCGGACGGTGCATCATTTGCGGTCGTCGCAGACGAAACTTCACAGTCAAGAATCGCAGCTCGCATTGCGCAATTCAATGAACAGCTCACAAAGCGAGCCGCTATGATGCTTGAAAATTATTCGGTGCGTGGCATGACGGCGGCCGCGTTGCAGACCACCTTGGCACCTCTGCTGTCGAAAGCCCGTGTAAACGTCGACACGGAAAGAAACCGCTTGCTCGTTACTGCGGACGAAGCCACCCACCGTGAGGTAGCCGCATTGGTCGCAGCGCTCAGCCAAGAGTCGCAAGTCGATCAACAAAAAGTGGTTTTGGCCTATCCGCTAAAAAATGCAATCGCAACCCAGTTGAAAACGGTACTCGACCAATTGGCATCAGGGGCAACGGTGCTGGCTGATGACAAGCTCAAGCAATTGGTCGCGACCGGTACGCTTGCACAACATGCGACCATAAGAGCGGCTGTGGAGCAGATCGATCGTGCGACGGCGGTTCCTTCGCCGCCGATCATTCGCGCATTTGAAACGAAGAAACTGCAGCCTGCCATCTTGTTGCCCACGCTTCAAAAGTTGTGGCCCAACGCACAATTGTCCGCCGACACGGCCGCCAATCGTATCCTGGCATCCGGTAACGAAGAAGAGCTGAACCAGATCAACCAGGCCATCGAACGACTCATCGCATCGCCCGATGGCAAACCGCAAATCGTTAAGACCTATCCGGTGGCGGCCGGTGAAATGTCGACCCTCGCATCGATCCTTGGCCAAATTGCGCCACAAGCCATCATCAGCCCTGACATCGCATCGCGCACTATTACCGTATGGGGCGCCGAGGAACAGCAGACTCGAGTGCAGCAAGCTCTCGAACAGATTGCGAAGACCGCTTCGGCTGCCAAGGAACCCGCAACGTACATGGTCAAGCCGACTCAAATCCTGGCAGTGCAATCATCGCTGCAAACCCTGTTTCCAACGGTAGGCATCGCTACGGTGCCGACGACCGGTCAGCTCATCGTGGTTGCTTCACCTGATCAACAGAAGCGCGTCGCCCAAGTGATTGAGCTTCTGGCGACTGGCCCTAACGCGGCTGAACGCACGGTCAAAGTGGTTCGAATCGATCCCAGTCGAGTCGATATGACGGATCTGGTGAATGCCCTGCAATCGACCATCTCTTCGCAGATTCGCATTGAGCCCAATATAAAAAACAGCACACTGCTCATTGTGGGCGCGCCTGAGGAAGTGGCCTCGGTGAGCGAGAAAATAGTGCAATTGCAGGAGCAATTGCCGGTCGCCGACGCGGTTTCGTCTCAGATCTATCAGTTGCAACATGCCCGCATTTCTACCGCACTGACGATTCTCGCGACGCTTGTGCCGCAGGCCACGCTCGGAAGCGATACGGCGGCTCGCACTATCGCCGCAACTGCCAAGGCCAGCGACCATCGCAAGATCGGAGAATTTTTAAAGAGCTATGACTTTCCACGCACTCCGGCAACCTATACGGTCAAACCCACTCAAGCAACACGAATCCTTTCGGCCGTCCAGACACTTTTTCCCTTCATCGACGCGACGGCCGACGCAACTGCTGGTCAAGTGATCGTGATCACCTCGGTCGAACAGCAGAAGCGAGTGGCCGAGGTCATTGAATTGATGACTACAGGTCCCAATGCTGCTGAAAACACAGTGAAAGTCTTTCGAGTCGATCCCAGTCGAGTGCAACTGAGCGGTTTGCTGGCGGCCCTACAAGCTACGCTGCCGTCGCAGATACGCCTCGAATCGAATCCGTTAAACAACACGTTGCTTGCGATCGGAACGCCAAAAGATCTGGCACTAGTGACCTCGAAAGTGGAATTGCTGGAACAACAATTGCCCACACCTGAAGCGAGAACGTCCGCCGTTTACACTCTGCAGCACGGCAACTCGACCAGCGCACTGACGATATTGCAGACTCTCGTACCCCGCGCAACGTTGGCACAGGATCTTACCACGCGGACGATAGCCGCAACCGCCAACAAGGACGATCATGGCAAGATCGCGGAGTTCATCAAGTCGTTTGACGTGCCGAAAAAGTCGAATCTGGACACGCGTGTCTATCGACTGAAGCGAGGTAGCGCGCGCGGCCTGCAAATCGTGCTCGACGAACTCATTCCCGAAGCAGCGATTTACGGTTCCCGCGAAGAACGCGTGTTGATTGCTACGGCAACCACGGAGCAGCACGCCCGTATCGAGACCATCGTCAAAGACTTCGACACGGAAAGATCAGAGAACGAGACGCGAGTCTTTCCGATCGGCAATGGCAGTTCGGCTTCGATAAGGCAAGCGGTTCAGGAAATGGTTTCGGATGCGAGAGTGACTTCGGATACAGCCTCCAATAGCGTTATCGTCACGGCCAAGTCTGACGATATGAAACGCATCGCCCAAGTGATCGAAGAGGTTGAGGCAGGTGGGACTCTACCGCGCGAAACTCGTTTTTACGCTGTCACCAATTCAGAACCCACGCCGTTGGCTAAGGCTTTGGGAGCGAGTTTTCCCAAAGCGGACTTTGCACCCGATGCGGTGAGCGGAGGTGTCTTTGTGACGGCCACTGAAGAAGTGCATGGTGGCGTCGCCAAAGTGATTGGCAGCTTGAATTCGCAACCGACTCGCTTGCCTTCGCTGAAGGCCTTTGTCTTGAAGCATGCTAGTCCCGAAGCAATTGCCGCAGCGCTCCAGAACGCTTTTGGAAGGCGTTCGGCGGCAGGTGTCAGCTTCAGCAGCGAATCAAAGAGCGTCTTTGTAGTGGGTAGCAACCAGGAACTGCAGGTAGCTTCTCAATTGGTCGAGCAACTCGACGTGGCCAAGTCCTCCGACGATTCGCGGAAGATGCGACTATTTGCGCTCAGCGGTGTCGACGGGAAATCGATCGCTAACTCCATTGAAGGCCTTTTCAAAGACTCAGCCGAAAAGGTGCAAGTGAGTTACGACATGAACAACCAGCGATTATACGTGACCGGCAATGAGGCCCAGCTTCAGACAGTGGAACAAACATTGAAGCAACTTGCTCCACCCAAACGAGAAATGGAAGTCATCCAGCTTAACGCCACCGATCCGCTCTCGTTCAAAATGGCCGCGGAATCGCTGTTCCAAGATGAACCTATGAATAACTCGCCGCAGTTCACGGTCGAAAATAACTCGCAGCAGGTGCTGGTTCGCGCCACCAAAGAACAGCTCGACAGCATCCGCAAATTGCTACAGCAGATGGGCGAAACCTCAGCGGTGAATCCGACTTCAACTTCCGGCCGCCTCCGCTTTGTCCCGGTACACCGAAATTCGGAACGCCTTCTCGAAGAGCTCCAGCGATTGTGGCCAACCATGCGCGACAATCCTCTTCAGGTCATCGAGCCATCCGGCATCAAGCCCAAACCAAGGCCCCCTGCTGACAAAAGTCCGCTTGGCGATTTACCGAGCGCCACTTCTTCAACAACCCGATTTGTAGGCACTCAGAACAATCAAGATCCCAACGGTACTCAGGCAGAATCTTCGCCCATCATTGTGGTTACCGGCAAGGATCAATGGACTTTGGCGTCCGACGACCCCGTGGCTCTTGACATGTTCAGCCGCTTGATCGATTCCATGCTGAGGCCGGCCATCGCGCCGATCGCCACGGCTGGTAACTATTCCGTATATCTGCTGCGTCATGCGGGCGCGGATCAAGTGCAAGACTTGCTTACCGAGCTGTTCAAATCAGGCGATCGCTCATCGCGCTT